>Ga0222428_100405_pt1 | contig 17124 bp, 17 predicted proteins | sample 2B5Ametagenome_FD_182471 | JGI IMG/M metagenome (GOLD analysis project Ga0222428, IMG submission 182471) | Enriched microbial communities from leaf-cutter ant dump, University of Wisconsin, Madison, United States - 2B5A (version 2) | ecosystem: Environmental > Terrestrial > Nest > Insects nest >...
GGATCTTGCGGTCCATGTCGGCGGCAGGCAACGTACCGGTGCGGCGCTGTGCCGTGGTGCCAGGCAGCGCATCGACGGCAGCAGGATGCGGAGCAGGCAGGCCTGCCTGCTCCATCTCCGGCGTGGCTGCGGCGGCAGTCTGCAAGGGAGCGCTGGCCAATGCCTCGGCCTGGGCAGCAAACGCCGTAGGCTCTTGCCCCAGGGCTTCGCTCAGCTGGACAAGAAAGGCCTGCTCCTGCGCGCTAACTTGGCCGTCGGCCTCGCATACGCACACGGCCATTTCATAGGCCAGCTGACGTGCCTCTGCGCTGGCCAGTTGCGCAAGCACGTCGGCCAGCTGGACGCGGCGCACCAGCACGTCCTGGTACAAGCTTGGCAAGTTGACCTGCTGGTCCTGCGCCAGGCCTTGCGCCACCTGGCGGATCTGCTCGCGCTCGCGGTCATGCTTGGCGCCATCCGCATACGAGGCCAGCAGGCAAATGGTAAGGATGGCGCGGATTTCTTCGGTGCTCATCAGGTTCCTCCTCGAAATGGACGGCCAGCCGATTCGTGACCGTCACGGGCTCAGGGCAGCAGAGTAACGCGGTCCACCTCGAACTCGGTCTTGCGCAGGCCCTTGTCGAGTTCACCCATGAGTTCCACGCGCTGCTCGGCGCTCACGGTCTGGCCTGGCGGGAAGTCCTCGTTGTCGATCTCCACGGTGATACGGCCGGTGGCATCTTCGAAGATGTAGCGTTCATCACCCTCGAACGATACGATGCGCCCATGCAGGCGGGCGACCTGGTCGTCCCGGCCCGTGTCGAGCAGTTGCTTGACCGTCATCAGCGGCACGTTGCTGGGGCCTGTGTAAGTGCCTGGAGCGACGGCCTTGGGGGCGTTGCTGGGACCCGTGTAGCCCGAGGGCTGGGCAATGGCGACGGTAGCGCCCAGGGCCATTGCGGCGGCAGCCGCCAGTGTGGAAGCGATGTAGCGCATGGTTCAACTCCTTTTTTCCGTGGTTGCAAGAAGCTCCGCCGGTTGCGGAACAACACCATTGGAAAGCGCGAACCTGAAGGCAATCTGATGTGCTTTCAGTCCGCGGGGAAGTCAAGCACCGCGCCGAGCCCCCGCCCCTCCAGCCCTTCTTCGAAATGCAGAGTCGCTCCATGCAGCGCCGCGATGCGCGCCACGATGGACAGGCCCAGGCCGTTGCCAGTCTGGCCGGTGCCCAGCACCCGGAAGAACCGCTCGCCCAGGCGCGCCCGCTGCTCGGACGGCACACCCATGCCGTCGTCGCGCACGGCCAGGCGTATACCGCCGTGCGGCAACTGCATGGTTTCGACACGCACCCGGCCCCCTACGCGGCCATAGCGCGCGGCGTTGTCGATCAGGTTGCGCAGCGCACTGTTCAGCAAGGCGGGGGCTGCCCGCAGGTGGGGTACGGCCAGGGCCCGTTCCACCCGGACGTTCGGCGGCAGACTCAAGCCATCGAGCAAGGCATTCAGGTCCACGGCTTCACGCACCAGGCCCTCGGCCTGAGGCTCCAGACGGGCCAGTGCCAGCAGGCTTTCCACCAGTGCCGTGCAGCGGTCCAGATCGGCTCGCAGCTGCTGCAGATGGGTCGTGGGCAGCTTCAGCTCGCGCTCGATGAGCTGCACACGCATGCGCAACGCGGCCAGCGGCGTGCGCAGCTCGTGCGCGGCGTCTGCCGTGAAACGCCGCTCGCCATCCAGCGCCGTAGCCAGGCGCGCCAGCAGCGCATTCAGCGCATCCAGAATAGGCTGCAGCTCGCGCGGCGGATTGTGTGCCTGCACAGGCGCCAGATCGTGCGGTGACTTGGCATCGATGCGCATCGCCGCGTCCTCCAGCGGCCGCAACAGACGCCGGATCAATGCCCAGCTCAGCAAGCCCAGCAACGCCAGCAGCGTCAGCGCGGGCCAGGCCAGGTCTTCGGCCATGTCTTCCAGCATCTCCAGGCGTTCCTCCATCGGCTGCGCCACCTGGGCGGTGATGCCGCGCGGACCGGGACGCACGTACACGCGCCAGAGTTCTCCCTCGACCCAGACCGAGGTTTTTTCCTTGTGCCGGGCATGGGGCACGAATGCCTTCTCGGGAGTGTCTTCCCCGCGCAGCAGCACGCGGCCATCGGGTGCCACGAGCTGGTAGTACATGCGCAGCTTCAACACCTCGCCATGTTCCATCCGCGGCTCCCGGGATGCGCCTGCGGCCCCTTCGCCCTGGGGCGCCAGCTGCAGCACCAGGCGCGAGCCTTCTTCCAATGCATCGTCGAGAACGTCTCCAGTGGCAGACCAGGCCACACTGACAACGATGGCCAGGCTGACCAGCCACAGGCCGATGCTGGTACCCATCACAGCCAGCAACAGGCGCCGCCGCAACGACCAGCTGCTGCCCGGCGGTGCGCTGCGCTGAGTGCTTGGCCGAAGGCCCTCCGGCAGCCATCGCAAGAACTTCATACGGGCGCCAATCCGTAGCCTTGGTTGCGCACCGTCACGATGAAGCGGTTGCCCAGCTTCTTGCGCAGGTTGTAGACGTGCACCTCGATGGCGTTGCTTTCTACCTCCTCGCCCCAGCCGTACAAGGCTTCTTCCAGTTGTGCGCGGCTCAGGATGTGGGTGGGATGGCGCATCAAGGCCTGCAGAACGGCGAATTCTCGCGCGGTCAGCGTGACGGGAGCCCCGTCCAGCGTTACCCTTTTGGCTGCCGGATCGAGGGCTACCGCACCATGGCGCAATTGCGGTGCCTGCTGCGCCGCGCCCCGCCGCAGAGCCGCACGCACCCGGGCCGACAACTCCTCCAGGTCGAAAGGCTTGACCAGGTAGTCGTCCGCACCCAAGTCCAGGCCCTGCACGCGGTCGGCCAACGTATCGCGCGCCGTGATCACGATCACCGGCAACTGCGCCTGGGACGCACCGGCGCCGCGCAGGGCTTTGAGCACGGCATCGCCGTCAAGGCCAGGGAGTCCCCTGTCCAGCAGCACGCATTGGTATGCATGGGTGGCCAGCGCAGTGGCGGCCTGGTCGCCACGCTGCAGCCAGTCCACCGCGTAGCCATCCATCTGCAGCCATGACTGCAGGGAACTGCCCAGGGAACGGTCGTCTTCGATCAGGATGATGCGCATGTGGCAAGCCTAAGACATGAAGATGAAGCGGATCTGATGTGGACGCGCGTAGCGCACAATAGCTCACCGAAATCCAACCAGTGCCCATCGCTCGCGCTCCTTGCTTCGGAAGACAGCGCTCAATCCCGTGGAACTCCGCCGTGAACACATCCGACGAAGCCGCTTTGCGCACCCTGGCTACGGCGCTCGACCAACTCGAAGTCGCCCTGTGCGTCTTCGACGAAGAAGACCGGACGCTCCTCTGGAACGATACCTTCCTGCAGTTCTTCCCCGAACACGCGGGGCACGTCTACCCTGGCGAGCACTACCGGGAGAACCTGCGGCGGTTCTACCGGCAACGGCTGAGCGAGGAGGAACTGCCGTCGATGGAGCGCTACATCGATGACGGCGTTCTGCGGCACCGCAGCCAGCAGCGCTCCTACGAGTTCGATCACCATGGCTACCGGGTACGGGTGGCGTCCCTGCCGCTGGGAGGCCACGGCCGCGTGCGCTTGTGGCGCAAGACACAGCCCTTGCTCACGGGCATGCAGGACCGGCTCAACCCCCAGGTGGCGCCTTTGCCGGCGTCCATCTCTCCTGACGCGGCGACAGCGCTGGAGAGCCTGGCGGACGGCGTGTTGATGGTCGATGAGCACGACCTGGCCATTTGGGCCAACCACGCTTTCCTCGTGCTCTACGGCTTGTCCGGCATCGCGGACCTGGCACGGCGCCACTTCGGCGACATCTATGCGGGTGCATGGCTCGGCGAAGAGCCGACGGCACGCTACACCGCCGGCCTCGCGGCACTGAAGGAGCGGCAGCGCTTTTCCGGCGCCCCCTACGAACTGGCGTTGCCGCACGACCGCTGGGTGCGCATTGTCGAGCTGCGCGGCACCCAGGCCAACGGCTGCAGCTTCTTCTCGCACATGGACGTGACGGAATCGCGGCGGCAGCAGGAAGAGCTTCGGCTGCTGACCTCGCGCCTGGAGTCGCTGGCCGTGACGGATGCGCTGACCGGGCTGGCCAACCGGCGCCGGTTCGACGAGGTGCTTGAGGCGGAATGGCGCCGCGCGCAACGCGCGGGCGCGACGCTGGCGCTGCTCATGATGGATGTGGACCACTTCAAGCACCTCAATGACACGCACGGGCATCCGTTCGGCGACGAGGTGCTCAAGCGTGTCGGCAGCGTGCTGGCGCAGCGGGTGCAGCGCACGGGCAGCCTGGTGGCACGCTACGGCGGCGAAGAGTTCGCCGTGCTGCTGCCCGGCACAGACGCCCAGGGTGCGCGGGAACTGGCCGAGTCCATCCGGCAGACGGTGCAGGACCTCGTGCATGGCAACGAGCGAACCGGCCCCGTGGGCGTGACCGTCAGCATCGGCATGGCCTGCGCAAGCGACGGAGCATTCAATGCCTACAGCGCCATGCTGGTGGACATGGCAGACCGCGCGCTCTACGAAGCCAAGCGCACGGGGCGCAACCAGGTCGCCTGCGCCTGAAGCACCCTCGTCCATCGGGCGAATTTCCATATTCCAACGGGCCAAGTCCCCTCCAGGGAATCGCTCCGCTGCGCCGGGCGCCACCCCATCTACCTCGATCAGCACTGCACGGAACGTGGCTGCAGGGATAACCCGTAGTCAGAAAAGCATATCTCTGCCTCAAAATTGGTTCAACCAAATTGGTTAGACCAAATTAACGCCAATCCATGGAATCCCAGCAAGTCCTCGCCCGCATCCTTCCGTTCATCCGCGAACGCGGCTACCAGCCGGGCGAACGTATTCCTTCGGAGCGTGAACTGGCCGAGCGCTTCCAGGTCAGCCGCGGCATCCTTCGCGAGGCATTGGCTACGCTGGAGGCAATGCGCGTGCTCGAGCGGCGCCCCCAATCGGGCATCTACCTCAAGGACATCGCCACAGAAGCCTCGCTCGACATGGTGGTGCTGGAATCGGACCTGGGCATGCCGGTGTCGGCCGCCGACGTACTCGATCTCAACCAGTTCCGCTCCATGCTCGAAATCCAGGCCGTCACCCTGGCCTGCCAGCGCCGCACGGAGCAGGACATGGAACACCTGGACCTGATCCTCACCGCATCGCGGGCGCGCCATGCCGCCGGGCAATCGCTCAGCGAGCAGGACGCCCAATTCCACATGGCGCTGTGTGCCTCCAGCGGTAACCGGCTGATACAGCGCGCAGCCAACTCCTTCTGGCTGGCGTCACGAGCGCGGCGCGAGCAGTATTTCGGCGAGCCCGGCAATGCCAAGCGGTCCATCACCCAGCACACGGCGCTGCGCAACGCCATCGCGCAGGGAGACACGGGCAAGGCGCTGGACGTGCTCAACCAGCACCTGGGCAACGTCGAGCGCTACTGGATGGGCCACGTGCAGCCTGCCAATGCCCGCCCAGGGCAGGACTGAAGCGCCATGCCGCCGCCCATCGTTTTGCTCACCAACCCCATGGAGGCCGGCGTGGAACAAGCGCTGTCACTCCAGTTCGAGCTGCGCCATGCGCCCGCCACCGACGCCGACACCCTGCGCGCGATGGCTCGAGACGCGCAGTACATCGTGGTACGAGCACCCCTGCCTGGCGATCTGTTCGCCGCAGCTCCCGCGCTGCGCGGCGTCGTGCGCCACGGCGCAGGCCTGGACATGATCCCCGTGGACAAGGCCAGCGACCAAGGCGTGGCAGTTGCCAACGTGCCGGCCGTCAATGCGCGCAGCGTGGCCGAATACGCCATGGGGCAGATGCTCTCCCTGGCGCGGCAGCTCCCGGAAATGGAGAACCTGCTGCGCGCAGGGCGATGGAACGCCCCACGCGCCGCGGCCGAGCATCTGCCCGACCTGCATGGAAAAACGGTCGCCATCGTAGGCCTGGGAGCCATCGGCCGCGCCTTGGCAGGCATGTGCTCCGCAGGCTTCGGCATGCGTGTGCTCGGCGTACGGCGCAGCACTGCAACCGCTGGCGACCCGATCCCCTGCACATCCCTGGCCGAGGCCCTCCGCCAGGCCGATTTCCTCGTGCTGGCCTGCCCGCTCACCGACGCGACGCGCCACCTCGTCGACGCCGATGCCCTGGCGCATGCCAAACGGGGCCTATTCATCGTGAACGTGGCGCGCGGCGCGGTGATCGACACCCCTGCGCTGATCGCAGCGCTCGAAAGCGGCCAGGTGGCAGGCGCGGCATTGGACGTCTTCGAGACCCAGCCCCTGCCCTGCGCATCGCGGCTGCGGGAGCTGCCGCGCGTGCGCCTCACGCCACATCTGGCCGGCATTACCCGCGACAGCATGCAGCGCATGAGCGCCGGCGTAGCCGAACAGCTGCTGCAGATGCAGGCAGGCCATCTGCCACGCCACCTCTGCAACCCGGAGGCCGAGAGCGCCATTCGCGCGCGCTGGGCCCGTCTCGGCAGCTAGCCCCTTCTTGTTCCACCCCCTGCTCCTTGTCCCATGAAGATCAAAAGCATCCAGGCCCGATGGCTCCACGTTCCCATTCCCTACGAAAAGCAGCACGTCTCGGATTTCGGCCGCGTCGCGTCGTTTGATTCGGTCCTCGTACGCATCGAAACCGAGTGCGGCCTGGTCGGCTGGGGCGAAGCCAAGGAGGAAGTCGGCAGCGAAGGCAACAGCCACGGGGTCGTGGCCATCATCAACCACAAGTTCGGCCCCGCGCTGGTGGGCGAGGACCCGCGCGACATCAACCGCCTGTGGGAACTCATGTACAACGGCTGCCGGGGGCACTACGCACTGGCGCATGGCCATGTGTTTCCCATCATGGGCCGCCGCGGTGTCTCGGTGGCCGCGATCAGCGGCATCGACATGGCGCTGTGGGACATTCTGGGCAAGCACCTGAACGCCCCGGTCTGGCGCCTGCTGGGTGGGCGCAAATCCGAACGCATGCCTGCCTATGCATCGGGCGGCTGGGCCGATGCGCAGCACATCGGCGAGCAGCTGCTGGGCTATGTCGCACGCGGCGGCTTCAAGGCGGTGAAGATGCGTGTGGGCGTGATCGACGGCGATCCGATCCATTCGGCACGCCGGGTGCGCGCCGCGCGCGAAGCCCTGGGGCCCGACATCGGCCTGGCCTGCGACGCGCACGGCACCTACACCGTGGCGGAGGCCAAGCGCTTTTGCCGCTTGGTGGAAGACTGCAACCTGCTGTGGTTCGAAGAGCCCGTCACGGCCGACGACAAGCACGGCATGGCCGAGGTGCGCGCCGCCACCGCCATTCCCATCGCGGCCGGCGAGAGCGAATTCAACCGTTTCGATTTCCGTGACCTCGTGCAGCTGCGCGCGGCAGATGTCTTCCAGCCCGACCTCGCCATCTGCGGCGGCATCTCGGAGGCGATGCGCATCGGCGCGCTTGCCGCCGCATGGAACATCAAGCTCGCGCCGCACCTGTGGACCGGCGCGCTCGCCTTCTCTGCCGGCATGCACGTGGCTGCCGCATCGCCCGCAGGCTTCATCCTGGAGTACTCCGTGGGAGCCAACCCGCTGCTCCAGGAACTGGCTGAAGAACAGTTCACCGTGCAGGACGGCTGCGTGGAAATCGCTGATCGCCCAGGCCTGGGCATCACGGTGCGACAGGAATTCGTGGACCGCTACAGCGTTGCCTGACGCGCCACCCCACTTCCAGAAAACAAACCAGGAGACAACGCCATGACCTTTTCTTCACCGCTGCGCCGCCGCGCGCTGCTCATCGCTGCCGCCGCCACCCTGACGGGGGCAGGCATTGCGCACGCCAGCACCACGGCCTATCCCACCAAGCCCATCCGCCTGGTCGTGCCCTTTGCTGCAGGAGGTACGACCAGCATCCTGGCGCGCCTGCTGGCAGACCGCATGGGACAGAGCATGGGGCAGCCCGTGGTCGTGGACAACCGCCCCGGCGCGGGCGGCAACGTGGGCATGGAGGTCGTGGCCAAGTCCGAACCCGACGGCTATACCCTGCTCATGGGACCGATCGGGCTGGCGATCAACCCGGCGCTCTACGCCAAGATGCCCTTCGATCCCATCAAGGATCTGACGCCCATCGGCCGATATGCCGGCGTGCCCAACCTGCTCGTCGTGCATCCGTCGGTGCCGGCCGCCAACGTCAAGGAGCTGGTGGCCTATGCCAAGGCCCATCCCGGCAAGCTCAACTACGCGTCCAACGGCAATGGCACGTCCAGCCATCTTGCGGCAGAGATGCTCAAGTCCGCGGCCGGAGTCGAACTCACGCACGTGCCCTACAAGGGCGGCGGCCCCGCCATGCAGGATCTCATCGGAGGGCAAGTGCAGATGCTGTTCGACCAGATGCCTGCCGTGCTGCCGCAAGTCGAAAGCGGACGTGTGCGCGCACTGGGCGTTTCCAGCATGCAGCGCTCCGCAGCCGCCAAGGAAATCCCTGCCATCTCGGAAACGTTGCCCGGATTCGACATGACCGTCTGGTTCGGCTTCCTGGCGCCTGCAGGCACGCCGAAAGACGTTGTCAACAGGCTCAACGGTGAAATGCGCAAGGCGATCGACGCCCCCGACTTCCAGGCCCAGCTGGCCAAGATGGGCGTCACCCCCATGCCGAGCAGCCCGGAGGAATTCCGCAGCTTCATCGCCTCCGAAACGCAGCGCTGGGCGCAGGTCGTCAAGACCTCCGGCGCAAAGATCGACTGACCCCAGGCCGCACCAGAAAGGCACAGCCACCATGCACTCGCCACGACGCCAACTCCTGTCCATTGCCACGGCTCTCTGCTGCGCGCTCGGCTTGCCCGGCGCGGCCATGGCACAGGCCGACTATCCGAACAAGCCGCTGCGCGTGATCGTTCCGTTCCCCCCGGGGGGAGCCTCGGATACGCTGGGCCGCATGGTGGCCCAGCAGCTTTCCAATGCCTGGGGGCAGCCGGCAGTGGTGGAAAACCGCCCCGGCGCGGGCGGCAACATCGGCGCGGAAGCGGGCGCCAAGGCAGCGCCCGACGGCTACACGCTCACCTTGGCGGCAGCGGGGTTCATGGCGGTGAATCCATCGCTCTATCCCAAACTCAACTACGACTCCGCCAGCGACTTCCAGCCTGTCGCATTGCTGGTGCGCGCACCGCTGCTGCTCGTGGTGAATCCCACGAAGGTGGACGCAACCACCGCGCGCGATTTCGTGCAGCTGGCCAAGCGCCAGCCAGGCAAGATCGCTATCGGCAACGGCGGCACGGGCACGGCCCAGCACCTGGGCGGCGTGAGCTTCGCCCTCGCTGCCGGGATCGACGTGGCCCATGTGCCTTACAAGGGCAGCGCTCCGGCCACCAACGACCTGCTGGGAGGCGTCACCGATGCGCAGTTCGACAACCTGGTCACGCTCGTGCCGTTCGTGAAGTCCGGCAAGCTGCGCGCCCTGGGTGTGTCGTCGAAGCAGCGCGTCTCCGCGCTGCCGGACGTTCCCACCCTCTCGGAAGCAGCGCTGCCCGGCTTCGAGGACGGCACCTGGTACGGCATCGTCGCGCCCCGGGGAACACCCCAGCCCATCGTCGACAAGCTCAATGCGGAGCTGCGCCGGATGCTGGCCCAGCCGGACACACAGCAAAAGCTGCTGTCGATGGGGCTGGAACCTGCGGGTGGAACGGCTGCGGAATTCGGAACGCTGATCCATTCCGAGATCGCCAAGTACCGCGACATCGTGCGCAAGGCGAACGTCACACTGGATTGACGGGCGCTGGGATGGCACCGGCTCATTCCTGCCGCATGTCGGACGCCAGGACGGCCAACGCGCCGAACGCCAGCACCCCCAGCAGCGCGGAGAACGCCAGGGCGCCCGCGCCCCACTGCTCCACCGCCAGCCCGAACAGGAAAGGCGCGCCCGCCTGGACGACGCGGGCCGGCACCATCAGCAGCCCCTGCCGCTGCCCGTAGCCCTGCGCACCGAACACCAGCAGCGGCAGCGTTCCGATGGCGATGGTCAGGATGCCGTTGCCCAGGCCGTGCAGCACGGCGAAAGCCGGCGCCGCATACCCGCCCAGCAGCACCAGCAACAGCACGCCCAGCGGATGCGCCAGGGTGGCCAGCCGCGCAGACAGCAGCGGGTGCGCATGCCTGAGCACGGTGAACTCGATCAGCCGCCCTCCCACCTGCGCAGGCCCCACCAGCGCCGCGATGCCGATGGCCGCTGCCGCCGCCACTCCGCAAGCCTGCAGGACCTTGGGCAGATGCGCTGCCATGGCGGTGCTGTTGAACCATGCGATGGCAAACACGCAGGCCATGAGCAGGGCCGCACGCCGCTGGCGTGCGACGGGCACGCCCGGCTGATGGGCATCGGCATGCGCGGGCCTTGTCTCGGCGGCCCCGGCGTCGCCCCGCACCACCTTGGGCAGCATCGCGTTCAGCGGCAACCCCAGGAACAGGTGAAGCCCCGCCCACACCAGGCAGGCACTGCGCCAGCCGGCGGTGGTTTCCACATAGGCCGACAGGGGCCAGCCCACGGTGCTCGCGAAACCGCCCAGCAAGGTGATCCCGGTGATCGCGCGGCGGGCTTCCTGGCCATGCAGGCGCACCAGCGTGGCGAATGCCGCCTCATAGAGCCCGCTGCCCATGGCCAGTCCCATCACGGCCCATGCGGCAAAGACATGGACGGGCTGGGAGGCCTGGCTCATCGCAGCCAAGCCGGCTGCGAACACCAGGTTGCTGAGGACCAGCACCGGCCGCCCGCCGAAGCGGTCGATCGCGCGCCCGGCCCACGGGCCGATCCCTGCGGCGAACAGCAATGCCATCGAGAAGGCACCGAAGATGCCGGAGGAGGACATTCCGGTGTCCCTGCCCATGGGGTCCGCGAGCACGGCGGGCAGGTAGTACGACGATGCCCAGGCCAGCGTCTGGGCAACGCCCAGCATCACGGTGGTGGTGGTTTTGCTTTGCACGTTGGGGCTTGTTTGCGCTCTGCCTGGGCGGGAGGTGGAGCTCGCCCCGATTTTTACCAGTCCGCAGCCCTCGCCGCTCAACAGTGCTCCGCAGCAGCGGTGCTGGGCAGGTTCAGTCCCGCGCCGCCGCGCTCGCATGCAGGCAGATGGCAGCGGCTGCGCCCACGTTGAGGGACTCCTCGCCCCCCGGCTGGGTGATGCGGATGTGCAGGCGCGCCCGCGCTTGCAGCGCGGGCGACACGCCCTGCCCTTCGTGCCCCAGGATCCAGCCGCACGGCCACGGCAGCGCAGCGCGGTGCAGCCAGTCGCCCTGGTGCGAGCTGGTGGCCAGCAGCGGCACGCGCAGGGTGTCGATGTGTTGCTCGTCCAGCCCCTCTACCAGCCTCAGTGAGAAATGCGCGCCCATGCCCGCGCGCAGCACCTTGGGCGACCAGAGCAGCGCCGTGCCCTTGAGCGCAGCCACCTGCGTGAAGCCGAAGGCCGAGGCGCTGCGCAGGATGGAACCCACGTTGCCCGCATCCTGCAGCCGATCGAGCACCACCGTGGGCGCATCGGCATCCAGCGCCGCAGCGGCGGGCATGTCGAGCACGAAACCCATGCGCGCCGGCGATTCCAGTGCGCTGATGTCGGCCCACAGGGCATCGGCGATGACTATGTTCTTGATAGCTGCTCGCGCATACTGCTCGGGCGCTACAGGCCAAAAAGACTCTGAAAACACGGCCAAGGCCGGGCGCCGGCCGCGCGCGAGCAGCGCGCTGCACAGATGATCGCCTTCCAGCCACACGCGGCCCTGCTTGCGGTAGGCGGTGCTGTCCTGCGACAGGCGGCGCAGGCCCTTGACGAAGGCGTTGTCGCGCGAATGGATGGTGAGAGGCGTGGCAGTCATGCGGAAACGGCCTGAAGGGCGCGCGCCACGGGCGCAAACGAGCGGCGGTGCTGCGGACAGGCGCCGTGCGCCTGCAGCGCAGCCATGTGTTCGAGGGTGCCGTAGCCCTTGTGGCCTGCGAACCCGTACTGCGGGTACTCCGTGTGGAGCTGCGCGCACCAGCGGTCGCGCGTGACCTTGGCGAGGATAGAAGCGGCCGAGATGGCCTGCACCAGCGCATCGCCCTTGACGATGGCCTCGGCCGGCACGTCCAGCGGCGGCAGGCGGTTGCCATCCACCAGCACGCGCACGGGCTTCAGGCGCAGGCCCTGCACCGCGCGGCGCATGGCGAGCATGGTGGCCTGCAGGATGTTGAGGCGGTCGATCTCCTCCACGCTGGCCTCTGCGACACTGCAGCACAGGGCCCTGGCGCGGATTTCGTCGAAGAGCTGCTCGCGGCGTGCGGCGCTCAGCACCTTGGAATCAGCCAGCCCGGCGATGGGCTGCAGGTCGTCCAGGATCACCGCGGCGGCCACCACAGGCCCGGCCAGCGGGCCGCGCCCGGCCTCGTCCACGCCCGCGACCAGGCCGGGCGGATGCCAGTCGAGGCAGCCCTGTTCAAGCGAGGATTTTCTGGATCGCATCGGCGGCAAGGCGGGGGGTATCGCGCCGCAGGCTTTCGTGCAGCGCGGTGAAACGTCGTTCGAGGGAAGCCATGCGGGCCGGATCGCGCGCAGGCGCGTCCAGCCACTGTTGCACGGCGTCGGCCAGCGCCTGGGGCGTGGCGGCGTCCTGCAGCAGCTCGGGCACCACGAAATCGCGGCACAGGATGTTGGGCAGCCCCACCCAGGGCTGCAGCTGCTTGCGCCGCATCAGCCGCCAGCTGATCGGGTGCATGTGGTAGGCGATGACCATGGGGCGTTTGAAGAGCGCTGCCTCCAGCGTGGCCGTGCCGCTGGCGATCAGCGTGCAGTCGCAGGCCGCCAGCACGGCATGCGACTGGCCGGTGACGAGGGTGAGCTGCTCCAGCACGCCGCACTCGCGCGCGATCTGCTCGATGCGCACGCGCAGCGCAGGCACGACGGGCACTACCAGTTTGATAGCTGGCCGCGCTTTCCTGATAAGCGCTGCAGCCTGAAAGAAGGGTTTGGCGATGTAGGCCACCTCGGCCAACCGGCTGCCGGGCAGGATGGCCAGTACCTCGTCGTCCTGCGCCAGCCCCAGCTGGGCGCGTGCGGCCTGCTGGTCGGGCTGCATCGGAATGACGCTGGCCAGCGGATGGCCCACATAGGTCGCGGCGATGCCGTGGCGCGCGAGCAGTTCGGGCTCGAACGGAAAGATGCACAGCACATGGTCCGCGCTGGCGCGGATCTTCTCCACGCGGTTGGCGCGCCACGCCCAGATAGACGGGCAGACGAAGTGCACTGTCTTCACGCCGGCGGCACGCAGGTCGCGCTCCAGGCCCAGGTTGAAGTCGGGCGCATCCACGCCGATGAGCACGTCGGGCTTGTCCGCCAGCAGCCGCGCGCGCAAGTCCTTGCGGATCTTCAGGATGCCCAGCAGGCGCCGCACCAGCTCGATGCTGTAGCCGTGCACGGCCAGCCGTTCGCTGGGCCACCAGGCATCGAAGCCGCGCGCCTGCATCTGCGCGCCGCCGATGCCGTGGCCCGCCACGCCGGGCCATTGGGCCTGCAGGCCATCGAGCAGCAGGCCGGCCAGCAAGTCGCCGGACGTTTCGCCGGCCACCATCGCCACCTTTGGCGAGTACTGTGGCGGATGCTGCATGCCCTCGCCCTTTCAGCGGGCGATGCCGCGGCGCGATGCGGCGACGAAATCGCGCAGCAGGGCGATGTCCTGCACGGCCTCGGGGTGCGCCTGCCCCGCCTCCTGCATGGCCGTTACCGCCGCTTCCAGCGTGAGGCCCTGGCGGTACAGCAGCCGGTAGGCCTGCTTGAGGCCCGCCACGCGCTGCGGCGAGAAACCCCGGCGGCGCAGGCCCTCGGTGTTGAGGCCGCGCACAGCCAGCGGGTTGCCGTCCACCATCATGAAAGGCGGCACGTCCTGCGACACGTGGCTGGCAAACCCGGCCATCGCATGCGCGCCGATACGCGAGAACTGGTGCACGCCCGTCAGGCCGCCGATGATGGCCCAGTCGCCCACGTGCACGTGGCCGGCCAGCGTGGCGTTGTTGGCCAGGATGGTCTGGCTGCCCACCACGCAGTCGTGCGCGATGTGCACATAGGCCATGATCCAGTTGTCGTCGCCGATCACGGTCTCGCCGCGGTCCTGCGCGGTGCCGGTGTTGAAGGTGCAGAACTCGCGGATGGTGTTGCGGTGCCCGATCACGAGGCGCGTGGGCTCGCCCGCGTACTTCTTGTCCTGCGGCGCGGCGCCGAGCGAGGCGAACTGGAAGATGCGGTTGTCCTCGCCGATCGTGGTGTGCCCCTCGATCACGCAGTGCGCGCCCACCGTGGTACGCGCGCCGATGGTCACGTGCGGCCCGATAACCGCGTAAGGCCCGATCGAGACATCGCCAGCGAGCTGCGCGGCGGGATCGACGATGGCTGTGGGATGGATCGCGCTCACGGCATTCCAGGGCCGATCAGGCCACCGTGCGCATGGTGCACATGATCTCGGCTTCGCAGGCCACGCTGTCGCCCACGCGGGCCACGCCCTTGAACTTGTAGATGCCGCCCTTGATGCGGTCGAGCTCCACGTCGAGGATGAGCTGGTCGCCCGGCTCCACGGGGCGCTTGAAGCGCGCGCCGTCGATGCCCACGAAATAGAACACCTTGTCGTCGCCGGGGGCCTCGCCCATCATGTCGAACGACAGCAGGCCCGCGGCCTGGGCCAGGGCCTCCAGCATCAGCACGCCGGGCATCACCGGGCGGGCAGGAAAGTGGCCCGTGAAGAAAGGCTCGTTGATGGTGACGTTCTTGATCGCCTGGATGCGCTTGCCGCGCTCGAGCTCGGCCACCCGGTCCACCAGCAGGAACGGATAGCGGTGGGGCAGGAGCTTGAGGATTTGGTGGATGTCCATCATTTTTTGATGCGGCCTAGCCGTCTTTTCGTGTTTGTTCGAGAGCCTTGATGCGCTCACGCAGCCGGTACAACTGGCGCAGCGTGGCCGCGTTCTTTTCCCATTTCGCATTGTCGTCCATGGGGAACACCCCGGTGTACTGCCCGGGTTGCGAGATCGAATGCGTGACCACCGTGCTGGTGGAAACGTGCACATTGTCCGCCAATTGCAGGTGCCCCACGATGCGCGCGGCACCGGCGATGGTGCAGTGCGCGCCGATCTTGGTGCTGCCTGCCACGGCCGCGCAGCCGGCCATCGCGGTGTGGCGGCCGATGTGCACGTTGTGGGCGATCTGGACTAGGTTGTCGAGCTTGACGCCCTCCTCGATCACCGTGTCGCCCAGGGCGCCGCGGTCGATGCAGGTATTGGCGCCGATCTCCACGTCGTCGCCGATGCGCACGGCCCCGAGCTGCTCGATCTTCACCCACTGTCCGTTCTGCGGCGCGAAGCCGAAGCCGTCTGCGCCGACCACTACGCCCGGATGCAGGATGCAGCGCTCGCCCACGCTGCAGCGCTCGCCAACCGTGACGCGCGACTTGAGCACCGTGTGCGCGCCGATGGACGCGCCGCGCTCGACCACGCACAGCGGGCCGATCCATGCCGTGGGGTGCACGTGCGCCTCGGGGTCCACGACGGCGCTGGGGTGGATGCCCGCGCGCTCGCCCCCGCCCTGCGCCCGTTTCCACCACTGGGTGGCGCGGGCGAAATAGACATAGGGCTCGTCCGCCACGATGCAGGCGCCGCGCTGCAGCGCCACGGCCCGCATCGCGGGCGCCACAATGACGCAGGCCGCCCGGGAGGCGGCCAGTTGCGACTGGTAGCGGGGGTTGTTCAGGAAGGCCAGATCGCCTGGCCCTGCGGACTCCAGAGGGGCGATGCGCAGGATTTCCGTGTCCCTGTCGCCCCCTTCGAGGCTTCCGCCGAGCGCGTCGACGATCTGCCCGAGCCGCACACTCACGCGTTGCCCACCCTGAGCCAATGCATCACTTGCCGCCGTTGCCGGCAGCAGCGTTCATCGCCTTGATCACCTTGTCGGTGATGTCGTGCTTGGGGTTGATGTAGACGGCCTCCTGGAGGATGACGTCGTACTTCTCCGATTCGGCGACCTGCTTGACCACCTTGTTGGCGCGCTCGAGCACCTGGCCCAGCTCTTCGTTCTTGCGTGCGGTCAGGTCTTCCTGGAACTCGCGGCGCTTGCGCTGGAAGTCGCGGTCCTGGTCGACCAGCTGGCGCTGGCGCGAAACGCGCTGGCTCTCGGCCATGGTGGGCGCTTCGCGTTCGAACTTCTCGGTGGCGGACTTGAGCGCATTGCCCTGGTCCACCAGCTCTTTCTCCCGGCGGGAGAATTCCTGCTCCAGCTTGGCCTGCGCCGCCTTGGCGGTGCTGGCCTCGCGGAAGATGCGGTCGGTGTTCACGAAGCCGGCCTTGAACTCCTGGGCTTGCGCAGGCACGGCAGTGGCCAGGGTGCCCAGCAGGAAGACCAGGGGAATATGGCGGGAAAAGGATTTCATTAGAAAGACGTTCCGATCTGGAATTGCAGTTTCTGGATTCTATCGCCAGCGAATTTGCGCACGGGCTGTGCATAGGCGATACGCAGCGGGCCCAGCGGCGAGATCCAGGAGATGCCCAGGCCCGCCGAGGCGCGCATTTCGCTCATCTCCCAATTCTCGTGCTCGCCGTACACGTTGCCCGCATCGACGAAGGCGTACCAGCGCAGCGTGCGGTCGTTGCCGGCGCCGGGGAATGGCGCGATGAGTTCTGCGTTCAGCGTGACCTTCTTGGGGCCGCCCAGCGAGGCGCCTGTCACGTCGCGCGGGCCCAGCGTGCCCTGGTCGAAGCCGCGCACCGAGCCCAGCCCCCCCGAGTAGAAGTTCTTGAACACGGGGAACGACTGGCCGTTCATGCCCTTGCCCATCCCCAGCTCGCCATTGAATGCCAGCGTGAACTGCTTGTTCAGCGGCACGTACTGCTGGATCTGGTAGTTGGCACGCACGTAGCGCGCATCGCCCGCCACCGACCATTCGGAGTTCAGGCGCTGGTAGCGGCCGGAATTGGGCGCCAGCGCGCTGTCGCGGTCGTCGCGCGACCAGCCGATGGTCAGCGGCACGGACATGCTGGTGGTGCCGTATTCCTCGGCGTAGGCCAGGTAGGCCGCCGGGATGTTGGTGCCCGCCTTGATCTTGGTCTGCTCCACGCCGCCGCCGAAGAACACCGTGTCCGTCT
>Ga0222428_100406_pt1 | contig 17121 bp, 16 predicted proteins | sample 2B5Ametagenome_FD_182471 | JGI IMG/M metagenome (GOLD analysis project Ga0222428, IMG submission 182471) | Enriched microbial communities from leaf-cutter ant dump, University of Wisconsin, Madison, United States - 2B5A (version 2) | ecosystem: Environmental > Terrestrial > Nest > Insects nest >...
TTGTACAACCACCAACTGCCCCAGTCAGCGCTCAAGAGCAAGACCCCGCTGCAGGCCATGAAGGAATGGCACCAATCCCATCCGCAGCTGTTCCACAAGCGACCATATGATCGTCCGGGATGCGACACCTAGCCTGCGGAGACCAGGAGTGATAGACGTGGCAACACTGAGTGTCATCAGGCGCTGTGCCCTGCGAGAGCAGATGTCCATCCGCGAGATCTCCCGCCGTACGGGCCTGTCTCGCAATACCATTCGCAAGCACCTACGCGCTGACGCGGCTGAGCCGCAGTACCCCAAGCGGGTCAGCCCCAGCAACCTGGATCCCTTTGTGGCGAAGCTCTCTGGCTGGCTCAAGACCGAGGCTGGGCGCTCGCGCAAGCAGCGGCGCATCGTCAAGCAGATGTATGCCGCTCTGCAGGCCCTGGGCTATCGCGGCTCCTACAACCGGGCCGCCGCCTTCGCCAGGCGCTGGCATGAGCAACTACAGGTAGCGCAGCAGACCACTGGCCGCGGCACCTTCGTGCCCCTGAGCTTCGGCCCGGGCGAAGCCTTCCAATTCGACTGGAGCGAGGACTGGGCCGTGATCGGCGGCGTTCGTACCAAACTGCAGGTGGCGCACTTCAAGCTGAGCCACAGCCCTGGGTGTGCAGGCCATTGAGCACCACCACCGCAGGGTGCGGTTCTTCTCGACCGTGGAGCTGGTCACTGCGTTGGAGGAGGAGAAGCTCAGCGGCAAGTCCGGCCAATTAGCCCACCGGCTGGCCTATGCCGATCTGGTGATCCTGGACGAACTGGGCTACTTGCCGTTCAGTGCGTCAGGAGGTGCGCTGCTGTTCCACCTGCTCTCCAAGCTGTATGAGCGCACCAGTGTCGTGATCACCACCAACCTGAGCTTCAGCTAGTGGGCCAGCGTGTTCGGCGATGCCAAGGTGACCACAGCGCTTCTGGACCGGCTGACGCATCATTGCCATATTCTGGAAACCGGCAACGACAGCTTCCGCTTCAAAAACAGCTCCGCACAACATCCACCATCAGCCAGGAAGGAGAAGACCACAAGGAACTTATCCACAACGTGAGCCGTCGGCTCACGAACAAGGGTGGGTCAAGTTTCGATGGAAACGGTGGGTCAGATTTGCGTGGAAATCAACACCATGCTGGCGTAAGAGAAGCAGTGTCAGGCCGGGAAGTCGCGTTGACGGAGCCAGACCGGCGCTACTTTTTTACAGTTCGTCGAGGCTTCGCCGCAGTCCGCCGCCTCTCTGCTTCCTCTAGGTGCTTCTTGGCTTCGCTCAGTTTTTCGTCACTGAGAAGCTTGTTGCCTGGCACCAGAAACCACCCCTTGATGCAGCTCAGATCTTGAACCGCAATCTGAATGTGGGTGTCTGCGCATATGGAACTGCCGTCTGAAACGAGCCCGCCTTGCTCAAATGCTCCTCGCGCTGCCTGATACGGCGCAGAAGCGACGATGGCTGATGTGTCCTGATCCTGGAGCGCTTGGTCGTGAACAAATCTACGGAAGGCATGAACCATATCGCAGGCGGCTTTGTCGAATGCACGGTGCAACAAATCCTTGTCACCGTCGAAAGCAGCCTTGTTTTTCGGCAGTGGTGTACCTTGTTTTGCACTCCCGTCGACGACAGCCTGGGCTGCGTGCGTGAAATTTTCGATACCGGCTTGGGTCGTTAGATCGAGCCAACGATCAACTTCCAAGACTGCACCGACGACGGCCGGTGTTGAAATTGGCTTTTTCGTGAGTAGTAGGTTGGGGTGGTCGTGGGCGAACTGAGCGAGCTTCAACGCGCGATTTGAGTCGCCCTCGAAAAAATAGAGTCCGTCACCCAACCAGTCGTATTGGTTGCTCGATATTTTCGGTGTGATTTCGCCACGGACGAATCCGTCACGGATCGTAATGTCGCATCCGTGGTAGGCCAGGACGATCCGACCCATCAGCGGTACTTCTTACCAAGCTTCCCGTCCTCGGTCACGATGCCCGCAGCTTGCATGAGCGCTGCCGCTTCAGCACCCGACAGGGTAGGAAAACTGGAATCGGTGCCTCCAGCTCTTAGAACGCGCTTCACTGCTGCACCTATGTGCGGCTGGATGCCAGCACAAACCAACAGCGTGTGCTTGCGCACGCGACGTTCTGTGGGCGAGTTCACAGTGGTGACCATGTGGGAAGTGTGCCACAGCTGAGGGAGTTGCGCTGCGGGCTTGAGTGCTGAGTCGTCGGCGATAGGGGGTGGCGCCTTGTAAATCAACAAGTTGCGAGCTATTGCGAAAGCTGAGTGCGTTAGTAACATGCGCGTCCGATCAGCAAAAAAGGAAATCTCCATGGGCCAGTACACCGACGCTGACGAACGTTTCGTCACCGAGATCAACCAGAGCCTCGTGCAACGCCAGATCATTAACGCCAACCGATTCGCCGGTGTGATGTCGATGCAGGCGGAGCCCGATGACCGCATGTCCACTTGCCTGAAGATAACGCGCGATGAGTTCAAGCAAGAAACCAATCGCACCAAGTTGCGGGAGTCAGCTTGGCAGAGCTTTGTCCGGCGAGTCGGCGACGACCCCTCTGGGTGGACGAAAGTGCAGAGGCACGATGAAGGTGGCTACATCACTATTACGTTCTCGCCCCCCCTCCCAGACGAAGGCCGGTTCAATGGGCTTTCTGCGCTGAGGGGAAAAAACGCGCAGGACATTGCCGACAACCCCGACCTTGCGGAGCCCTACTGGGAATTATGAGCCGGAACGGTCGAGGTGTTGTCGCGCGGCTGGCTGCGTGCCGATGCCGCGCCGGCGCTTGATTGTCGATCCTCATCAGGCGTTGACTCAGCGCCAAATTCTTGTACTTTTTCCCTCCACTGGCCAGCCAGGGCCCCGGGTGACGGCCGCGCTGTCGTGTGGCTGGCGGGCCGTCGAACCCGTGCTGGCCCTCTATCGGCGCGGGCCAGCGCGAGCTGGTCTATGGCGAGCGCTGGGACGCCGTAGGCCAGGAATACAAAACTCAGTGAAAAAAGTACAAGACTCGCCGCACATCGACACTTGTCGGACAGCTGTTACAGCCAGTCATAGTGAGAATCTAGAATTATTCGTAGTTATGATGCGTGCGTTTGGAATAGAAAAATAGAGGCAGGCCCCAGGGGGCAAACCTCCCTCCGCTGCCCACGGCAGCTTTTGAAAACTTCCGCGCCCACCGGCGCCCAGGGTCAACAGGATGGCCAGCCGGTGGCCGCACCCGTCAAGGAGGATGTGCCATGGCGCGCACGCGCTACTTCTACGACCTCGGGCCCGGGCCCGAGCCGGTCCAGCTCAAGGGCTTGTGGCCGATGGCGAACGCCGAGTTCGCACAGCGCTTTCCCGGCGTGGGCGGCCTGCTGCCTGTGACTCGGCGCATCGACTACAAGGCCCAACCCTCGCTGCACGAGGGCAACGCCAAATGCCTGAACGGCAAGGCCACGGGCAGTTGCGAGTGCCGTTGTAGCGGGCGCAACCACGGGCGAGGCCTCTTCACGGGCCAGATTCCGAGCCTTGCCGCGCGCCCGGCGCCGGCCGAAACCGCGGCTGCGGACCGGGAGCGGCCATGGCGCGGAGCGCCTCAGCGCCCGGCCAGGCCCTTCCAGTCGGCGCGGTAGTTGGCCAGGAACTCGCGGTAGGCGTCGCGCGAGATCTCGCCGCGCTGCAGCTGCCGCTCGTGCTCGATGCGCGCGCCCTCCAGCCACAGCTTGTAGGGTTCGCTCTGGCGGTACACGGGCAGGCCCGGTCGGCTCTTGGGCGGCCAGCCTCCGAAATCGAAGCTCTCCTGCCGGCAGATCGCGTTGATCGGGCAGTCGCGCGCGGCCTTGCCCACGTCGGGCGGCACCACGATGGGCTGGTAGGAGGCCAAGGCCTCGGCGTCCAGCGGCCGGCACAGCACCACCGCGCACATTGCGGGCTTGTTGGCGGCGTTGGGCGACAGGCACTGCTTGCACAGATCCGACCCCGGAAAAAGCCGTGGCACGGCGCCGGGCCGGGCCTGGTAGGTACCGATTTTGAGCGCGGACAGGTCCTGGGCGGACGCCGCGAAGGCGCTGGCACAGGCCAGCGCGGCGAGCAAAGCGCGAGCGATCATGGGAGCCTCCTTCTCTGGGGGGCGATGATGCCCCGGATTGCCTTGGTATCCAAGCCCTGCGCGGCCAACCTGGGCGCGCCCGCCGCGCCCGAAGCGAACGACAATCCACCCCACATCCTCGGAGCAAGCGCATGAGCAGCGAATACCTCATCGACAACCCCGGCCTAGCCGATACGGTGCCCGAAGACGCACTGGCCCCGGGCCCGGGCTGGCCCGCGCTGCACGCGGACTATGGCGAGGTCCTGCGCAAGTTAGAGGGCTCGGCCGAATGACAACGGAACGCGGTTTTGCCGCCGAGCCTCTGCGCCGGTTTGAGCCGCTGCCGCTCGAATGCGACGGCGTGACCAGAGCGTTGTCCATGCTGCTGGCCAGGGACGGCATCCAGCACCGGGGCCCTGGTGGTGACGGACGTGGGATGCATCTCCTATCACTTGTGGATCGAACTCGCCGGCGGGGAGATTTGCGACGCGCGCAAAATCTCAAGGTCGCCAGCGTGGAGCCCTATTCTCTTCGGCATCTTGACGGGTGCACCTATGGATGCTTATCCGCGAGCAGCGAGGCCGCATGATGGCTGACGCTCCCGCTCAGTCCGGCACCCCGGTCATCGATGATCGAGCGTTTCCGCTGGAGGCATCCGAAGCGATTGCGCCCCGTCGACGCCGAGGGCGTCCGCCGGGCGCTCGCGCGAAGACCAGCGAGCGCGCGATCACTGCAGACGACATTGCGTTCCTGCGCGCGATCGTGCAAGGCGTGGACGCTCGTGTGGCCGCCGAGCAGTACCTGTCGTACCTGGGAGTGGCGGTCGAACGCAAGGCCGGTGACACCTATTCAGACCGGCTGCGTGAGCGCGTGCTCGCGATGGCCTCGACCTGGCCAGAGCTGGCCGAGCAGGCTGCGATTGTGTGGTCTCAAGGGGGGGCTCCCGATGTGCCGGCCGCGATCGTGGTGCCGATGGCGCCTGTAGCGGATCCGCGTCCTACGCTGGAGGAGTTCGCCCAGCGTTTCGACCCGGACATGTACTCCGAGGCCGACCTCATCGAGCTCTTTGAGGAAGAATTCGGCGCAGGTGCACCGGAAACACAAGCGTTCCCCCTTGCCCCGGAGCAGCCACACGTGGATTCGGAAGATGGCGCGCTGGATGTCCGGCGCAAGCTGCAGGCGCTGGATTGGATGGACCGGCGCCTCGCGGTGCGGCCGCAACGCGATGATGCGGTTGCCCAGTGGCTCGCACTGGCTCCTGCCCAGGCTCAGGCACTGCGCGATGCCGGGGTGGTCAGCCTGGGCAACCTGCGCGACTGGATGGCGCTGAAAGGGGTGCGCTGGTGGAACGCGCTGCCGCGTTACGGGCGGGTGCGCGGACGCCGGCTGCAGGGTTGGCTCGACCAGAGTGGGATTGGCCCCGGCGCAGGCCTGGGCTCACCCACGCAACTGGCCGGCGCGGTTCAGGTCTATGCTGGGCAGCTCGTGCCCTTCAGCGAAATGATTTGGCCACCGGCGCTGCGCGGCACCGTGGGTGGTTTCCGGGGCATGGTCAACACGATCGGTGCCCAGGACGACTTGCAAGCAATCCAGCGGTGGTTCGACACGCTGCGTGATAGCAGCGCGGCGACACAGGACGCATACCGCCGAGCCATTGAGCGGCTGGCGCTCTGGGCCATTCTCGAGCGCGGCCGTGCGATCTCTGCACTGGAGTCGGGCGACCTGCTGGCGTTCTTTGACTTCCTGCGGAATCCCCCCCCGGATTGGGTGCAGGCTCGCGTGTGCACGCGCTTGGCGGCCGACTGGCGCCCGCTCAAGGGGCCGCTGCGCGGATCGAGCTTGCTGCAAACCAGTGTCGCCGTGCGCAAGATGCTCACGTACTGGCACGGCACGGGCTACTTGAGCCTGAACCCGGCGTTCGACATGCGTGGACCCAAGCGCACCGAGGTCAAGATGGACGTCATGCGCTCGTTCAGCGCGCAGGACAAGGAAGTCATCAGGAGCGTTGTCATGGCCATGCCCGATGACGCGCGCAAGAGGCGCCTGGTGGCGATGATCAGGCTGCTGCAGACTGCTGGCCTGAGGCGCGATGAAGCGGCGCGCGCCACGTGGTCCCAGCTGGAGCGCATGCGCCTGGACGGCGCCGCTTCCGATAGCTGGGCGCTGCGCTTTCTCGGCAAGGGCAAGCGCGAGAGGGTCGTGCCGCTGCAGGATGCGACGATCGAAGCACTGGAAGCCCATCGCGCCGACCGCATCGGGCTGGCCGTGTCCGGTGCCCTTGGCGCTTACGAGGACTTGGATCCCGGTGCGATGCCGTTGCTCGGCATTCTCGACGAACGGCTGGCCAGCGAGAGCGAGGGCAGCGCCGGCGACATGCCACACAACGCGCGGCGCCAGGCGAACGCAACCGGTGGGTTGAGCGGCGCGCGGATCTACGGGCTCCTCAAGGACTTTTTCAAGAAGTGCGCGAAGATCGCGGGCGAGAAGAACTCGGATTTTCGGGCAGCCTCGACGCACTGGATGCGGCACACGTTTGCGCACGACACGATCACGGCGAATGCCGGAAAGGATGTTGTGCTTCCGATCACGCAGGAGCTGCTGGGCCACGCGTCTATCAGCACCACAATGATCTACGTGAAAGCCGACCTTTCTTCACGCAAGGAGACAGTGGACGGGATTAAATCCATCGTTTGATAAGCAACACTTACTGCTGGCGGGGTAGTGCAGCTTGCGGAGGTGTTGTCTAGCTGCGTTAACCAGTGATCACGAAGAGAATGTCTACCCCTGCTGCGCTAAGTGCTGCCAACTGAAAACCACCAGGCGCTGTTTTCCCTGTCTCCCACGAAAACAGTGTCTGCTTTGTTGTCTTCGCAATGGCAGGAAACGCCGGCTGGCTCATGCTAAGACGTTTGCGCCCTTCGCGCAGTCGTTCTCCAATGGTCAAAATAGCACTAGTGTTCATGCATCGACCTACTATGCCCACAATCGCAAAACTGCCAATCATTATCTGATGTATGGTAACTTTTGCATGAACACCCAGAGTGTCGGCACCCGCCAATCTTGGCAAGCTAGTTTGTAACAAGAATACGCCGCGCGTCAACGATCATATCAAGGGCTGTTTTCCTCAATTAATCGTGGTCGTTGAGATGGTCAATCGCTGCGGCGATGTCGGCACTCGTACCACTTGAAACAAAGCGAGCATGTATCCGACGAACGAATCCATCCTCCGCTTCTTTGGATGCGAGCACCAATTTCAACTCTAAGCCTTGCGCAGAAACGATCAGCTTTCCATTCGCTGCGCGCTCTGCTCTATAGCCAGAAAAATCGCATTCGCTTTCAACTGCCTCAACAAGACCATTGACATTTGGCGCGTCGCAGGGATCAGCCGCGTCTAGCCACTCATCGAAATTAAACGTTGTGCCCATAATTCCCTTTATTTGTACCCCTATCACAGCGTCAACACTTGACCATCTCGGCTCGGCATCCCGGGAAGACAGCTGCTACGTGCACAGCTTGTACGGGTGTCAACATTGAAGTAGTGCAATTCTTCAACCAGCTCGCTGGCGCCATCTGCTTCACGGCCTTGCCTGCTCGCGGCCAAGGCCCGAAAGGAAAAGCCAGGCGCTGGGCAATCAAGTCGCTCGCCAGCGACCACCATCCAAGACCTCGCGTGAGGCGGCAACGCGTGAAAGCGTGCTTGGTTCGCCCTGCGCTCGCATCGAAGCTGCCGCTTGAGCCAGTTCTGATAGAAAAACCGGGTATTGAGAGGTTCTCGCTAGATTACGTCAAATTTTTAATGACATGATTTTTATAGCGCAGTACGGAGCATGATTTTCATCAATAAATCCGGCCAACTGCACAACATCTAAAATTCCAGAAAAATCATCTTGCGAAAGGATATTCTTTGATCCTCTATGTTTTTCTATCCGAGGATGCTGCAGCACCGAGAAAAAACCATCAACATCCCCAACATCAACGCCCATTGTAAAAAAATCACTCAAATCCAGGCTATATCCAGCTGGATACCCAAATCTTTCATTATTAAGCAGGGCAATGGATTTGGGAATGCAAATCGCAATCAAATTACAACTCTCTATTCTTGATATCAGATTTTTTATTAAACAAAATATCCCCTCATCTTTCACCTCCAGTAGTTGATAAAAATTCTCCTTTAAATCAAATTTGAGCTTTAAATCATTATAAACGACATAGTCCTGCTCCCAGCATGAACTCTCCGAGCTGAGGACTCCTTCACAAGGCCAAATCCGAATATCAAACCCGACGCATGAGTAGTCCATTTATCGTCCTTGTTGCTTGACCCAGCTGGGATAGGAACTGCAAGCTCTAGCACCGATAGGAGTGTAATTGAAAGTAGACGTCCAATGCTTCTTTTTGTTCCAAAAACACCCTTTTGGTCCTTTATTCATTTGCCACGTATGAACATGCGGAATGATTGGTCCTGTATTATTTCCATCTATATCAGATGAATTATGAGGAGTTCCTTCCGCATGAAACTCTGAGCATGTAGTTCCTTCAGGAGGATCGCATTCTGCCGGGCAATTGGGAATGACAGGAATAGGAATGGACCGCCCGCCAGTTGGACCAGCCGCACTCGCTCCTCCACCACCGCGCGCGCCCCCTCCTCCACTACCCCCTCCACCAGTCGGCGGCATAACCGCGCCGCCGCCATGGCCGATGGGCATTTGATCAATGGGGCTGCTCAGACCTCTTAACCCCTCGGGATCTACATCACCCAGCGGATTGCCCTCTACATACCCAAACCGATTCCATCCTCCTTCGAGCCCGATCGGATCGACCTGGACGTACCGCCCCGTCGATGCATCGTAGTACCGGTGCAGGTTGTACGCCAGGTTCGTCTCCCCATCCCACTGCTGCCCCGGGTAGCGCAGCTCAAATTGCACGGGCTCGGCATAGCTCTGCAGCCCCGTGGCGCCGGGCTGGGCGTAGCCTTCCGCCCCGGTGGTCGGCAGCGTTTCTCCAAACCCCGTGATGAGCCATTGCCACGCCACCTGGCCTTGCAGGTTGGTCAGGCGCCGGGGGGTGTTCAGGTGGTCTGCGTCGATGGCGTACAGCCGCCCGTTGATCTGCGCGGCCACGGGCAGCGGGCCGCTGGCCGTGGGCAGGTAGATGATTTCCGTGCTGTCCGCTTCGTTTTGCGGTGCCGCGCTGGTGCTGCTTCTGCGGTTGGCATACTGGCCCAGCACGGTGCTGCCGATGCCGTCGTCTGCGTACACGGTGTGCTGGTTGGCGGGGGCCTGGTTGGCACCCACGCTGCGCGCGTCGCTCTTGAGCAGGCGCTGGCCTTGCGTGTTGTAGGTGTAGGCCACGGCCTGGGGGTGGGCCGGGTCGGCGCTGGCGCTGGTCCTGGCCAGGCGGCCGTCCGCGCCGTGGTGCAGGTAGTTGCGGCCCTTTTGGGTGAGCGCGCCCGTGGCGTCGTGCTGGTAGGTGGTGCTGCGGTTCTGCGAAGGGCTACCGGGGATGGTGACGGTCTCGCTGTAGCCCTGCAGGCGGTTGCTGCCGCTGGCCACTTGGTACACGCGCTGCAGGGTGCTGGTGCCCGTAGCCGTGGCGGCGCTGTAGCTGGCCTGGGTTCGGTTGCCGTTGCTGTCCCAGGCGTAGCCCATGCTGGTGGGACCCAGGGTGTCGGCCAGGCTCCAGCCCGTGGGCAGGACGAGGCCCGGCGCGGCGCTGTGCGCGCTGGCCGTGAGGCGGCCCACGCTGTCGTAGGTGTGCACGCTGGTGATGAGGGCCTGCTGGGGCGCGGTGCTGCTGGCGCCGGGCAGCATGTGTTCCTGCCGGATCTTGGCTACGCGGCCTGCGCTATCCCAGTCCAGTTCGAGCAGGCCGGTGCTGGCGAGTTGGCCCGCCGTGGTGTAGCTGCGCTGTTCGCTTAGCGGGTTGGCGCTGCCGGGGGCCTGGGCGAAGCCGCTCCACTGCCAGCCCGTGGGCTGGCCCAGGGGGTTCCAGGTGATGCCAGTGAGCAGGGGCTGGCCGCCCCAGTGCAGTGCCGTGAGGCGGCCCGTGGCGTCGTACTGGTGGGTGAGTTGCTGGCCACTGGGGTAGGTGATGGTCTGCACGCCGCCGGCGCCGCCCTGGCCCGGGGGCACGTAGGTGGTGGCCACGCTGCGGGTGTCGCCGCCAGCCAGGGTTTGCGTCTTGCGCGTGACGCGGCCCAGCGCGTCGCGCTGCCAGCGGGTGGTGGCGCCGGGGTCGATGGCTTCGCTCAGGTGGCCCACGCTGGCCTGCGGGGCACCGCTGGCGTTGTAGTCGGGGCCACTCAGGTCGTAGTGCAGGGTGCTGGTGAGCGTGACGCCGCCGGGCGCGCTGCTCTGGATCTGCGTGGGGCGGCCCAGCGCGTCGCGCGTGACCTGGGTGCTGCGGCCCAGAGCGTCGGTGGTGGTGGCAAGCCTGCCCTGGGCGTCGTAGGTGGCGCTGCGGCTGCCGGCGTCGGGGGTGGTTTCTTGCGTGGCGTTGCCCTGGGCGTCGCGGTCGTAGGTGGTGGCCACGCTCTGGAAGTCGCTGGCCTGGGTCACCGCGTCCAGCGCGTTGTACTGCAGCGTGGCCGTGGCGTTGTCCGCCTGGGTGATGCTTTGCACGCGCCGCAGGGCGTCCAGGCCCCAGGTGGTGGTCTGGGCCGTTCCGCCCACGTTCTGGCTCTGGCTTGTGGCGTCGCCGTTGGCGTCGTAGCCGTAGCTGGTGGCCTGGCTGCCCCCCACGGTGGTGCTGGTCACGCGGTTGAGGCTGTTGATGCTGCGCGCGATCTGCCAGGCCGTGGCGCCCTGGGCGTCCTTCACGCTCTCGTTCACACGGTTGCCCATGGCGTCGAGCTGGTAGCTGCCGCTGGCGCCGCGGTTGTCGCTCCAGCCGGTGAGGCGCTGGGCGGCGTCGTAGGTGTAGGTAATGGCGTGGCCGCCGGGCAGCGTGGCGCTCGCCACCTGGCCGCTCGGGCGGTAGGTGTAGGTGCTGACCAGGCCCGCGCGGCCGTGGCTCAGCAGGCGGCCGCGCAGGTCGTACTGGTAGGTGTTGACCACGCCCGTGGGTTCGGTCTCTGTGAGCACGCGGCCTGCCGCGTCGTGGGTGTAGGTGGTGCTCTGGCCCAGGGCGTTGGTGGCCTGAGTGCGGTTGCCCGCGCTGTCGTACTGATAGCTGGTGGTGGCGCCGCCCGGCTCGGTGGCCGTGGCCAGCAGGCCGCTCACGTGGTAGGTCCAGGTGCGCGTGCGGGTCTGCGCGGGGCTGGCCGTGGTGTCGGTGACGGCCTCGCTCAGGCGGTTGCCGACGCTGTCGTAGGTGTAGCGGGTCTCGCGCCCGGCTTCGGTGATCTTGGTGGGCAGGCGCCACTGAGGGTGCCAAGTGATGCTTGCTGTACGGGATTCCGGGAGGCCAGTTGCTTCGATGAAGCTCAGAGGCAAATTGCGTGTGGCGTCCCAGGTGTAAGCTGTATTAGTACCCCGAAAATCTGTCTCAGCTTGAATAAATCCATTGGAATCAAAAGCGCGCGCAGAGACCTTTTGCGGGAGATCGATGGCAGGTTGACTTAACGTGGCGAGTTTTACATCGCCATCCTTTGTAAAGAATGTATAGAGTTGATCGCTTCCGAGTGGGTTTTTCACCTTAACCGATCCATCGGTGTTGTAAGTAATCGAGTACTTTTCAACATTCAATGGTTTGTAGGTGGTTATCGCTCTCTCATAAGCATCATAGACAAAGGTATCAAGAGTCGCGCCATCTTGATTATGAATAGATGTCAGCAGGTTGTTGCTATCATAAAAATACGAATCACCTGTTCCATCCGGATATTTCACACTCGACAGCTCATCCCCATCATATTCATAGGTGACGACTGGGATGTTATTTAAGCTGATTATGATTGAGGGATAACTGTAGTTGAAGTTGAGTTGCTTTCCGAATGCATTTTTTACACTCAGCAAAAGTTTTTGTGCATCATGAGTGTATGTGTATTTCCAGCCATTTCGATCAGCTCGTTCCTTGATTACGCCAGAATTATCGAAAAATAAATTTTCCTCGTTTAGCTTATTGATAAAATTCCAGCCATCCTGGGTTTTGATTAGCACATCACTTCCATTTGTGTTCTTCCAGGCGCCATTTATTTTTCTAAAGAAAAGCTGTGTCGTGGATCCACTTATTATTCTGACATAGTTTGGCGCCCCCGCCTCTCTGCCAATGATATCCAGTCGGTGAATATGATTATGAACCCAGGATCTTGAGTTTAATTGACTGGGCAGCCGAATACTTGTGTATGTACGTTTTAGTGTGAGCGGATGAGGGCCTTGATCAATCCAATCAACTCGCTCCAAAAACTTCTCGCCCGTCGGAAGGAATACGGGATTTGGAGTGGATGTATCGGATTTTCGGCAACCAGGAGGAAGTGATGGTGATTTATCTTTTGGAATTAGTGGTGGGGATCCTGCAGGGATGTTGGATGCGCAATATATGAACGCCCCTGAAACCACTGCTTCCTTTTGCAGATCTACTATTGGCGGGGCACTGATATCGTAACCATCGCAACCATTGGGGCCCATACCTTTGTGCACTTGGTGCGTGCCGTAAATATCAACAAATGTACTAGATCCTCGTACTGGAAATGTACCGACATAAGCGGTTAGGCTTAAAAATCTAGGGCACTGACGCGAAGCATCCCAGGTAACATCCTCTGCAGATGTCGGCTCATTTTTGCTCTCCAGTATTAGTGCCATGGTTTGGAAATCAGCATCCCCTCCCTCTGGCCAACCGAAGCCGCACTGTGTTTTGGCATTCCCGACCACTGGTAGCAAGCAAACTACAAGACTCAAAGTTGCGGAATTAATTCTCATAATATCCCTCATGAATTTATGAATCAAGAAATATCAAGCCACAACCCATATGCCTGTCGTCAATATTTTCAACGAGGTAGGGTATTGCCCAAAGACTTCCAAGAGCCTATTAATGCCTTGGGCCTTGCGGCAAAAATTCCACATGGGGAAATTTACGCCAACCTAAGGCTCAATATTGCACTCGGAATTTTAAAATTCACCCCTCTTGCGCACCTCACGCCGGTTTTTTCTTTTTAAACACCCACTCAATAGCTAATAACCATGCATAGCCATCACGCAAAGAATTTGCTGCAGGGTTCATGCCTAGATTAGTCACATAGACGCATAAAAGCTGGTAGCGCTAACGCGCTTCAAATCAATTAGGCCGCCCTATATTCGATGGTGTTTCGATATCTTTGGCCACCATCATATGATGGCCTTATATGCACGCAGGATGCCCGCTCTCTTCTGCAGTTCATGGCGCGACCTTTCGACTTCACCCCTCTTCGTTAATTATGTGCAAATACATCATAAGTGCGCCACAATAGTTTTTAGATATATTGTTTCGATATTTTACAAACAATGGACTGTGTACAGGCGACATTTAGCCCAGTTCCGATGACCGGAAGGTTTCAGCGTGGCCGCACTCAAGGAGGTGGAAGAGAGGTGCTAGCGCTTCAGCTCAGCCCTAACGTTTCTACCCTGCGCTGCAGCAGGCTAAGCCGCCCGAGCGCGGTAGTTCAATTCGTGGCCGCACATGCCTCTCCTTGCTCCGTTTGCTCGCTCGCCGCTTTGGGGCGTTGCGGCCCCTGCTGGGCCGCAACGTGACGAGCGTTCGCCAGCGTATCCGCGAGGGCGGCTTGGCGACGCAGGGCGCGTGCCGCTGCTGCACTGCCACGAGTGCGCGGAGGTTCTACCGCCATCAGCAATCCAAGCAAAAGTGGATGGAAACCAAAACTTTGGCTTGGCCAAAGACCTTGACCAGAGATTGGAGCGCGCGGGGGCCCGGGGATGGCGCCTAGGTGTTTCTGATCGTGGCCAGGAAGGCTTCGGCCGACCGGGGCCACGTCAGGCCATCACGCTCAGCAGCTTGGCGCAAGGTGGTGGAGCCGGTGGCGCCGCAGAGATTTGCCACGTCCTTGAACGTTGCCGCGGTGTAGAGCACAGCATTCCCGAGCTCGACGCGATAGAGCCTGCCGCACGCCGAGTCCATCAGCCGGTATCCGCGCAATCTCGTCGCCACAAAGAGTGGAACCTCTGCTGGGTGTATGTCCCGATCCATGGACGTGATCCCTCCCATCCGGTGACCGGCAGATCTATCGATGCGCCCGGACCAGATCGAGCTCGGCCTGGCTCCAGATGACGACGTGCCTGCCATGAATGTTCGACCATTCGACCAGCGGCTCGAACTGTCCGGGACGTAGGTCGGCCCAGGCTTTGCGCAGGTCCGTGAGGCGCACGCCGCCATGGTAACTATCGCCATAGTTTCGGTCGGCGTCGCAGTCAGCGGCCCACTTTTTAAGCCCTTGTTCGATGCTTTCCTCATCCAGCATTCGGCTATCTCCCAGCAATCGATGATGCGACATGATAGCGATGGGCGAGCATAGACACGGGCCCTCAGGTGGCAGCCCAGAGCCCATGCAAAAGCTGTTCGAGAATCACTCCCGGCAGAACCTGCAATCGTCAATCGCCGCCTTGCAGTCTTAGGTCGTCGTCCCTATGACCGGCCGCGCCAAGAATCGCGCAACAAGTGTGAGTGAATCATGCCTGGGCTTGCTCCAGGCTACCGTGGAGCCAGTTGACCGTCGTCCTCCCGCTCGATCGCAACCACACTGCGTTTGTCTTGCTTATGCGATATGCAAGCCGCTTGGAGAAATCGCGGCGTGGAAGTATCGTAAGCACTCGGCATCTCACCGTGAGGAAATCTCCATGGCACTCCGTTCGCTCCATCAGCTCGTTCTGGCAGTCGGCATTTCGATGCTCGCGTTACTTACTGCGGGTTGTGCATCCACTCCTCCAGAAGTCGTTTACTACAATATGGCAGACCCAGAAAAGCTACCGAAGGAGGGAGTGACCGATGTGTTCGCATTGGATCAAGCGACTGTCACTGCCACTCTGCCTACGGGAGCGACCACGGGTAGTAAGCCGTTGGCAGGAGCCATCGGCGGCTTGTTCCCCAACATGGGAGATGCTCCGAATATTGGTCGGCTTCCCTCGAAGCCTGCGTCTGAGCAGCCATCACCGAAGTCTGCGGACGCGGGCGAGGCCGCCAAGGCCGACAAGCCGTCCGCGCAGCCCGCAAAGACCTCGGTGAACGTAGCGCTCTCTGAAGCAGCAGACTACCGAATCGGCTTTGTCGAGGTCAACGACCTCCGTAAGACAACACGCCTGAGCCTCACGAAACGCGACAACACCGAAATGGTGGCATCGATAGGCACGGAAACCACCGACAACCTAAATACCTCCATCGCAAAGATTGGAGGCCTCATCACCAAGTTGGTCACCTGGGTGTACGCTTCTGGGAGCATGGCTTGCCCCAGCCATGAGTTCGCTGTCGAAAGTGATAGTGTCGGCGTCGTGCGCAAAACAGCGGCTCCTTGCATCTCATACACTCTGGGCCCGGTGCCCAAGGAGGCCATTCGGTTCTCTGACATACCCTGGGGTCGCCCCGTCAGTGTCTTCTACTATGCAGCTTGTCGAAACCTGAAAGTCACTGTAGAAACGATTTCGACCAAACAGGTGTTCGAATTCAAGGTGCCGGATCCTCAGTATGTCCAGTCAGTGCGCCTGCCGGCAAAGGGCACCATCAAAAAGCATTCGACATGCGGTGTTTCGACGGTGACAGAGTCCCAGGCAAGTCCAACCAGCTCAGTAGAGGCACTGACGGAACTGCTCACACAGGTAAACAACATCCGAGAGGCCGCAAAGAACGATGGGAAATAGCTGGATTATTCAGAAAGCAATTTTTCAAGAACAAACTTTGCCACCATGATCAACCACTTGCGTGCTTAATATGTCAAAGGATGGAAAATCCGGGCAGAGCGTTGCAGGGGCAACTCGGCAACGAGCCATGCATTTAGCGGCATTGCGTGAAAGCCGGGCGCGACGTTTTGAGTCAAATCTGAAACCAGCCATAGAGGCAGTGGGTATTGATACAACTCAGTTTCGAACACGCTTCTTTCAAGACATGGTTTTGCTTCAGAACCGGGCACGAGGGCAATTGTTTGAGTTGGCGGGAGAATTGCTGTTGGGGCGATACTTAGCGCGCTTAGGCCATGCTGACACGGAAGTCCGCAAGCAGGTACGCTTCCCGGTTGAAAATGAAATGCGCATCGCTGACTTTCATGTACCAACCATCAAGACCCTGTTGGATGTGAAGTCAGGATATATCTCTTGGTGCAAGCCGACTCGCCTTCAGGCATACAAGGATGCCTGGCTACTCAGAAATTCAGATGAAGTAACAGAAGTAATCTGGTTTCTTTTCCGTGGTGCTCGGCCAAGACGTTAACTAAGTTAACGGAGGCAGGGATCGCATGTATTGATCTTGGATTCAGCAATGAAACTCCAACACCGCCCCCAAAAACATTTATCAGGGTCTAGTTTTTTGGGGGGCGTGTCCGAATTTTTGTGTAAACGGTTCAGACTTCAATTGACGGAGATGCTGTCTCCGAACTGAATGGTAAAGCGGGTTAGCGCAGCCTTCCAATCGCGGATGGGCATGGTCCACTTCTGGCTGATGTTGCGCAGGGCCAGGTAGAACAGCTTGGTCAGCGCCTCATCGCTGGGGAACGAGCCCCGGTTCTTTGTCAGCTTCCTCAGGCGCAGGTTGACCGACTCGATGGCGTTGGTGGTGTAGATGACCTTGCGGATTTCCGGCGGGTAGTCAAAGATTCACCGAGCATCAGCTCGGCCTCTTCGGCGGTGGTGGCCGTGTAGATGCGGCGCAGGTCGGCAGCTACCTCTTTGCGACGCTTCCATGAGACGTAGTTCAGGCTGTGGCGCACCATGTGAACGATGCACAGTTGCACAACCGCCAGGGGGAAGACGGCCTTGATGGCGCCAGGAAAGCCCTTGAGCCCATCGACGCAGGCGATGAAGATGTCCTGCACGCCCCGGTTGCGCAGCTCCGTGACCACCTGCAACCAGAACTTGGCACCCTCGGTCTGCGCCAGCCACAGACCCAGCACCTCCTTCTCGCCCGTC
>Ga0222428_100409_pt1 | contig 16941 bp, 15 predicted proteins | sample 2B5Ametagenome_FD_182471 | JGI IMG/M metagenome (GOLD analysis project Ga0222428, IMG submission 182471) | Enriched microbial communities from leaf-cutter ant dump, University of Wisconsin, Madison, United States - 2B5A (version 2) | ecosystem: Environmental > Terrestrial > Nest > Insects nest >...
GGTGTAGATCACGCCCAGCGTGAGCGCGCCGGCCAGCGGGTCCTTGCCGCGCTTGGCGATCTCCTTGATGGCGGCGGCCTGCTCCAGCACGCTCTGCGCCTGGCGCACGATCTCCTCGCCCAGCGGGGTGACGGAGACGTCGCTCGCGCTGCGCTCGAAGAGCTTGACCTCCAGCTCGTCCTCCAGCTTCTTCACGGCCACGGACAGCGTGGGCTGCGAGACGTAGCACGCGTCTGCGGCACGGCCGAAGTGCTTCTCACGCGCGACGGCGACGATGTATTTGAGTTCGGTAAGTGTCATGTGTGCAAGAGGAGCCGGCTATGGCGCAAGGCGACACCATAGTGCACTGCAGGCATTCTGAAAAGCCGCCGCGCTCATGCAGGGTGTGCAGTTCGTGCATTTTTGTGCAGCCGGCCCATTGTCCCACCGCCGCGCGCGCCGTGTGCCGCGCCCGGTCATGCCTTGAGATAGTCGGCCTTGCCGCCCAGCCAGCGCTCCACGTGGCGCGCGGCGAGCTGCGGGTGGCCGTCGAGCATGCGCGGCGCCGTCTCGCGCGCCCAGGCGAGGAGCAGCGTGTCGGTGGCCAGGTCGGCGAAGCGCAGCAGCGCGTCGCCCGACTGGCGCGCGCCCAGGAATTCGCCCGGCCCGCGGATCTCCAGGTCGCGCCGGGCGATCTCGAAGCCGTCCGTCGTCTCGGCCATGGCCTTGAGCCGGTCGCGCGCGGTCTCGCCCAGGCGGCCGCTGTCGCCCGTGGAATAGAGAAGCACGCAGGCCGACGCGGCCGCGCCGCGCCCCACGCGCCCGCGCAGCTGGTGCAGCTGCGAGAGGCCGAAGCGCTCGGCGTGCTCGATGACCATGAGCGAGGCGTTGGGCACGTCCACGCCCACCTCGATCACCGTGGTGCTGACCAGCACGCCCATGCGCCCGCTCTTGAATTCCTCCATCACCGCCTTCTTCTCGGCCGCAGGCATGCGCGAATGCAGCAGGCCGACGGACACGCCCGGTAACGCCTCGCTCAACTCCACGTGTGTGGCCGTGGCGTTGGACAGGTCCAGCGCCGCGCTCTCCTCGATCAGCGGGCACACCCAATAGACCTGCCGCCCCGCCGCCACCTGGGCGCCGATGCGCTCGACCACCTCGTCCTTGCGGCTGTCGGCGATGAGCTTGGTGACGATGGGCGTGCGGCCCGGCGGCAGCTCGTCGATGGTGGAGACGTCGAGGTCGGCGTAGTAGGTCATCGCCAGCGTGCGCGGGATGGGCGTGGCGCTCATCATCAGCATGTGCGGCTCCAGGCCCAGGTGGGCCAGCTTCTTGCGCAGTTCCAGCCGCTGCGCGACGCCGAAGCGGTGCTGCTCGTCCACCACCGCGAGCGCGAGGTTGTGGAAGCGCACCTGCTCCTGGATGACGGCGTGCGTGCCGACGACCAGCGCGGCCTCGCCGCTGGCCACGGCCTCCAGCATCGCGGCGCGCTCCTTCTTCTTCTGCCCGCCCGCGAGCCACGCGACGCGCTTGCCGCGCGCGGCCAGCAGCGGCTCCAGCCAGCCGATGAGCTTGGCGAAGTGCTGCTCGGCCAATATTTCCGTGGGCGCCATCAGCGCGCACTGCCAGCCCGCGTCCATGCAGACGGCGGCGGCCAGCGCGGCGACCACCGTCTTGCCCGAGCCCACGTCGCCCTGCAGCAGCCGGTGCATGGGGCGGCTGGCGGCGATGTCGCGCGCGATCTCCTCGCCCACGCGGCGCTGCGCGGCGGTGAGCTGGAAGGGCAGTGCGGCGAGCAGCTGTTCATGCAGTGCGGTTTCGCCCGCAGCACGCAGTTGCGGTGCGCGCAGCCGGTCGCGCGCGCGCTTGGCGGTCAGCTGCGAGAGCTGCTGCGCCAGCAGCTCCTCGGCCTTCAGGCGCTGCCAGGCGGGGTGGCTGTGGTCCTCCAGCGTTGCCAGGGCCACGTCGGGCGCGGGGCGGTGCAAAAAGAAGAGCGCCTCGCGCAGGCTCCATGCGCGCTGGAGGCCATTTTGGCGATCGAAGCGCGCCAGGGGCGGCTCCAGGCCCGGCGGCAGCGTCTCGGGCAGGTCTACGCGCGTGAGCGCGCTGGCGACGGCGCGGCGCAGGTAGGCCTGGGGCAGTTGCGCCACCGTGGGGTAGACGGGCGTGAGCGCGGCGGGCAGCTCTCCCTCGGCCTTGCGGAACGCCGGGTGCAGCATCTGCCGGCCCCAGAAGCCGCCCTTGATCTCGCCGCGCGCGCGCACGCGAGTGCCCACGGCCAGGATCTTCTGGTGCGAGGGGTAGAAGCTGAAGAAGCGCAACTCGCAGGTGCCCGAGCCGTCGTCCAGCGTCACCACGAGCTGGCGGCGCGGGCGCATCTGGATTTCGCTGGCGGTCACCTCGCCCTCGATCTGCACCGTGCTGCCGTCGCGGGCGCTCTTGATGGGGGTGATGCGCGTCTCGTCCTCGTAGCGCAGCGGCAGGTGCAGGGCCAGGTCGATGTCGCGCGTGAGGCCCAGCTTGACGAGGGCTTGCCGGGCGGGCGAAGCGGCAGGGCCGGAGGAAGAAGGGTTCGGACGGGGCACGCGAAAAGGCTACCATGTCCGGTTACCGCCAACTCTCTGGAGACTCCGTTTCCCGCCATGCTCAAGCGCATCCCCGTACGGCACCTCACCCTGGGCATGTACCTGCACGAGTTCTGCGGGGCGTGGATCGAGCACCCCTTCTGGCGCAAGCGCTTCCTGCTCGAAGACCCCGAGGACCTGGCGCGCATCCGCGCCACGCGCATCCAGGAGGTCTGGATCGACATCGCCCGGGGCCTGGACGTGCCCGCGGGCGCAGCGGCCGCGGTGCCACGGCACCCCGTGCCCGGCGCGCCCCCGGCCCCGCAGGAGCCGCCCCGCACGCCCGCGCCCGAGTCCGCCCCCATGGACCAGGAGCTGCGCCGCGCCGCCACCATCTGCGGCAACGCCAAGCAGGCCATGGCCTCGATGTTCAGCGAGGCGCGCATGGGCCGCGCGGTGGACGTGGCCGGCACCGAGGGGCTGGTGCACGCGATCTCGCACTCGGTCACGCGCAACCCCGGCGCACTCATCAGCCTGGCCCGGCTCAAGACGGCAGACGAATACACCTACATGCACTCCGTGGCCGTGTGCGCGCTCATGGTGGCGCTGGCGCGCCAGCTCGGCATGGACGACGCGGCCACGCACCAAGCCGGCCAGGCGGGCCTGCTGCACGACCTGGGCAAGGCCGCCGTGCCACTGGCCGTGCTCAACAAGCCGGGCAAGCTCACCGCCGAGGAATTCACCACGGTGCAAAGCCACCCCGTGGCCGGCCACGCCATGCTGCAGGGCAGCGGCCTGCCCGCGGGAGTGCTCGACGCCTGCCTGCACCACCACGAGAAGATGGACGGCACGGGCTACCCCCACCGCCTGCCGGGCGAGCGCATCGGCCCGCTCGCGCGCATGGCGGCCATCTGCGACGTGTACGACGCCATCACCTCCGACCGCCCGTACAAGCGCGGCTGGGACCCGTCCGAGGCCCTGCGCCGCATGGCCGAGTGGACGCGCGGCCACCTCGACGGCCGTCTGTTCCAGGCCTTCGTGAAGACCATCGGCATCTACCCCGTGGGCTCGCTGGTGCGCCTGGCCTCGGGGCGCCTGGGCGTGGTGGTGGAGCAGTCGCCCGGCACCCTGGTGGCGCCGCGCGTGAAGGTGTTCTTCTCCACCAAGTCCGGCATGCGCATCGTGCCCGAACTGGTGGACCTGTCCGCCCCGGGCTGCGCCGAACGCATCGCCGCGCGCGAAGACCCCGACGCGTGGCAGTTCCCCGACCTCGCCCAGCTGTGGTCGGACCTGCCGCCGCAGCCCTGGTGAGCCGGTAGCGCCGGCATCCCGCAAGCAGCGGGTGGAATGCCAATAATGCGAATGATTCTTGATAATATTCGTTCGCCTATTCCCCCGCTCTTGCATTCCATGCTCGCCCTTCTCCTCGTCCCGCTGGCGCTGGTGCTCGCCAGCCTCGCCCTGGTCTTCGCCCCGGAGCGCGCCGCTCGCCGCATCACCCGCCCGCTGGGCTGGTGCCTGGTCGCGCTGCTGGCGGCCGCGCTGCTGGGGGGCCACCTGCCAGCCACCGCGGCGGCCGGTCAGCAGCTTGCCGTGGGCGCCGCCCAGGCGGGCGCGCTGGGCGCGGGCCAGGTCTTGCGCTGGCAGCCCGCCGTGCCGCCGGGCCATGTAGTGCAGGGCAGCTTCGACGGTCCCGGCGCCGTGCTCGACCTGCTGGACGCCGAGGGCCGCCACCTGCGCCGCCTGGTCGCCGAGGACGGCAGCCCCCAGGGCTTCACCTGGCAGGTGCAGCCGGGGCAGCAACTGCAGGTGCGCGGGGGCGCGCAGGCCGGCGCCTACTCCCTGGTGCTGCGCCGCGCGTTCGCCCCGGCGGACACGGCCGCCGCCGCGCCCGCGCCGCAGAGCCCGCGCCTGCGCGCGCTGGTGCAGACCCTGGCCGAGGGCGGCGGCACCGCCGCCTTCTGGGCCGAGCGCGCGCGCGAGGGCACGCCGCTGGTGGAGCCGCTCTCCGCCCGCGAGGCGCTGGTCACCTTCCTGTGGCGCGGCGCGCCGGACACGCGCGGCGTGCGCCTGTTCGGCAGCCCCTCGGGCGACCACGACCCGCTGCAGCGCCTGGGCGGCAGCGACGTGTGGTGGACGAGCTTTCGCATGCCGCTGGGCGCGCGCCTGTCCTACCGCCTCGCGCCCGACGTGCCGCAGGTCCAGGGCACGGCGACGGACAACCGCCGCATGATCCTGGCCACCGCGCAGCGCGATCCGCTGAACCCGCGCGCCTTCCCCGCGCGCACCGACACCGCGCTGGACGCCTTCCAGGGCTTTTCCGTGCTGGAGCTGCCCGGCGCGCCCGCGCAGCCCTGGGTGGCCCCGCGCCCGGGCGTGGCCCGGGGCACGCTCACGCGCCACGTGGTGGACAGCCGCATCCTGGGCAACCAGCGCACCGTCTGGCTCTACCGCCCGGCCGGCGCGCCGCCGCAGGCACTGCTGGTGCTGTTCGACGCCCATGCCTACCGCGACGACGTGCCCACGCCGCGCATCGTGGACAACCTGCTGGCCGACGGCCTGATCCCGCCCACCGCCGTGGTGCTCGTCGCCAACCCCAGCCCCGAGGCGCGCGGCGCCGAACTGCCACCCAACCCGGCGTTCGCGCGCTTCCTCGACGAGGAGCTGATGCCCTGGGTGCGCGCGCGAGGCCTGGCGCAGCCGCCCGAGGCCACCGTGGTGGCCGGCTCCAGCTACGGCGGCCTGGCCTCGGCCTATGCCGGGCTGGTGCTGCCGCACTGGTTCGGCCGCGTGCTGAGCCTGTCGGGCTCGTACTGGTGGGCGCCGCCGGGCGAGATGCCCGGCGCCATGATGCGCGCCTACGCCGAGGCGCCGCCGCGCGCCGTGCGCTTTTACCTGGACGCCGGGCGCTACGAGAGCGCCCGCGGCGGGCAGGACGGCATCCTGGAGACCAACCGCCACCTGGGCGACGTGCTGCGCGCCAAGGGCTACGCCGTGACCCAGCGCGAGCACGCCACGGGCCACGACTATCTCCACTGGCAGGGCGCGCTGGGCTGCGGCCTGGTGGCACTGCTGAACCCCGCGCGCTTCGCGCAGGGGCTGGCGGCGTGCGATTCGTCCGCTATGTAATCAGGAGCTGCTTGCGCTTTTCCTGACTGAAATTGCGGTGCATTCCATATGGAAAACCAGGAGCAGCCAGCGCAAGCAGCTCCTTTTTTCAGAGCGCCGCGCCGGCGGCCTCCGCCGCCACGCAGCGGTTGCGCCCCTGGTGCTTGGCCTCGTAGAGCGCCGCATCGGCCCGCGCGATCAGCGCCGCCGAGCCGCTGGCGCCGCCGGCGGCCGGCAGCGGCACCTGGCTGCACACGCCCGCGCTGATGCTGACGCTAGGCCCGGCCAGCGAATCGGCGTGCGGCATGCCCAGCGCGCGCACCGCCTGCACCATGCGCCCGGCCATGGCCTGCGCGCCTGCCGCGTCGGTCTCGGGCAGCACCACGGCCAGCTCCTCGCCGCCGTAGCGCGCTACCAGGTCGGTGCCGCGGCGCACACAGCTGGCCACGGCGCGGGCCACGGCCTGCAGGCAGGCGTCGCCCTGCTGGTGGCCGTAGTGGTCGTTGTAGCGCTTGAAGCAGTCCACGTCGATCATCACCAGCCCCACGGGCCGCCGCGCGCGGCGCGCCAGGGCGCAGGTCTGCTCCAGCCATTCGTTGAAATGCGCGCGGTTGGCGATGCCCAGCAGCGCGTCGGTGCGCGAGAGCGTGCGCAGGCGCTCGTTGGCCTCCTCCAGCTCGTGCGTGCGCTGGGCCACGCGCTCCTCCAGGTGCTGGTTGGCGGCGGCGAGCTGCGCGTTCTGCACCGACAGCGCGGAGTAGAGCTTGCTGATCATCTTGAGCAGCGCCTGGATGCCGTTGTCGTGCGCCTCGCGTTCGCGATCGAACGCCTCGGCCGCGCTCAGCCCCGCCTGCACCGAGGCGATCTGCCGCGCCATCGACTGGTCGATGCCCAGGATGTGCAGGCCCAGCCACGAAGTGAGAAAGTCCACCAGCGTGGTGCCCGCATCCGCCATGGAGGCGCGCTGCATCCACAGCATGCGCACCTGCTCCTCGAACTGCTGGTGCAGCAGGCGGTGGCCCTCGATGTGGCGCGCGTCCAGGCCGCAGCGCCCCATCAGCTCCTCCTCTTCGCGGAAGTGGTAGGCGGTGTAGGCCAGCAGGCGCCCGTAGACGTCGGCCAGCAGCGCCTCGCCGCCGCTGGACGGCGAGAACAGCGCGTGGCTCAGCTCGTTGAACAGGTCCACCAGCGCGCGGTGCTGCACGTCCACCACGTCCAGGCCCGTGACGAAGCCATCATCCCAAACGAAAGAGGTATCCATGTGAGCCCGCAGCGTGTCATGACATGGACCGCAGTCTAGGCTTGTGCGCACGCAAAGGGTTGACTTCTCTCAAGATTACACGTGCACGCCGCCCCGCGCCGGAGTTGCGACAATCGCGCCTTCCGCCTGCCCGCACGGGCAGGCTGCCCCAACGGATCCCGCATGTCCCCCAGCCCCCGCACGCACACCCTCAGCGACTTCGACTTCGAGCTGCCCGAGCTGCTCATCGCCCAGCACCCTGCGCCCGAGCGCAGCGGCTCGCGCCTGCTCGACGGCCGCGCCCTGCCGCCCACCGACCGCATCTTCCGCGAGCTGCCGCAGCAGCTGGCACCGGGCGACCTGCTCGTCTTCAACGACACGCGCGTGGTCAAGGCGCGCGTGTTCGGCGAAAAGGCCAGCGGCGGCAAGCTGGAGCTGCTGATCGAGCGCGTGCTCACCGGCAACGAGGTCGTGGCCCACATGAAGGTCAGCAAGAAGCCCCTGCCCGGCTCCACCGTCCACATGGCCGGCGGCAAGGCGGCGGGCGGCTTCGACGCCACCCTGCTCGCGCGCTGGCCCGACGCCGACGGGCCGCTGTTCCGCTTCGCGCTCCACGGCCCGGCCGGCGAAACCCCGTGGGAGCTGATGGAGCGCCACGGCCACCTGCCGCTGCCGCCCTACATCGAGCGCCAGCAGAACGCCGAACACGACCCTCATGAATCCGAGGACGCCGAGCGCTACCAGACCGTCTTCGCCCGCACCCCCGGCGCCGTGGCCGCGCCCACGGCGGCGCTGCACTTCGACGACGCCGTGCTCGCCGCGCTCGCCGCGCGCGGCGTCGAGCGCGCCAGCGTCACCCTGCACGTGGGCGCGGGCACCTTCCAGCCCGTCAAGACCGAAAGCCTGGCCGAGCACCGCATGCACAGCGAGTGGTACGAGGTGCCGCTGGCCACCCTGGCCGCGCTGGAGCGCTGCCGCGCGCGCGGCGGACGCGTGGTGGCCGTGGGCACGACCACCGTGCGCACGCTCGAATCGTGGGCGCGCTCGGGCCAGACCACGGGCGAGACGGATATCTTCATCACGCCCGGCTTCGCGTTCCAGGTGGTCGATCTGCTCGTCACCAACTTCCACCTGCCCAAGAGCACACTGATGATGCTGGTGAGCGCCTTCGCGGGGTATGAACACGTCATGGCGCTGTACCAGCACGCCATCGCGCAGCGCTACCGCTTCTTCAGTTACGGCGATTCGATGCTCCTCGAACGCACCCGTTGATGGCACACACCAGCACACGCCATTCCGCCCTGGCGGGCATCGCGCTCACCGTGGGCGCGTGCGCGTGCTTCGCGCTGCTCGACACCGCCACCAAGCTCGTCAGCGCCACGGTGCCGCTCTTCATGGCGCTGTGGCTGCGCTACCTGTTCCAGTCGCTGCTCACCTCGGCCTGGGTGCTGCCGCGCTCCGGCTGGCGGCTGCCGCGCACCGCGCACCCGCGTTTCCAGGTGCTGCGCGCGGTGCTGTTCGCGGGCACCAGCCTGTTCGGCTTCTTCAGCATCCGCGTGATGCCGCTGCCCGAATTCACCGCCATCGTCGCGGCCACGCCGCTGTGCGTGACGCTCGTGGCCGCGCTGTGGCTGCGCCAGCACGTGAGCCTGCCGCGCTGGCTGCTGGTCGCCACGGGCCTGGCCAGCGTGATGCTGATCCTGCGCCCCGGCGGCGACACCCTCGGCTGGGCCCTGCTGCTGCCGCTGGCCATGCTGGCCCTGGCCACGGGCTACCAGATCCTCAGCAGCCTGATGGCGGGCCAGGAAGACCCGGCCACCACACAGTTCTACACAGGCTGGATCGCCACGGCGCTCACGTCGCTGGGCGCGCCCTTTGTCTGGACGCAGATCGACAACCCGTGGATCTGGCTGGGCACCTTCGTCATGGGCCTGTCGAGCGCACTGGGCCACCTGATGCTGCTGCGCGCGTACGCACACACCACGCCCGCAACCATTGCGCCGTTCCTCTACACGCAGATCGGCTTCGCCATGCTCGCGGGCTGGGCGGTGTACGGGCACATGCCCGACGGCTGGTCGCTCGTGGGCATGGCGCTGATCGCGGCCAGCGGCGTGGCGAGCGCGTGGCTGACGGTGCGCGAGACGCGCTGATGCTCACGAAAACATAGCTGCCTGCGCTTGCTGGATAAGCGCTGGAGGCCGATTTGGCTTAGAACGCCACCGCGCACCCGTCCTTGCGCGGATCGGAGCCCGCGACGTACACGTCGCCCTGCCGCAGCACCAGCTGCGCGCCGCCGAAGGCGAAAACGCCGTTGCCCGCCTCCACCGTGACCTCATGGCCGCGCGCGCGCAGCTGCTCTACCACGGCGGGGTCGAACGCGGGTTCCACCGCCACGCCCTTGCCACCCGTCACGCGCCAGCGCGGCGCGTCGGCAGCGGCCTGCGGGTTCTGGCCGTAGCGCAGCACGCGCAAGGCCATCTGCGCGTGGCCCTGGCTCTGCATGGGGCCGCCCATTACGCCGAAGGCCATCTGCGGCGCGCCATCGGCGTGCATGGCGAAGGCGGGAATGATGGTGTGCGAGGGGCGCTTGCGCGGGCCGACCTCGTTGGCATGGCCGGGCTCCAGCGTGAAGCCGTGGCCCCGGTTCTGCAGGCTGATGCCGGTGCCCGGCACGACCACGCCCGAGCCGAAGCCCATGTAGTTGGACTGGATGAACGAGACCATCATGCCGCTGGCATCCGCCGCCGCCAGATACACCGTGCCGCCGGGACGCGGCGCGCCGTACGCGGGCTCGCCCGCGCGCGCGGGGTCGATCAGCGCCGCGCGCTCGCGCAGGTATTCGGAGCGCAGCAGGTCGGCTGGATCGACGCGCATGTGGTCGATGTCGGCGTTGTACTGGTGCAGGTCGGCGAAGGCGAGCTTCATGGCCTCGATCTGCAGGTGCACGCTGTCGATGCCGTCGAGCGGCTGGCTGCCGACGCCCAGGGCGTCGAGCATGCCCAGCGCCATCAGCGCCGCGATGCCCTGGCCGTTGGGCGGGATCTCGTGGATCACCGAGTCGCCAAATTTTTGCGACACCGTACCGACCCAGTCGGCCTGGTGGGCGGCGAGGTCTTCCACCGTCATCGCACCACCGTTGGCCTGCGAATGCGCGGCCATCTTCTCGGCCAGTTCGCCGCGGTAGAACGCTTCACCGTTGGTCGCGGCGATCAGCTCCAGCGTGCGCGCATGCGCCTCGCTGCGGAAGACGTCGCCGGCACGCGGCACGCGGCCGCCGGGCGCGAAGCATTCGGCGAAACCGGGCTGATCGCCCAGCTTGGCAAAGCCCAGCTCCCACAGCCGCGCGATGACGGGAGACACTGGAAAACCATTGCGCGCATAGTCAATGGCAGGCTGCGCGAGCTGCGCGAACGGCAGCTTGCCGAAGCGCTGTGACAGCGCCACCCAGGCCGAGACGGCGCCCGGCACGGTGACGGCGTTCCAACCCTTCTCTGGAATGCCGCCGAGCTTGGCAAAGTAGTCGGGCGTCCACGCGGCAGGCGAGCGGCCCGAGGCGTTGAGGCCGTGCAGTTCCTTGCCGTCCCAGACGATGGCGAAGCCGTCGCTGCCGATGCCGCAGCCCGAGGGCTCGACCACGGTGAGCGCCATGGCGGCGGCCAGCGCCGCATCCACCGCGTTGCCGCCGGCCAGCAGCATGCGCAGGCCGGCCTGGGCGGCCAGCGGCTGCGAGGTGGAGACGATGTTGCGCCCCATCACCGCGCTGCGGTGCGAGGCGTAGGGAAGGGTCCAGTCGAGGTTCTGTGCGTCGTGCATGGCGGTCATTCCAGAGTGATCTTGTGCTGGCGGATCACGCCCGCCCAGCGTGCGCTGTCGGCCTGCACCATGGCGGCGAACTGTGCGGGCGAGCCGGGCGCGGCGGGCTCCACGCCCAGCTTGGCGAGGCTGGCGGCCACCTCGGGCGTTTGCATGGCCTGGGTGAAGGCCTTGTGGATGCGCTCGACCAGCGCGGGCGGCGCGCCGGCGGGCAGGTACACGCCGAACCACGTCACGGACGAATAGCCCGGCAGGCCCGATTCGGCCAGCGTGGGCAGCTCGGGCGCGAGCGCGCTGCGCTTCTCGCTGGTGACGGCCAGCGCACGCAGGCGGCCGCTTTTCACGTGCGGCATGCCGGTGGGGATGGAGTCGAACAGCACGTGCACCTGGCCCGTGGCCAGGTCGGTGATGGACTGGGCCGTGCCCTTGTAGGGCACGTGCGTCATCTCGATGCCGGCCTGCGCGCTGAACGCCGCAGCGTTCAGATGCACGATGGTGCCGTTTCCGCTGGACGCATAGTTGAGCGCGCGCGGGTGGGCCTTGGCGTAGGCCACGAGTTCCTGCACCGTCTTGGCGGGGAGCGACGGCGTGACCAGCAGCACGCTGGCCGCGTCGGCCAGGTGCGCCACGGGCGTGAAATCCTTGCGCGCGTCGTAGGCCAGGCGGGGCATGAGGTGCGGCGAAATGGCGTGCGTGCTGCTCGTGGTGAGCAGCAGCGTGTAGCCGTCGGGCTGCGCCTTGGCGGCCTCGCCCGCGCCGATGGTGCCGCCCGCGCCGGGCTTGTTGTCCACCACGAACTGCTGGCCCAGGTCCTGCGACACGCGCTGCGTGACCACGCGCGCCACCAGGTCGGTCGCGCCGCTAGACGGAAAGGGCACGATCACCCGCACCGGCCGCGCGGGCCAGTCCTGGGCCTGCGCCAGTGCCACCCCGGCCATCCACAATGCCACGCCCCATGCCCATTTGCGCATCGCCGCTCCTTTTGTCTCCGTTGGAAGCCGGCATCTTAGAAAAGCGTCCGCGTTCTGACCAACACCGATTCTGCAATCCTGCGTTGCCGGATCGGCAAAGTGCATACTCGTGCGCATGCGTGCCCACCAGTTGCAGGACACCGCGCTGCGCTACTTCCTCGAGGTGGCGCAGTGCGGCTCGATCACCGAGGCGTCGGCGCGCCTGCACGTGGCCGCGTCGGCGCTGAGCCGGCAGATCGCCGGGCTGGAGGGGCAGCTCGGCGCGCCGCTGTTCGAGCGGCACCCGCGCGGCATGGTGCTCACCGAGGCCGGCGAGATCCTGGCGCGCCATGCGCGGCGCGCGCACCTGGACGCCGAGCGGGCGCTGGGCGAGATCGGCGCGCTGCGCGGCCTGCGCGCGGGCCAGGTGCGGCTGGCCACGTCGGACGCATTCGCCAACGAACTCGTGCCGCGCCTGTGCGCCCGCTTCCAGCAGGCGCACCAGGGCATCCGCTTCAGCGTGCAGGTGCTGCCCACGGCCGAGGTGCCCGGCGCGGTGCGCGGCGGGGCGGCCGACATCGGCCTGTGCTTCAGCCGCGCGCCCGAGAAGGACATCGAGGTGGCCTACCGCCAGAGCGCTCCCGTGCAGGCCCTGCTACCCCCCGGCCACGCGCTGGCGCGGGCGCGCAGCCTCACCCTCGCGCGCATGGCGCGCTACCCGCTGGCCCTGCCGCCGCCCGAGACCACGGTGCGCCAGATGGTCGACGTGGCCTGCAGCCGTCAGGGCCTGCGGCTGGACCCCGTGCTGGTGAGCGGCCATGCCCGCACGCTGCTGCACTTCGTGGCCAGCGGCGGCGGCCTGTCGGTGGGCAGCGAGGTGGCGGCGCGCCACCTGGTAGCGGCTGGCGAGCTGGTGGCGCGGCCCATCGGCGACCAGGGCATGGACCTGCGCGACATCGAGGTGCAGACGCTGGCGGGCCGCAGCCTGCCGGTGGCGGCGCAGGCCTTCCTCGCGCTGCTGCGCGAGAGCCTGCCGGGATAAAGACTGCTCAGTAGCCGTGCTGCTCGCGGAAGGCGCGCGCCTTGCCGAAGTGCCCGCAGCCGATGAACGGCACGGGCGGGCGCAGCGCCGACAGCGGCGAGGGGTGGTTTGCCGTGAGCACCAGATGCCCCCGGCCCTGCGGGATGAAAGCGCGCTTGGATTGCGCGTGGCTGCCCCAGAGCATGAAGACCACCGGCCGCTCCGCTTCGGCCACGTGGCGGATCACGGCGTCGGTCAGCAGCTCCCAGCCCTTGCCGGAATGGCTGGCGGCCTGGCCCTCCTCCACCGTGAGGCAGGTGTTGAGCAGCAGCACGCCGTTCTTGGCCCACTTGACGAGGCTGCCGCCCGGGTTGGGGAATGGCGGGAACGGCACGTCCAGGTCGCGCTGCATTTCCTTGAAGATGTTCTGCAGCGAGGGCGGCAGGCGCACGCCGGGCGCGACGGAGAAGGCCAGCCCTTCGGCCTGGCCGCGCCCGTGGTACGGGTCCTGCCCCAGGATGACCACGCGCACCTGCTCGGGCGGCGTCAGCTCCAGCGCGCGCAGGGGCTTGGGAGGAAAGATGGTAGCGCCGGCCTCCAGCCGCGATTGCAGGAAGGCGAGCAGCGCCTGGCCGCGTTCGCTGGCGAAGAAGCCATCGACCAGCGGCTGCCAGCCGGGGGCGACGGGCCAATCCGCCGGGTCGGCGGAGACGAGCTGGGTGTCTTCCGAATTCATGGTCAAAAGTGCCTCCAGCGCTTATCCATCAAGCGCAAGCAGCTATCAAGAAAATAGCTTTGCGAGCGCGAGCCCCGGCTCCGGCGCGCGCATGAACGCCTCGCCGACGAGGAAGGCGTCGATGCCCGCATCGCGCAAGGTCTTCACGTCGTCGGGCGCAAGGATGCCCGATTCGGCCACCAGCAGGCGATCCTGCGGCACGTGCTTTTGCAGATCCAGCGTGGTCTGGATCGACACCTCGAAGGTGCGCAGGTTGCGGTTGTTGATGCCGACGAGCGGGGTCTTCAGCTTCAGCGCGCGATCCAGCTCCGCGCCGTCGTGCACCTCGACCAGCACGGCCATGTCCAGGCTGCGGGCGATCTGCTCCATCTCGGCCATCAGGCCATCCTGAAGGCAGGCGGCGATCAGCAGCACGCAGTCGGCCCCCATCGCGCGCGACTCGTAGATCTGGTACGGATCGACCATGAAGTCCTTGCGCAGCACGGGCAGTTGGCAGCTCGCGCGCGCCTGCTTCAGGTAGTCGGGCTGGCCCTGGAAGAACTGGCGGTCGGTCAGCACCGAGAGGCAGGCGGCGCTGACTTTGCCATCGCCTTCGGCGTAGCTCTGGGCGATGTCGGCGGGGATGAAATCCTCGCGGATCACGCCCTTGCTGGGGCTGGCCTTCTTGATCTCGGCGATCACGCCGGCCTGGCCCTTGGCGATTTTTGCGCGCAGCGCGCCCACGAAGTCGCGCGTGAGCACGCGGCTTTCGGCGTCGCGGCGCATCTCGGCGAAGGGCATGCGCTTCTTCGCGGCGGCCACTTCCTCGGCCTTCACGTCGCAGATTTTTTGCAGGATGTCGGACATGGCGTTTTCAGTCTTCGGAAGGCTTGTCGGTGGGCGGCGGCGCGCGCAGCACCTTGCGGATGGCGTGGTGCATGGCAATGCCCACGACGATGAAGAGCAGCGACACGCCCAGCACGATCCACGTGCCCGCGTCGTGCCAGATGGGCGCATCCAGCAGGCTCATGCGCCAGCGAGCTGATGGGTATAGGCCGCCAGCGCGTCGAGCCTGGCCCGCGCCGCGCCGCTGTCGATGGCGGCCTGCGCGCGCGCGAGGCCCTCGGCGATGCTGGGCACCACATTGGCCGCATAGAGCGCCGCACCCGCGTTCAGGCAGACGATGTCGCGCGCCGGGCCCTGGGCGCCGCTCAGCACTTCGAGCAGCATGGCCTTGGATTCCTCGGGGCTGTCCACGCGCAGCGCGCGCGTGCCGGCCATGCGCAGGCCGAAGTCCTCGGGGTGGACCTCGTATTCGCGCACCACGCCGTCCTTCAGCTCGCCCACCAGCGTGCCCGCGCCCAGGCTGATCTCGTCGAGCCCGTCGCGGCCGTAGACGACCAGCGCATGCTCGGCACCCAGGCGCTGCAGCGCGCGCACCTGGATGCCCACGAGGTCTTCGTGGAACACGCCCATGAGGATGTTGGGCGCGCCGGCCGGGTTGGTGAGCGGGCCCAGGATGTTGAAGATCGTGCGCACGCCCAGTTCCTTGCGCACGGGTGCCACGTTCTTCATGGCCGGATGGTGGTTGGGCGCGAACATGAAGCCGATGCCGACTTCCTGGATGCACTGGGCGATCTGCTCAGGCGCCAGGTTGATGTGGATGCCCAGCGCCTCCATCGCGTCCGCGCTGCCCGACTTGCTCGACACGCCGCGCCCGCCGTGCTTGCTGACCTTGCCGCCCGCGGCGGCGATCACGAAGGTGGAGCAGGTGGAGATGTTGAAGGTGTTCGCCCCGTCGCCGCCCGTGCCCACGATGTCCACCAGGTGCCGCGTGTTGGCCACGTGCACCTTGTTGGAGAACTCGCGCATCACCTGCGCGGCGGCGGTGATCTCGCCAATGGTCTCCTTCTTCACACGCAGGCCGGTGACGATGGCCGCCGTCATCACGGGCGACAGCTCCCCGCTCATGATGAGGCGCATCAGGTGCAGCATCTCGTCATGGAAGATCTCGCGGTGCTCGATGGTGCGCTGCAGCGCTTCTTGCGGCGTGATCATCGCGCTTGCTCCAGGAAGTTCTTCAGCATGGCGTGGCCGTGCTCGGTCAGGATGCTTTCGGGGTGGAACTGCACGCCCTCGATGGGCAGCTCGCGGTGGCGCACGCCCATGATCTCGCCGTCATCCGTCCAGGCCGTGACCTCCAGCACCTCGGGGCAGCTCGCGCGCTCGATGGACAGCGAGTGGTAGCGATTCACCGTGAACTGCTCCGGCAGGCCCGCGAACACGCCCTTTTGCGTCGTGGTGATGACGCTGGTCTTGCCGTGCATCAGCTCCTGCGCGCGGATGATCTTGCCGCCGAAGGCCGCCCCGATGCTCTGGTGCCCCAGGCACACGCCCAGGATTGGCAGCTTGCCCGCGAAGTGCTGGATGGCGGCGACGGAGACGCCTGCTTCAGCCGGCGAGCACGGGCCAGGCGAAATCACCAGCCGCTCTGGCGCGCGCGCGGCGATGCCCTCCAGCGTGATCTCGTCGTTGCGGAACACCTCCACGTCTGCGCCCAGTTCGCCCAGGTACTGCACGATGTTGTAGGTGAAGCTGTCGTAGTTATCGATCATGAGGAGTTTCATGCGTGCTCTCCCTTCGGTTGGAGTCCCTCGGCGCGCAGCCGGGCCAGCTCGTCGTGTTCGTAGGCGATGTAGCACTCCATCATCGCGCGGTAGAGGCGCTCGATCAGGTCGGCGTTGCCCCCTTCGGCCTCGGCCATGGGGCGCACGCGGTCGATGATGGCCTGGATGCGCGCCTCGTCGCGCACCAGCGACTCGTCGTTCTTCACGCGCGCGGCCTGGGTCATGTAGCCGCCGCGCGCCACCAGCAGAGGCACCAACACGTCGTCCAGCGCGTTCACGCCGTCGCGCACGTCGCGCATGGTGGCGCAGTGCTTCACGGTATCGATGGCGCGGGTCATTCCAGCCCCTCCTCGACCAGCTCGGCCGCGCGCAGCAGGGCGCGCGCCTTGTGCTCGGTCTCCCTCCACTCCAGCTCGGGCACCGAGTCGGCCACCACGCCGGCCGCCGCCTGCACGTAGAGCGTGCCGTCCTTCACGATGCCGGTGCGGATGGCGATGGCCACGTCCATGTCGCCCGCGTAGCTCAGGTAGCCGCAGGCGCCGCCGTAGAGGCCGCGCTTGGTGGGCTCGAGCTGGTCGATCAGCTCCATCGCGTGCACCTTGGGCGCGCCGGTGAGCGTGCCGGCAGGGAAGGTGGCGCGCAGCACGTCCATGCTGGTCATGCCGTCGTTGAGGATGCCCTCCACGTTGCTCACGATGTGCATCACGTGGCTGTAGCGCTCGATGGCGAAGGCTTCCGTCACCTTCACCGTGCCGGTCTTGGCGATGCGGCCGATGTCGTTGCGCGCCAGGTCGATCAGCATCACGTGCTCGGCACGTTCCTTGGGATCATTGACCAGCTCGTGCTCGGTGGCCTTGTCGGCCTCGGGCGTAGCACCGCGCGGACGGGTGCCGGCCAGCGGGCGGATGGTGATCTTCTGGCCCT
>Ga0222428_100410_pt1 | contig 16935 bp, 13 predicted proteins | sample 2B5Ametagenome_FD_182471 | JGI IMG/M metagenome (GOLD analysis project Ga0222428, IMG submission 182471) | Enriched microbial communities from leaf-cutter ant dump, University of Wisconsin, Madison, United States - 2B5A (version 2) | ecosystem: Environmental > Terrestrial > Nest > Insects nest >...
ACCGCCAGGCCTGGGCCGCCGCGCCCTACCCGCCCATCTTCGTCACCGTGGACGCGGTACTGCGCTGCCGGGACCACGTGCTCCTCATCCGCCGCGCCCACGCCCCCGGCAAGGGCCTGCTGGCCGTGCCCGGCGGCTTCATCGAACCGCGCGAAACCCTCTGGCAGTCCTGCCTGCGCGAGCTGGCCGAGGAAACCCACTGCGCCCTGCCCGAATCCACCCTGCGCGCCGCGCTGCTGGAGGTGGCCGTCTTCGACCACCCCGACCGCAGCCAGCGCGGGCGCACCATCACCCACGCGCATTACTTCGATCTGGGCGACGCACCCTTGCCCGCCGTGCGCGCCGACGACGACGCGGCGCAGGTGCAATGGACTCCGCTCCACCAACTGGCGCGCATGGAAGATGCCTTTTTCGAAGACCATTTCCACCTATTGGATCACTTTTTGCACCTCACTTCCTCCATCTGAGCCACCCTCGGCAGGTCTCACGGAGGGGGACGATTACACTTTCCAGCCTCCATCGCCTCGCCAGCCATGCCGGCGCGATCGCCTAACACCACCATGAGTCCCCCCCCGAACACTGAAAAGCGAACCAAGTACCTTTCCTGGCTGTTTGCCTTGGTTCTGCTGGCCGCCGTGCTGGGCGTCTACCTGCCGGGGCTGTACAACGACCTTTTGTTCGACGACGTCTCGTCGCTCCAGAACGGCTCGCTTTTCAAAGCCTACGGAAGCCTGCTGGACATCAAGCAGCGCATGGTCTCGTATGGCAGCTTCATCTGGGTCGAACATCTCGCAGGGCCTGGCTTCTGGAAGCAGCGCATGGTCAACGTCGCACTGCACCTGGCCGCGGTCGCGGCCCTGTATGCACTGCTCAGGTCGCTGTTCGCGCTGACCCGTTTTCCCGACGACATCGAAAGCCAGCCCCATTTCGTCGCCTCCCGGGCCGCCGCTCTGCAGGTGGGCACCGCCCTTTTCGCGCTCCACCCGGTCGCCGTTTACGCGGTGGGCTACCTGATCCAGCGGTCGATTCTCATGGCGACGCTGTTCGCCCTGCTGGCCTGCCTGGCGTGGGTGCGCGCACTGACGGCCCGGCGTTGGCCATGGTATGGACTGGCCGTGCTCTGCTACGCGCTCGCCGTGCTGTCCAAGGAGCATGCGGTGATGACCGCCGCCCTGGCGATTCCGCTCTATATCTACGTGCGGCGCCCAGGCTGGAAGAGCATCGCGGCCGTGGCCGGCTCCGCACTGCTGCTGCTCGCTGTCGCCGCCACCGTGCTCCTGAATTTCTACGGCAGCTTGGTCGGCCAGCTCTTCGACGCGCAATCCCGGGCCTTTGCCCAGCAGCTCGACGCGCTGCGGCCAGGCGTCAGTCGGCACATGTACCCGTTGAGCATCATGAACCAGGCGGCGCTCTTCTTTGGCTATGGACTGCGCTGGCTGGTGCCCTACCTGGGGTGGCTGTCCATCGACCTGCGGCCGGCGTTCCCCCTGGAGCTCGCCTCGTGGCAGCTCGCTGGCGCCATCGGCTACCTGGCCCTTTTCGCTGCCGCCGTCTGGCTGCTGCTGCGGCGCACCGGCGCGCCGAGCCTGGCGGGCCTGCTCCTGCTCTTTCCTCTGCTGTGGTTCTGCACCGAATTCGCCACTGTCTGGGTGCAGGATCCGTTCGTGCTCTACCGCAGCTACCTCTGGGCCACGATGCTGCCCGGGCTGCTGGCCTTCCTCCTGATCGGCCTGCGGCCACGCACCATCTACGCCATGGGCGCCGTCGCCGGCCTGTTGCTCGGCGCGCTGGCGCTGGAGCGCAACATGTCCTTGCGCAATGAAGTCACCGCCTGGACGGACGCAGCAGAGAAGACCGACTTCCAGGCCCCCGCCAATGCCGTGGGGCGCAGCCGCCCCTTCCTGAACCTGGGCGCCTATTACCTGAAGCGGCAGATGCTGGACCAGGCGGAACGCAACCTGACCATCGCAAAAACCTTCGGAGACCGGGGAGAGCTGGGCGGCATGGCGCTGTACAACTCCGGCGTCATCCTGCAAATGAAACGGCAGGACGCCGCGGCACTCCACGCCTTCTCGGTCGCGCGAGCCATGGGCTATTCTGGTCATCCCCTGCATTACCACCAAGGCGAATCGCTTGCCGCCACCGGACAACTGGCCCCGGCCTACCAAAGTTACAGCACGGCACTGCAGCTGGCGCAACACAGCCCCGACACGACGCCAGATCAGTTGCTGCTCATGCGCGTGCGGCGCGCAGAAATCGCAATGGCTGCGCAAATGTATGACGAGGCCCTCGGTGACTTCAAGGCCCTGCTGCAGCAAAGGCCCAGCGACCCCCGCTTCGCCCTGGGCGTGGGCATGGCCTTCGTCGGCAAGAACCTGCCGCTAGCGGCCATCCAGATGTTCGACCAGCTCGTCGCCCGCAACCCCAGCGCACCGGCCTACTACGGCCGCGCCCTGGCCTACCGGCAGCTCGGCCAGAAAAAGGCCGCGCTGGCCGACCTGGACGAGGCGCTCAAACTCCAGCCCAACAACCCGCAATACGCCCGCCTTCGCAACAGCATCGCGGCTTCGAAGGAATAACAACTCACCCGTGACTCTGCGCGTCTTACACATCGGCAAGTTTTACCCGCCCTACCGGGGCGGTATGGAAATCTTTCTGGCAGACCTGATCAATGCCCAGCGCCAGTCGGGTATTGAGGCCGCGGCACTCGTGCATGGCACACCGGAGGCGGATGACCCGCCCTGGCTCACACGCGTGCCCGTGCAATGGCAACTCGTCTATGCGCCCATCGCCGTCGGGTTCCGTTCGGCTCTAGCACGAGCCATCGCCCGATATCAGCCAAACGTGCTGCACTTACACATGCCGAACAACTCAGCCCTCTGGGCGCTGACGCTGGCCGAAGCCCGCGCGCTGCCGTGGGTGGTGCATTGGCATGCCGATGTAGTGCTATCGAAAATCCGCCCAACCCTTGCACTGGCTTATCGGCTCTACCGACCATTCGAGCAAGCGGTACTCGAGCAAGCCAAGCGCATCATCGTCACCTCCCCGCCCTATTTAGAAGCCAGCGAGCCCCTGTCACTCTGGCGAGACAAATGCGCCATCGTTCCGCTAGGGCTCCATTCGCCCCCTCAAGAAAACCAAGTTGTATCTGCCGCCCTCCCGTGGCGGGAGGGTTCAATGCGACTGCTATCCATTGGCAGGCTGGCCTATTTCAAAGGCTTCGAGACACTGATCCAAGCTGTCTCCGGAATGAAGAACGTGGAGCTGCTGATCGTGGGGGACGGAGAACTGCGCAGTGAACTGCAGGTACTGATCGAAACCCACACTCCTCCCGACCAGCCTCCGAATGTGCGCCTGCTGGTCAACGACGCCCAGAAAGACGCTCTGCTGAGAACCTGCGACGTGTTCTGCATGGCCTCGCGCGAGCGCACTGAATCCTTTGGCCTGGTATTGCTGGAAGCCATGCAGCACGCCCGCCCCTGCATCGTGTCGGCACTGCCGGGCTCGGGCATGCCCTGGGTAATCGCAACGGCGGGCGCTGGCTTACAAGTACCTGTGGAAGACGTTCCCGGCTGGCAGGCAGCCATCGAGCATGCGAGAAACAGTCCGGCATTGCGTTCCCAATGGGGCCAGGCCGGGCAACAAGCTTTCCGGCAGCACTTTTCTATTGCCGCTTGCAAGCAAGCCATCTCTGCACAATATTCCCTTGCAGCACCAGAAGCAGGCCATCAATCGCCCCGTGAGCGCGATACGCTGATCGTCATCCCGGCACGCAATGAAGCGGCCTCCATCGGCACAGTGCTTCAGCGCCTGAAAACAGCGGGTTGGGAAGACGTGTTAGTCATTAACGACCAGAGCACGGACGAAACCGACGCCATTGCCCGCGCTGCCGGAGCACGGGTGCTTAAGCCGGTGCTTCCTATGGGAGCATGGGGCGGAATGCAAGCGGGCATCCGCTATGCCCTGCGCAACGGCTATCAGGCAGTCATCACCATGGATGCCGACGGCCAGCATGAGGTAAGTGAAATTTCCACATTGCTCCAGTTCCGTAGCGAGGCCGACTTGATTGTTGGCGCCTTTCCTGAACGCGCCAGCCGACTGCGCCAAGTTGCCTGGCATTGGTTTCGCCAACTGGCAGGATTCGACCTGCGCGATCTGACCTCCGGCTTCAGGCTCTACAACCGAGACGCCATGACCGTGTTGGCCTCGAAAGAAGCCACACTGCTCGATTATCAGGATCTTGGCGCCCTGCTGTTAATACGCAGGGCGGGACTGACTATTCAGGAAGTGCCAGTGTCAATGAATCTGCGCGTTGAGGGAAAGTCCCGCATTTTCAATTCTTGGTTCAGCGTAGTGAAATATATGGCAGCCACGACGCTACTGTGCACGGCTAGGTGGGAGGTCGAGGGAAAAACTCGAATCAATCACCTTAATAGCCCTTCTGAATCCCGGCTACCAAATTGAGCCAAAAAAACCCGAAACAGGAAAAATAGGGCTTCATTTCTCACAACAACTTCGGATTTTTCGATAAATAAGCAGTTTCTTTGATGCAGAACCATTCAATTTCCCCTTTCGCGATGCTTGCTGGCCTCTGGCGCCAGCGCGATTTGGTTTTAGCATCTGTTATGCGAGAGGTATTTAGCCGCTACCGCGGCTCACTTATGGGCATATTGTGGTCCTTCCTCAACCCATTATTTATGCTCATGATCTACACCTTTGTTTTTAGCGGTATATTCAATGCCCGCTGGGAGGGAAATCAGCACTCTCGGCAGGAGTTTTCATTAATATTATTCTCCGGACTTATTGCCTACAACCTATTCGCCGAATGCATAATTCGAGCGCCAACGATCATCATTACCAATCAGAATTTCGTAAAAAAAGTGATATTCCCCCTGGAGATCCTGCCCTTAATATCACTTGGCTCTGCCATTTTTCATGCATTCGTAAGCTACATAGTTTGGTTTTTTGCGTACATCATGTTGATCGGAACCCCTCCCGCGACGGCATTGTATCTACCACTTGTATTAATTCCCCTTATTTTTTTCACCCTTGGCACAAGCTGGCTTCTCTCATCGCTGGGCGTTTATCTCCGAGACATGGCTCAGTTCATCGGAATTTTAACAACAGCTTTGATGTTCGTAAGCCCAATTTTCTATCCAGCCTCTGCATTACCAGAAAACTTCCGCTTCTTGATTTTTATTAACCCATTAACACCGGCAATTGAGCAAAGCCGTGCCGTGATGTATTGGGGGCATCCGCCAAACTTTACTTTATTATTCTGGAGTTGGATGGCTGCAGGAGTAATTGCCTGGTTAGGCTATGCATGGTTTCAGAAGACACGAAAGGGTTTCGCTGATGTCCTCTGAAGAATCGATTATGATACTTGAAGGTGTCAGCAAATGCTTTTATACATATGCACACCCTCGGGATCGCCTCAAACAATTTATCTTTCCACACCTACAAGCCCTGGTTGGCTCGCCTGTGCGTAGTTACGCAAAGGAATTTTGGGCCCTACAGGATATTTCCCTGACCATTCGGCGTGGCGAAGCCATTGGCATTATTGGTAAAAATGGTAGCGGGAAAAGCACCCTACTGCAAATTATCACTGGCGTTCTCGCACCTACCACTGGCAAGGTTGAAGTACATGGCCGTGTAGCTGCATTGCTTGAGCTAGGCTCAGGTTTTAATCCAGAGTTTACGGGGCGCGAGAACGTCTTCTTAAATGGAACATTACTTGGATTTAGTCGCAAGGAGATTGCCGAACGCTTCGATCAAATCGCTGGCTTTGCAGACATCGGTGATTTTATTGATCAGCCAGTGAAAACCTACTCCAGTGGAATGTTTGTCCGTCTTGCTTTCGCCGTTCAAGTGCAGCTCGATCCGGATATTCTTATTGTCGATGAGGCACTAGCCGTAGGCGATGCTTTATTCCAAAAGCGTTGCTATCAGCGATTGGAACGATTTTTATCCAATGGTGGCACATTGCTATTCGTCTCACACGATCAGGAAATCGTGCGGACATTGACACACCGAGCCATCTTCCTGAACCAAGGAAAATGCCGTGCGATAGGTACATCATCAGACATAGTGTTGGAGTATCGCAGGCACCTCCATGAGGAAGAGTTTGCCTACGCCCAACGCACTCATACCGAGCATTTGAAAGCACCCTCCTCTCAAGGTGTCAGCACAAATGCCGCAGCACCAAATATTAATAATGAAGAGGGCGTCTTAAAGAACCGCCTTTCATTTGGAGATTTTGACGCCCAAATAATTGAAGTCAAAGTGAGCGTTAATGGAGACCCAAATCAAACAACCGCTTATCCCGATGACATGGTTCTCATTAGGATGCGCTGCGTGATCCTCAAAGATTTGACTCATTTATCGTTTGGATTTTTGTTGCGTAATCGGGAGGGGATCAAAGTTTACGCTGGCGGCTCATTTGCTGATGATGTCAATCAAGCACAGATTGACCCCGAACGGCAAGGCATCTGGCATCATCAATTCAAGGCCGGCGAAGAAGTAGACGTTTGCATGCAATTCAAGGTGGCGTTAGGTCAGGGATTTTATGAAATCCAGGCCTATATTTGCGAGGAGCAAATGTTTGTTCCAGGTTTCCAACGCATGCTGCACTGGCGTGATGAAGCGGCATTTTTCACGGTTGCCATGGATCGTTTGAAGCGATGGTACGGTGGTATTTGTGATATTGGTGTGCGGTATGAGCTCCGCGCGGATAACGAAGGTGCATGATGACTGCGAAAAAGAATCCAGTACCGCACTGGCTTGCATTCGCACGGACACTGACTTCAGTGCTTGGCCCTCGAAGGTTGGCGCTGCTGGGTGAGGCTGCCGATGTTCAGAGCGCCAAGGAGGCACTGCAGGCGGTCGCAGGTGCTGCAGCCGTGGTGGTCAGCCATGCCGACGCTCAAGCGGGAGCCGTCATCTGCGATGAACAAGCATTGCCGTCGATTCTTGCCAAAACCGGCCCATTGCCAGAAGTCTTTGCTCTCATCCGGCATTCTCCCGGATCAGAAGGGCCCCCGCTGCGAGCACGCGTCGAGCAAATATTCATCAACGCGGGATACATCAAGAGTCCCGCAATGACGGCGTTGTTTGACTACGCCCAGCTAGACGCTGACCCCAATGAATGCCAGGCCTTGTTTGTACATCGGCCACTGCGCCTAGCTCCGGGCGAAAGTGCGGAACGCATGAAGGTCGAGAGGGATCTGCACGCCGACATGCTTCGCGAAGCTGGCGTCCGATCCGATGCACACGTCGTCCGCTACCAACTTGCAGCAACACTGATTCGCCCAGGAGACCGGGTTCTGGACGGCGCATGCGGCTTGGGCTACGGCTCACACATCCTAGCCAGTCTGTCACCTGCGGCGCAGATAACGGGGATCGACCTGAGTGAGTGGGGCGTAGAACATGCGCAGCGCAACTACGGCGATGCGCGCGTCGGTTTTCTGTGCGGATCGCTGCCCGAAGCCCTGGCTCCTCTCCCATCTGACCCCTATGATTTCATCGTTTCGTTGGAAACCCTGGAACATGTGCCCGAGCCACAAATGCTGCTTCAAGCGTTCTGGCGCATCCTTAAGCCAGGCGGGCGCATCTTCGTCAGCGTGCCAAATGACTGGGCCGATGAGACCGGCAAAGACCCCAACCCACATCATCTGCACGTTTATGACTGGGCTCGCCTACGTAGCGAACTTGAGCAGGCTCAGTTCATCGTGGAGACAGCCTGGAGCCTGACAGCAAGTGGCTGTAAAACAGCGCCCGACCGCCGCTGGCGAGCGCAGCCGCGCAAGCTGACTCCGGTAGAACTCTGCGATGCAGCGGAAATCGAAGGGGAATGGTGGCTTGCCTGTGCGATGAAATCACCACTGGCCGCAACAGAGCATCCATACGAGGAAACGGTACACAGCGGATTCCAAGGCACGACACATCTTGTCGACTTTGAACTGCACTACCAAAATCCATGGATCGTCCGAAGCTTGGTAGAAATCCCTTGGCGTATGCGGGACCCCGAAGCGCTACGGACTTTGGCACAGGCTGTTTTCGATCAGTCAGCGTCCGATTCTGCCGATCGCGGCGCCGCTTTGGCCATATTGGGTTATCGCCTGCTGGAACAAGCCAGTATTTCACAAAGCTGGCATAGCAAAGCGATTCACTACCGTCAAGCAACAAGTACAAGCAATAATCCGCACGCTCAACGCTGGGGCGTCTCGCTGGCTTATTTGCAAGCCCGTATGCTGGAGCAAAGCGGTGATGACACTGCGGCAATTGCCTTGTATCGCTTCGTCATGGATGCCAACATCTCGTCCATTACGCCAACCCTAGCCACCAAGCATGCTGACGCATCGCTGCGCGCGGGCATGCTGGAATTTCGTGCTGGGCGCATAGAGCAGGCCAAGACCATATGGAAAGACGGGCTGAATGCGACATTTTCAAGTTTGCAAGCACTCCCAATCGAATTCATCGGCAACTTTGAGAGCCCGTTCATCTTCTCGATGAATGATTTGGTCGAAATTACCGACGGTGCAACTCGTTTAAGTAATGCATTGCGAATCGTTGGAGGACGCGTACATCCTGAATCAATTCCGCGTCAGCTCGGCATGCTTGCACGGCAATCGCTTCGCAGCGCTGTGGCGATGCTGCAAAATGATATTCAACAGTTGCTCCGTGATGTTCAAACGAGAGATGATTTTATAGCACAACAGCGAGCTCACGACGCATATACACAGAAGTGTCGCAAAAGATTAGAGGAGATTGAGGCGGAATTGAAGATGACGCAGCAGGCCCGGGATAAGGCAGAACTAACTCTAAATGAGAAACTGGAAGAGATCGCCAAAATTCAGGCATCCCTTGGGTATCGTCTACTGGAATATGCACACAGGTTTCTATTCAGGAGGCGACCATGAGTCATGGTTTAGCATGGTCGCTTGACTCCCTCGCATTGCGTGGTACAACCTTATTCGGCGTCGGCTGGGCATTTCACCCAGATGTGGATATTCTAGCGCTGACTTTCATACTTACCAATGATCGAGAAGCAGACTGTATTGCGGCAGATTTCGGCAAACAGCGAGATGATGTCGCCCATGCACATCCGAAATGCCCCTCTGCGCTGCACTCCGGTTTTATAGTAATCGGCGAATTATCGTCTGCTATGGCTATTGATAATATCACATTGGAAGCAACGTTGAGTAATGGGCAGGTGGTGCGTCAAGTCATTTCCCACCACCAGTTGCAACACCTTGATGCATCACCTAGCACCGCAAAGCCTCCCTTGCTTCGCCAAGCAACGGGTTTGATATGGGCGGGACAACGAGGTTTCCATCTACTGCGAACCGGCCAATTTTCGGCATTCATAGAAAAGGTACGGCTTCATATACGCAGCAAACCCAAAACAGCCTTAACGCAGCCAAAGGAATTGCGCAAGCTGTTGGCGAACAAATCGGCTGACAAGGGCTCCTTTCTAATCATAGACCACGATTTGGGAGGCGGCGCCAATCTTTATCGGAACAAGTTGGTTGAGGAAATAGTCAGCTCCGGGGGGGTTGCCCTAATATTTTCATTCCATGTTCTGACATTGCAATTCATGCTGATCATCCGCAGCCCAATGACAGACACACGGGTTGCTGTTCCAAGCAAAGCATTCCTGCTTGAGGCATTGCAAGGCCTTCCGCTGCAAGAGATTGTTTACAACACGGCGGTGTCATTCGTAAAATCTGAGGAGATTCCTCAGCTACTTTGCTCCATCGCCGCAAGTACAGGCGCTCGAATCAAAGTTCTATTGCACGACTTCTACGTTGCATGTCCCTCCCACTTTTTGCTGAACCAGCATAACGAACATTGCCGACTGCCTGATACTGCTGTTTGTAATGGTTGTCTGGCGGCTAACGAACAAGGCTTCGTGAGATTGTTTGCCGCACGAGACATTAGCATGTGGCGTGCGAACTGGGGGCAATTATTGCTGCACGCAGCAGAAGTCATAGCATTCTCCCAAAGCACAGTTGATCTGGTACAGCGAGCCTATCCTCAACTACCCCGCTCCCGCTTCAAAGTTGTGCCTCATACCGTTGCACATTTGCCAAGCAAGCTGCCACAACTGCAACACATCCGCGACTTGCACATCGGCGTGGTCGGCCAGATTGGCTTGCACAAGGGAGCATATGTAGTCCGAGCACTCGAGCAAGAAATCAGGCGGCGTAAGACTCCCATTCGCATTACCGTGATCGGCTCCCTGGAAGTTCACTGTAACTCCGAAATAGTATCCCAAACAGGCTCCTATCAACATAGAGACCTTCCACGACTGATTGAAAAATCAGGGGCAAACGTGATGCTATTCCCATCAGTTTGGCCAGAAACCTTTTCTTACGTAGTGCAAGAATTGATAGAAATGCAGCTACCGATTGTTTGCTTTGATCTCGGAGCACCAGCGGAACGATTGGCGACATATCCTAAAGGACTGATAATAAATCTACAAAAAGATGCCAGAGTCATTCTTGATGAGCTACTGGCTTTCCACCACCAAATCTATCTGAATGGAACAACATGACCGGAGTCCATGTATTCACAAGCGCTGCCTTTAATTACATCCCGAAGGTCCGCATGCTCTTTCAGTCACTACGTCGCTTGCATCCCGAGTGGCGCCTGCATCTTGCTCTGGCAGACGAGTTGCGTCCCGAAATCGATCTATCCTCGGAGCCTTTTGATGAAGTTACTCCACTAAGTGAGCTCGAAATTCCTAACTGGCATGGCTGGGCCTTCTGTCATACGATTGTAGAGTTGGCAACGGCTATTAAACCATTCATGTTGGCCCGTTTGCTTCGTCAAGAGGGATGCAAGAAGGTTCTCTACATGGATCCAGATACAGTCGCTTTTTCACGACTGGACGATATCGTAGAAGCTTTAGAGCATGCGAGCATTTTGCTGACGCCGCATCAGACCAAGCCAGAATCCAGTCTGTCCGCCGTGATTGACAACGAGATCTGCAGCTTGAAGCATGGGATTTACAATCTAGGCTTTATTGCCGTCGCTTCAGACGAAACCGGAAAATCGTTTGCAGACTGGTGGAGCGAGCGCATCTATCATTTCTGTCGTGCCGACATTCCGAATGGCCTGTTCACCGACCAGCGCTGGATTGATCTTGTTCCTGCCTTTTTCGAAGGCGTTGCAATCATGCGATCACCGCGCCATAACGTGGCCCCATGGAACCTGACGACTCGCAAATTATCCCGGTCAGAAGACAGCACATATCTTGTCGATGAGCAGCCACTTGGCTTTTATCACTTCACGGGCTTCGACAGCGGTGCACACCGCATCATGGCACTCAAGAATGGCGGCAATAATCCAGCATTGCAAGGCTTGATCAATTGGTACGACGATGAGACCAAGGATTTGGCCAACGATCCACTTGCAAAAGAGAAATGGGCCTATGGATTCTACTCAGACGGAACACCCATCGGAAAGGCTGAACGCGTGGTTTACCGTGAACGGGTGGATCTTCAGGGTGCTTACCCAGATCCGTTTGATGCGGGCACTTTCAAGAAGTGGTGGCACACGCAGGGCCGCGTCGAGTTCCCCGATTTATTCACCGAAGGTCAGCGTGATGCGGCCCTTGCAAGGCGTTTTTCTGGCCTGTCCGTTGGCTACCGTGGCAACCCGCAAGCTCCATTGGATTGGAACAGACTGCGTGGAATCGTTCAACAATCACTGAAAAACCCAAAAGGCAGCATCGGTCTCTATAAGCGTGCCTGGGAGATCTTACGAACGGAAGGCGTATCCGGGATTCGGCATCGCGTTCAATCATGAGCGCACTGGCGGGGAATGCTTCCCTCGAAAAAGCACATCCAGCACCAGGCAGCATCACAACCACTTTTTTTGAGTCCATCGATATTCTTCGCGGCTTTGCCGCTCTATCGGTAGTTGTTTATCACGTCATAGAGCATTTTCAATGGAGAGGATTTCCCTCCATTGGGCCCTTGGCGTGGTTCCGCGTTGGCTGGATGGGTGTTGACCTATTCTTTGTTATCTCTGGTTTTGTGATCGGCCTTTCGGCCTTTGCCGGGATTGATCGCAGCGGAACAGCAGGGTTTCAGCAGCCCTTTATGACTCGGCGCCTGGCACGAATCGTGCCACTGCATTACTTAACAATGCTTGTTTTTGTGGTATTTATTGCCCCATACTTGCTTTTTCATGACTTCTGGCTCAATGCACTAGCACACCTACTGTTCGTTCATAACATGCATCCTCAGTTGCATGGAGCCATCAATGGAAGCAATTGGTCACTGGGAACAGAGATGCAATTCTATGTTCTCATGCTTTTGCTTGCTCCCTGGCTGCGCACCGGGCGTGTGCTCACGATCTTTCTAATATTCTTGGGATTATCATGGGCTTGGCGGGCACTTATGTTTTATTTCATACCCATCTCAAGCAGCACTGGGCCATTTCAGTTATTTTTCGCAACGACCCAATTACCTGGAACTCTAGATGAGTTCGCTGCGGGAATATTACTAGCCCGTTTATTGCGCAGTCCTGTTGCCGGCTTCTGGATACGTGATTTCCGCGGTCGCGTGGCGGCACTTATAATTGCCTGCGCCACTTGCTGGCTGATGTGGAGCATCTACTGGGATCATGCAAGCTATTGGGACAAGGCTTACATGGTAATATTCTGGCGTTCGCTGCTTGCGTTGGCGTTCGCTGCAATCTTATTAGTCACGATATCAACCCCAATCAAGGGATTACTTAGAAAAATCCTGACCCCATTCTACTATCTTGGCACGATTTCCTATGGAATCTACTTATGGCACCTACCCGTATTGATGCCACTCAAAAAGCTAGAATGGCTTGAACCCTGGCGTGCATTATGGATCACAATAACAATCACCTGCCTGCTTGCAAGTCTATCTTGGTATTGGATAGAGAAGCCCTTGATAGGCCACTTCAGAGGAAAACGGTTAACTCCCTGAGAGTCAAGCATCGTCATATTTTTGGAAGTTAGTGCAGCCAGCTTAACCAGTGAGTTTTTGATGTTAATCTGTTCACCCGACCTCAGGCATAAACGTTCGACCGCCCGTGGCCGCGAAGGCTTCGAATCCATCGGACTCTCTTTAGGAATTTGCAAAAAATCAGGTACAGGCAAACCATACCTCGCAAATCCCGCGCATACCCATCCAAAAAATGGCAAACCAGTTCAACTGCTTGGGGATTATTTAGAGTGAACTAGAGAATAGCCTCACACTCCGCATGCAATGTGGATGTAAATTGCCATTACCTATTTTCTTGCAGCATTATCATAGCATTGCCTGAAAAGACCATCAATAAAGCACTTCAAGCCGAAGCAATTAGCGCAGCCCATTTCAAAAGATTGGCTCATGCTGATCTGTAGCACTATTGCCCTTGCAGTGCCCATCCGCATCCTTCAAATTTAGCTAGAGCTTTGCCTTACGCATGATTATTGTCGCCTCGTGCGGCATATCACGCTTGGCATCATCAGTAAAATTAGCATCTGCTAAGTCGACCAGTTCCCATGCCCACCTTGGCAAGGCATCATCAGGAATACCACCTATCATTTTCAATTCAATTCTAATGATATCTCGGTAGAGTCGCCCATGTGCAGCATGCGGCACAAAATTGAATGACTCAAAGCCTGAAGCGATTGCAGCCCGTTCGATATAGGTGCGCGTAAATAACCATTTGTCGTCCATTTGCTTAAAATGCGGCGCATCACGGTCAAGCCCTGCCCTGGTATCTGCATCAAGTATCAATGCACGAAATGCTGCAACGACACGCCTATCCAAGGCCTGCCCCTTCTCATGCAGACCAAGAATCAATTTGTAAAGAAAACGAACCATGCGAACCCCTGGTTCGAACGGCTCAAACCAGATTGCCATCCCACCTGGTTTTAAAGCTCTGTGAGCAGCACGCAACGCCTCTATCGGATCCAGCAAATGGTGCAGTATCGCTGCGCCGACCACCAAATCGAAGGTTGCTGGCTCAAAATGGTTGCGCATTGCATCTGTGCAAACGCAAAACACACGGTCATCCAAGCGATTAGTGACCACAAATCTTCTAAGCAGACGTAGCAGATCAGGTGACAAATCGGTCGCGACGATGGTGCATCCCGGGAGTTGTGCTAGTAGAGGACCAATAGTATTAGTTCCTGAACCAGTTCCAACATCCAAAACTGTTCCCCCTTCAGGGATACCTCCCAAAGCGGCAAAGGCATCGCAAAACAGCTGAGCGAAATGACCTTCGTTAGAGTACTTAGCACTATAGGTTTCTGCATGCGCAAGAAACTGATCAGTTATTCCAATCCTTTGCAGTCCCACCTCATGCTCAGGCATCAAGATGCCCGCCAAACTTTGGTTCTTTAGTCCTAAATCCACAAGTGGAGTATTGAAAAATCGACCCGCAGCAACAAGCGAAGAAAAAGTAGTAATGATTTTATTCATAAACGCTCTTCAATCAATTTTTCAAGTCAGCAGCCGGCATTTCACCTGGGATTTCCGCATACCATTTAATTCAGCACCCCTAAAAATAGCACAAACTCGAGTAGTATAGAATTTTAAAAACCGACTGATCGCCATCAAAAGATATTTCATGTCTTTCGCTTTGAAAAGAAACACCTAAGAGCTGGCTGCATCTGCAATACTGATCTCAGATAACCTTTACGATAAAAGCGCTTAACAATATACTTCTCAAGTGCATGCCTATCATCCGAGCAAGTGAAATTCTTGAAATTTTTACGTTCAGCCATGAATTCCGGAAGCCTGCGAAAGGCATGAAAGTATACCCGTAGCATAAGCATGAATCGCCCTTTTAATATATGTCGTCCGATCATCAGACCATGCGCGAGCAACAGCATCAGTCCATGCCGCCACACCAAATCGGCAGGCATGAGCTTGGCATGCATCCACAAGGTATTACGCAACCCATGGTAAGCGACAAATGAGTTGTATCCACCACCGCTGCTGGCCTGACCTTCATGCAGCGCAAGCAATTGATTCAGATAAATTGGAAGGTAACCCAGTAATACCGCTCGCATAGCCAGGTCGGCATCCTCGCAATAGCAAAAAAATCGGGGGTCGAAACAATACCCTGAGACAGATTTCAGCCGATCCACCAGCGCCCTTTTAAGCATGCAACAGCCACCCGTGGGTCCTAGGTAAATGTCGTCAAGCGTTTTACGATCAGCTGGCATTAGGCTGGCATAGAGCGCGAGGCCTAGCGTATCCACCTGTGTGGGCGCTGTCAGCTTGTGCATGCGCCCACCTGCAAGGCCAGCCTTGTCACCTGCAGATAGCAGCGCCGTTCGCAGCGCTTCAAGCATGTCCTTTTGTGCTACCGCATCGTTATTGAGCAGCATGATGTATTGGCATGACGACTGCTGTAACAGCAGATCAATCAACACATTGCTGCCTTGAGCAAACCCCAGATTTTGCTCTGCACGGTAAATGTGCAAAGCCCCTGCATGCGGCACTTGCGCCCCTTGGAGCAATTGCTGGTAGTCGCTTGAGGTCGAGGCGTTATCCAATACCAGAACCCAATCCGGCAATATGCTGGATTGTTGGATAGATTCCAGGCAGCGCAGTGTTTGACGAGCGGTGTTGTAGTTGATGACAAGCACGCCGATCCCCTGCCCCGGGGTTTGAGGGACCTCCAGATGGAGTGCCTGCGCCACTGCAGGCAGATCAGCCCAGGCTTGCGCTGCAGCCATAATCGTCAGCCTGAGTAAAGAGAAGCAGCACTGCAATTACGCAGATGTAGAGCCAGCGGGGCTGGACTGACGCAGCGCCTGTATATCTGCTTCCAGCAAGGCCAGCCGTTGATTCAGCCGCCGTACATCCCGTTCGATACCAGTGTTGACCATGTCGGCATGCAACGCTTTGACAAGCAGCACCATGCACGTCAGCACCAGCATCAGTGCGGGCGGATAAACCACGCCTGTCACGGCGCCCAGGCGGTCGATGAGCCCAGGCCATGCGCCCAACACGACGGCGGCGATAGCCACCATGACCCAGAACAGGCCATGCATCAGGTACAGGTGATCGCGGCGTATCAGATAGAGGATCAGCACGGCCAAGCTGACGCCCATCAATGCTGTGGTCGCTTGTAAAGATGCGGATAAGCCCACTGTTCCTCCGTTCAGTTTAGGGCGGAGCCTCTCGGCCGCCGTATTCAATCGAGTGTCCAGAAGTCCCCGGCACTTCTCACAAACCGGCGATTGTAGGACTTCACCTGGTGCGATCTTTTCACCGGAGGGTGGCTTGAAATCGTCTCAAACGCCCGTATCATTAGCACTCGCCACAGATGAGTGCCAACAACTCTCTGCCGGGTTCTGAAGCGCCCGCTGCCTGCGGGCGCATTGTCGATAGTCGCAATCCTTTTTGTCCTCTAGGAGAGATGCAAATGAACCTTCGCCCCCTGCACGATCGCGTGATCGTCAAGCGCCTGGAAAACGAAACCAAGACCGCCTCGGGCATCGTGATCCCCGACAACGCTGCCGAGAAGCCCGATCAAGGCGAAGTGCTGGCCGTGGGCCCGGGCCGCAAGAACGACAAGGGCGACCTGATCGCCCTGAACGTGAAGGTCGGCGACCGCGTGCTGTTCGGCAAGTACAGCGGCCAGACCGTGAAGGTCGATGGTGACGAACTGCTGGTCATGAAGGAAGACGACCTGTTCGCGGTCGTCGAGAAGTAAGCCCTCGGCACTTCTTCATCCCTTCCCTGTTTACTGAATCTGGAGAATTGAAATGGCAGCAAAAGACGTAGTTTTCGGCGGCGAAGCCCGCGCTCGCATGGTCGAAGGCGTGAACATCCTGGCCAATGCGGTCAAGGTGACCCTGGGCCCCAAGGGCCGCAACGTGGTGCTGGAGCGCTCCTTCGGCGCCCCGACCGTGACCAAGGACGGCGTGTCCGTGGCCAAGGAAATCGA
>Ga0222428_100411_pt1 | contig 16897 bp, 19 predicted proteins | sample 2B5Ametagenome_FD_182471 | JGI IMG/M metagenome (GOLD analysis project Ga0222428, IMG submission 182471) | Enriched microbial communities from leaf-cutter ant dump, University of Wisconsin, Madison, United States - 2B5A (version 2) | ecosystem: Environmental > Terrestrial > Nest > Insects nest >...
ATTCGCCGTGATGGGCTCGGCGCTGGTGTCGGTGCTGCAGGACCACGAGGAGCCTGCCGTGGGGCTGCTCAACATCGGCGAGGAAGTCATCAAAGGTAGCGAAGTCATTAAAAAGGCGGGCGAACTGCTGCGTTCTGCCGCCAACTCCGGCGATCTAAAATTCTACGGCAACGTCGAGGGCAATGACATTTTCAAGGGCACGGTGGACATCGTGGTCTGTGACGGCTTCGTGGGCAACGTGGCGCTCAAGGCCAGCGAGGGTGTCGCATCCATGATCGCGGGAATACTCAAGCAGGAGTTTTCGCGCAACATCTTCACGAAAATCGCTGCGATCGTCGCTTATCCCGTGCTATCTGCCCTCATGCGGCGCGTCGATCACCGTCGCTACAACGGCGCGGCGCTGCTGGGCCTGCGCGGCCTGGTGTTCAAGAGCCACGGCTCGGCCGACGCGCTGGCCTTCGAGCAGGCGTTGAACCGGGCGTATGATGCGGCCCGCAACAACCTGCTCGACCGCGTCCGCACGCGGGTCGCACACGCGGCGCCCTTGCTGGCCGCCGCCGATGCCCAGCCCGAACCCGGAACTGCCGCCGCAGCCACACATTGATGAGACGCTATTCCCGTATTGCCGGCACCGGCAGCAGCCTGCCGCCGCGCCGTGTGACCAACGATGACCTGGTGGCCCAGCTGGCGCAGCAAGGCATCGAGACGTCCGACGAATGGATCGTGGAGCGCACCGGCATCCGCTCCCGCCACTTCGCCGAGCGCGACGTGGCCAGCAGCGACCTGGCGCTGGAGGCCTCTCGCCGCGCCCTGGAGGCCGCGGGCCGTCAGCCGCAGGACATCGACCTGATCATCGTCGCCACGTCCACGCCGGACATGGTGTTTCCCTCCACTGCCTGCATCCTCCAGCACAAGCTGGGCGCGAACGGCTGCCCCGCCTTCGACGTGCAGGCCGTGTGCAGCGGCTTCGTCTATGCGCTCACGGTGGCGGACGCCATGATCCAGTCCGGTGCCGCCAGCCGCGCGCTGGTGGTGGGGGCGGAGGTGTTCAGCCGCATCCTCGACTTCAAGGACCGCACCACCTGTGTGCTCTTCGGCGACGGCGCTGGCGCCGTGGTGCTGGAGGCCTCGGAAACGCCCGGCATCCTGGCCAGCGACCTGCATGCCGACGGCAGCCACGTGGGCATCCTGTGCGTGCCCGGCAATGTCTATGGCGGCCAGATCCTGGGCGACCCGCTGCTCAAGATGGACGGGCAGGCCGTGTTCAAGCTCGCCGTGGGCTTGCTGGACAAGGCCGCGCGCGCCACGCTGGACAAGGCGGGCCTCACCGATGCCGACATCGACTGGCTGATCCCGCACCAGGCCAACATCCGCATCATGCAGAGCACGGCGCGCAAGCTGAAGCTGCCCATGGACAAGGTGGTGGTCACGGTGGACCAGCACGGCAACACCTCGGCGGCCTCCATTCCCCTGGCGCTGGACCACGCGGTGCGCGCGGGCCAGGTCAAGCCGGGGCAGACCGTGCTGCTCGAAGGCGTGGGCGGCGGTTTCACCTGGGGTGCTGTACTCCTGAAAATATAGCTGCTTGCGCTCGCTGGATAAGCGCTAGAGCCTGATTCCATTCAAAACCAAGAAGAGACAATGGCACACAACTTTGCATTCGTGTTCCCCGGCCAGGGCTCGCAGTCCGTGGGCATGCTCGATGCGTGGGGCGATCATCCCGCGGTGGCCGAGACGCTGCGCGAAGCGTCCGACGCACTGGGCGAGGACGTGGGCGCATTGATCCACGGCGGCCCCAAGGAGGCGCTGGCCCTCACTACCAACACCCAGCCCGTGATGCTGGTGGCCGGTGTGGCCGCCTGGCGCGTCTGGCGTGCCGAGGGCGGCGCGCTGCCCTCGGCCGTCGCCGGGCATTCGCTGGGCGAATACGCGGCACTCGTCGCCTCGGGCGTGCTGACGCTGGCCCAGGCCGCGCCGCTGGTGCGCCTGCGCGCCGCCGCCATGCAGGAGGCCGTGCCCGTGGGCACGGGCGCCATGGCCGCCATCCTGGGGCTGGACGCCGCCAAGGTCATCGCCGGCTGCGCCGAGGCGACCGCGAGCTTCGGCGCGGGTTCGCCCGAGGTGGTCGAGGCCGTAAATTTCAACGACCCCATGCAGACCGTCATTGCCGGTAGCAAGGCCGGCGTCGAGAAGGGTTGCGAAATGCTCAAGGCCGCTGGTGCCAAGCGCGCGCTGCCGCTGCCCGTGTCGGCGCCTTTCCACTCCAGCCTCATGAAGCCCGCCGCAGAGAAGCTGCGTGCCGCCCTGGCCGCGCTGACGCTGGAAGCGCCGCAGATCCCCGTGGTCAACAACGTGGACGTGGCCGTGCAGCAAGATGCCGACGCCATTCGCGATGCGCTTTACCGCCAGGCCTTCGGCCCGGTGCGCTGGGTGGAGTGCGTGCAGGCGTTGAAGGCGCGCGGCATCACGCATGTCGTCGAATGCGGTCCCGGCAAGGTGCTGGCCGGCATGACCAAGCGCATCGACCCCGAGCTGGTCGGCGCCTCCCTGTACGATCCGGCCACCCTGGCCGAAACCCGAGAGCTGCTGGTATGAGCGAATCCACGACCCCTTCCCAGACCGCGCTGGTCACCGGCGCGACGCGCGGCATCGGCGCGGCCATCGCCGCCGAACTGGCGGCCCGCGGCCTGCGCGTGATCGGCACGGCCACCACCGACGAAGGCGCGGCGCGCATCACCGAAGCGCTCTCCGCCCACGGCGGCAGGGGCGTGAAGCTGAACGTGACCGATGGCGCCGCCGTGGATGCGCTGGTCGATGCCATCGTGAAAGAGCACGGCGGCCTGCACGTGCTGGTGAACAACGCCGGCATCACGCGCGACACGCTTGCCATGCGCATGAAGGATGACGACTGGGACGCGGTGCTGGACACCAACCTCAAGGCCGTCTTCCGCGTGAGCCGCGCGGCCATCCGGCCCATGATGAAGCAGCGCTTCGGCCGCATCATCAGCATCACCAGCGTGGTCGGTGCCTCGGGCAACCCCGGCCAGGCCAACTATGCTGCTGCCAAGGCCGGCGTGGCCGGCATGACCCGCGCCCTGGCGCGCGAGCTGGGCAGCCGCGGCATCACGGTGAACTGCGTGGCCCCCGGCTTCATCGCCACCGACATGACGGCCGACCTGCCCGAAGAACAGAAGAAGGCCCTCAAATCCCAGATCGCCATGGGGGATCTGGGGCAGCCGAGCGACATTGCGCATGCGGTCGCCTACCTCGCATCGCAGGGCGCTGGCTATGTGACGGGGCAGGAATTGCACGTCAATGGCGGCATGTACATGTAGTTGAAGCAAATTGACGCCGGATCGTCCGTGCGGCGGGCTGCTCGGGTGCTGCACCCGAAGCGGCTAGAATCGCGGATTCATTCACAACCCCCAGAGGGAAACCATGAGCGATATCGAAGCACGTGTCAAAAAAATCATTGCCGAACAACTCGGCGTGGAAGAGTCCCAAGTCACCAACGAAAAGGCTTTCGTGGCCGATCTGGGTGCCGACTCTCTGGACACGGTGGAGCTGGTGATGGCGCTGGAAGACGAATTCGGCATCGAGATCCCCGATGAGGATGCCGAGAAGATCACGACGGTGCAAAACGCCATCGACTACGCCAACACCCACCAAAAGGCCTGATTCCATTTCTAAATCAACCGTTGCTTTGTCGGCTTCGCCTTCGTGCACTCGATTGATAGATAAATGGAATGAGCGGCCGGCGCCCCGGTGGGGCGCAGCATCCGATCAGCAGAAGGTTTAACGCATGAGCCGTCGTCGCGTCGTCGTGACCGGCCTGGGTTGCATTTCGCCCGTGGGCAACACGGTGCAGGATGCCTGGGCCAGCATCCTTGCCGGGCAATCCGGCATTGACCTCATCACCAAGTTCGACGCATCGAACTTTGCCTGCAAGATCGCAGGCGAGGTCAAGGGCTTCGATCTGGAGTCCTACATTAGCGCCAAGGATGCGCGCACCATGGACACCTTCATCCATTACGGCATCGCCGCGGCCCAGGAGGCTGTACGCGACGCGGGCCTGCCGACAGGCGAGGCGCTGGATGAAGAGCTGGCCACGCGCATTGGCTGTATCGTCGGCTCGGGCATCGGCGGCCTGCCGCTGATCGAGAACACCCACGCCGAACTGGCCAACCGCGGCCCGCGCCGCATCACGCCGTTCTTCGTGCCGGCGTCGATCATCAACATGGTGGCCGGCCAGGTATCGATGCGCTTCGGCTTCAAGGGCCCGAACCTCTCTGTCGTGACCGCGTGCACGACGGGGCTGCACTGTATCGGTGAGGCGGCCCGCAAGATCGAATACGGCGATGCCGACGTGATCGTGGCCGGCGGCACCGAGGCCACCGTTTCCCCGCTGGGCGTGGGGGGCTTCGCCGCGATGCGCGCGCTGTCCACGCGCAACGACGATCCCAAGACGGCCTCGCGCCCTTGGGACAAGGACCGCGACGGCTTCGTGCTCGGCGAAGGTGCGGGCGTGGTCGTGCTCGAAGAGTACGAGCATGCCAAGGCGCGCGGTGCTCGCATCTATGCCGAGGTGGCTGGCTACGGCATGAGCGCCGATGCCGGGCACATGACCGCCCCGAACATGGATGGCCCGCGCCGCGCCATGCAGGCGGCCCTGCGCAACGCCGGCGTGAACGCGGACGAGGTGCAGTACCTCAACGCGCACGGCACCTCCACCCCGCTGGGGGACCTGAACGAAACCAACGCCATCAAGGCGGCGCTCGGCGACCATGCGAAGAAGATGGTGGTGAGTTCCACCAAGTCCATGACCGGCCACCTGCTGGGCGGCGCGGGCGGTATCGAGAGCGTGTTCACCGTGCTGGCGCTGCACCACCAGAAGGTGCCGCCGACCATCAACCTCTTCTCGCAGGATCCGGAGTGCGATCTGGACTACTGCGCGAACACGGCGCGCGACATGAAGATGGATGTCGCCCTCAAGAACAATTTCGGCTTCGGCGGCACCAACGGCACGTTGGTCTTCAGGCGCATCTGATGGCATCTCTGCCGCTGCGGGCACGCCCGGACGTCGCCGGGTAGCTTTGATGCGCGGCGCCGCCCACGCACCTTCCGTCCAATTCCCCTTCGGTCGTTCGCGGCGCGCAGGGCGGGCCTTGTTCGCGGTCGCGGCCTTGGGACTTGCCTGCGTGCTGGCTTGGTGGATGCTCGGCAATGGCCGCGAACGTGCCCTGGCGGGCCTGGCGCTGTGGTGCCTGTGCGCGGCGGCGGCCTGGAGCCTGTGGCATGGCCTTTTTCCGGGGCAATTGGTGTGGGATGGCCGGGAATGGTCCCTGCTGGCCGATGGGGGCCGGGGGAGGGGCGGCTTGGTGCAATGGCCGCGCGTGCACCTGGATCTGCAATCGGGGCTGCTCCTGTCCTTGCGCCTGGTGCACGGCCGTACGGTCTGGCTGTGGCTGGAGCGCGGCAGTTCGCCACTCCGGTGGGAAGCCCTGCGGCGTGCGGTATATTCGCGCGCCCCATCCGGCACGGCCCGTGCCGAAGGCATGCCTTCCCGGCACGAAGGTGAGACACAGACAAGGACATGACAGCCTCTACGAATGAACCCGCCGACAGTGATCTGCGCCTGGTGGAGCGCACGGTCGCGGGCGACCAGCGGGCGTACGAGTTGCTGGTCATCAAGTACCAGCGGCGCATCGAGCGGCTGGTCGGGCGCATGGTGCGCGATGTGGACTTGGTGCAGGACATCACGCAGGAGACTTTCCTGCGGGCCTATCGAGCGCTCCACCAGTTCCGGGGGGAGGCGCAGTTCTACACCTGGCTCTACCGCATCGCGGTCAACACGGCCAAGAAGGCTCTGGTGGATCTCAAGCGCAACCCGGTGATCACCGAAAGCGCCCTGCGCGGTAGCGGTGACGACGACGATGAAACTTCCCTGCTCGATCGTGAACTAACCAGCGACGAAACCCCCGAGACCGTCCTGGCAGCCCAGGAGATCGCCGCTGCGGTGAACTCGGCCATGGAGGCGTTGCCTGAAGACCTGAGGCAGGCGGTGACGCTGCGGGAGATCGAGGGATTGAGTTACGAGGAGATCGCCGCGGCCATGAACTGCCCCATCGGCACGGTGCGGTCGCGGATCTTCCGGGCCCGGGAGGCGATATCGGCCCGGGTCAAGCCCTTGCTCGAGAAGCGCTCGGGCAAGCGGTGGTAATGGATATATCGAGGTAGCGCGATGCAGGTGGCACCATGAAGAACGATGTGATGAGGCGCGAATGCCTGTCGGCACTGGCCGACGGGGAATTGCAAGGGGATGAGTTCGCCCAGGCCATGGCCTATGCCGGCACGGACGAAGGCCAGGCATCCTGGCAGCTCTACCACATGATTGGCGAGGTGATGCGCTGCAGCGAGCCCGCGCATGCCATCGACCCTGCGCTGCTGGGACGCTTGCGCGAGCAGCTTGCGCATGAGCCGCTGCCCGCGCGGTTGCCCGCTGCCGCATTGGCACAGGTGGCCCGCCACGACGAGGCCGCCAACGCGTCGGTGTTCCGCTGGAAGCTTGCCGCAGGCTTCGCTTCCCTGGCCGCCGTCGCGGCGCTGGGCTGGAATGCCTATGTCGGGCTGACCCCGGGCGTCGCTGCTGCGGGCGCGCAGCTGGCCGCCGTGCAGCCCGCGCCTGCCATGCCGCAGCAGCAGCAGCAGACGATGGTGGCCACGAATATCGGATCCGATGGGCCGCAGATCATGATCCGCGACCCGCGCCTGGACGAGCTGCTGGCGGCCCACAAGCAGTTCGGCAGCACCTCTGCCCTGCAGATGCCCGCAGGCTTTTTGCGCAACGCCACTTTCGAGGCCCCTGCGCGCTGAAAACATTGACCAGGCTATTTGTCCAGGAACGGGAGTAGCGTGACGCGCATGCGGATTCGTGCGGATCAACGGATGCTGGCGTGGTATGCGAAACGGGGTGGAATCGCTGTGGGCGTGGCCCTGTGGCTAATCGGCGCGGCCAGTGCGGAGCCTGCACCGTGCGCAGTGGCGGTTTCCGACGCGCCTGCTGCAAGCAGGCCGACAGATGTGGCGGGGTGGATAGCCCGCATGCACCACGCGTCGCTCAGCCGCAATTACAGTGGCACGTTCATGGTCCTGTCGTCCAACGGGGCGATGGCCAGTTCCCGGATCTGGCACGCTTGTGAAGGCTCGCAGCAGATCGAGCGCGTGGAAGCGCTCAGCGGAACGCCGAGGATCGTGTTCCGCCACGAGGGTGAAGTACGGACTTTTCTGCCTCAGGCGCGCATCGTGCGCAGCGAAATGCGCGATGCCAGGGGGCTGTTCCCCCGCGTTCCCGATGCGGAAGGCGTATCGCCGGACAAGCACTATGCAGTGAAAGCTGCTGGCCGGGAGCGCGTGGCCGGGCTGGATGCCGACGTGGTGGCCTTTGTTCCGCGCGATGCCTGGCGCTTCGGCTACCGCATCTGGGCGGAGCAAGGCTCGGGCCTCGCCCTCCAGCTGCAGACCCTGGATGCCGAGGGGCGCGTGCTGGAGCAGGCCGCCTTCTCGGAGCTGGCCATGGAGTCGCCCGCCGGGCTGCAGGCCATGCTGCGCATGATGGGCGACATGGAGGGCTACCGCAAAGCGGCCGTCCCACTGGAGCGGACGACGGCGGACGCCGAAGGCTGGCGCATGCGGGCCACCGTGGCGGGCTTCGTTCCCCAGGGCTGTTACAAGAAGGCGCGTGCTGTTCAAGCGGAGGTGCCGCGCACGGTTCTGCAGTGCATCTACTCGGATGGGCTGGCGACGCTGTCGGTCTTCCTGGAGCCCTATGGCGCCGGGCGGCACCCGGAGGGTGCCCGTTCCGTCAGCATGGGAGCGACCCAGGTGGTGGCGCAAAAAGTCGGGCAGGACACCTGGGCCACCGCCGTGGGGGAAGTGCCCCTGGAGACGCTGCGCCGTTTCATCGGTGCCCTGGAGCGTGCGCGCTGAACGCCTATCCTGGCGCTGACGGCGGGAACCAATCGGGCCGGGCGCCTTCACAGATTCAGTTTCGGTGATTTGAAAGACAAGGAAAGGTCGACGATGGGGATGATCGATTGGAAGGAAGGCATGCACTCCTGGGCCCTTGCCGGCCTGATGGCGGTGGCAGGTGCTGGCGGTCTGCTGGGGACGGGGTCCGCGCAGGCGCAATCTGCGCCCGCGGTGCGGGGCCTGCCCGACTTCACGGAACTGGTGGAGCAGGTGGGACCGTCGGTGGTGAACATCCGCACCACGGAGAAGGTGTCCAGCCGTCCGGCGCTGAACGGCATGGACGAGGACATGCTGGAGTTCTTCCGGCGCTTCGGCGTCCCGGTCCCCAACATTCCCCGGCAGCAGGGGCCGCAGCGCCCGCAGCCCGAGGAGCAGCCGCGCGGCGTGGGCTCGGGCTTCATCCTCACGCCCGACGGCTACGTGATGACGAATGCGCACGTGGTCGAGGGAGCGGACGAAGTCATCGTCACGCTCACCGACAAGCGCGAGTTCAAGGCCAAGATCGTGGGCGCCGACAAGCGCACGGATGTCGCCGTGGTCAAGATCGACGCCACGGGCCTTCCGGCCGTCAAGGTGGGCGACGTGAGCCGCCTCAAGGCGGGCGAATGGGTCATGGCCATCGGCTCGCCCTTCGGGCTGGAGAACACGGTGACCGCGGGCATCGTCAGCGCCAAGCAGCGCGACACGGGCGACTACCTGCCTTTCATCCAGACCGACGTGGCCATCAACCCCGGCAATTCCGGCGGGCCGCTGATCAACATGCGCGGCGAGGTGGTCGGGATCAACAGCCAGATCTATTCCCGCTCGGGCGGCTTCATGGGGATTTCCTTCGCCATCCCCATCGACGAGGCCATCCGCGTGAGCGAGCAGCTGCGCACCGTGGGCCGCGTGAGCCGCGGGCGCATCGGCGTACAGATCGAATCGGTGTCCAAGGACGTCGCGGAGTCGATCGGGCTGGGCAAGTCCCAGGGCGCCCTGGTACGCGGCGTGGAAGCCGGCTCTCCGGCCGAGAAGGCCGGCATCGAAGCGGGCGACATCATCACCCGCTACGACGGAAAGGCCGTGGAGAAGGTCTCCGACCTGCCGCGCCTGGTGGGCAATACCAAGCCGGGTACCAAGACCAGCATCACCGTGTTCCGCCGAGGTGCCTCGCGCGACCTGTCGATCACCATCGCCGAGGTGGAGCCGGAGGAGAAGGCCGTGGCCAAGGCCGCAGAGCAGGAGAGCAAGGGCAAGTCGTCCTCGGCCGCGCAGCAGATCGGCCTGGTCGTGGCAGAGCTCACTGCAGCGCAGGAAAAGGAGCTGAAGGTCAAGGGCGGCGTGCGTGTCGTGACGGCTGCGGATGCCGCGGCCCGCGCAGGCCTGCGCACGGACGACGTCATCGTGGCGCTGGCCAACACCGAGATCCGCAACCTGAAGGACTTCGAGGCAGCACTGGCCAAGGCCGACAAGGCCAAGCCCATCAACGTGCTGTTCCGCCGGGGCGAGTGGGCGCAGTACACGCTGATCCGTCCTGCCCGCTGACGAGCGGTGCCTGCGTGACAAAGCCCTGCCCCGGAGTCGGGAGTGGGGCTTTTTTCCGTGAAGCGCAAACTGCAGCCTGCGGCCGAGTTTTTCTATCTGTGCATATTTGTAGAATGGAGGGGTTCAATGTGAGGGTTTTGATATAAACTCCCGCCGCTTCGCCACCATGCGGGAGGCAGGCGAGTGATGCACAGGTGTTCCACAGCTCGCGCACACCTTGTCCAGATATTTGGACTCCCAATTGTTGATAACCTGTTGATAAAATTCCCGTTGCAGCATGGCAACGGCCCTTGGCTGTAGTCGGATGGGCTTCCCGGAAAGGCCTTTTTGCCTACAATGAAGCTCCAACTATCGCAGTTGCCAAAGATTGTTGGTTCAGGGCGCGTCGCTTGTTTGACGCGCCCTTTTTTCTTGTGCCGGTCATTGCAATTCAAATACTTGTCGTTATCCGTTGATGAATCACATCAGAAATTTCTCGATCATTGCGCACATCGACCACGGCAAGTCCACCCTTGCTGACCGCCTCATCCAGCGCTGTGGCGGGCTCGCGGACCGCGAGATGGAAGCCCAGGTGCTGGACTCGATGGACATCGAGAAGGAGCGTGGGATAACCATCAAGGCGCAGACCGCCGCGCTGCAGTACAAGGCCCGCGATGGCCAGGTCTACAACCTCAACCTGATCGACACGCCCGGCCACGTGGACTTCTCGTACGAAGTCTCGCGCTCGCTCTCCGCATGCGAAGGCGCGCTGCTGGTGGTGGATGCATCGCAGGGCGTGGAGGCGCAGACCGTGGCCAACTGCTACACCGCGCTCGAGCTCGGCGTGGAAGTGCTGCCCGTGCTCAACAAGATGGACCTGCCGCAGGCCGACCCCGAGAACGCGAAGGCCGAGGTCGAGGACGTGATCGGCATCGACGCGAGCGAGGCCATTCCCTGCTCGGCCAAGACGGGCATGGGCATCGACGAGATCCTCGAGGCCGTGGTGGCCAAGGTGCCGCCTCCGAAGGGCAACCCGCAAGGCCCGCTGCGCGCCATGATCATCGACAGCTGGTTCGACAGCTACGTGGGCGTGGTCATGCTGGTGCGCGTGGTGGACGGCGAGCTCAAGAAGGGCGAGCGCTTCAAGATGATGGCGACCGGCGCCGCCTACGACGCCAACCAGCTCGGCGTGTTCACGCCGGCCAACCAGCCGCGCGACATGCTGCGCGCGGGCGAGGTGGGCTACATCATCGCCGGCATCAAGGAGCTCAAGGCCGCCAAGGTGGGCGACACCATCACGCTGGAAAAGAAGCTGCCCAACAACGCGGGCCCAGCCACGGAGGCGCTGCCCGGCTTCAAGGAAATCCAGCCCCAGGTGTTCGCGGGCCTCTACCCGACCGAGGCCAACCAGTACGACCAGCTGCGCGATGCGCTGGAAAAGCTCCAGCTCAACGACGCCTCGCTGCACTTCGAGCCCGAGGTGTCGCAGGCGCTGGGCTTCGGCTTCCGCTGCGGCTTCCTGGGCCTGCTGCACATGGAGATCGTGCAGGAGCGCCTGGAGCGCGCCCAGCGTGGTCTACGAGGTGGTCAAGGGCGACGGCGAGGTCATCATGGTGGAGAACCCCTCCAAGATGCCCGAGCAGGGCCGCATCCAGGAGATCCGCGAGCCCATCGTCACCGTGCACCTCTATATGCCGCAGGACTACGTGGGCCCGGTGATGACACTGGCCAACCAGAAGCGTGGCGTGCAGTTGAACATGGCCTACCACGGCCGCCAGGTCATGCTGACCTACGAGCTGCCGCTGGGCGAGATCGTGCTGGACTTCTTCGACAAGCTCAAGTCGGTCTCGCGCGGCTATGCGTCCATGGACTACGAGTTCAAGGAGTACCGCGCGTCCGACGTGGTGAAGGTCGACATCCTGCTCAACGGCGAGAAGGTCGATGCCCTGTCCATCATCGTGCACCGCAGCCAGAGCCAGTACCGCGGCCGCGCGGTGGCGGCCAAGATGCGCGAGATCATCAGCCGCCAGATGTTCGACGTGGCCATCCAGGCCGCCATCGGCGCCAACATCATCGCGCGCGAGACCATCAAGGCGCTGCGCAAGAACGTGCTTGCCAAGTGCTACGGCGGCGACATCACGCGCAAGCGCAAGCTGCTTGAAAAGCAGAAGGCCGGCAAGAAGCGCATGAAACAGATCGGCTCGGTCGAGGTGCCGCAGGAGGCATTCCTGGCCATCCTGCAAGTGGAGGATTGATGCAAGCCATGCAATACATCACCGCCGCCGTGCTCGCGGCGTTCGCGGGCTACGTGGGCGCCTGGTACCTGGGTGCCATCGAAGGCAATTTTGCGCTGCTGCTGTTCCTGGCCACCGTGGTCACGGGCGTCTACTGGCTGGCCGAGCAGTTCGTCTTTTTGCCGCGCCGCCGCCGCGCCGCACAGGCGCTGGAAGACGCCGCGGCCCAGCGCCGCGCCGAGCTGGACCGCATGGGTATCCAGAAAGTGGACGGCGACGTCGAGGAGGCCAAGGGCCGCATCCTCATGCAGCCCTGGTGGCTGGACTGGACGGCCGGGCTCTTCCCCGTGATCGCCGTGGTCTTCCTGCTGCGTTCGTTCCTGTTCGAGCCGTTCAAGATCCCCTCGGGCTCCATGATCCCGACGCTGCTCGTGGGTGACCTGATCCTGGTGAACAAGTTCACCTACGGCGTGCGCCTGCCCGTCGTCAACACCAAGATCACGCAGGGCAACGCCCCGCAGCGCGGCGACGTGATGGTGTTCCGCTACCCCCCGCAGCCCAGCATGGACTACATCAAGCGCGTGGTGGGCGTGCCGGGCGACGAGGTGGCCTACCTGAACAAGCGCCTCACGGTGAACGGCAAGCCCGTGGAGACCACGGCGCTGCCCGACTTCTTCGACCAGGACGCGATGCGCTACTTCAAGCAGTTCGACGAACAACTGGGCGAGCACCGCCACCGCATCCTCAACACCCCCGAGGTGCCGGCCTTCGTGCAGAGCGCGAGCCAGTTCAAGTTCCGCGAGAACTGCCGCTACAGCGTGGAGGGCGTGAGCTGCAAGGTGCCCGAGGGCCACTACTTCATGATGGGCGACAACCGCGATAATTCGCTCGATTCGCGCTACTGGGGCTTCGTGCCGGACGAGAACATCGTCGGCAAGGCCTTCTTCGTGTGGATGAACTTCGGCAACCTCAAGCGCATCGGCTCGTTCAACTAATGCGCGACACCAGCATGGGGGAATCAGGCATGGGTCTGCAACACACCGCGGCTCGCTCGCGCCAGCGGGGACTGTCTTTCATCGGCCTCGTCTTCATCGGCGTGCTCGCCGTGGCCGCGTTCGCCATCGGCGGGCAGTCCGTGCCCATCTTCCTGGAATACGTGGCCATCAAGAAGGCCGCCGCCAAGGCTGCGCGCGAGGGCTCCACGGTGCCCGAGATCCGCGCCTCGTTCGACCGCGCCGCCGCCATCGACGACATCAGCTCCATCGGGGGCAAGGACCTGGAGGTGACCAAGCGCAACGACAAGGTCATCGTGTCGTTCAGCTACGCCCGCGAGATCCCGCTGGCCGGGCCGGCGTACCTGGTGTACCGCTTCCAACACTCGACCGACTGATTAGTGCCGCCCGCCAGCCACGCCGCCCTGCAGGAGCGCCTGCAGCACCGCTTCTCCGATCCTTCGCTGCTGCAGCGGGCCGTCACGCACCGCAGCTTTTCCGCGGACCACAACGAGCGCCTGGAATTCCTGGGCGACTCGGTGCTCAACCTGGCCGTCTCCAGCCTGCTGTTCCGCCAGCTGCGCACGCTGCCGGAGGGCGAGCTCTCCCGCGTGCGCGCCCACCTCGTCAAACAGGATTCCCTGCACGGCATCGCGCTCAGGCTCCAGCTGTCCGAGGTGCTGCGCCTGGGCGAGGGCGAGTCCAAGTCGGGCGGCAAGCTGCGCCCCTCGATCCTGGCCGATGCGCTGGAGGCCATCATCGGCGCCGTCTACCTCGACGCGGGCTATGAACGCGCCGAGGCGCTGGTCCACCGCCTGTTCGAGGGCGTGGAGCTGAGCCCGCGCCTGCAGGAAGCCGCCAAGGACGCCAAGACCGCGTTGCAGGAGTGGCTGCAGGGCCGCAAAATGAAACTGCCCCAGTACCGCGTGGTCGAGACGACCGGCGCCGCGCACAACCAGGTCTTCCACGTGGAGTGCGAGATCGCCGAGCTGCGGCAATTGCAGCGTGGCAGCGGTGCATCGCGCCGTGCGGCCGAGCAGGCCGCCGCCGCCGCCATGCTGGCCCAACTGAAAGCGAAACAGGCATGAATGCTACTGAAAACGGAGCTGCTGGCGCAGAGGGGACAAGCGCTGAAGGCCAAAACGACCTCGAATCCATGCTGGCCGCCGCACGGCCTGCTGCCGGCGCGCCCGTGGAAGGGCAGCGCTGCGGCCTGATCGCCATCGTCGGCAAGCCCAACGTGGGCAAGTCCACGCTGATGAACGCGCTCGTCGGGCAGAAGATCAGCATCACCTCGCGCAAAGCGCAGACCACGCGCCACCGCATCACCGGCATCCGCACGCGCGGGGCCACGCAGTTCGTGTTCGTCGATACGCCGGGCTTCCAGACGCGGCACAGCACGGCGCTCAACAAGTCGCTCAACAAGACCGTGATGGGCGCGATCGGCGACGTGGACCTGATCCTGTTCGTGGTCGAGGCGGGCAGCTTCACGCTGGCCGATGCCAAGGTGCTGAGCCTGTTCAAGCCCGGGATCCCCACGCTGCTCATCGCCAACAAGCTCGACACCGTGCACCGCCGCGCCGAGATCGCGCCGTGGTTGCGCGACATGCAGCAGCGCCACCCGTTCGCCGAGTTCGTGCCCATGTCGGCCAAGAACAAGGGCGACATCGAGCGCCTGTACGGCATCTGCGAAAAGTACCTGCCCGAGCAGGCCTGGTGGTACGCCGAAGACGAGCTGACCGACCGCAGCGAGAAATTCCTGGCGAGCGAAACGGTGCGCGAGAAGCTCTTCCGTTTCACCGGCGACGAGCTGCCCTACACCTCCACCGTGGTCATCGACAAGTTCGACGAGGAAAAGAGCAAGCAGTACAAGCGCTTCATCCGCATTGCCGCCACCATCGTCGTCGAGCGCGACGGCCACAAGGCGATGGTGATCGGCGAGAAGGGCGAGCGCTTGAAGCGCATCAGCACCGAGGCGCGGCAGGAGCTGGAAAAGCTCATGGACGCCAAGGTGTTCCTCGAAGTCTGGGTCAAAGTGCGCTCCGGCTGGGCCGACGACGAGGCGCGCGTGCGCTCCTTCGGCTATGAATGAAATAGGCCGCTAGCGCTTATCCGACAAGCGCAAGCAGCTATTGAAACAATAGCAATCCATGGCCACGCGCCGCATCCACGACGAGCCTGCCTATATCCTGCACAGCTACGACTGGAGCGAGTCGAGCCTGATCCTCGAAGCCTTCACGCGCCATCACGGCCGTGTGGCGCTGGTCGCCAAGGGCGCGAAGAAGCCCACCTCCAACTTCCGCCCCGTGCTTCTGCCGCTGCAGCCGCTGCGCGTGGCCTACTCTGTGGCGGGCGAAGGGCACGGCGAGATCCATGCGCTCAAGGGCGCCGAATGGGCGGGCGGGCACGTGATGCCCACGGGCGACGCGCTGCTCTCGGGCCTGTACCTCAACGAACTGCTGCTGCGCCTGCTGGCGCGCGAGGACACGCACGCCGCCCTGTTCGACGTGTACGCGGGCGTGGTGCGCGTGCTCGCCAGCGAACACGGCGACGCGCTGGAGCCCGTGCTGCGCGCCTTTGAGCTGCTACTGCTGCGCGAAGTGGGCCTGCTGCCCGCGCTCGACCTAGAGACCGCCACGCTCGGCGCGCTGGCCGCGCAGGCGCGCTACACCCTCGTGGCCGAAGGCGGCCTGCGCGCCGCCACCGATGCCGACCGCGCCAGCCTCAGCGGCGCGCAATGGGGCGCGCTGCAGCAAGCGCAGGAGGCTGGCACCGCCTACACCGCGCTGCTGCGCGCCGTGGCCCCTGTGGCGGCCGAACTCAAGCCCCAGCTGCGCGCGCTGCTGCAATACCATTGCGGCCACCCGCTGCTGCGCACGCGCCAGCTCATGATGGATCTGCAATCGCTATGACGACCCACACCACCGCACTCTCGGTCAACGTCAACAAGGTCGCGCTGGTGCGCAACACGCGCCACCTCGGCATCCCCTCGGTCGCGCGCGCCGCGCGCCTGTGCCTGGAGGCGGGCGCGCAGGGCATCACCGTCCACCCGCGCCCCGACGGCCGCCACATCCGCGCCGAAGACGTGCACGAGCTCGCCGCGCTGCTCAAGGCCTGGCCGGGCCGCGAATTCAACATCGAGGGCAATCCCACGCAGAACCTGATGGACTTCATCCGCGAGGTGCGTCCTCAGCAGGCCACCTTCGTGCCCGACAGCGAGGACCAGTTCACCAGCGACCACGGCTGGAGCTTTCCGCAGGATGCCGAGCGCCTGGCGCCCCTGGCCACCGAATGCAGGCGCCTGGGCGTGCGCGTGAGCCTGTTCATGGATGCCGTGCCCGAGCAGATGGCCGCCGCCCGTGCGGCGGGGGCCGACCGCGTGGAGCTCTACACCGAGCCCTACGCCGCCGCCTGGGGCACGCCCGGCCAGGAGGCGCAATTGCGGCAATACGCCGCCGCGGCGCAGGCCGCGCTGGATGCGGGTCTGGGCGTGAACGCGGGCCATGACCTGAACCGCGAGAACCTGGCGGCATTCGTCGCGCGCGTGCCGGGGCTGCTCGAAGTCTCCATCGGCCATGCCTTCGTCGCCGATGCGCTGGAGCTGGGCTATGCCGCCACGGTGCGCGCCTACCAGCAGTGCATCGACCGGGGCATGGCGCAGCGCACATGATCTACGGCATCGGCACCGACGTGTGCGACGTGCGCCGCATCCGCGAAAGCCTCGCGCGCCACGGCGACCGCTTCGCCGAGAAGGTACTGGCCGAGGGCGAACTCGCCACCTGGCGCGCGCGCGGTGCCCGCTGGCCCGAACGCGGCGTGCGCTACCTCGCCACGCGCTTCTCCGCGAAGGAATCGTTCAGCAAGGCCATCGGCCTGGGTCTGCGCATGCCGATGACGTGGCGCGCCTGCGAGATCGTCAACCTGCCGAGCGGCCAGCCGTCCATCGTGCTGCACGGCGCGCTCAAGGACTGGTTCGACGCACGCGGCCTGCGCTGCCACGTGACCGTGACCGACGAGACGGACTACGCGGCGAGCTTTTGCGTGGTGGAGAAAGTTTGAAGCCGAATCGGACTCCAGCGCTTGATAGACAAGCGCAAGTAGCTATCAATAAATGAGTGAAAACGACATGACAGAACACGC
>Ga0222428_100413_pt1 | contig 16807 bp, 9 predicted proteins | sample 2B5Ametagenome_FD_182471 | JGI IMG/M metagenome (GOLD analysis project Ga0222428, IMG submission 182471) | Enriched microbial communities from leaf-cutter ant dump, University of Wisconsin, Madison, United States - 2B5A (version 2) | ecosystem: Environmental > Terrestrial > Nest > Insects nest >...
CGAGAGGATGCGCGCCATCTCGATGTTCTTCTCCAGCCCGCCCGCGCGGATCAGGCGCACGTCGGCCAGCAGGGCCTCCCACACCTTCACGTACTCCTGCAGGTACAGGCGCCGCACGCGGTCGGTGAGCGGGCCCAGGTCGGCCGCCTCGCGCGCGCGCTCGGCGGCGCCCTTCTCCTGACCGAGCACCCACGGGTCTTCCGCCGCCAGCAGGCCGGTGACCACCACCACCTGGCTCTGGAAGCGCTTGTGGTAGCCGTCGTAGGTGAACATGCCGGGCACGCCCTCGGTCAGCGGCTTGCCGCTGGGCCGCTCGAACACCAGCGGCGCCGAAGGGCCCGCGGCCTGCGCGATGGTGAAGTCGGGCACGTCGCGGCCCAGGCGCTGGCGCTTGAGGCGGCTGAAGATGCGCGCCTCGGGCGGGTAGCTGGCGAGCAGCGCGCGCACGCTGCGCACCAGGTTCTCGTCCATCGCCATCGGCACGCGCGGCGGGCCCTGCGCGATCAGCGCGTCGAGCTGGTCTTCCAGCAGACGGCGCTGGTCCTCGGGGACGCCACGATCCAGCGTGCGCGCCCAGTCCAGCGTGATCCAGGCCTTCAGCGCCTCGGCGTCGAAGTGCTCCGGCTGGTGGATCATGAGGTAGCTCTTGAGCGCCTCGTAGGCGAACTCCAGGTTGTCCTTGCCGGCGCCGCGAAGCTGGTCCTCGATGCGCTTGGCCAGTTGCGGCAGGAAGGCCTCGTTGAGCGCGCGCTGGTAGGCCGTGTGCGCCGCCGCGTCCAGCTTGTCGCCCTGGTACAGGCCCAGCGTCATCGACAGCGGCGGGTCGCCCTCGCCGTTCTTCGGCGTGCGCCAGATGTCGCGCAGGCCCTGCATCACCGGCGCGAGCTGCACCGGGTTGTGCACCTGCGGCGGCAGCGCGGCGAGCTGCTCGCGCATCGGCCCGACCCGCTCCTGCACCGACTCGACGTAGCCGGTGTTGCGCCAGGCGCTGTAGCCCCAGGCGGCCAGCAGGCCCGCGGTGGCCAGCACCATGGCGCTGACGCCGGCCAGGCGCAGCACGTGGCGGCGGCGCTCCAGCTTCACGTCGACGCCGGCCAGGCGCTGCTCGGGAAAGACCACGTCCTTGAGCAGCGTGGTGAGGAAGTAGCTGCGGCCGCTGCCCCGCTGCGGCGCGAGGATGGCGCGCTCGATGCCGAAGCTGCGCGCCAGCGAGCCCATCACGCGGTCGATCGGGCTGCCCTCCTGCGTGCCGCTGGTGAAGTACACGCCGCGCACCCAGGGCGGCTGCGCGAAGCGCGAGCCGGTGAAGACCTGGTCGAGCAGGTCCTGCAGCAGCGGGCCGACCGAGGCGAACTGCGCCGGGAAGCCGAAGATGGCGGCACGGCGCTGGCCGTCGGTCTCCTGCTGCATGCGCTCGACCAGGCCGTTGTTGACGCGCTCGTGCAGCAGCGCGAACTCGCGCTGGAAGGGCGCGGCCAGGCCGTGCTCGGCCAGGTGGCCGCCCTCCTCCGGCGGCAGGGTGAAGCCGAAGACCTGGGCGCGCTGTTCCTTGCCCAGGTCGGCGAAGTACTCCATGAAGCCGTAGAGCAGGTCGCTCTTGGTCACCAGCACGTACACCGGCAGGCGCGTGGTCAGGCGCTCGTCCAGCTCCAGCAGGCGGGCGCGGATGGATGCGGCCAGCGCGCTGCGCGCCTCGGTGCCCTGGCTCAGCAGGTCGGCCACGCTCACGGTGAGGAACACGCCGTTGAGCGGACGGCGCGGGCGCGACTTCTTCAGGAGCGCGAGGAAGCCGTCCCAGGCGCCCTTGTCTTCCGCCGCGTGGCTGTCCTGGGTGGTGTAGCGGCCGGCGGTGTCGATCAGCACCGCCTCGTCGGTGAACCACCAGTCGCAGTTGCGCGTGCCGCCCACGCCGCGGATGGCGCCGGGGCCGAACTTCTCGGCCAGCGGGAACGACAGGCCCGAGTTCACCAGCGCCGTGGTCTTGCCCGAGCCCGGCGCGCCGATGAAGACATACCACGGCAGGTCGTACAGGTAGCTGCCGCCCGACAGCGACAGCCAGTCGCGCCAGCCGGGCTTCTTGCCGGCGGCCGCCAGGCGCATCTTCTTGAGCGTGGCGACGGCCTCGGAGAAGCGGTCGGCCAGCACCTTCTGCTCGGCGCTGCCCGGCGCCGCGGCGGGCGCGGACGCGGCGGCGGGTGCCTTCATCAGCCCGTCGGTGAGCTGCTGGCTGGCCTTGCGCACGCGCCAGCGGCGGATGGCCCAGCGCAGCAGCACGATCAGCACCAGCACGCCGATGACGATGGCACGCGCCAGTTCGCTGGCCAGCGGCGCGAACTCGCCGACCTTCACCAGCGGGCCGATCCACCACACCAGCACGGCCAGCGCCACCAGCGCCAGCACCGTCAGCAGCACCGGATGGAACAGCAGTCTGAGGACTTTCTTCATCGCTGCGCCTCCGCGGGCTTCACGCCGCCGGCGCCGGTGATCAGCACGATGTCCACGCGCCGGTTGCGCGCGCGGTTGGCCGGCGTGTCGTTGGGCGCGACGGGCTCGGCATCGGCCTTGCCTTCGGCTTTCATGCGCGCGGGGTCGACCAGCGGCGCCAGCGCGGTGCGCACGGCCTCCGCGCGCGCGGTGGACAGGTGCCAGTTGGACGGGAAGCGCAGCGAGCGGATCGGCTGGCTGTCGGAGTGACCGGTGATCAGCACTTCGCCCTGCACCTCGGCCAGCGCCTGGCCGATGCGCACCAGCACCGGCATGGCCGGCGCCATCGGGTCGGCGCTGCCGGAGCTGAAGAAGGCGTCGCCGCGCAGGCGCACGGTGCTGCGGTCGGCCTCGTCGGTGACAGTGACCAGGCCCTGCTTGATTTCGGGCTCCAGGAAGCGCGCCAGCCGCGGCGCCTTGGCCGGCACCACGGGCGGCGCGATCTTCACGCCCGGCATGCGCAGGCCGGCCAGTTGCGACCAGGTGTCGTCGGAGCGGTTGTTCAGCCAGATGCGCAGGCCGAACCACGACAGCGCCAGCAGCAGCAGCAGCACCGAGCCGATGACCCACAGCGGCACCGCGTCGCGCAGCCGCGCCGTGCCGCCGCCCTGCCCGCGCCAGTGCGGCGACAGCGCCGGCTCCAGCGCCGGGCGGTCCTTGCGGATCAGGTCGGCCAGGCGCTGGCGCACGGTGTCGAGCTGCGCCTTGCCGTTGTCGAGCACGCGGTAGCGGCCCTCGAAGCCCAGGGCCAGCACGCAGTAGATGAGTTCGAGCAGGTCGCGGTGCTTGGGCACGTCCTGCGCCAGCTTGGCCAGCAGCTGGAAGACCTTCTCGCCGCCCCAGGTCTCGTTGTGGAACTGCACCAGCAGGCTCTGCTTGTTCCAGCCTGACTGCACGCCCCAGGGCGTGTTGGCCACCGCCTCGTCCAGCGCGGTGCACAGGATGTAGCGCGCTGCCAGCACCGTCTCGTTGGCGGCGCCGGCCTTGCGTGCCTCCGCGTCGAAGCGCTGCACCGCCTCGGCCGCGCCGGCGCGCAGCGCCGGCACGCTGGACGGCTGCGCCAGGTGGCGCAGCTTGCCCATCAGCACCAGCAGCCGGCCGGCCGCCGACACCAGCGGGTTGAGCAGGCCCAGGCCGCCCAGTTCGGCCGGCAGCGGTTCGGCGGCGGCCGCCGGGGGCATGGCGGGCGGCGGCGCGCCGCCGCCGGGCGTACGCGGCTTGGGCTTGATGACGGTGCGCTCGGACTCGAACGCCGCGAAGGGATCGGGAGTGCTCATGACCGTATCGCCCAGAACGCCAGGTCGAGGCCGGGGAAATCGCCCGCGATGTGCATCGCCATGCCGCCGGACTGCTCGAGCTGGCGCCACAGCTCGCTGCCGCGCGTGTCCAGCTCGAAGTAGTTGGCCCCGGCGTGGAAGGGGATCTGCCGCGGCGCCACCGGCAGCGGCGCGAGCGCCACGCCCGGCAACTGCAGGTTGACCAGGTCGCGGATGCGCTCGACCGGGCCGATCTTGACCTGCGTGGGGAAGCGCGCGCGCAGCGCCTCGGCCGGCATGTGGGACTGCACCGCCAGCACGAAGGTGGCGTTGCGCTGCAGTTCCACGTCGGGGATGAGCGCCACGCGCACGCCGTGCTTGCGGTCGTGCAGCTCGATGCGGATGGCCGACTGCTCCAGCACCATCGACAGGCTGCGGCGCAGGTCGTCCATCAGCGGGCGGAAGCTGGCCTCCAGGTCGTCGTGCACGTAGGGGCCGAAGCGCGCCGAGCGGCGCGCGTCGCGGAAGGTGCCCAGGTCGCCGGCCAGGCCGAGCGCGTGCTCGTAGAAGTGCAGCGGATGCAGCGCCGCCGTGCGTGCGAGATGCGAGAAGTGCGCGAGCACCGGCTCGTGGCGGTTGACGGTCTGCAGCAGCATGAAGTCGGCGATCTCGGCCACGCCGCCGGTGCCGCCCTGCGTCATGCGGCCGGCCAGGGCCTCGGCGCGCTGGCGCAGCAGGCCCAGCAGCTCTTCCACCCAGCCGCGCACCACCGCGCTGGCCGCCACGTCGAGCAGCGGCGGCACGTGGGTGCGGTGCAGGCTCACCTGGTTGTCGGTGCGGCGCTCGACCACCCTGGCCACCGGCAGCGTGGTCCAGGCGTCGGTGGCCTCGCCGGCGCGCAGCAGGCGCGTGTGCAGCGCGCCGAGCTGCACGGTGGCGGTGCGCTCGCCGCCGGTGTTGGAGTCGGGCACCTCGGCCTCGGTCACGCGGTGGCGCACCAGGTCCTCGTAGCCCTCGGCGTCGGCCTCGCGCGCACCCGCGCGGCGCACCGGCAGCGCCAGCACCACGGCCTCGTCGCGCATCGCGGCGGGGATGTCGAGGGGCTCGGGCAGCGGGTCCACCGCCGGCATGTCGAACACGGTGCCGTCGCCGAACACGCCGACGGCGCGCACCAGCGCGATCTTGCCCAGGGCCAGCGCGGCGGCGTCGAGTTCGAGTTCGGAGAAACCCCAGGCGCAGGGCACGGTGCCGCGCAGGAGCACGTGCCGTGCGTGGTCCGCATGGCGCTCGGCCTGCTGCAGGTGCTGGGGCGCCAGCAGCATGCCCTCGCTCCACACCACTTTCGATCGCCAGCTCATCCGCGCGTGCTCCGGGGTCGGAATCGAGAATCCATGCGGCTATCCAGGTGTGTGCAAGCGGGCGGCCCGCACCGCAGGCGGCGCGAAGGGGGCCAGGGAACCGGAAGTTTCAGTGTGTGTCCGGCGCGGGCAAATCCGCCGGACGGCCTAGGCCGCGCAGGATGGCTAGGGCGAAGGGCTTAGATGTTCCACGGCGCGGCGCCTCGATCCGGAGGCCGCGGAGCAGGCCATGCGGGAACATCCGCGGAACGGGCTTGGCCCGGCCGCAGGATGTGACCCCTTGAGGGGGTGGGCGAAGCGCCACGAAGTCCGCGAAGACTGGGGGTGGTTTACGGATTCGCGCCGCGCAGCGCCGCCTGCTGCTCGGCGTACTGGCCCTCGATGCGCGACAGCCGCGCCTGGCGCGCGGCCTCGTTGACCCATTGCGCGGTCATCGCGTTCTGGCGCGCGAGCTGGTAGGCCAGCCTGGCGGCCGGCAGCAGCGAGCTGTTGTCGGCCGCGACGAAGCCCGCCAGGTCGTGCAGCGCCTTGAGCACGGCACGCTCGGCGTCGCCGCGCGGGCCGGGGGCGCGCGCATAGCCGGTCAGGAAGGCCTGCACCTGCGCCTGGAAGGCCGGCGGGTAGTCGCCGCGCATCACGATCTGCGCGTGCGGGATCAGGTCGGATTCCCACAGCACCTGCAGCCGCGCCGCCTCGGCCGGGAACTGCAGCTTGAAGCGCTCGAAGTCGGCCGTATTGTTGGTGGCGACGTCGGCGTCGCCGTTGGCCGCCGCCAGCGCCGCGGCCTGGTGGGTGCCCACCAGCTCGCTGCGGAAGCGCGTCTCCATCACGATGCGGTTGGGCAGGAACAACTGCAGCTGCGGCACGATGTAGCCCGACACGGAACGCACCTCGCCGCGCGCCAGGCGCCAGCGCTCGGGTGCGTCCAGCACGGCCTGCAGCGTGGCCGGCGTGCCGCGGCGGCCCAGCAGCAGCGCGCGGTAGCCGGGCAGGCCGTCGTGGCGGGTGACCTGGGCCACCACCTTCATGCCATGCAGCGTCACCGCGTCCAGCGCCATCCGGCCTGAGAGGAAGGCCATGTCGACCTCGCCGCGCTGGATGGCCTGCTCCAGCGCCGCATAGGAGGTGACGGACAGCACCGACACCGGCCGGCCGAGCGCACGCGCGAGGTCGGCCAGCAGCGGCTCCCAGTCGTTGCGCGACTCGAAGGCGCCGCCCAGGGGCAGAATGCCGAAGCGCACCGGCGCCGCCGCGTCCTGCGCCCTCAGGGCCAGGGGGCTGGCCGCCAGCGCCATCAGCAGCGCGCGCCGGCGCCACGCCGTGGCGGCGCCGCCGGTCGAAGGCATGCAGCAGGAAGGAGCGAGGAGCGCGCGCATCGGAGGCAGGGGGCCAATCGCAAACCGGGCACTGGCCATGCGGCCACTGGCCGGCACCGCAGGGGTCGTCACACAATTAGAAACCAATCGACCCGTCTTTTGTGAAGTGGTGGGCTTGAGCGACGCACTTTCTTCTCCCGCCGAACCCGCGGCGTCCCCTGTCGAGGGGACGCCGTCGCGCGCCGCCGGCCGGCGGCTGGCCGATCTGTCACTGGCGCAGCAGCTCGTGCTGCTGGCCGTGCTGCCGGCCGTGCTGGCGGTGCTGGGCACCGCGGCCCTGCTGACGCGGCAGTACCTCGGGGGCGTCACCGAACTGGTGCGCGCCAACGCGCAGAGCATGGCGCTGCAGGTGGCGACGGCGGCGCAGGGCCCGCTGGCGCGGATGGACCGCCGCGCGCTGATGCGGCTGGCGCAGTCGGGCATCCAGCAGCCGCACGTGCAGCAGGTGCAGGTGTGGTCGGAGGACGGCGAGATCGTCGCCAACGCCGAGACGCCGGACCGCCGGCGCGAGGCGGGCCTGCAGATGGTGGTGCCGGTGGTCGACGACGCCGGCCGGCCGGGCGGCAAGGTGATGGTCGAGATGAGCCTCGACGCGCTGGACAGCGCGCGCCGCACGCTGTGGCTGAACGTGGCCGTGATCCTGGGCGCCTGCGTGCTGGGCGTGGTGCTGGCGGGCCTGTGGGCGGCGCGGCGCATCAGCGCGCCGATCCGCCAGCTCGGCGCGGCGGTGGACCGCCTGGGCGCCGGCGAGGAGGCCAGCGTGGCGGTGCGCGGCACGGCCGAGGTGCGGCGCCTGCAGGCCGGCTTCAACCAGGCGGCGCGGGCGCTGGCCGAGAGCCGCCGCCTGCTGCACAGCCGGGTGGACGAGGCCACCGCCGAGCTGGCGCGCAAGAACCAGCAGCTGGAGGTGGCCAGCCAGGCCAAGACGCGCCTGCTGGCCGCCGCCAGCCACGACCTGCGCCAGCCGCTGCACGCGCTGACGCTCTTCTCCGACGGCCTGGCCAGCGGCGAGACCGACCCGGCGCGCCTGACGCGCATCGCCCACATCCGCGAGTGCGTGGAGTCGCTGGACCGCCTCTTCTCCGAGCTGCTCAACCTCTCGCAGCTCGACGCCGGCGTGGTGCAGCCGCAGTGGATGGAGTTCCCGCTGGACCGCCTGTTCGACGAGATCAGCCGCAACTTCCGCCCCGTGGCCGAGCAGCAGGAGCTGCGGCTGGTGGTGCGCAAGACCGAGCTGTGGGTGCGCAGCGACTACGTGATGCTCTCGCGCATCCTGTCCAACCTGGTGTCGAACTCGCTGCGCCACACCACCGCCGGCGGCGTGCTGGTGGGCGCGCGGCGGCGCGGGCGCATGGTGCGCATCGACGTGTGGGACAGCGGCGTGGGCATCGCGCCGCAGCACCAGGCGCGCGTGTTCGAGGAGTTCTTCCAGATCGACCCGCAGCGCGGCCGGCGCGGCATGGGCCTGGGGCTGGCCACGGTGCAGCGGCTGGCCGGGCTGCTCAACACGCGGGTCGACCTGCGCTCGCGCCCCGGCCGCGGCACCTGCGTCAGCGTGACGGCGCGGCTGGCGGCCCCGCAGGCGGTGCAGGCCCTGCCGGCGGCGGCGGTGCCGGTGCTGCCCTCGGACGACGAAGCGCGGCTGGACGGCGTGACGGTGATGGTGATCGACGACGAGCGCACCATCCTCGAGGGCCTGCAGGTGGTGCTGTCGAACTGGGGCGCGCGCGTGCTGCCGGCGCAGAACCGCGCCGAGGCGCTGGACCTGGCCGCGCGCTGGGAGGCCCCGCCGGACGTGGTGGTGAGCGACCTGCTGCTGCAGGGCGGCGACAACGGCCTGGACCTGCTGGCCGCGCTGGAGCGGCACCCGAACGGCATCGGCGCGGCCACCGCGCGCCTGCTGGTCACCGGCGAGACCAAGCCCGACCGCCTGCGCGAGGTGGCGGCCGCCGGCGTCGCGGTGCTCTACAAGCCGGTGGCGCCGCGGGCATTGCGCCAGGCCATCCGGGCGCAGCTGGCGAAGGTGCGCGAGTCGGCTCTGCCGTAAGGCATATCCCACCGACGGGTCCATCGCAGGGGGCAGGTGTGCGATCGTGCACGCCTCCACCGCCGCGCGCGCGTGTTCTAAGCCCTCTGCCTTATCGCCTGGCGACACCCCCCTGCGTACATTGGAAGCGCCTGCCTTTCCGGCGGGTCAGCCTCCTTTCCGCCGCCCCGATGACGCCTCCGGCCTTCCGCCTCCCTGTTCTTCCTTTCCGCCGCCTGGCGGCGCGCATCCTCGCGGCGCTGCTGCTGGGCCTGCCGCTCATGGGCCTGCCGGGGCACGCCCACGCGCTGGCCTGGCGGGTGGTCACCGCCGACGACCTGCCGGCGCACGCGGAGTTCGTGCGCGCGCTGCGCGAGCCCGCCGGGCAGGCCGCGGCCGCCCCTGCCATCGAGATCGTCCGGCTGGACGCCGGCGGCGCCCTGCCCGCCGCTGCGCCGGAGAGCAACGAGGACAGCGTGGTGGCCGGCGTGCGCACGCGCAGCCTCACGCGCGATGCGCCCGCGGCGCACGCGCTGCCGCCGGAGGGGCTGACCATCGCCCTCGGTGCCGCGGCCGCCCGCGCCGCGCTGGCCCAGCCCGGGCGCGAGCCGCTGCTGCTGGCCATGCTCAGCCGGCTGGACTACGAGGACCTGCGCAGCCTGCCCGCTTTGCGCCAGGCGCAGCGCCGCGTCGGCGTGCTGCTGCGCGAGCCGGCGATGGCCGACCAGCTCGCGCTGGTCGACGCCGTGCTGCCCGGCAAGCGGCGGCTGGGCCTGGTGGTCACCGGCGAGTCCGCCCCGATGGTGGAGGAGCTGCGCCGCGCCGCCGCCGCCATGGGCAGCGACTGGCAACTGAACGTGGAGGCCGCGCCCGACGCGCGCTCGCTGGCCGCCGCCCTGCGCGTCGTGCTGCAGGACAGCGATGCGCTGATGGTGCTGCCCGACCTGATCGGCGACAGCCAGGCCGCCACGCTCGCCGTGCTGCGCGCGGGCGCCAGCGCCGGGCTGCCGGTGTTCGGCACCAGCGAGGGCATGGTGCGCTCCGGCGCGCTGGCGGCGGCCGTCTCCACGCCCGCCCAGCTCGCCCGGCAGGCGCGCGGCCTGGGCGAGCGCCTGGTGGCCTCGGCCGGCCAGGCATCCGCCGCGCCGCTCGTCGAAGGCGCCACGCCCGCCAGCGTGCGCGTGAACGCCACCGTGGCGCGCGGGCTCAAGCTGCGCGTGCCCAGCGAGCAGGAGTTGGCGCAACGGCTGAGCGCGCCCAGATGAGCGCCGCCTGCCCATGAGCGATCCGCCCTCGGTGCCCGCGGCGCTGCGCGAGACGGCAGCCAGCAACAGCGCCCCCATGCCATTGGCGGCCGAGGCGCCGCCGCCGCTGCGCGTGCGCGGCAGCCTGCAGGGCGATCTGGTGCGCCTGGGCGTGCTGCCCTGCGCGGTGCTGGCGCTGGCGCTCACCGGCTGGTTCACCCACGCCCGGCTGGCCACGCTGGAGGCCCAGTTCAACGCCGAGGGCCAGGCCATCGCGCGGCAGGTGGCCGCCATGTCCGACCTGAGCCTGTACGCCGGCGACGTGCCGGCGCTGCAGAACGTCGTCGGCGCCGCGCTGCGCGGCGGGCAGGCGGCGCGCATCGAGATCAGCAACAGCGCCGGCATCTTCGTCGCCGCCGGCCCCGCGCCGGCGGGCGACGCGCCGCTGCGCACCTTCTCGGCGCCGGTGACGCTGCGCGAGGCCTCGCGCGCGGCCGCCTTCGCGCCGGCCGGCTCCACCACCGCGGGCGACGCGCCCATCGGCCTGGTGCAGGCCTTCCTCGACACCACCGCCCATGCGCAGGAGCGCACGCGCACGCTGATGACCGGCATCGGCCTGGCGGTGCTGGCGCTGCTGATGGCCTGGGCCGCCGTGCGCCACATGGCGCGCAGCATCGCGCGGCCGCTGCGGCGCGTGACGCGCACCGTCGCCGCGCTGCAGGCCGGCCAGTTCGACGCGCGCTGCGACGTGGCCGCGCCGCCGCCGCGCTTCTCGCGCGCCGGCCGCGCCGAGGCGCCGCACCACGAGTTCGCCGACCTCGCGCGCGACGTCAACCGCCTGGCCGAGCGGCTGCAGCAGCACCAGCAGGTGAGCGAGCAGCGGGTGCGCGAGGCCACGGCGGTGGCGCTGATGCGCATGGCCGAGGCCGAGCAGGCCGCCCTGTCGCGCGCGCGCTTCCTGGCCGCCGCCAGCCACGACCTGCGCCAGCCGCTGCACGCGATGGGCCTGTTCATCGACGGGCTGCTGGACGGCGCCACCGAGGCCCAGCGCCCGGCGCTGGCGCGCCTGCAGGAGAGCGCCGCCTTCATGGGCGTGCTGCTGGACGACCTGCTGGAGATCTCGCGCCTGGACGCCCAGGTGCTGGCGCCGACGCTGGCCGACGTGCCGCTGGCGCCGATGTTCGACGCGCTGGCGGCGCAGCACGCCGCGCGCGCGGCCGAGGCGCGCGTGCGCCTGGTGTGGCGCGACCGCGGCCGCGCCGTGCGCAGCGACGCCGCGCTGCTGCAGCGCGTGGTCGGCAACCTGGTGGCCAACGCCATCCGCCACGCACCGCTGGACGGCACGGTGCTCGTCGCGGCGCGGCCCTGCGCCGCCGGCGTGCGCATCGAGGTGCGCGACAACGGCGTGGGCATCGCGCCGATCCACCAGTCGCGCATCTTCGAGGAGTTCTACCAGGTGGCCAACACCGAGCGCGACCGGCGCCAGGGCTTCGGCCTGGGGCTGGCGATCTGCGCGCGCATCGCCGCGCTGCTGGAGACGCGCATCGCGCTGCGCTCGGCGCTGGGGCTGGGCAGCACCTTCTCCGTCGCGCTGCCGGCCGCCGAGGGCGCGGCCGCCGCGCCCGCACCGGCCCCCGCCCCGGTGCCGGCCGGGCTGGCGGGCCTGCGCTGCCTGGTGGTGGACGACGACCCGGCCATCCTCGAGGGCACGGCCGCGCTGCTGCGGCAGTGGGAGTGCCGCTGCGACACCGCCGCCACCGCGCGCGAGGCGCTGGCGCTGCTGGAAGCCGCCGGCGCGCGCTACGACGTGCTGCTGTGCGACCTGCAGCTGGCCGGCGGCGAGGACGGCATGGACGTGGTGGCGGTGGCGCAGCGGCTGCATCCGCAGGCGCAGGCCGTCATCGTCTCCGGCGCCACCGGGCCGGAGGACCTCAAGCGCCTGCGCCAGCACGGCGCGATGCTGCTGACCAAGCCGGTGGCGCCGGCCAAGCTGCGGGCGCTGCTGGCGGCCCGCAGGCTCGCGGCATGATGCGGCCCATGAAGGACCTCACCGCCCTGCGCGACATCCGCCCCTTCGTCGCCACGCCCAGCTACACCGGCGCGCTCACCTCGGTCTACGTGCGCAGCCTGCTGGGCCTGGTCAACACGGCATGGACGCACGGATTCGCCATGCAGACGCGCTTCCTGGACGGCGACAGCCTGGTGCCGCGCGCGCGCAACCGGCTGGTGGCCGAGTTCATGGCCGACGCGCGCTGGACGCACCTGTTCTGGATCGACGCCGACGTCGGCTTCGAGCCCGAGGCCGCCCTGCGCCTGCTGCTGTCGGGGCACGAGGTGGTGGCCGGCGCGTACCCGCAGAAGACCGATGGCTGGCCGGCGCGGGGCCTGGCCGAGGCCCTGCCCGCGGGCAGCACGCGCGAGGACTTCGAGGCGCGGCATGCGGAGTTCCCGGTCAACCTCGCCGGGCCGGCGCCGGCCCGCGCGGACGCGGACGGCTTCGTCGAGGTGCAGGACGCGCCCACCGGCTTCATGCTGATCGAGCGCAGCGTGTTCACCCGGCTGGCCCAGGCCATGCCCGAGCTGCGCTACACGCCCGACCACATGGAGGACGCCGCCGCCGCCGCACAGCCGCACTACCGCTTCTTCGACGTCTGGGCCGAGCCCGGCAACGGCCGCTACCTCAGCGAGGACTTCGCCTTCTGCCGCCGCTGGCAGTCGATCGGCGGCCGGGTGCTCGTCGACACGCGCTCGCGCCTGAGCCACACCGGCACGCGCACCTACCACGGCGACTTCGCGCGCAGGCTGGCGGGCTCCGGCGGCAGGCCCGACATGTCGTAGCCGCGCCCCGGCGCCACCGCGGCCAGCCGCAGCGCCGGGCCTTCCTCGGCCAGGTAGTCGTAGCCGATCGCCTGGAAGCGGCGCTCGGGATCGAGGCGGTTGTAGCGCTCGCGCCGCGCGATCCGGTCCTGGCGGCGCATCGAGCCCAGGTGATAGAAGCGGTAGTAGCTGCGCAGCAGTTCGCCGCTCTGCGCGACCACGTCGGGATACCAGGGCCCGTGCAGCGCGGGCGCGGCATCGAAGGCGATCTGCTGCGGCAGCCGGAACAGGCACACGCGCGACTTGCGGCCCCAGACGCCGTCCACGCGGAAGCGGTCGGGCGCGTCCCACAGTTCGCAGTTGGCCAGCGACAGGCAGGACAAGCGCTCATCCGGCAGCGAATCAACGATCGCGCCCAGATGTTCGAGAAAGAGCGTCTCGTAGCGCTCGTCGGCGTCGCAGGGCAGCACCCAGCCGGCGCCGTGGCGGCGCGCGCATTCCAGCAGCCGGCGGCGGTTCTCGCGCTCGTTCCAGACATGCGGCTCGCGCGGCGGGTTGGACAGCAGCTCCAGCAGCTTCGGCTCGCGCCGCAGGATGTCCGCGGTGGCGTCGGTCGATCCGTCGTCGAGCGCGACGAAGCCGTCCACGTGCGCGCGCAGGTGCGCAAGGCAGCCTTCGAGCCACTGCGCCTCGTTGCGCACCTGCATCACGCAGACGATGCGCAGCCGCGAGGTCAGCCGCTGCGGTGCGCCGGCGCTGCAGCGCGGGCAGAAGTAGTGCGGCGCCGGCTCGTGGTGCAGCATGCGCGCGCAGATCTCGCACTGGCGGCGCGAGCCCATGGCGAGCACCGGCGCGGGCTGCAGCCAGGCGGGCGCGGCCGCCGCCTGCGGCGCGTCGCGGCGCGCGATGCGCGAGAAATCACGGCCCCACCCGTCCTCATGCGGCCCGTTGGCACGCGCCGCCGCGGGGGTGCAGCGCTGCCAGTCGACGTCCGCGTCGAAGCGCTCGCCGCCGTCGCGCGTCTCGAAGGACAGGTGCAGCAGCCGCAGCGCGGTGCAGGCCAGCAACTGCCGGCCCGCCATTTCCAGGCGCACGCGGAAGTCGTCGTCGTCGCCGCCCCACTCCTCGAAGGACTCGTCGTAGCCGCCGACCGCATCGAAGGCCTCGCGTGCGCAGCACAGCGAGCCGTAGAAGGTGCGCAGGTACGGTGCCTCGGGCACCCTGGCCGCGAACAGCGCCTGCAGCGGCTCATGCCCGGCCTGCCCGTCCAGCTCGTCGAAGCGCGCGAAGCCCACCCGGCCCAGCGCCACGGCGCGCGGCTGCGACATCGCCGCATGCAGCGCCAGGGCCGGCGCGTCGCCCACGTAGGCCGACTCGGGCGAATGCACGAGCACGAAGCGCCCGGCGCTGTGGCGCACGCCGGCGTTGATGGCACGGCAGGGCGGGCGCCAGGCATGCGGCCGGTCGTTGACCAGCAGCGTCCAGCACACCGCCGGGAAGCGCTGCAGCAGCCGCAGCAGCGGCGCCTCCTCGGCGCCGTCGTCGAGCGCGATCACCACCTCGATGCCGGGACGCGCCCAGTAGGGCGCGTTGAGGACGGCGACGCGCTCGAACTCCGCGAGCTTGCGGTAGAAAGGCAGCACGATGCTGAGCCACGGCGTCATGCCGCGTCCTCGTCCGCACGGGAGAATGCGCCATCCGGGCTCATCGATTCCATCCCGCCATCATGAACGGCTGCTTCATCAACCTGCAGCGCAGCAGCGCGCGGCGCGAGGCCATGCAGGCGCAACTGCGCGAACTCGGCCTCACCGGCATCCGGCGCCTGGAGGCGATCGACGCGGCCGGCCTGCCGCCAGCCGCGGCGGGCGCTGCCGTCTCCGCCGGCGAGCAGGCCTGCTTCCTCTCGCACCTGGCGGCGCTGGAGGCGGCCGCGCCCGGCGGCTTCCACCTGGTGCTGGAAGACGATGCGCTGCTGAGCCGGGCACTGCCGGCCCTGCTGCGCAACGACGCGCTGGCGCGGCTGGAGCCCTTCGACCTGGTGTTCCTCGAATGCCTGCCCTACACCTCGGCGCCGGCGCTGCTGGCGCTGTGGCAGAGCCTGAAGCGGCACCTGCCGACGGACGCCGGCGCGCCGCGCGAGGCCGCCGCCGGCGTCGAGATCCTGGACGCGCGCGGGCTGTACAACTGGGGCGCGGTGGCCTACCTGGCCACGCCGCGCGGACTGCGCACGCTGCCCGCCCTGCTGCGCGAGGCGCTGGCCGCGGGGCCGGCCCAGCCCCTCGACCTCACGCTGAACCGGCTGGTGCACGAGGGCCGCATCCGCGCGGCGGTGCTCGCACCCTTCCTGGCCACGCCGATGCTCGACAGCCATGCGCGCAGCACCATCGCGGACCGCCCGCGCGCCGCCGAGAACGACGCGCTCGGCGGCGCGCTGCGGCGGCTGTTCTTCGCCGGCCCGGTCGACGGGCTGGAGGCCCACGTCGCGGCCTACCGCCATGCCCCCCTGACGGCCGATCCGCAACTGCGGCTGCTGGCCGACCTGATGGCGCAGTTGTTCGTCATCACGGCGCGGGACGACTGACGGCCGAGAAGACCGGGGGTGCCTCAAAAATCCGCGCAGCCGTTCTTGCGCTCGGTGTCCACGCAACTCGTCAGGTTGGGACGCGAGCGCACGCGCGACCATTCGCGCGCCAGCAGGTCGTCGCCCTGCTGCGCGCGGTCGCCGCCCAGCGGGCCGGTGGCGAAGCAGATCGGCGCCGCGCCGATGTTGCGGTCGAAGGTGTAGGTGTAGGTGCTGGGCAGCTCGCGCACCAGATCCGGGCCGACGAGCGGCGGCAGGCGCCATGTCACGACGGGATCGGGCGCATTGGTTCCCCGGGCATAGATGAAGTGGTTGTCGCCGGGCGAGACGGCGACGGGACAGGGACCTGGATAGGGGCAGGCGAAGATGTCGGGCCGCTGCCCCGAGCCGGACAGGCCGCCGCGCGACTCGCCCTCCCAGGTGTCGGCCCAGATGCGCCAGGGCGCGCCGCCGATGCTGCCGCCGCCCGGGTTCTGGAAGCGCGCGGCCGCCACCAGGTCGACGCCGGAGGTGCTGCTGACGGGCATGTCGAGCGTGAGGTCGCCGGAGAGCGTGCGCACGAACACGGTGTCCGCCGCCATCGAGGTGGCGGACACCACCTGCGGCTGGTTGCTGGCGGCATCGAAGCCGGTGACCGACAGGGCGCCCAGGCGCACGCCGTCCACGTCCTGGTAGCGGAAGGCGCCCGCGGCGCCGCCCGCCAGGCTGTTCTCGCTCACGTTGTTGGCCGCCCGGTCCAGCAGCACGCTGCCGCCGGTGGAGCGCGCCAGCAGGTGCTGGGCCACCACGGGCGCGCCCGCCGTCTGCGTGATGTCGCCTGCCGACAGCAGGCCCAGGCGGTCGGCCGTGACCGGCGCGTTCAGCGCGATGCCGCCGCTGCCGGCGCCCTCGTTCTGCAGGGTGAGCGCGCCGCCGCGGGTCAGCGGCGCGGCGACCGTGATGGCGCCGGCATGCGTGTTGCTGCCCACCACCAGGGTGGGCGCGTTCAACTGGGACAGCAGCGCGTCCGAGACGGCGAAGCCCGCTGCCGGCGCCCCGCCCACGGTGATGGCCGAGGACGTGGCGTCGAAGACGTTCAGCGCCGTGTCCATGCCGCCGGGCCGCAGGTTGATGGTGCCGGCGGCACTCACCGGGGCCTCCACCACCAGGGCCGGCGTGCTGCCGCCGCTGGCGGCGCGCAGGATCAGGTCGCCGCTGGACTGCACCTGCGGCGCCGCGCCGGGCAGGGACGGCGCGCCGCCCGCCTGGATCGACACGCCGGTGCTCGCACCGGTGGCGCTGCCGGTCAGCTCGATGTCGCCGCCGCCGGTGGTCGCCAGGCGCGCGCCGTTCTCCAGCCGCACGCCGCTGTCGGTGCCGTCGTAGATGTCCGCGTCGAAGGCGCCGCGCAGGCGGATGCTGCCGCTGCCCGTGACGATGCCGCTGCCGCCGGTGACCAGCACGCCGTGCGTGGCCGCATAGGCCGAGGACGGGTTGGAGCGCACCACCCCCCGGACCTGCACCTCGCCGCTGGTGGTGGTGATGCTGCTCTTGTTGCCGATCACCACGCCGGAGTAGCCGAACGGCGGGTTGCCCGTGGCGGTGATGTCCACGTTGCCCGTGGAGGTGGCGATGGTCGCGCCGGACAGGCTCACGCTGCCGCTGGCGATGCTGACGCTTCCGCCG
>Ga0222428_100414_pt1 | contig 16686 bp, 17 predicted proteins | sample 2B5Ametagenome_FD_182471 | JGI IMG/M metagenome (GOLD analysis project Ga0222428, IMG submission 182471) | Enriched microbial communities from leaf-cutter ant dump, University of Wisconsin, Madison, United States - 2B5A (version 2) | ecosystem: Environmental > Terrestrial > Nest > Insects nest >...
TTCCCGGCCCCGTCCTATTCGCAATAAAGCGCCGGGTCCATGGATGACTCCTGGCGCACCTGTGCGGCCTGTTACCGCCTGAACTCCCGGGGCGAACGCATTTTCAGCGATGAGTGCGGATGCACCTCGTTGAAGTGCTCGAAGGCGGCCGGCAACTGCGCCAGCAGCCTTGCTGTACTTGCCGACGCGCAGAATGTATGCCGCCGCAGCGGCGGCGCACGCGCCGTTGGCGCGCGTCGCCGTGCGACATCTCATATGAAAGATCGCCATGCTATTCACCTGCGGACAGCGGGGGGGCAGGGGGGCATAGCCACCCGCCGCACTCGGTATGAATTTCGCGCAGCGAATTTCATACCGGTAAGTGCGCCCTCCTGCTGAAAGCAGGACGGGAGTTGGGCACTGCGCGTCATGCTGAGCCTCCCTCAGCCTCAGCATGGGACGCAGCGCCCGCCGCGGACACCGCCGAGCCGGTAGGCAAGGCGGTGGCAGGCGTGGCGACTGCAAGTGGCGCCAGGCCAAACAGCTCGCGGTCGTCGGCTCGCTGAAGATAGCGGTCCAGAATCGCGAGCAGCTCGGCCTCCGCCCACTCGCCACGCCGAATCATGGCCTGCATGGTGCCGCCGATGAGGACCATTTTTCGGGTGTGCTGGGCGCGTGCGGCCTTTGATGCAGCGGCCCGCGCGCGCTGCTCAGCGGCGCGTTGCTCGGCCTGAAGCTTGGCGAGGCGCTGCTGAAGTACCTCTATCTGCTGACGCCGGGCGGTCATTTGCCCACCCCCCGGCTTTCACGGCGCAGCCGCTCCATCAGATCGCGGGTGGCTGCTGGCATCGGCGTTCCCTGCTGCTGAGGCCCCTGGACGTTCGCCCACTCGGCAACTCGGGCACGGGCTTCGCGCAGAGCCCGCTCGCCTGGCGCATAAGTCAAATTCGTGGCCTGGCCTAGTGCTTTCACAAAGAGCACAGGGTTTTTGATGCCGCGTTCGCCGACTCGGCCGCGCGCGCGCAGCGCGCCAGCGAGTTCATCGGCCATTGCCTGGGCGCCTGCGTCTGCCGAACACTCTGCAAGCGCGGCATGCACTTGTTCTTGCTCTTCTTTTGAGAGCAGCCCACGCTCATGAAGATCAGGGGAGAGAACAACAACCGGTTGTTGTTTCCTTTGTTTAACCGTCTCTTTTATGACCCCGCCGTCACCGATACCCGGTTGCACCGACCCTCGGTGAAGGAGGGGTCGGCTGCACCGACCCTGCCCAAAGGCGGGGCCGGTGTCGGCGTAATGGTTACGGCCGTGCGAAGGCGGCCCCTCCCATCTCGTGTTTTTTCACGGTGGTAGTACCCTGCTGCAGCCAACTCGGCTACTAGGGTCGACCACCCTTTTTCCCCAAGGCGGTGGTGCTCCATGCACCATGCGACGCGGACTTGCCAGCCATCTGGCCTGGTCAAGAACCATCCCAGCAGGCCCCGAGCAGCAAGTGACAGCCCTGTGTCGCTGGAGAACACACCACGCGGCACCGCAGTCCAGCCACCCGCCCCCATGTCCACCCGGACAATTGATCCTTCCCCGCCGTTCATGCTGCACCCCCTTGCTGTTGGCGTTGTGCTAGCGCCGCGTCCTTGCGAGGCCTTCCACGCCTGGGCTTTGCTGGCTCAAGCTGCGCAATAGAGTCGCCGCGCAGCCAAGCCATCACTTGGTCGGGCAGCCATAGGTAGTACTTGCCCACGCGCCGGCAGGGTGGCGGTAGAGCTTCTGGCTGCTGACGCAGCATGCGGTGAATGACTGGCCTGGTCTTCTTGAGTACGACGGCTAGATCGTCCGTGTCCCAGGTTGCCTGGTCGGGCGCAGGGGCACCCGGCGAAAAGGAATGAAGCATGTCTTTCCAGCGCCTGCAGGCGCTGGCCATAGTCGTTCGCGCCGTGCCGCATGGCGCTTCCAGTGTTGCCCCCGGGCGAAGGCTGCCCGGCACGCACTGGCTTCGCGGGACAGAGCCCGCGCAGCGGCTTTAAACATGCTCTCTCTGGTCGCCCCGTGTCTCTCAAGAGAGGCTCGCCGATGGCGCAACGACCAGAAGGCACGCCCAGCCTTCTTTCCTGTTCAGGACTATGAAAAACGGTCGTAGACCGCTTGAAACGCAATGTACATGCGCCTCCGCGAGTGTGTCAACCCTCTCGCGGAGGGCAAAAAAATGTGCGGAAAATGTGCGGATGACTAGGTGTTTTTAGGTCTTCGAAAAGCATCGAAGAACATCCAACATCCTCGTAACCTATTGATTTTATTGAATTCGTTGGCCCGGAGGGGATCACACTACGGGCTACAGGCCGCATGGATGCTAGAGGTTGACTTTGTGGAAATGAAAAGTACCGTCAAAAGTACCGACAAAAGCAAAAGTACCCTGGATCAGATACCCGGATAGTCCGATTTCTCCACCACCTGAGCAGTTAGGCCGACGGGTGAGAACTGATAGCGGACCTCCAGCACGCGATCATCATTGTCTTTGGTGGCCTCTTGCGCGGCCCGCGACAGATTCTTGCTATGAGTGACTGTTTCCCGCAGGTGTTGGTCTGCCCGGTTCGTGATGATGAACTTTGTGCAGGTGGGGCACTTGAAGTAGTGCCGCTCCCCATAGTCGATGTCGTAGTAAGCGGCATCGGCACTGCACAAGGGGCAAGTGGCGTCAACGACTTGGCGTCTGGACATTGCATCTCCGAGGGTGTTTCAAGCGAACATTCTGCCCAACAAAGGCCAGACGGGCGAACCATGTGCGCGGCTGATGCAGTCGATGAAAACCCGTTTTTCTATCCTGACCGTGCAAAAAAGTGATCAGCAGTCGGTCCTAGCCAGAGTCGGCCTGGACTTTGAGAGCCCCATCCCAGGGTTCCTACCAGCCTTTGAATTCTCGACCCATTTGAATTCCGAATTCATACGGGAGATTTTTTCTGCGCGTGGGGAACCGGGCGGTATCCAGGGGAAAGCCTCCCAGCCTTTTGCCCACCCCCTCCCCTCTGCCTTCCAACGGAATGCCCCTGGCTCGCGTCAGGCGGGGCGTGGCGCCTCGATCAGCGGCAGGGCAATGCCTGAGCCATCAAAGCGAAAGCCCCGCTTGGCGAACCATGCGGGGCTGGTGCACGCCGCGTAGGCGAGTCCTACCGCGTGCTCTCGGGGTTATTCACTTGCGGGGCCACTCGCCGAGTAACGCCCCATTCGTCAAGGTTTGACGCCGGTCACCACGGCGAAGGCAGAGGGGTACAGCACAGCCACGTCAGCGCGGACATGGCAGACGAACCCGATCTCTCCGGTCGCTGCGAACAGCTCCTTGGCAACCTGAATGCTCATCTGCTCGCGCATCATGAACACCACCTTGGTGAAGTCACCAACATAGATTTCGCTGGTGTTGTTCGCAGTGCCTACCGTGAGGTTGTCGGGCACGGCCGGCGTGCTGATGAATTGCATGTCGGCGAGCATGTCGGGTCGGCGCAGGGGTTGTCCCGTGCTGTCGGTAAGGCTCCCCAGCTTGACCAGGCTGCGCGGGCTCATGATGGCCGCCGCGGGCATGGGTGCACTCGCCTGAAGCAGCTCCTGCGTGGCGGTGAAGAAGTTGCCATAGTCAGCCAGGGCCGCGCCGTTGGCTCCGTTGGTCACCGACTTGATGCCCTCCGTGTTCAGGATGCCGCGCGGCTCGGGGTTGGTGCCAGTGCCCCGCAGGCCCGCGCGATCCAGCTCCTTGGCGAACGACTGGGCAATGGCGACAGTCAGCGCCGCCGTCATGTTCGTGGCATCGGCCAGCAACTCCCGGCTGGCCTTGAAGTAGAACGCCAGGGACTTCGGGGCAGCCACCACGGCGCGGAAGGTGGGCTCGGACTCAGCGATGTTGCCGCGCTCCAGTCGCCATGCTGCGGTCGGGATGCTGTCCACTGCGGCAGTGGTGAAGGTCTTGGCTCCCTCGTCCAGTGGAATGATGCCAGCGCCTGCCGATAGCAGAGACGATGCGGGCACCAGCGCCTCCAGTATGCCCGGCATAACCACGGACGGCACGGCATAGCCCCCGCTGGCATCGGTGCCCACGCTCAGGGCTGCGCTCACTGCGGTGGTGGTCTTCATGCCAGCCACTCCGCGCACGAAGTCATCGAGGCGGAAGCCTTCGCCCGCCGTGCGGCCCGCGTAGTGGGCGCGGATGTCTTCGACCGTGCGCAGCGCCTTCACGCCGTTGCCGCTGGCATCGCGCCAGGTAGGTGCTGCGTTCTCGATGGATGCAGCCAGGGCACTGATGCGCGCCCCGACTTTTTCGGCCTCGCCCAGCAGGCGGTCAACCTCATCGGCTGCGGCCTGGGGCATGTTGGTGGGATGCTTGGCAAGCAGCGCCTGGGCTGCATCGATATGGGCCTGGCGCTCATGGCGCAGCTTGGCGAGTTCGGACATTGAGAAAGCCTTTCAAGAAGAAGGCTTGATGCTCTCGCGTGCGGTCGTGCGCAGCCATACGGCGATGCGGTGCAGCGTGAGCCTTTGGGTATCAGACTGAAGCAACCAGCGACGCCAAGCGCTTTTCTCTCAGCCACCGGTCGAAGTCCTCGCGGGCTATGACCTCTACGCCGGGCGTAATCTGGAAGAAGCGCGGGAACGTGGTGTCCCGCTTGAGCATGCGGGTCAATGTGTGGCGGCTGATGGACAGCTCGAAGGCCACTTGCTGGCGGCGCATGTAGCGGCTCATGGCGGGCTCATTGCGCATTGCCGTCTCCCTTGGTACGCATCACGGCGCGCTCGGCGTGCAGGCTGGATTTGAGGCCCGCGTTCACCAGCCCCAGCACGTACAGCCCAAGGGTCTGCTGTGCCTGGCTGTCTCGCACGGTGGCGCGAATGTCGGCCAGGATGGCCCGCAGCTCGGGCGCTTCGTGGGTAGGTTGGGGTTCACCGGCCAAGATTCGGGCAAGGTGTTGTTGAAGATGCTTCATGGCTGGCCTCGTGTAATGGGATAGGTGGTGCGAAAGTGCGCCAGCAGATCGGCACGCAAGTGGGGCGGGGTGTTCAGGCAGTCCCTACGCATCTGCTCCCGCGCGGCAGGCCCATCGCCCCAGTGGTTGCAGGCGTGCATGGCAGCGGTCAACAGCTCCGATGTGATGCGGGCGGATTCCTGAATGCAGGCGATCAGCTCGGGTTTGTGGGCCAGGACGGCGGCGCGCTGGGCATCGGTCAGGCGCTTGGCGGGGACTTCGATGCCCCGGCCATCGGGCGTCACGGCGGGCGTGATGCCGCAGTCCAGCAGCTCGGCAAGGATCGCGGCGGCGGTCATAGAACCTCCTTGGGCTGGGAGGCAACTTGCTCAACTTGCTCAAGATGCTCATGGTTTGGAGACTGAGCAACATGAGCATCTTGGATGAGCAAGTTGGGTTTTTGGGCAACTTGCTCATGAACTTGCTCAACTTGCTCAACGCCTGGAACATGAGCATCTTGAGCAAGTTGACCCGCTGGTGCTGCTGGCCTGAACCAGTACCACGCATCGTTCATCTTGCGCTTGCGGACCCCCAGGGCATCGGAAGCACGGCGTACCGTTATCCATGAAATCCCTGCCGCCTTGGCCTCCGTTTCCACGTACTTGGATGGCGCTGATCCATCCTTGAGAATTTCCACCAGGAACTCGGTAGCCACGTCCTTGGCGGTTGCCTCAGCCTTGTCCTGTCCGTCCTCGTCCGGGTCGGTCAGCAGATCACGGGCGCTGCCCTCTACCGCCTTGCCCCATGCAATGCGCGATGCCTGAATGCCTGGCAGCGGCTCGCACTGCTCAAGGTGGTAGTGAAAGCCCCCGTTGTCGGGCCCGATGTTGGACTTTCCGCGCGCCAGGATGCGGGCATCCTCCCCCTGTTCGTCGCGGACTTTGGCAGCCACCAGCACCACGCGCGCCACGGCGGTGAAAGCCACGCTGCCCACCACGCGCTGCGCTGGGTCAGTTCCTTGCCCGCCCTTGGAGAAATGGGTAATGCCCAGCACCGCGCAGTCGCAGGCGGCGGCTAAGTCCACGAGCGGCTGCAGGGCGCGGCGCACCTCGGTGTTCTTGTGGCTGTCCCCCGTCACGGCACTGACCACTGGATCAACGATCAGCAGGCGGACACCCCCGATTTCCTCGATGCGCGCCAGCAACTGGTTCAGGTCGCGTGCCGGGTCAAAGGGCACCACCTCACCATCGCGCCGTGCGCCGGTCACGAAGTAGCAGCGGTTGCGGTCGGCACCAGCGGCCAGCAGGCGGGGCAACAGGGTGTCGGCCGGGTCATCCTCCCCGGACCAGATCAGGATGTTCCCCTTCTGTGCCCGTGTGCCGTCCGGCCAGTACCCGCCAATGGTCACGGTCGCGGCCATCGCCAGGGCAATCGTGGTTTTGCCTTGGCCCGGTGCCCCGGCCAGGATGCGCTTGCCATCAGGCCCAGTCACCACCGGCTGCAGCACATGGCGGCGCAATGCCGCGCCGTCTTGCGTCGATAGGTCGTTGAACAGGGGATGGAAGCCATCGGCCTGCGTGGGCAGATCAATGGTGCGCTGCCAGCCCTCGGGGAACTCGAAGCGGGCATTCTTGCCGTGTGGGCCTTCGCCCAGTTCCAGCAGGCGCACGGGCTTGGTCTTGTTGACCTTGGCGTGGTGGGCAGGGGTCCAGGGCTGGGGCTTTTCCCCATTTTTGGGGGAAAGGTCGCTGACGGTTGAGGGATGCTTGGGCGTCCAACCTGCATTGCAGGATGGATTTCCGCCATTGGCGGCAGTGTTCTGGCAAGGCTCCGCCTGCACTGCCTCGCGGGCAGCGGTGTTATCGAACGTCATGGTTCAGCCCTCCAATCCGTTAGACGGGGACTTGTTCACCTCTGAGGCGCGCTTCAAAGAGCGACCGGCACTCAGTGCTTGTCCAAGGGCTGATTGCAAGTGCTCTGCAGTTTGGTGCTCATGCGCAAGTGCTGCGAGTGCTTTTTGCAGTTTGGCGCGTGCAGCGTTGATATGCTGCAGCGCTTCGGGGCTGGTAATTTGAGTCTGGGACATTGCGTCCTCCAAGAGGTGCGGTTTGCAAAAACCACCACCTCCCACGCCAATGGAAGGCGGCAGCTCGGACGGGTTGGCGTACCGGGCACCTCCTGCGAGAACCGGCGGAGCTTTCGCTCCCCCATCCGAGCCACCATAAACTGAGGGCGCAGACAAGAAAGCCGCAGACTCTGCGAAATAGAGACCACGGCTTACGTCGTGGAGATGCTTCGGGACGCCAATCCCGATCACGCCTTTTTTTGACGTGACGGCGCATTGTGATGCTTTGCGAGACGCTGTGCAAGAGTGTGCAGCAGGGATGGTGTGAATCTGGACCATCAGGATGCACCTCCCACACGGAGATTCAGCCAGGCCGTGGCGTCAGCGATGCTGTCAAACACAGCACTACCACCGAAGCGGCGCAGCACGATCCAGCCCTCTGCGGTGCGGCCGCAGGTGTAGCCGGAGAGGGCAGCGCGGGCGCGCAGGGTGTCGAACGCCTTGGGGTCTTTGGCCGAGACTTCGGCTGATGTTGCGGCGGCCATCATGCGGTCGCCTTCTTGCCCTGGCTGGCCTGGGCATCGCGCCAAGCGATCAGCGCATCACCGGGGATGACGGTGCAGCGTGCCGACAGGCGGATAGGCTGGGGGAAGTCAGGGCGGGACTTGATCCAGCGCCAGAGAGTTGCGGTGCCGATACCCAGCAGCTCAGCGGCTGCCTTCGGGCGGTAAGACTGGGTATGTGATGCCATTGATCGCTCCATTTGAACCCGCGTTGCATCGTGTGCTGCGGTATGGAGCGACCTTCAAGCCTCAACCTAGGCTCATGGCAATAGTTTGTGTCCTTCGGGGGCCTTATGCCTCCCCGTCCATTGCCCTCATGGTGCCCTCAGGGCTTGCCTCGTAAAGCGTCCGGGCGGGCGACGATATCCACCGAGTTCGCCTCCCTCTCGCTGAGCCCCCGGGATGACTTCAGCCACTCCACTACGTCTTTCTGCTTTGGCCAGGTCTGCTGGTCGCCAAGGGAGAAATTTGGGCCGTAGTAGCGCGATTGCACCTCGTGAAGAGCCGCCATCAGCTTGGATGGTGTGGCTGAAGACCTCGTGGGTGCAGCAGCGAGTGGGGAGGAATATCCGAGATGGGCGCGAAACGCCGCGCGGCGGGCCGTGACTTGTTCGGTTGTGAGCTCTAGCGCGGAGTCGCCGAAAAAGAGGAGAGCCGCCTCGAGATCGGTGCGCTTGAATGCATGTCCATGTACCCATGTCGGTAGCGTCACCTGCGATCTAGAAACCTCTCGGTGCAGCCATTTTCCGAACAGATAAGCACTTGGCTGCTCATCGTCCGCAACTACCGTGGGAAGTGCGCTTGATTCACTGACTTTGTAAAGCGGCACTCCGCAGGCCACTTTCTCCGCCACGTCAAGCAGCGCATATGCGACGGCTTCTTGAATGTGTTCGGCCACCTTGGCCATGTACCAATCCAGGGTGGGCTCCCTGAGATTCTCGCCAACCCATGGCTCAAGGTGAAGATGCGTTGAAGCGATAACCTGTGCCCGGACTGTCCGATACTCTCCAGTATCCGTGCTTTCCACCATGCCCAGCTTTTCTGCACAGATCGTGAATAACTCTGTGTAGATAAACCTGTCCGAATCACCAAAGCGCCGTGTGTCGAAATAGCCCCGAAGTGGATGGAGGTCATATGCGGCACTGGATCCAAAAGGCAATCTAGCGCCACCCGTGATAAGCAAAGAGCGCCACTGATCAACGTCAGACTTTGCAAGCCGATTTAATTGCTCGACGTTGGGCAGCTCTGGAAAATTATCTTGGTGCTTCTTGATTGTCATGATGCTCTTTCGTCTCCAGTGCAATTTGAGGGGCGCTGCAAAACTGCGCCCATGCGGCCATCATCTCGGCTCGCTCTTGAATTGGATCACCTTGGCTCCTTGGCGCAGCGCGTCAAGGTAATCTGCCCAGGTTTTCATCAGTTTGCGCCTTTGCTCCATGTACTCGGCCCGGTCGTAGGCTGCACCCAGCGGGCCACTCTTGCCGTGGGCCAGTTGGGCCTCGATCACGTCGGCATGCACGCCGGGAAGGTGCTCTATCAGCAGGGTGCGGGCCATGGCTCGGAAGCCATGGGCGGTCATCTCGTCGCCTGAGTAGCCCAGGCGGCGCAGGGCGGTGTTCACGGTGTTCTCGCTCATGGGGCGCTCGCCCGTGATGAGGCTGGGGAACACGTACTGCCCGTGCCCGGTCAGCGGCTGTAGCTCTTTCAGGATCACAAGGGCCTGCGGGGCCAGGGGCACGAAGTGGGGCCGTCCATTGAGCTTGTGCATCTTGGTGCGCTTCATGCTCATAGAGGGGATGGTGAGCATGGCGCGATCAAGGTCGATCCAGGCCCATTCCATCTGCCGGATGTTGCCGGGGCGCTGGAAGAGTAGGGCTGACAGTTGCAGTGCTGCCCTGGTGGTGGGCTGACCCGCGTAGCTGTCGAAGGCGCGCAGCAGCTCGCCGGCCTTGGCGGGCTCCAGCACGGCGGCCATGTGCTTGACGGTCAGGGGTTCCAGGGCTCCCTGCAGATCGGCCACGGGGTTGCGCTCGCATCGTCCGGTCTGAATGCCATAGCGGAACACCTGGCCCGCCGTCTGTCGCAGGGTGTGGGCGGCTTCCTTTGCACCGCGCTTCTCGACTCGGCGCAGTTGGGCCAGCAGCATGGGCGCGGTGATATCGGGCAGCAGCATGCGGCCCAGGGGCGGGAATAGATCCTTTGCCATCAGGCGCAGCCACTTTTCCGCATAGGTGTCGCTCCATCCGGTTTTCTTGATGCCGTGGAACTCTCGGGCGATGGCTTCGAAGGTGTTTTCAGCGGAGAGGGCCAGGGCCACTTTCTGCGCCTGCTTGACCACGCCGGGGTCGATGTTGTCGGCTATCTGCTGGCGGGCTTCTTCGCGCCGCCTGCGGGCCTGGGCAAGCGTGACGGCAGGATAGACGCCAAGTGCTAGGGTCTTGCGCTTGCCCGCAAAGCGGTAGTCCATGCGCCAGTACTTGCCCGAGTCCTTGACGTGCAGGTAGAGGCCGTACCCATCCGCGTGCTTTGCCCCCGCTGGCTTGCCCGGATCGGGCTTGACGGTCTTCACGAAAGTGTCGGTCAGCGGCATGTCTGGGCTCGGTTTGACGGTATCTGGGGTGACGGCACGAAAAGTACCGTCAAAAGTACCGACAAATTGACGGTATGTCCAGAGATTACCCGACACAACGCGAGAGCAACAAAAAACCCGCAATGCTAGGAAACATGCGGGTTCTGAGGCTTTTTGAGGCTATCTGAGACCGTATAAATGGCCTGCCCGGAGGGACTCGAACCCCCGACCTATTGCTTAGAAGGCAATTGCTCTATCCAGTTGAGCTACGGGCAGATGTGCGAGTGAGGCTGCTAATCATACGGTGAAACGCAAGCCTGCGGCCCAAGCGACCATACTTGCCTACCGCACAAACCCAGTGTTTATACGGGTTGGCGGGGTTTTGCAGGGGGCGCTCAGTACACTGGCACACCCTTACCACCCGTCCACATAGCCATAAGCCACAGGCAGGGCGGTCGTCCTGTCCAGCACAGCAACCCAGTCCAGGGTGGCGCCTTGCACCAAAGGCAAATAACCCAACTGTGCGTCCTGCTGAGCAGCCGACAGGCCTGTTTTGTTTTCAATCAACTCTCGCAAAGCTGCCGTACCCTGGCGATTTTCCAGTGATGCCAAAGGATAGAGCAATTGGCGCACTTCTTCGGAGCGTTGCTCGTAAGCAATCCAGCGTTGCGGGTAGAACGACGCAAAATCTCCCTGCACAGCACGCTGCACACTTTCCAAAAATTCGGGATCTGATTTTTCCAGCGCCCGCACCGCAATCAAGCGCGGGCCAGTCCAAGGCAAAACCGTCAACCCAGGTTGGGCCTGCGCCAAATATTGCGCATGAACTTCTACCGCTTTCACAATCCGCAAACGGTCACCCTCGAACGCTAGCCAAACAGGGCGCGTCAATGTAATGCTGTGCAAACCATAAATCAGCGCAGAAAACTGCACGAGCAAAATGAGGAAAATATCCAATAACCACTTGGGCCGCGCCTTGGTCGGGCTATAGAGCACCAAGGTTAAAATTGGCCCGCACACCACATCCACCCCGCATAACAGCAAAAACAGCGTGTTGCCACCCAGAATGACGTTATACGGGTAGGGGAACCAAAGCCCGAAGATCAACCCCGCAGCCAAGCCTGCTACCACTACCCCGCCTGAAAAATGAATCAGCGCCGCCTTGGCGGCTGCCTTGAGCCGTCCTGGGGTCATTCTTTCCCTTTAAGCAAATCCATCAATATCGGCATCGAATCCTCGCGCATGGCGTTACCCTTGGGGGTGGCGTATTCCAAATACAGGTTTTTGTCGGTGGAGACCAGGAATTTCAACTCCGGGTCAAACCGCGCAAGCATGGCATCGATCTGCGGTGGGCCAGCCACCAGGGTCTGGGGCAGGTCCGGCAGCTTCAGGGTGGACAGGGTGTGGCTGGCCATCAGCTTATTGAAGGCGGCCTGGTTATCCAAACCCATGCTCATATTGTGCGCCACGATAATCCCCTGACCGCCACTGACATACACCCACACATTCTTGAACACCGAGCGTACAGAGCCCATGATGGTCAGAAAATCCTGTGGGCGCATATGGTGCAACTGCACCCATTGCTGCAGCACCCCCTGCGGGCGCAGCCGGGCGTTGGCCAATTCATAAAACTCGCGGTTGTACAAATTGGCGGCGCCGGCAAACCAGATGCTGGATATTTCCAAGCTGATCAAATCGTATTGTTTGGTTTGCGTGAGCAAATAATTGCGCCCATCGGTGTAGTGCATTCGCACAGCGGGGTGGCTGGAGATGTGGTTGTTGATATTGGTGAAATGCTTATCGGCCATGACCACAATATCGCGCGAGGTTTCAGCCACATCCAACTGGGTAAAGCCCTGGTCTTGCAGCACCCGCGCTGTCATGCCGGTGCCGTAGCCAATCACCAGCGCCGCATCGCGGGCCGGGGTGTGCAAGAGTGGAATCAGCGCAAACGATTCCTGCGCCACCATTTCACCGCCCTCGGAGTTATTGCCCTGGAATTTGCCATTGGTCAGCAAGGTCAGGTGCTTGCCGCCCTTTGCATTCACCCCCTGGGCCACGGTGGTCAGGCCGCCTTCTACGCTTTCGGCATGGTCGATCACCTCACCCCAGTTCTGGGCATAAAAGTACACATTGCCCCCGGTGGACAGCGCCGTGTAATTCCACTGCGCCGGAAACAGGCCCAGCGCCGCGCCCATGCCCAGCACGGGGGCCCAGCGCCGCGCCGCACGGCCTTGCTGCGCCGAGAGGGCCAGCAGGGCCGCCAGCAGCACCGCCACCAGCGCCAGGCCCAAGAGCACATGGCGCGAGCCGTACTGCGGCAGCCACCAAAAACCGGCCAGCAGCACCCCGGCGATATTGCCCAGGGTGTTCAGGGCGCTGGCCAGCCCCACGCCGCGTGCGGCCTGGCCGCCGTAGCGCCGCTGCGCCAACCAGTCTGCCGCCAGGCCCATGGCGGCCGGGTAGCTCAGGCCAATAAAGAAGGCCGGCGGCAACATGGCCAGGGCGCAGACCAAGGCGCGCACCAGTTCGCGGGCCGAGAAGCTCAAGAACAGCCCCTGCTGCTGCGCGTAGCCAAAGCTGCCCATGTACTCGGCCAGGCCGTCCCAGACAAAGGCGGTGAGCAAAATCGCCAGGGCAATGCCGCACTGCGCCCACAGCACCAGGGTGGCGCGCTCCAGGCGCAGCATCAGCCGCTCGCCCACCGTGGAGCCCAGGCCCAGGCCGAGCAAAAAGGTGGCCAGCATCAAACCAAAGGCATACACGCTGTTGCCCGCCACTACGGCCAGCAGGTGCATGAACACCACTTCCAGCGCCAGAGTGACAACCCCGCCCACCGTCAGCACCGCCAGGGCCGCCAGTCCCAGGCGTGCCACTGGCGGCTGTACCACGGGTGTGACCGAGACGGCCAAGGGAGTTTGGATGCTATTAAAAAAAGAGCTCCTTGCGCTTGTTCCGTCTGCGCCTTGCTTGATTTTTTCTATCACATACAAAGCCACCATCAGGCTGATGATGGCGGCCAGCAGCGTGCCGCCGTTGCGCCCCACGGCAGGTAGCAGTGCATACCCCGCCACCAGGGCGCCCACGGCAGCACCCAGCACATTGGCACCGTACAACGGCGCAATAGCCCGCCCGGTGGGAATGCCCATGCCCTGCAGGCACTTGAACACCAGCGGCAGTGTGGCTCCCATCAACACCGTGGGCACACCCAATACTGTGGCCCCTAGGCCCATGCGCAGGGTTGTGAGCCAAGCAGCGTCGGGCGGTGTATCAAGTGCCAACGTCACGTACAGGCTTTGAATGCCAGTAAACAAGCTGGGCGTGATGGCCGCGTACAGGCCAATGGCTGCCTCAAAGTACGCATACAGCAGCAGCGGTTGGCGCGTGCGCTCGGCCAGAATGCCACCCAGCCAAGCCCCCAGTGCCATGCCGCCCATATAAGTCATGAGCACCGTATTGGCCGCCAGCGCTGTGCCGCCAAACGTCACGCCCAGCGCCTTGGCGTACACCACCTCGTACACTAGCCCAGCAAAGCCGGAGAAAAAGAAAATACCCACCAGCCAGCGCTGCCCCTTGAGCTCCGCAGGCAGCAGGGCCGGGGCTACAAAGGGTTTGGGAGCTAGCGCCGGGACATGCTGGGCTAGCAAAAATTCGTTGGTATCTTTTTCACGCCAAACGCAGCGCACATGCAAGGCCAGCAGTGCCAAACCTGCCGCCACACTCCAAGCGGACAGCAGTTGCACCAAGCTGGGCTGATCGGCCAGCCACTGCGGGGCAAAGCGCAAAAGCAGCATCCACAACACAAAGGTAGCACCTGCGGCCCATTGCAGCCCATGTTGCCAGCGGGGCGCAGTTTGCCAGCGGGGTGGATGGATCAACCACAAGCCCAGGGCGGCAGCAAAAGGCATGGCCACGACCAAATCCACCACGTAATGCTCGCCAATGGCCAAGGTGGCCCAAGCAGTACCCAAGGTAAACAACACCGAGAGGGCAAAAATCCACTTGCGTGCCGATGCTGCGCACAGCATCAAAATCCAGATGGCACTGGAGAGGTGCAAGGACGGCATGGCATTGCGCGGGGCAGGCATCACCGATACAAGAGCCGCCTGCAGCTCTTGTGGTGCGGCTGCTGTGGCGGGGTAGCCCATGATGGCATTGCCCGGCCCTGTCGCTGGTAGCCACAGGTAGCACAGGGCAGCCACTACATAGGGCACAAACAGAGTGCGCCACGCATGCATGCTGCGCCCCTTGTGCTCACCTACCAGCAGGGCCAGCAGCGGGAAGAGCAAAAAACCCAAAATGTCATACACCGTATGGGTGACTTGGCCCATCAAGTGGGCAGGGTCGCGCCCCACCTGCATGGCAGCCCAACGGGCCGTATCGCCAAACGCCCGGTCGATGCGATAGAGGTGGTAATCAAACGTGAGGGGTAACAACTTGCTGTTGAGCTCCAACAGGGCGGAGGTGGCGACAATCAAGCTCGCAATCGTCAATGCCATCCATACCCACGGTTGCACCCAGGCAGGCAGAGCCATCCCATGCCTGCGCTGCATCCACGCACCGTGCAGCGCCTTACCTGCCAACCAAACCACCAGCGGCAGAAACAGCACATTAATTTTGGTGCTGAAACTGAAGAGTCTGAATTGGTACGAATCCAGCCCCCACAAGCAACCCAGCAAGACCGCACCCAGCCCAAGCAACACCCCACCCTGCACGCGGCTGCAAGGGCGCAGACGTGCTAGAAACAGCACCATGGCGGCCAAGGTCAAGGGGATGGCCCACTGAATGATGAGGCTATCCGGGGTTTTATTACCCCAATACACCACCCACCATTTGGAATGCCCGGCAAACAAAAACAACAAACCATCAATTACCAAGCTGGCCATTAAAAGCCCACAGCCCCAAAAACGGAATGCAGTGGTATCTTGGAGTAATGCAGTGGCGTGGCTGCCAGCGTGGTGGGTGTGATAGCTCATGAATATTTTAATCTGCAAACTGGCCGCTACCGCATGCCGGCATCAGCCACACGCCAGCGATCAAAACGCCCAAAAATCAGCAAAAAGAATTACCAAAGAAAAACCCCGCAAGGGAATCCATGCGGGGTTATTAGGAGGGTAACGCAGCTCAACTGCAAGCTACCCTTTCAGTACATTAACGGCACTCAGAAGGGCGATATTTAGCCGACAGCGTACCAGTTGTGCAGCTCCAGCCAATACGATCGGTAGGAATCGTGCCAGCAGCCAAGGCAGTATGACCAGCCCCCGTTCCAGGAACAAAAATGATAGTGCCACCGCCAGCTTTCGCGGTGGTTGTAACGGTAACCTGACCGTTGGTCGAGGTAACGGAAACGCTGGTGACGTTGCTGGTGGCAGTGGGGGCGACGTAGCCAGCCGACAAATCGGCGGAACCCGAGGCTGCATTTTCAGACACAGTCACCTTGGCCGCTGCAGCAGCAATCAGGGCTTCAGAGACGCGGCCACGCACGGTGTAGTCTTGGTATGCAGGCAAAGCCACGGCAGCCAGAATGCCGATGATCGCCACGACGATCATCAATTCGATCAGGGTAAAACCCTTTTGCACGGAACGCATGGTGCGGTTCATAACACTTCTCCTCAAAACAGTTGCAACGAAAGTCGGAGAGGAATTTCCCCTGACCCCGGTACGGAGTTGAGCAGATTTCATGCCACCCTGTTTTTGCAAAGATTTGTTGCATTTGCGGGTGATCGCTCACATAAGAAACCGTGAAAAACGACCTCATGGAAGCAAGGGGTGACGATTTTGTCATTTTCCTCCGCTCCATGGCAGGAAGGGTAGGAGGTAGAACAGAACTGTCGCACTGTCATCAAATTGCAAATTCCTGCCCGGTCTGCAGCCATCGGATGCGATGGCGGAATGTGGGCGTGGCCGGGTCAGCGCCCAGGCCGTGGATTTCTTCGATGATACGATCCGTCTCCAACGGCTTGGTGTGTGTGATGTACACCGGGCACGAGCGTTGCGGTTTCCATTGCGCCAGTTCGTGCATCAACGTGGATGGAGCCAAGTGCTGGCTGCGCTGGGCCAATTCCTGCTCTTTGCCGCTGAAGGCTGTTTCGACAACCAGCATGGCAACGTCCATGCGGTTCAGTCGCTGCCACAGGGGAGGGTTGGGGCCTGTGTCGCCGCTAAACACCCACCACCCTTCACTGCCGCGTAGGGCATAGCCCACGGCGGGCACAGAGTGCACGGCAGGGAGTACCTCGATGGCGATGCTAGCCAATTCCAGTTGTTGCCCAGTCAGCAGCGGCGCATAGCGCATGAAGGGGGCGTGGCTGTTGGGCAAGCTACTGAAGTCAGGCCAGATGATGCCGTTGAAGATGTGCTGCCGCAGGGCCGCGATGGTTGCGGGCAAAGCGTACAGGGTTACAGGTTTGCTGCGGTGCGTGCCCACGGCGTCCAGCATCAGGGGCAGGGCAGCAATGTGGTCCAGATGGCAGTGGGTCAGCAGCACATGATCAATGGTCAGCATTTCATCGACCGTGAGGTCGCCTACCCCCGTCCCAGCATCAACGAGGATGTGCTCATCCACCAGGA
>Ga0222428_100416_pt1 | contig 16588 bp, 11 predicted proteins | sample 2B5Ametagenome_FD_182471 | JGI IMG/M metagenome (GOLD analysis project Ga0222428, IMG submission 182471) | Enriched microbial communities from leaf-cutter ant dump, University of Wisconsin, Madison, United States - 2B5A (version 2) | ecosystem: Environmental > Terrestrial > Nest > Insects nest >...
CTACAGCAAGGCCGCCAAGAGCGGCAATGACAAGGAAGCGGCCAAGCTGGTCGCGTTGCTCACGCCTATCCAGGCCGCGCTCGACGAAGGCAAGCCCGCGCGCACCATCGAAGTGAGCAAGGAGGACGCGCCGCTGCTCAAGCAGTTCTGCCTCATTACCGCCAAGCCCGCGATGTTCGTCGGCAACGTGGCCGAGGACGGCTTCGAGAACAACCCGCTGCTCGGCCGCCTGAAAGACTACGCCGCCGCGCAGAACGCGCCCGTGGTGGCCATCTGCGCCAAGATCGAGGCCGAAATGGCCGAGATGAGCGACGACGACCGCGCCATGTTCCTGGAGGAAATGGGCCTGGAGGAACCGGGCCTGAACCGCCTGATCCGCGCGGGCTACGACCTGCTGGGCCTGCAGACCTACTTCACTGCGGGCGTCAAGGAAGTGCGCGCCTGGACCATCCACAAGGGCGACACCGCGCCGCAGGCGGCGGGCGTGATCCACGGCGACTTCGAGCGCGGTTTCATCCGCGCGCAGACGATTGCGTTCGACGACTTCATCCAGTACAAGGGCGAACAGGGCGCCAAGGACGCGGGCAAGATGCGCGCCGAGGGCAAGGAGTACGTCGTCAAGGACGGGGACGTGATGAACTTCCTGTTCAACGTCTGACGATTTTTGCTGGATCTCGGTGGCGCTCAGTAGCGCTTGGTAGACAGATTGGCCCGTTGTAAATCAATGGGTTGCATAAACAATACGGTCTGCTGAGCGTTCCTATTGTTCATCGAGGTCCAGAAAATTCGGGGGTAGCGTTGGGGGTACTCGTGTTCAACCGTGGGGGTACATCTCCCCGCAGTGGAGTCCAACGATGCCCGAGAATCTACTCACTGACGCGAAGATCAGGTCGGCCAAACCGACTGATCGAGACTGGAAACTTTCAGACGGCGGGGGCTTGTTCCTGCTGGTCAAGCCTACTGGCGGCAAGCTCTGGCGGTGGAAGTACCGCCTGAAAGGCAAGGAGAACCTCTTTGCCATTGGCGGCTTTCCTCAAGTAAGTCTTGCGGAGGCGCGCGCGGCCCGAGAGAAGGGCCGTTCCTTGGTCAAGCAGGGTATTCACCCCGCCCATGAGCGGCAGCAGGTCAAGCAGCGCAACCTGGAAGCACTGGAGGAACGCAAGCGCGCTCGTGAAAGCTCATTCGCCAAGGTGGCTCAGGCGTACCTGGCCGAGATCAAGACAATCTTTGCGCTCAGTTCCTATCGCACGAAAGAATCCCGCATCGGGAAGTACCTGTCGCCGAAGTTCGATGGGATGCCGATGAGGGACATTGGTGTGAAGCAGATTCGCCCGCTACTGGAGGAATGCAAGGCACATGGTGCATGGGCGGCCATCCATGTCAAAGGTGATCTGTCGGCGATCTTTGAGTTCGCGGTGGTGCGGGGGCTGGTCGAGGCAAATCCAATTCCCAGCCTGCGTGGGCTGCTACGCGTGCCGTTCAGCGAGAGCAAGGCGGCGATGACGCGAGAGCAAATCCAGAAGTTCTATCAGGAGTTGCGCGGCTACCGGGGCTATCCGGAAACTTCGTTGTGCCTGCGGTTGATTGCGCTGACCGCCTGCCGTCCAGGGGAAGCGGCGGATGCTGAGTGGGACGAGTTCGACTTTGAGGATGCGCTGTGGCGTCGGCCTGCGGCGAAGATGAAAGCGCGGCGTGACCATGTCAGTCCGCTGTCCACGCAGGCCATAGCGGTGCTGAAAGACTTGCAGCGCATCATGAGTGGCGGGCGCTATCTGTTTCCGCACCGAAGCGGAAAGGGCTTCACTACGCCCAATCGGCTCACCTACGCGATGCGCGACATGAACCTGGGTCGGGGTACGACGCCGCATTGCTGGCGGACGACATTTTCGACTTGGGCCAATGAGAACGGATACCGGCCTGATGCGATTGAACGGCAGCTTGCTCATGTGGAGAGCAACAAGGTGCGGGCGACGTACAACAAGGCGCTGCTGCTGGATCAGAGAAGGACGCTGTTGCAGGACTGGGCGGACTATCTGAGTGCCGCGGATGGCAGCGGCACGGCATAGGGAAGAGTTGGCCGGGTGTTGCAGAACGAATGGACAGGGGCGGCCTTTTCCTTTTCAGGATAGGGCCGTTGTCCCTTGAGGGCCGTTCCCTTGCCATTTGCCTTTGCCCAAGGCTGGGCGCAGGGAACGGGGTAAGCAATGAAATAAATGGGGTAATTTTTATTGAATTACCCCATTTGTTGGATCGCTCAGGGAAGCAAAGGCAATCCCAGTTCAGCCAGATATTGGTTGTGACATTTCTTGGCTTCGGCGATCTTTTGCTCGGCAGACACGAGGTCGGCGTGTACGGTAGCTAGGACGACTTCTTCCTCTGCTTCTGCTGTGCTTACGTAGCGCGACATGTTGAGGTTGAAATCGTTATTTTCGATTTCTTCCATGCTTACCCGGCGCGAGTAGCGCGGCTCTTCCTTACGGAACTGATAGGTGTCGATGATCTTTTCGAGGTGCCCGATTTCACCATCAGGCATTTCGTTTGTTCTCAGTAGTCGGTTTTGGCGCTTGCCCTTATCGAAGTGCTCAGGCCCGCTTGCGTTGATGAACAATACGTCGTCCGGCTTTTTGCACTTCTTCAGTACCAGGATGCACACAGGGATGCCTGTGGAGAAGAACAGGTTAGCGGGCAGGCCAATCACCGTGTCGATATGCCCGTCCTTCAGCAGCTTGGTGCGGATGCGTGCTTCGGCTCCGCCACGGAACAGCACACCGTGGGGCAGGATGATGGCCATCACGCCGTCTTGCTTCAGGAAGTGGAAGCCGTGCAACAGGAAGGCGAAGTCTGCTGCCGACTTCGGTGCCAGCCCATAGTTCTTGAAGCGGGTGTCTTCACCCAGTGCCTCGCTAGGCTCCCAGCGGTAGCTGAACGGAGGATTAGCCACAACGGCATCGAACCGGGGCATCTTGGCCGGATTGGTCTCGCGTAGCATGTCCCACTCATTGAGCAGGGTGTCGCCGTGGAAGATGTCGAACTCCGAATCTTTCATCCCGTGCAGCAACATGTTCATGCGCGCCAGGTTGTAAGTGGTAATGTTCTTCTCTTGACCGTAAATCTTGCCGATACCGTGCGGCCCCATACGGTGTCGCACGTTGAGCAGCAGGGAGCCTGAGCCGCAGGCAAAGTCGAGCACGCTGTCAAGGTGCGAACGCTTGCCCGTGGCAGGTTCCTGGCTATCCAGCGTGACGATGGCCGACAGAATGTCTGAAATACGCTGCGGCGTGTAGAACTCGCCGGCCTTCTTGCCGGAGCCTGCTGCGAACTGGCCGATCAGGTATTCATAGGCATCGCCTAGGGTGTCGCTGTCAGTGGAGAACTGGCCCAGGCCCTTGGCGATTTCGGCGATAATCTTGCATAAGCGTGCGTTACGTTCCGGGTAGGTTTTGCCCAGTTTGTCGGAGGCCAGGTTGATCTCTGAGAACAGCCCCCGGAAAGTGCTGGCGAAGGATTCTTCCTCGATGTACTTGAAGCCGGCCTGCAAAGTGGTGAGCAGTTGCGCGTTCTGCGTGCGCGCCATCTCGGCAATGCTGCCCCACAGGTATTGAGGCTCGATCACGTAATGCACCTTGCGGCGCATCTGTTTCTCGAACTCGGGTACATCACCAAGGTTGTTTTCGTACCAGAGCTGTAACGGGGTAGAGACCGATCCATCAATCTGCTGCGGGTAGTCTGCTCCCAGCTCCTTCCGTGCGGCAGCCTCAAAGTTGTCTGACAGATAGCGTAAGAACAGGAAGGCCAGCATATAGTCGCGGAAGTCGTCCGCATTCATCGCTCCACGCAGTTGATTGGCAATATTCCAGAGGGTATCGCCTAGTTTTTTCTTTTCGGATTCGGTCATTGTGTACCTGCTGTTGCGGCCTCAAGAACCTGAGGGAACAAATCGGGATTGAAGGGGTATCTGCTCAGGAAGTCGTTCAGAATCTTCTTGAAGTAAGCCTTGTTCTCATCAAGCATCTGCTGCGGCTCATACAGCGAATAGTTGCCGTGGCTGAGAATGTTGATCAAACGGGCATGCAAAATGCCGTCTGGGTCATCATTGTCTTGCTTGATGCAGGACGAAAAGTTCTTGTGGCCGTGGAAACTCGCCGTCTTCTCAAGAATCGTGCGCAGCATGTTGAAATGGTGCGTGAACAAGCGATCTTCCTGCGCGGCCTGATACAGCTCAGCCAAGGCCGCAACGTGGTGGAAGAAGGGCGTATCACCCTCTTCGGGCCGCAGCAGATAGCCGCCGTTGGCCGGGTGCTTGTTGATCACATAGCGGCGTGCCTTGCCCAGCTCGTTGCAGAGCACATTGAAAAACAAGGTGTGGTGCGTGGAGATCACCGTCTTGAGTCGGTTGTCCTGCCGCTTGAGCAACTGTGCCAGGTGATTGGCGACGGCAATGGCGTTGTGCTCATCCAGTGATGAGATCGGGTCGTCGATATACAGGTACTTCACCCACTGATACGCCTCGATCTCCAAATCCATCGCCAGCTCGACCACGGCCAAGAAGAAACACCAGATGAAGATGTTTTCCTCGCCGCGTGACACCTTGATGTTGTCAATGGCCTGACCATCCGCCAGGCGTGAAAAGCGCACCGCCCACTCGTCCTCCTGAGTATCGATACGGAAATCGAAATCCGCGTAACGGCGCAGCAATGGGCGGATGCGGTTATCCATCTCCAGATCGAACAGCCCTTGAAAAAAAAGCGAATCCCTGTTGAGCAGCAAACGCCGATCCGCATCGCCTGCCAGATCATTGTTCCAGTAGAACAGGTCTTCGGTGAAGGCGTTGAAATACAGCGTATCGCGGGCCCCGTCCTGTTTGCCCATGTCCTTGAATGCCATGGATAACCGCGTCTTGCCGGTGCCGTTGTAGGCATAGAGCAGGATGGCTTTTTTGTTCTCCAGCTCACCGCGCAGATGAACAGCCAGCCCTGGAAGGTCAGCGAAGGTCTGACCAGGCTTCATGCTAAAACCTCACCAAGCAAGGGGAAAAGTTGCTGCGTTAGGCCATTTTTATTGGATATCAATGCCTCGATTTTCTGGGCTTGTGCATTTATGACATTGTCCACGGAGGTTAGGCAGGTGGTAATCTTCTGCTGCTCTGCAGGGTTTAACGGATAGGAGAAAGGAAGCTCGCGAATCAGACCTTGGCTTAGATTCTCCTGCCCACCGCTATTGCTCAGTTGCCGAATTTCCTCATATCGACTTGCCAAATTTAAAAACACAAAGTTAGGATCGATTTCTTTTCGAGGCAGGATAGCAGCACATGCCTGATTGGTTGCCGCTTCAATACCGAGTAGTGCCACTTGACCTCGGGTCTTTCCTTGCCCATACATCGCAATGAGAACCGTGCCTCGAGGGAAAATTTTTGCTGCGGAATTCTTTAATCCCGCTTCACTGATAAACTCATCCGCATGGGTAATGGTGCCAAAATTAACCAGCGAAGTTGTGAGCCAAGGAATATAGCCATCCCAGTATTCCTTTGTTGAACGACTTGGGGTGCCGCCAGAGGTTGTATCGAAAATATTTCCGAGTAAGTCAGATTCCCACTCATCATCATCTCGAAACTCTGGAAAACGTAGTCGTGGAACAGTTTCACCTTCGCAGGGGAAAAGCTGCTGCATCAGGCCCTTCTTGTGGGTCTTGATGATTTCCAGTTTTTGGGTTTCCGCCATGATCAGATCATCGAGCGAAGATAGGAATTCGGCGATTTTTTGTTGTTCTTCTGGCTTGGAAACAGGAAGCGGCAACCCCATGAAATCATCATTTGTGATGCTCATACGGTCATGCCGAGCGCCAGTGCTGGACGCCTGGCGCATGTACTGATGCCAATGCGTCGATTTGAAGTAGTAGGCGTAGAAGTCGTTTTGCTTGTTATTGAACCTGAATACCGTGTACAACGGCGACATCACGCCGAGGCCTATCCTATTCTTCGAGACAGGCCCTACTGGGGCGGCTGCGGAGATACGAGGGTTATAAACGTAATCTCCCTCTTCAACGATGTAATAGCCTTCAAGGTTTCCTTGATTGGCAATGTCTTTGTCGAAGAAGTCGCGCTGGTCAATCACGCCAAATTCAGCAGAATTGGTTAAAACACGAGCGATTTCGCCGTCGGCATTCTTTCGCGTCGATCGTTTTGCAAGTTTCCCGAGCGGCTGAAAGCTCCAGGACTGGTCATCGCAAAACTCGGGGAACCGCAGCCGAGGCACCAATGACCTTCTTTCATTACCACTCATGCCGCCTGCTCCTGTGGCCGTGTCACGATGACCTTGAACAGGTTTCCAGCCCGATCGTCGATGAGTTCAATCTGCGGCCAGGCCTTCAAAGCACGTAGCAGGCCGCTGCCCAGTCCACGATACGGCAGGAGCTTGGCGGCAAACGATGCCAGGATGGGGTTGCGCATATTGGAGTTGCCCGCCTTGATGTTTTCGATAGTCAGGTTGTTGGGCAGATGGCCGGGGCTGATGATCTCGACCCGATCAGCAAAGACCAGCACGCGTACCGGAGCGCTGATGAAATAGTCGCGGTGAATAAGCGCATTGGCGACCAGCTCTTCCCACACGATGCGAGGAATCTCGCTCTGGCCTTGGGAGTTAAAGCCCTGCTCGCCCTGCGCGGCGCGCGTGTTGGCGACAATGAAGCCCAGCGCCTGCTGGAAAACATCAGCCAGCTTGCCTGTGATATCGCGGCTGTCGATGTATCGCTGATCTTCGATCTCGTTGCCGACAAAGGCCACCGCCTTGACGATGAAGGCGGGCAGCGCGAACTGCGGCGCTTTGGCAAACAGCAGGCTGCCCGCCACGTTGAGCTGCCCTTGGTTTAGCAGGTTCATGTTGGTCAGCAACTGCGGCAGCGGCTGGTTGTGCTGACTCAGAGGTTCGCCGAACTGCTGTTCAAAAAAAACTTCGAAATATGGCATGTCTACATCGCCCACGCCCAAACCCGCCACGGGAGTTTCGTCGGCGTGCACCAGACCCGCCTGCTGGAACAGGCGCTGGATTTCCTCGCGCGAGGTGGCGCGGCGCTTGTCCGAGCCGTTCTTCACCCAGATGGCACCGTTCTTGTCCATATAGGGCTTGCTGATGCCTTCGGCAATGGTGACTACCATAACGGTGCCATTGGGGTGCGGCACGTTTTCGGTGAGTGGGTTCACCGCAGGCCGCACATTTTGTGAGGCACTGTTCGAGACAAGTTGATTTAGCCGGTCGATGTCCGCACCGGACAAGCCAAGCACCGAGCCATCATTCCGCACACCAATGAAAATCTTCCCGCCGACGGTGTTGCTGAAGGCGACGATCTCCGCTGCCAGGGCATCGGCATTGGTGAAGCTTTCCTTGAATTGATGGCGGCTGTCCTCTCCCCGGCTGAGGAGGTCGATCAGCTCTGTGGTTTCCATAGGTTGTAGACCTCTTTACGTCGGTTGAAGGCTTCCTGGCCTCCTTCCATGATGTTGATGATGGCGTCCTGCACCGGGCGCGCGTCGATGCTGCCGCTTTGCACGATGACTTTCTCGTCCTGGTAGCGGCAGGCATGCACTTGCTCCGCGTCACCCAGCACCGGGAAGTTGGCGTTGTGGGTGGCGAAGATGAATTGGGCATGAGGTTTCATCTCGCGCAGCAGCTTGATCACGTCGTCGTAGATGGTTTGGTTGTCCAGATCGTCTTCCGGCTGGTCGATAATGATCACATCGTTCTGGCGCTGGCTGAGCACATACAGCAGCAGGGCCGAAGCGCGCTGCCCGAGCGAGTGGTGCTTCAGCTCCTTGCCGCGATAGCGGATGACGAAGCGGTTGGGGACCTTCCAGGTGACGAACTCCACCAGGCTCCGCATGAAGGTTTTTTCGAATACTTCCGGCGTGCTGCCGGCCTTGGCCAGTGCACCCGGCAAGGCGCGTAGCAGGCCGCCAAAGTCGGCGTAATCCTCCATCACCGCACGCAGGGTGCTTTCGCGGATGTTGCTGCCTTTGAAGAGCTGCTGCATAAAGCTGATGGCGGCTTCCTTGTCGCCCTTGAAGTCGGCTTCGATCTGCAAGGCGGTATGGCCTGCGTTCACGCGATCCAGCTCCACCTTGATGGTGTTGAACTCGCGCAGCCAAAGCCCGTTGAGTTTGTCGATCTCGGCAAACAGCGCATCACGAATGCTGCTTTGCTGGCTTTCCTGCTTGGTCAGCGCCTCCAGCATTTGCTCCGCCTTGGTTTTGCGCTGCTGCTGGGTCAGGAAGTCATCCGGCTGGATAGCCGTCATGCCGGTCTGTTTGAGTTCCTGAGCCAGTTGGCGCTCGACCTGGGCGAATTCTTCCTGCAGGCTCAAGCGTGCGCCGTCGAACTCGCTTCGTTTGGTCTGGAGCTGGACGGTAATGGCGCGGGCTTCCTGCTCGATTTTCTTGAGCTGATCGACCTTGGCAACGAGGTTGGAAAACTCGGCGTAATAAGCCGTGAAGAAGTCGGGGTTCTGCTTGGATAGGTAGCTCGTGGCATTACGCAGGTCGTCTTCGTGCTCGGAGATCAATTGCTCGAGAGCGAGCACGAAGCTATCTGCCCGCTCCTTCATACGCGCCAGCGCAGCGGCATCCTGCTGAAAGCCAAGGCGCTTTTGCAGCTTGTCGGCGACCCCGTACTCATCGAACTTCTTTAGCCGGAAATTGGCATCGGTGAGCTGGGCCTCGTAATCGCGCCTGAGTTCAGCGGTATTGCTGAGCTTGAGCCAGCGCTGGGCGGCATCACGCACATGCTGGCGTTGGGTTTCGATTTCGTCACGCAGCACACGCAGCTGTTCGCCCACCAGCTTTTCCACCAGGTCGGTTTCGAAACCTTCGCCGGTGCTGGAGAGGTCTTTTTGTCCGAAGTAGATTGGGCGGCGCAGCACGGTTTCCCGGATCGACACGCCAGGCTGCAACTTGCCGTCCAAGTAGACGTTCGGTGCTTCGCGGAAGATGCGGGATATGGTGAATTCCTGTCCATACACGTCGCAGGCCTTCAGAGTTACCTTGCCGCCGCTGCCCAAGGTGTGGCGGATCAGTTCATCCTTGTACTTGGTGTCCTGCGCTTTCTCACCTCGTGGAATATCGAGGGCGTAGCGCACTGCCTCCAGAATGGACGACTTGCCGCTGCCCCGGATGCCGATCAGCGTGTTCAGTTCGGGCGAAAAATACAGCGTCTGCCCGTCGAGAATGCCGCCGTCAAAGTGAATACTGCGGATGTGCGATGCCTGATGCTTGGGCGGCTCCGTGGCGACGCGCACGGCGGGATCGCTCAAGGCAAACTTGACCGCCTCAAAGGAGAGCTCACCCAATTTGAGATAGCAGGCTTTGCCCTGACCGATGTCTTCGATGCATTTGGCGTCGCAGCCTTCGAGTTCGGCGGGGTACCAGTCCCCTAGATGCTGCTGCGCTTTAGTCCGGCAGGGTTTGTTTTTCTCTTGCAGCTTGTTGTACGTGCGTACCTTCTGGAAGCCCAGCGTGCGACGGCGGAAGAATTCGTTTTGACCCAGCTCAGAGAGGCGTCCGCCATCTAGTTCGGCCCAAAGCCCGCTCGGTGCTTCGACATGGGCAAAGACGAGGAAAAAGTCGCGGTGGTAGCTCTCTAGCTTCTTGATGGTTTCCAGCAGCGAGAGAGAGGAACGACCATTTTCCTGCTCATACTGAGCAGGTATTTTCCCTTCAAAGGCGACGCCCAAGAAAGGATTGATGTGTTCATGACCTTCTGCCAACCAGTCGTCCGAAAAAACTACCAGCGTATGGATGCCATTGGCCCCATCATTGACGGACAGCTCTACACCTGGAAGCAGTGCAATTCCCTTCTTCTGCGCGGTTTTACGCAGCGCCTTGAACTCTGCAAAGTCGAACTTGTTGTGATTAGTGATAACAGCAAGCTGGATGTCCGCTTTCTCCAATGCATCCACATAGTTGCTGTTGTAGAAGTTGTCATCGCCCGTGAATTTGAACTCGCGATCTGCGCGGGTGTGCAGATGAAAGTCCGCGCGAATCCATTGCGCTCCTTGTGCAAAGACGTTACCCATCATCGTCCCTCCTCGTAGGCAGCCAAACCGGCAATCTCACGGCCTTGAGCAAGTTTATGCAGTAGCGGCGTCAACTCGTCCATCAGCGCCAGTTCCTTCTGCGTGCGTGCTTTCCAGCCAAGGTTCAGCGGGGCCATTAGCTCCGAGAGGTGCTCACCATCAAAGATACGGCGGCGCAGGATGTTATCTACAAAAGTTTGCAACGCCGCTGCGTCCAGTGCGTGGCGGTTGGCAATATCAGTGAGTTCCCGAGTCTTCTTCTCTGCTTTGAAACGCTCGAATCCGTTGCGAATTTGCTTTTCGTCCAAGGCTTCATTGACGGGTAGGCCACGGATGTACTCCGCAATGTCCTCGCGCTCGTCGATGAACTTGGCATCAGACTGGATAAGACCGATAAGCTGCTCTCGATTCATCGTAAGCTTGCCTGGCTTCTGCTGGGTGAGCTTCGCAATCAGACTCATGATGTAGTCATAGTCGATCACCGACGAGGCGAAGAGCACAAACTCGAAGTCAAGCTGCTGTACATCGGGCAGAGCCTGATCGCCTTCCTTACTCTGTATTTCTTTCAGACGCTTGGCGGTTTCCAAGTAGGTACTGCGGAAACTCTGCAACTGGTCTGGCGACAAGATGGTGTCAATGCGCTCTTTCTGCGCTGGTGCCAAATCGGTGTACTGATCGAGCTGGGTCTTGAGCCGCTGCACTTCCTTGAAACGGTTGACGAACTCGATGCGGGCGGTATCCCCCTTGAGGTTGTATACCGCCTCTGGTTCGCAGATGAGGTTCTTGTCCGTCATGAAGCGCGACATGCCCGCCACGGCGGCTTCGTATTTACGGATGACCTCTGCTGCGGATTCCACTAGCCAGATTTCGCGAGGGTTGTCGATCTTTTCGCCGGAAAAGAGCGCAATCGCTTCCTCAACGGGATTCTGTTGCTGGCGAAAGTCGAGAATATTGCCGTAAGGTTTACTGTCGTTGAGCACGCGATTGGTGCGCGAAAACGCCTGGATCAGGCCGTGGTACTTGAGGTTCTTATCCACGTACAGGGTGTTGAGGTACTTGGAGTCGAAACCGGTGAGTAGCATGTCTACCACGATGGTGACGTCGATTTTCTGCGCGGCGGGCAGGTCGGTGTTGGGATACTGCTGATCCTTGATGCGTTTTTGCACGTCCTGGTAGTACAGGTCGAACTCACTGATACGGTGGTTGGTACCAAAGCGTGCGTTGTAATCGGCGACGATGCGAGTGAGTGCCGCCTTCTTGCCCTCTGGGTCTTTCTTGTTGTCTTCTTGTTCTTGTGGCAGGTCTTCCTGAATCTGCTGCACGTCCTTGTTGCCGTCGGCTGGTGGGGAGAACACGCAGGCGACATTCAACGGACGGAATTCGGGGTCTTGCTCTTTTTTTTGGTTCTGAATGCGCGCGAACAGCTCAAAGTATTCAATCGCATCGTTGATGCCGGCCGTTGCCAGCACCGCATTGAACTTACGACCATTGGTCGCAGTGTCATGCTTGGCGAGAATGGTCTCGATGACCTTGGCTTTGGCTACGCCTTCGCCGGGCTTGGGCGGGTTCTTGCCTTCAGGCTTGAAGTAGTCCACGTGGAAGCGCAGGACATTGCGATCTTCAATGGCGTGGGTGATGGTGTATTGGTGCAGACAGCGCTGGAATAGATCGTCGGTCGTGCGGTAGCTGGCCTGCTGGCCTTCGATCTGCTGATAGCTGGCGTTCTTCTCGAAAATGGGGGTGCCGGTAAAGCCAAAGAGCTGAGCGTTAGGAAAGAACTCCTTGATGGCTTTATGGTTGTCGCCGAACTGCGAACGGTGGCATTCATCAAAGATGAAAACCATTCGCTGGTTGCGTAGCGGCTCCAAACGCTCTTTGTAATTGCGCTTGTTGGCCCCATCCAGGGCAAGGCCCAACTTCTGAATGGTCGTGACTATCACCTTGTCGGCGTAGTCATCCGACAGCAGGCGGCGCACCAGTGTTTCGGTATTGGTGTTTTCCTCAACGCAGCCTTCCTGGAAGCGGTTGAATTCCTCGCGAGTCTGTCGGTCCAAGTCTTTGCGGTCAACCACGAACAGACATTTGTCGATGTCTGGATTGTCCTTGAGCAGGGTAGACGCTTTGAAGGATGTGAGAGTCTTTCCCGAGCCGGTGGTATGCCAGATATAGCCGTTTCCGCAGTTCTGGTGGATGCAATCCACGATGGCTTTGACGGCATAGATTTGGTATGGCCGCATCATCAACAGCTTTTGTTCACTGGCCACTAGCACCATGTAGCGGCTGATCATCTGGCCAAGGGTGCACTTGGCCAAAAACTTCTCGGCAAAGCTATCGAGCAGGGTAACCTTCTTATTGTCTTCGCTGGCGAACTGATAAATCGGCAAAAAACGCTCATCAGCGTTGAAGCTGAAATGGCGCGCGTTGTTGTTGGCGAAGTACCAGGTATCGGTGCGGTTGCTGACGATGAATAGTTGCAAAAAGCACAGCAGCGTCTTGCTGTAGCCGTTGCCGGGAACGGTCTTGTAATCAACGATCTGCTGCATCGCCCGGCGCGGGCTGACGGCCAGGGTCTTCAGCTCAATTTGCACTACCGGCACCCCATTGATGAGCAGCATCACGTCGTAGCGGTGATGGCTGTTTTCGGTGTTGATGCGTAGCTGGTTGATGACCTCGAAGTCGTTCTTGCACCAATCCCGGATGTTCACCAAGGTGTAGTTCAGCGGCGTGCCATCGTCGCGTTCGAAGCTGTTGATGTTGCGTAGTGTTTGGGCAGCGTTGTAAACATCGTCTGTCACGATGCTGTCCCGCAGGCGCTGGAACTCGCTATCGGTCAGGCGCACCCGGTTGAGCGCCTCAAACTTGGCGCGGAAGTTGGCCTCTAGCGCGGTACGGTCCCGAATATCAGGGCGATAGGTGTACTTGAGGTCACCAAGCTTGGCGATCAGATCGAGTTCGATTTGTTGTTCTGATGTCGTCATGACTCTTCCCTCAAAGACCCAAACGGTTCGCCATGGCCGTTGCATGGGCGGATAAAAGCCGTGGTGCTCATGTGTGTCGCCCCCCTGACTCGGTGGCATCTTCGTCAGCCCCGCCTGCGCGCACCCACTCGTCCACTTCGGACAACTGAAACTTCCACAGTCGCCCTACACGATGCGCTGGTAGGCCCTTGCGCTCTCTCCAGCGATAAACAGTGTCTTTGGCGACACCCAGATGCTGGGCCACGTGTTCAGCAGTCACCCACGGTTCAGTGCTCATGTCGATGGCGCTCTGGAATTATGTTTTAAAGTCGTCTTAAATCGTTTGGAGTCTACCATTGAAATGCTATTTAAGCACCCGCCTAGCCAACCTCAACCTCCCAGATAGATCGACGTCACCGTCAACCGCTCATGCCCGAGTTCACGGCTGATTTGCTGGCGGGCGTGTCGGTCGACCAAGCGCTGCGACAGTCCGAATTGAGCCTTGTCAGGTCCGCCTGCTGCCGGTGACTTCCATCCCGTCAATGTTTCATATCGCGTCTGCGCATACCGATGCCGCAGTCCGTGCATGTTGCTCAACCCGGCCGCTTTGCACTGGCCGTCGTAGACGTGCCGCTGCTGGATGTAGGTCTTGTTTGCCGGGATCAGTGATCCTGTGCCCGCTAGGTAGTGTGCTGCCTGGAGCGCGTCGCGTTGCTCTGTCGTGGTGATGGGCACCGTTCGCTCCCGGCCGCCCTTGGTCCACGATCCCTGGAGGGCGATGTGGTCGCCCCGATCCGCGTAACTGGGCTGGAACTTGATCGCTTCCTCTCGACGCAATCCGAAGGCGGCCTGTAGCTGAAGGCTCATGCGTACGTGCGCGTCGGTGACCTGTTCAAGACCTGTGCCCAGTTCTTGGGCCTTGCTGATGTTGGTCACATAGCGGCGCTCGGCCACGCCGAGTTGCGTGTTGTCCGCCGGCAGGATGCCGGCCTTGCCGATCTTCTCGGCCCACCAGCGCAAGTGAGAGAGCCGATTCTTGATGGTGCCGGACGACAAGCCTTCTTCCTGCCAGCGATCCAGCAGCGCCTGGGCGTGCTTGCCCTTGAGTGACGACGCCTTCATCTGCCGGAAACCGGCCTCGCGCAGTTGTCGCGCGGCCAGCGACAGCGAACGCATCCGGTCGGCCTGTGTGTTGTGGCTGCCGTCACGGTTACGCTGGCAAAGCTGCCGCAGGGTGTAGGTCAAGTCGTCCATCTTCAGGCCTCCAAGCAAAGCGCCGTACTGCGTCGTCCTGAAATTCAGTGGTTAGTGTTGGTGCCAACTCGCCAAGGCGAGATCCCGTGAGGGCAAGGGCATGGTGCTCAGGAGACACCAGAGCCTCGAATGAGGCGTCCGTCTTGCTTCCTGTTGGAAGCCCGGACGGAGGTAATGCAAGACGAAAGTGTTGTGAACGTGGACAAGTCCTCCTATGAAGTGAGTGGGATGAGAAATGCAGCGGGAACCCTGTGCGTTGCGCACAGGCAATTGCTGTAAAGGGCAGTGCGCCAGGTGGCGCAGTAGAGATGAGATCAAACAGACGAATAGGGCTCCGCCCTTGGGTAGGGCCGGTATGCGGTCGGAGCCTGGGCATACCTGGGGTGGCTCCACCCTGTCGGGCCAGCGCTTGCAGGAACCTGCGCTGTTGGGGTTGCCGATGTACGAAGCCCAGCGGTCTTGGCGACTGCCCGGTCAGTGTAGGGCGGCCATCATCATGTCTGCCGCACGCAATAGGATTCGGCATCCGCCCGCATTGTTGCTGGCGTGGGTGGGGTCGTCACTGTGGCGTGCAGTGACGACCCGTTTCGCGGCAGCATTTACTACGCAGGATGCGGCTGCCATCCCCTAGCCTGCATTGCCTGTGCTGCGATGTCCCCAGCGTTCGTCGGAACGTTCAGCATCTTGCGGATGTTGGCGATGTGCGCCAAGGCAGTTTCACGCGATGCCGGTGGCGCAGTGGGTTCCGGGCGGGCTTCGGTGCGCGGTGGAGTTGTAGGCCGGTTCGCGGCAGACATCTCCTTACGTCCTGCCCACAGACGGAACTCGCCCGCAAAAACGCGCTTCACCAAGGCGAAGAAGTAGGCCACGACATTGCGCACGGTGCCGCTCTGGCTACGTGCCTGCAACTCGTCGAGCACTTCCTGGCGATGCTGCGGCGGCAGCCGCCGCAAGGCGGTCTGCACGTCCTTTTGCTGATCTGCCTGGGCATTGCTCAGGCAAGGCGGCAAGCTTACCAACTGCGAAGCCGGATCGCCGTCGCCTTCGCGCGCGCGGTACGTACGTTCTTTTTTATACATATACGTCTTATACGTACTGCCCCGCTCAGCCGTCATGTGGCGAGCGCGTTCGGTCTGTTGCGGAACAAGCGTGCTGCCAGCGGAATCGCCAGACAATGGCAGTGGGTCGGTTGCCTCGCTCGCCTGCGATGGCGGCGTCGGGGGCAAATCATCGTCATCATGAAGTTGATCGTGGGTCGCAATGGAAGCGGCTTCAGGTGCCTGCGCCAGCGTTGCCTGAATGTGGACAGCCACCCGATCCACCTGGTTGTTTTCGTGGCCGATGGAGGCTTGCAGAAGCGCGGACAGACTGGCATCGAGCGCGCAGGCCTGCTGGAAGTGCAGGGCGCTTTCGTGAACCTGATACAGCTCGCTAAGCACATGGCCGGTTAGAGGATCGCGGTGTTGGCCTACCAGGCTGATCCAGCCCGTCAGCCGAAGCACAACGAGGACGCGCCGGGCCGTCTCGTACCCGGCCCTCTGCCCCAGCGGGGTGGAGGTGAGATAGCGGCGCAGCTGCCCCAGATTCGCCAGCGGGCTGATGCCCTCGGCAGAGCGCAGCATGCGCAGAACCTGCCAGCCATTGCGCTCCAATGGCGTGAGGCGGGCATCGAGCATGAGCGAGGCCGGCGTGGTGAACAGGGCATCTTGCCCCAGCGGGTTGTGGCGGGTGTGATGGTCTGCCATGAGAGTTCTCCGAGGTCTGGGCCACAGCGGCCCGTTCCCCTGCATCTCATCGCGTACCATCTTGGCAGTCAGCCAACAATGCGGTCTGCGCCACAACCGTTTTGTCCGTCTACCCGCAGTTCTGGCACCGGCATCCAGACTGATCTATCATCCCGATACCCTATGGGGGTACAATTGGGGGTACTTCCAGCGATTCCCGCAAAGGCCGTGGCCCGATTTCCCCGCGAAACCTAGTGTTCACAAGCCTTTGCCAACCGATCAACGTTTAAACGTGTGATCAACGTCTGACCATTCAGCCCTTGCGTGTCTGTCTGTGTATGCGATGCAGGATGTCACGCTTTCTTCCGGGGCGGGAAAAATGCATTACAATCATGGCTTCGCTTAGTTTTCTTTTAGGAAGACGCTGTAAAAGAAGTTTTTAGAAAATAAAAATTTCTGCTACAATAAAAAGCTTAGCGGCTGTAGCTCAGCTGGATAGAGTACTTGGCTACGAACCAAGGGGTCGTGGGTTCGATTCCTGCCAGCCGCACCAAACGGTAAGCCCTGGAACTGCAAGGTTCCAGGGCTTTTTCG
>Ga0222428_100418_pt1 | contig 16544 bp, 9 predicted proteins | sample 2B5Ametagenome_FD_182471 | JGI IMG/M metagenome (GOLD analysis project Ga0222428, IMG submission 182471) | Enriched microbial communities from leaf-cutter ant dump, University of Wisconsin, Madison, United States - 2B5A (version 2) | ecosystem: Environmental > Terrestrial > Nest > Insects nest >...
GCGCGTGCAGGCCGATGGTGGGCTCGTCGAGCACGTAGCACACGCCCTGCAGGTTGCTGCCCAGCTGCGCCGCCAGGCGGATGCGCTGCGCCTCGCCGCCACTGAGCGTGGGCGCGCCCCGGTCGAGCGTGAGGTAGGACAGGCCCACCTCTTCCAGGAACTCCAGCCGGCCCTGGATTTCGGGCAGCAGGTCGCGCGCGATGTCGCGCTCGCGCTGCGCCAGCGTACCGGGCTGCTGCAGGCTGGCGATCCAGGCACGCAGCGCGCTCACCGAGAGCTGGGCCACGTCGGTGATGGTGCGCCCGGCAAAGCGCACGGCGCGCGCCGTGGCGTTCAGGCGCGTGCCCTGGCAGGTGGGGCAGGCGGCGTCGGCCAGGTCGTCCACCTCGGGTTCGGCAAAGGTGTGCTCGCGGCCTTTGTCCTTGTCGCTGGGCAGCGAATCGTCGAGCAGCTTGCGCTGCTCCTTGGTCAGCTTGACACCCGTGCCCACGCAGTCGGGGCACCAGCCGTGCTTGCTGTTGTACGAGAACAGGCGCGGGTCCAGCTCGGCATAGCTGGTGGCGCACACCGGGCAGGCACGCGAGGTGGAAAACACCTGCAGCCGCCCGATGCCGGCCGTGGACTGCCCCTGCTCCAGTGCGTCTTGCAAGCCCTGCAGACTGCTGAGCACATGCACCACGCCCTTGCCCAGCTCCAGCGCCTGGACCAGCTTGCTGCGCAGCAGCGCCTCTTGTGCGGGTGCCACGTCGAGGCTGAACACGGGCAGCTCAATGGTGTGCTCCTTGAAGCGGTCAAGGCGCGGAAAGCCGGTGGTGGGCAGAAACTCGCCGTCCACGCGCAGATGCGTGTAGCCGCGCGGGCGCGCCCAGTCGGCCAGCTCGGTATAGACGCCCTTGCGGTGCATGACCAGCGGCGCCAGCAGCCCGATGTGCTGCCCGCGGTAGGCGGTGAGCAGCTGCGCGGCGATGCTGTCCATGGTTTGCGGCTGCACGGCCGCGCCGTCGTGCACGCAGTGCTGCACGCCCAGCTTGACGTAGAGCAGGCGCAGGAAGTGCCAAACCTCGGTGGTGGTGCCCACCGTGCTCTTGCGCCCGCCGCGCGACAGGCGCTGCTCGATGGCTACCGTGGGCGGGATGCCGTACACGGCATCGACCTCGGGCCGCCCGGCCGGCTGCACGATGGAACGGGCGTAGGCGTTGAGCGACTCCAGGTAGCGGCGCTGGCCTTCGTTGAACAAAATATCGAACGCCAGTGTGGACTTGCCCGAGCCAGAGACGCCGGTGATAACGTTGAACTTGCCGCGCGGAATGGCCACGTTCAGGTGCTGGAGGTTGTGCTCCTTGGCGTTGACGATTTCAATAACGTTTTTGGGCTCTAGCCCTTTGCCATCAAGCGCAACAAGCTTCTTTTTCGATAGCAAAGCGGGCGCTTCGTGCACCGCGTGGCCGCCCAGGCCCAGGGCCTGCTCGTAGTCGCGCAGCGCCTGCGCGGTGTGCGAGTGCGGGTGCTGGCGTACCTCCTCCGGCGGGCCCTCGGCCACCAGCTGGCCACCGGCGTCGCCGCCCTCGGGGCCGAGGTCGATGAGCCAGTCGCTGGCACGGATCACGTCGAGGTTGTGCTCAATGACGATGAGCGAGTGCCCGGCGTCCAGCAGCTTGCGCAGTGCGCGCATGAGCTTGGCAATGTCGTCAAAGTGCAGGCCGGTGGTGGGCTCGTCGAACAAAAACAGCGTGCCCTTGCGCGCCAGCGGCTGGCGCGACTTGGCCTGGCTGCGCGCCGCCTCGGCCAGGAAGCCAGCGAGCTTGAGGCGCTGCGCCTCGCCGCCCGAGAGCGTGGGCACGGGCTGGCCGAGCTTGACGTACTCCAGCCCCACGTCCTGGATGGGCTGCAGCGCGCGCACCACCTCGCGGTCGGCGGCGAACAACTGCACGGCCTCGCTCACCGTGAGGTCGAGCACATCGGCCACGTTGAGCGAACGCCCCCCGCGCTCGATGCGCACCTCCAGGATTTCGGGGCGGTAGCGCTTGCCATCGCAGTCGGGGCAGCGCAGGTACACGTCGGAGAGGAACTGCATCTCCACGTGCTCGAAGCCCGAGCCGCCGCAGGTGGGGCAGCGCCCGTCGCCCGCGTTGAAGCTGAACTTGGCCCCGGTGTAGCCGCGCTCGCGCGCCAGCGGTGCGGTGGCAAACAGCTCGCGGACCGCGTCCCAGGCGCCGACGTAGCTCACCGGGTTGGAGCGTGCGGTCTTGCCGATGGGCGACTGGTCCACGAACACGGCATCGCTCAGGTGGTCGGCGCCCAGCAGGCGGTCGTGCGCGCCCGGCGCTTCGGTGGCTTTGCCAAAGTGGCGCAGCAGCGCGGGTGCCAGGATGTCCTGCACCAGCGTGGACTTGCCCGAGCCCGACACGCCGGTGACGGTAACCAGGCGCTGCAGCGGAAACTCCACACTCACATCGCGCAGGTTGTGCTGGCGCGCGCCCTCCAGCACCAGGCGCGGGGTGGACGCGGTGACCATGCGCTTGAGGCCGCTGCCAATCTGCCGCTGCCCGCCCAGGTACTGGCCGGTCAGGGTGTCGGCGCGGCGCAGCTGCGCCACCGTGCCGTCGAACACGATCTGGCCACCGCGCTCGCCGGGCTGCGGGCCCATGTCGATCACGCGGTCGGCGCACAGCATCACGGCCGGGTCGTGCTCCACCACCACCAGGGTGTTGCCGGCATCGCGCAGGCGCAGCATGGCTTGGTTGATGCGGTCCATGTCGCGCGGGTGCAGGCCGATGCTGGGCTCGTCGAGTACGAACAGCGTGTTCACCAACGAGGTGCCCAGCGCCGTGGTGAGGTTGATGCGCTGCACCTCGCCGCCCGAGAGGGTGCGGCTTTGCCGGTCCAGCGTGAGGTAGCCAATGCCCACGTCGCACAGGTACTGCAGGCGCGTGGCAATTTCGGTGTGCAGCAGCTGCAGCGCCTGGGCCGTGCCGTCCTGCAAGGGCTTTTCGGCTCCAGCGCCCGCCCCACCTGCGCTAGCAGCTATCACATCAGGAGCGAGCCGGGCGAAGAAGCGGCGCAGGCGCTCCAGCGGCAGCAGCATCAGGTCGTGCAGGCACAGGCCGGGCAGCGCCTCCAGCTGCGCGCGTGTCCAGGCCACGCCCTGGGGCATGCAGCGCTGCTCGGGGGGCAGCACGGCATCGGCATCTTCGCGGGTGCCGATACGCCACAGCAGGCTCTCGGTCTTCAGGCGAGCGCCGCCGCAGGCCGGGCACGGCGTGTAGCTGCGGTACTTGGACAGCAGCACGCGGATGTGCATCTTGTAGGCCTTGCTCTCCAGGTAGTCGAAGAAGCGCTGGATGCCGTACCACTGCTTGTTCCAGTTGCCTGCCTTGAAGTCGGGCGTGCCGCCAATCACCCACTGCTGCTGCGCCGGCGTGAGCTTGTACCAGGGCGTGTCGCGCGGAATGCCCGCTTGCTCGGCGTGGCGCATCAGGTCGTCCTGCACCTCGGCCCAGGCCGGGGTCTGGATGGCCTTGATGGCCCCGGCACGCAGGGTCAGCCGGTCGTTGGGGATCACCAAGCCCCAGTCCACTCCGATGACACGCCCAAAGCCCCGGCAGGTGTCGCACGCGCCCACGGCCGAGTTGAACGAGAACATCGACGGAATCGGCTCGGCGTAGCGCAGATCGCTGTCGGGGCAATGCAGGCCGGTGGAAAAGCGCCACAGGTCCCAGGCCTCCTCGCCCTGCTGGCAGTACACGGCCAGGCGCCCGCTGCCGCGCTTGAGCGCCACTTCGATGGCCTCCACGGCGCGCGCGCGCTCCACGTTGCCCAGGCGAAAGCGGTCGGCCACCACGTCGAGCAGCTTTTTGCCCTCATGCTCACGCTCGGCCTGGACCTTGGTGAAACCGCTGGCCGAGAGCCACTGCGCCATCTGCTCGGGCGTGGTGTTGGCGGGTAGCTCCACAGGGAAAGTGAGCACGATGCGCGGGTCGCCCAGGGCGGCGCAGCGCGCCCCCAGTTCAGCGTAGATGCTGGCAGGCGAGTCGTGGCGCACCGGCTGGGCGGTCTGCCGGTCAAACAGCTGGCCGGCACGGGCAAACCAGAGCTTGAGGTGGTCGTTCAGCTCGGTCATAGTGCCCACGGTGGAGCGCGAGCTGCGCACCGGGTTGGTCTGGTCGATGGCAATGGCGGGGGGCACGCCTTCGACCTTGTCCACGGCGGGCTTGTCCATGCGGTCGAGAAACTGGCGCGCATACGCGCTGAAGGTTTCCACGTAGCGGCGCTGGCCTTCGGCGTACAGGGTGTCGAACACCAGGCTGGACTTGCCCGAGCCGCTGACACCCGTGACCACCGTCAGCTCCCCGGTGCGGATGTCGAGGTTGAGGTTCTTGAGGTTGTGCTGGCGAGCGCCGTGGATGCGGATCAGGCCCTGGGGTGGCTGGTTCATGGACGGTATCGATGAGGCGTGGGGCGGAACATTCTAGGCCGGCCACCAGCAACCTGGCAGGCGTCCCGGTTTGCCACTGGCCAGGGCACCCCCACAAAAAAGCCCGCACGCGGCGGGCTCGGTCCAGTGGCAGCAGCGCACGCAGGCGCCGCCCGTCATGGCGCGCTGGCGGCGGAGGCAGGTACGGCCGCAGGCGCGGTGTCCGGCACATGCATGGCTTCCGCGCCATGCTTCTCGCCACCCATGTCCACCTTGTCGCCGGCCTTCATGATGACGAACAGCGACAACGCCGCGAACAGAATGAAACCAACAGCGATCTTCCACATGGTTTGTCTCCTTGTTTTGTACCCAAAGGGCAAAAAAAAGCCCCACACCGCGAGGTGTGGGGCTCGGTGCTTTTAAGCACGCTGCACTGACGCTAGCCAGCGCACCGCCATGCTTAGAAGTTGTGGCGCACGCCCACGGCGAACGAGCTGAAGTTGTCGCCAGCCTTGGTCACGTTGACGTCGCTCAGGGCGCTGTTGTTCACGCGGGTGTAGAAGCCGTACACCTTGGTGCGCTTGCTCAGGTTGTAGTTATAGCCCAGGGTCCACTGCGTGGCGGCGCTGTCAGGCACGTTGCTCCACTTGTTGGCGTGGCCCAGGTTCACGTGGAACTCGGAAGCACCCATGGTGTACATACCCGCCAGGCGGAAGTTGTTGCGGGTGCCGGCGCCACCAGGAACCAGCTGGTTGTCGTCCTTGTTGCGCTGGTAGTAGCCGCCGACCGTGAACTGGCCGAAGGTGTAGGCAGCGCGCAGGCCCAGTTGGTAGTTGCTGTTCACATAGCTGTAGCCAGCGCCCAGGGCCAGAGCGCCCAGGTTGTAGTTGGCAGCCAGGTCAAAGCCGTTCTTTTCGTTGGTGCCAGCAGCCTTTTCGTGCAGGTTCACGGCAGCGTCGATCACCAGGCCACCCAGGCTCGGCGAACGGTAGCCCACCTTGTTCTTCGTGCCCAGGCCGCCGAACCACACCGGGTCGTAGTACAGCGCGTCGGAAGAAGAACCGGTGTCGTGGTTGTGCATGCTCACGAAGTCAGCGGTAGCGTAGTAAGACTCGGGCACGAAGTTGCCCAGGCGCACCATGCCGAAGCCGCCAGACAGGTTCACTTCGCTTTGACGGCCGAAGTTGATGCCCGTGCCAGAAGGCAGGCCAGGCCAGCCCGTGCCAGCGCCGTTGCTGGAGTCAAAGCCGCTTTCCAGCACGAAGCCGGCCTTCAGGCCACCGCCCAGGTCTTCCACACCCTTGAAGCCAATGCGGGAAGCGTTGTTGAGCATGCCGGTGGTGGTGACGTCGCCGTCCTTTTGGCGCTCAACGCTGGTGTTGACGCGGCCGTACAGCGTGACGCTGCTTTGGGCCATGACGGAAGTGGCGCCAACAGTAGCCAGCAGGGCCAGCAGCAGATGGTTCTTTTGCATGTGATTTCCTTGAATGCTTGTATTCATCGATAAGGTGTAGGGGCAGGGCTGGCAGGGGTCTCCGGACAACACACATGCAACTACTGCCGAAATTTTAGGCGCTTGGCCCGGCGATCCGGGCCAAGCGGTCCCAAAGTGATGCATATCCGCAACATTTCATGCGCAAATTCGGCGAATCCGCGCAGGCTGTCATGCGGACGACGCATTCCCCGGCGCGCCGGGGAACAGGCCTCAGTCGTTGGCGTAGATGTCCACGTCCTTGGTCTCGCGCAGGAACAGCGTGCCGATCACCACGGTGATGCCCGCGATGATGATGGGGTACCACAGGCCGTTGTACATGTTGCCGGTCTGCGCCACGATGGCGAACGAGGTGGTGGGCAGCAGGCCCCCGAACCAGCCGTTGCCGATGTGGTACGGCAGGCTCATCGAGGTGTAGCGGATGCGCGTGGGGAACATTTCCACCAGCATGGCGGCGATGGGGCCGTAGACCATGGTCACCAGGATGACGAGGTAGGTCAGGATGACGATCATCAGACCCTTGTTCATCTTCGCCGGATCGGCCTTGGCGGGGTAGCCGTCGGCCTTCAGCGTGTCCGCCACGGCCTTCTTGAACTCGGCGTCCTTGGCCTTGGCTTCGTCGGCCGAGATGCCCTTGGAGGTATAGCTGGGGATGGTGTGGCTGCCGATCTTGATCACGGCCGACGTGCCGGCGGGCGCCACTTCGTTGTCATAGCTCACCGAGCTGGCGGCCAGCACCTGCTTGGCCACGTCGCACGAGCTGGTGAACTTGGCGGTGCCGGTGGGGTTGAACTGGAACGAGCATTCCGCCGGGTCGGCGACGACGACGACCTTGTTCTTGGCCTGCGCGGCGGCCAGGTCCGGGTTGGCGGCCTCGGTCAGCGCCTTGAACACGGGGAAGTAGGTCACGATGGCCAGCGCGCAGCCCAGCATGATGATGGGCTTGCGGCCGATCTTGTCGGACAGCGAGCCGAAGACCAGGAAGAACGGCGTGCCCAGCACCAGCGCGCCGGCGATCATCAGGTTGGCCGTCACGGCGTCCACCTTGAGCTGCTGCGTCAGGAAGAACAGCGCATAGAACTGTCCGGTGTACCAGACCACGGCCTGGCCGGCAGTCAGGCCGAACAGGGCGAGCAGCACGATCTTCAGGTTCTTCCATTGGCCGAAGGATTCGGACAGCGGCGCCTTCGAGGTCTTGCCCTCGGCCTTCATCTTCTGGAAAGCGGGCGACTCGGACAGCTGCATGCGGATCCACACCGAGATGCCCAGGAGCAGGATCGACACCAGGAACGGGATGCGCCAGCCCCAGTCGTTGAACACGGCCTCGCCCATGACGGTGCGCGTGCCCAGGATGACCAGCAGCGACAGGAACAGGCCCAGCGTCGCCGTGGTCTGGATCCAGGCGGTGTAGGCGCCGCGCTTGCCGTGCGGGGCATGCTCGGCCACGTAGGTGGCGGCGCCTCCGTACTCGCCGCCCAGCGCAAGGCCCTGCAACATGCGCAGGGCGATGAGGATGATGGGCGCGGCCACGCCGATGCTGGCGTAGTTGGGCAGGATGCCGACGATGAACGTCGAGATGCCCATGATCAGGATGGTCACCAGGAAGGTGTACTTGCGCCCGATCATGTCGCCGAGGCGGCCGAACACCAGTGCGCCGAAGGGCCGCACGATGAAGCCCGCCGCGAAGGCCAGCAGCGCGAAGATGAAACCGGAGGTCGGGTCCAGCCCCGCGAAGAACTGCTTGGCGATGATGGCCGCCAGCGAACCGTAGAGATAGAAGTCGTACCACTCGAACACCGTGCCGAGCGAGGACGCAAGAATCACCTTGCGTTCTTCGGGGGACATGGGGCGCGCAGCCGCCTTCCCCACGCCTTGAGCCGCGTTGATAGCCATTGCTTTGTCTCCTGTATTTATGAAACCACAGGCTTTTTTTGCTGCCTGCCGGGCCACTATCAGGCGGCCGACTGACGCCGCACTGACGCATTGCTTACGCAAACTGACACCCCGCTGAACCGAGACTTACAGCTTCAGCAGTAACCCTGACTTGGCGTTTTCTGATGTGAAAAACCAGCCGGAAGCCCACCAAATGCCGCGAAATTGCTGCAATGCAGCGCGTAAGCGAGCGGTCAGTACGGGTTCGCAGAATCCGCCCGTTTGTGCAAGGCCGCATGCCTTGCGCGGCACCATCCACCTAGAGAGGAGACAACCATGAGTGACCCGGTAGTTGAAAAGATTCAACGCCATCCGAAGTACCAGGAGCTGCGCGCGCGGCGCACCCCCCTGGGGGTCGTGCTGACGATCCTGATGCTGGTCGTGTACTACGGCTACATCGGCCTGATCGCCTTCGACAAGCCCTTCCTGGCCAAGCCCATCGGCGCAGGCGTGACCTCGCTGGGCGTGCCCATCGGCATGGGCGTGATCCTGTTCACCATCGCCATCACGGTGTACTACGTGCACGTGGCCAACAGCAAGTTCGACGCCCTGACCGAACAAATCATGAAGGACGTCACGAAATGAGCGGCTCCAAGACTCTCGCCAGCGCAGCGCTGGCACTCGCCGGCCTCAGCGCCATGGCCGCCGCGCACGCCGCCGGTGCCGACGTGGGCCAGGCGGCCAAGCAGGAAACCAACTGGGTGGCCATCATCATGTTCGGCGTCTTCGTGGCCGGCACGCTGTGGATCACCAAGTGGGCCGCCGCCAAGACGCGCTCGGCCGCCGACTTCTACACCGCCGGCGGCGGCATCACGGGCTTCCAGAACGGCCTGGCGATCGCGGGCGACTACATGTCGGCCGCTTCGTTCCTGGGCATTTCCGCGGCCGTGATGGCTTCGGGCTACGACGGCCTGATCTACTCCATCGGCTTCCTCGTGGGCTGGCCCATCATCACCTTCCTGATGGCCGACCGCCTGCGCAACCTGGGCAAGTTCACCTTCGCCGACGTGGTGGGCTACCGCTTCGAGCAGCCCCCGATCCGCATGTTCGCGGCCTCGGGCACGCTGATCGTGGTGGCGTTCTACCTGATCGCGCAGATGGTTGGCGCCGGCCAGCTCATCAAGCTGCTGTTCGGCCTGGAGTACTGGATGGCCGTGGTCATCGTCGGCGCGCTGATGATGGTGTACGTGCTCTTCGGCGGCATGACGGCCACCACCTGGGTGCAGATCATCAAGGCCTGCCTGCTGCTCGCTGGCGTAACGTTCATGGGCTTCATGGTGATGGCGCAGTACGGCTTTAGCCCCGAGGCGCTGTTCGCCAAGGGTGTCGAAGTGCGCTCGCAAATCGCTGCCAACGCAGGCAAGACGCCCGAAGAAGCGGCCAAGGCTGGTCTGTCCATCATGGGCCCCGGTGGCTTCATCAAGGACCCGATCTCGGCCATCTCCTTCGGCATGGCGCTGATGTTCGGCACCGCCGGCCTGCCGCACATTCTGATGCGCTTCTTCACCGTGCCCAACGCCAAGGAAGCACGCAAGTCGGTGGGCTGGGCCACGGTGTGGATCGGCTACTTCTACATCCTGATCTTCATCATCGGCTTCGGCGCGATCACCCTGGTGCTCACCAACCCCGAAATGTCCGATACGGTCAAGGGCGTGATCAAGGGCGGCGCAGGCACGGCCAACATGGCCGCGGTGCTGGTGGCCAAGAGCGTGGGCGGCGACATTTTCTACGGCTTCATCTCGGCCGTGGCTTTCGCCACCATCCTGGCCGTGGTGGCTGGCCTGACGCTGTCGGGCGCCTCCGCCGTGTCGCACGACCTGTACGCCACCGTGATCAAGAAGGGCAAGGCCGACAACGCCGCTGAACTGAAGGTGTCGCGTGTTACCACGCTGGCGCTGGGTGTGGTGGCGGTGGTTCTGGGTATCGCCTTCGAGAAGCAGAACATCGCCTTCATGGTGTCCCTGGCATTCGCCGTGGCGGCATCGGCCAACTTCCCGCCGCTGATCCTGTCCATCCTGTGGAAGGGCTGCACCACGCGCGGCGCAGTGATTGGCGGCTTCATGGGCCTGATCTCCTCGGTGGGCCTGACCATCGTGTCGCCCTCGGTGTGGGAAGCCACGCTGGGCAACCCCGCCGGCTCGGCGCTGTTCCCCTACTCCTCGCCGGCCCTGTTCTCGATGATCGCTGGCTTCGTGGGTGTGTGGCTGTTCTCCCTTACGGACAGCAGCGCACGCGCCGCCAAGGAGCGTGAGGCCTTCGCAGCGCAGCAGGTGCGCTCGGAAACCGGCCTGGGTGCCGCAGGGGCCTCGGGCCACTGAGCGCGGAGCATCCACCACGCAAAAAAAGGGGCCTCGGCCCCTTTTTTCTTTTCAAGTAAAAAAATGCCTCTAACCCTTACAGGGCAAGCGCTGCAAGCTCTTATTTTGTGAGCATCGGTGCAACGCGCAGCGGGATCGTCACCGGCCCATCGTTGACCAGGTGCACCTGCATGTCGGCCGCGAACACGCCTGTAGCGACCTGTGGGTGCGCGGCACGCGCCCGGGCCACGAAATGGTCGTACAGCCTGCGCCCATCGGCCGGGGCGGCTGCCTGGGTGAAGCTGGGCCGGTTGCCGCCCGAGGTATCGGCCGCCAGGGTGAACTGGCTCACGATCAACAGGCCGCCGCCCACATCCTGCACGCTGCGGTTCATCTTGCCAGCCGCGTCGCTGAAAACACGCAGCTTCAGCAGCTTGGCGAGCAGCTTGTCGGCCTCGGCCTCGCCATCGCCCTGCTCGGCACACACCAGCGCCAGCAGGCCAGGGCCAATCTCGCCAACCACGGCGCCCGCAACCTCCACGCGCGCCTGGCACACGCGCTGCAGCAGGGCCATCATGCGGACCTGCCTTGTGCTTCGGACTGCTCGAACACCGTCTCCGCTCCCACAGGCAACAGCTCGATGGTGGCATGCAAGCCGGGCACGGTGTCCATCAGTTCAGACTCGACCGCAGCACGCGCCTGCGCCGCGCGGCCCAGCGTCCAGCCTGCGGGCACATGCATGTGCAACTGCACATAGCTGCGCATGCCGGCACGGCGCGACACCAGGCTGTCGAAACGCACCACATCGGCGCTGGCCTGGCTGTGGCGCAGCAGCACGGCCTCGATCTGATCGATCAACTCCTGTTCCACCGCCTCGTCCATCAGGCCCTGGGCGGCACGCCACACCAACGCGCCCCCCTCGTACAGGATGTTCAGCGCCACGCCGATGCCCACGAGCGGATCGAGCCACAGCCAGCCCGTGGCCTGGGCGGCTATCAGCCCAATGACCACCCCGACAGACGTCCAGACGTCGGTTACCAGATGGCGCGCATCCCCCTCCAGGGCCACTGCGCGGTGGCGCCGCGCGGTACGAAACATGGCCAAGGCCAGCAGCCCGTTGAGCCCGGTGCTCAGCATGGACAGCGCCATGCCCCAGCCAAGCTGCTCCAGCGGCTGCGGATGCAACAGGCGCTGCACCGAGGCCCAGACAATCGCCATGCTCGCGCCCACGATGAGGATGCCCTCAAAGCCTGAGGAGAAATACTCCGCCTTGTGGTGACCATAGGGATGCTCGACGTCGGCCGGGCGCTCGGCCACCGTGACCATGGCCAGCGCAAACATCGCCCCCGCCAGGTTGACGAAGGCCTCCAGGGCATCGGACAGCAACCCGACCGACCCGGTGACCCACCAGGCCAGCGTCTTGAGCACGATCGTGAGCAATGCCACGACGACGGACACGCGCAGCAGGCGGCGTGGCGTCATCCAGGCACCCATGGAAGCGGGGATGAATACAGACACAGGACAGACAACCGGCGAAAGAACAGTGCCCGATTACAACAGATGGCCCTCACACCAGGGACAGTACGGCAACGAACACCCCCGTGTGCAAAAGCACACCGCCCCCCGCCGCCACGGCGTAGTGCCAGCCACCGCTGGCCCAGGCCACGGCACATTTGCTCAGCGCATGCACCGACAGCGCCGCCGCCAGCGCCCCTTGCAGCCCGGGCCCCGCAGCGTCCTGCGGGCGCCCCTGCACCAGCACCGCGGCTACGGCCGCATGCACGTCGGCCAAGGCCGCCAGCAGCGTACCAGCGAGCAAGCCCGCCTCCCCCCACCACAGCCTCAAGGCGTAAACCAGCACCTGGATGCCCGTAAGCAGCACCGCAATCAGCAGAGCGTCACGCAGCCGGAACATGGGCGCGTCCTGCTCCGGCGCGGCCCATGCCACCGGACCTGCTGCCCGGGTGCGCAGCAGCGCCCAGCCCCACAGTGCCGCCGCAAGCGCTCCGGCCAGCGCGGGCGCCCACAGGCGGCCCAGCCACTGCGGCTGGACCGTGGCAGCCACCGCCAGAATCTGCACCATGGTGGCCACGCACGACAGCGCCGCAGCACCGCCCTGGCGCCGCGCGGGCTCTCGACCCTCGCGCACCGCCACACCCAGGCTGGCAATCGTGGCCGTGCTCGACACGAAGCCCGAGGCCAGCGCTGAGAGCACCAAGGCATGGCGCGCGGCCAGCAGCCGCCGCCCCAGATGCGCCAGCGACTGGATCAGCAGCAGCACAAGCACCAGCCGCACCACCACCTGCGGATTCAGCACCTCACCCCACAGAGCCCGGTGCGGCGCCAGCGGCAGCACAAGCAACGCCAGCGCCGCCAGCACCAGTGCACCGCGCACCTCGGTAGGGCGCAGCCAGTCGCGGGCGAAACGGTGCAGCGCATCGCGCGCAGCCAGCAGCCCTGTGGTCACCACCGCCAATGCCGCACCAAAGGGCAGGCTGTGGGCACACACCACACCGATCACATAGGCAAGCCACAGGGCGACCTCGGTGGTCACGCCCGGATCACCAGAGCGGTCTCGCACATACGCGGCCACGGCCAGCGCCGCCACCAAGGCCGCGCCCACTGCCACCAGCGCCATGCCCCCCCACAGGGCTGCCGCCGCGCCACCCAGCGCGGTGAGCGTAAAGGTGCGCACGCCGGCGAAGGCCCGCAACGGCCCCCTGCCCTTGCGCCGCTCGCGCTCGATGCCCATCAGCAAGCCGCTACCGAGCGCACCTGCCAGCACTGCGGCGGCCGACGTGATTTCACCCATGGTTTCCATCACCACATTGAAACATGGCAGGAGCGCCGCCAGGCATGTTGGCGCCCCAGGGTTCCGCCCTGGCGGTGCCCATCTCAGCACTTTCACCCAGTCACACGCCGCAACGGATCGGCTATAACCGATACAAAGATTGCGTAACACATGCCGGACCACCCCACCACACAGAATCAGGACGGCCTGGAGGCCCGTGACAGCGGGTCGCTGCTGCGTGTGATCGCCGATGCGATACCGGCCAGCATGGCGTACTTCGAAGCGGAGACCCTGCGCTGCCGCTTCGCCAATGAGCGCTACGCCCGCGCCACCGGCCACACAACGGCCTCCATTCTCGGCTTGACGGCACGCGAAACCATTGGCGAGGACGTGTGGCAAAGCATCCAGCCGCACGTGGAGCGCTGCACCAGCGGCCAGCCGGTGCGCTACACCCGGCCACACCGCGATGCCGAAGGGTCGCAGCGCATGCTGGAAGTGCACCTGATTCCGCACCTCCAGGGTGGCAAGCAGTTCGGCACCTTCGTGCTGATCAACGACATCACGCACCACTGGCAGGCCGAGCGGGCGGTGCGCGACAGCGAGGAGCGCATGCGCAAGTTCAGCGCAGCGACGGAGGAGGCCATCGTCTTTCACCGCGACGGCTACATCACCGACGGCAACGAGGCGCTGGAGCGTCTGTGCGGCTACCCGTTGTCCGAAGTGCTGGGAACGATGGTCTTCGACTACATCTGCCCGGAGCACCGTGCCACCGCCATCGCGTACACCCGCGCCCAACGCGAAGACCCCTACGAGGTCAGCATCCTGCACCGCGACGGCCACGCCATTCCCATTGAGGTGGTGGGCAAGACCATGCCCATCGACGGGCAGGAGTACCGCATCGTGGTCGCGCGCGACATCACGCTGCGCAAGCAGGCGCAGGAGCACATGGCCTTCATCGCGCTGCACGACCCGCTGACCCAATTGCCCAACCGCCGCTACCTGATGGAGCAGCTAGAGAAGACCCTGGCACGCCTGCGGCGCCAGCACGGGCATGCGGCGCTGCTGTTCATCAACCTGGACCATTTCAAGACCGTCAACGACTCCCTGGGCCACCACACGGGCGACACCCTGCTGTGCGAGATGGCGGCGCGCCTGAAAGCCAGCGTGCGCACCTGCGACCTGGTCGCACGCCTGGGAAGCGATGAATTCGTCGTGCTGCTGCCTGACCTGTCCGAAGCACACGATGCCGCCGCCGTGGCCGACAAGCTGCTTGCGGCCATGGGCGCGCCCTGCATGGTGGGCGGCCTGCCGATCACGCTGTCCCCCTCCATTGGCATCAGCCGCTACCCCGAGGACAGCACGGACGCCGAGGAGCTGCTGCGCCACGCTGACCTGGCCATGCACCACGCCAAGGACAGCGGCCGCGCCAACCGCCAGTTCTACCAGCACAGCATGGACGGCCGTGCCCCGCTGGAGGAGCTGCAGCTCGAGCGGCTGCTGCGCGATGCCATCCAGCGCCACGCTTTCACCCTGCACTACCAGCCGCAGGTGTGGCTGGACGACGGCCGCCTGGCCGGATTCGAGGCCCTGGTGCGCTGGCAGCACCCCGAGCGCGGCATCGTGGCGCCCGACGAATTCATTCCGTTCGCCGAAGCGCGTGGCCTCATCACCCCCATAGGCCGCTGGGTGCTGCACGAAGCCTGCCGCCAGCTCAAGGCATGGCACGACGCGGGCCTGCCGCAGGTGCCGGTGGCCGTGAACCTCTCGGCCCTGGAGCTACGCCAGCGCGACGTTGTGGCCGACATCCGGCAGGTGCTCGACGCCACGGGGCTGGCGCCCAGGTTCCTGGAAATCGAGATCACCGAAACCGTGCTCATGCAGCAGGGCACATCCGCCGCCAGCATGCTCGCGGCCCTGCGCGCGCTGGGGGTGCGCGTGTCCATCGACGACTTCGGCACCGGCTATTCCTCGCTGGCCTACCTGAAGCGCTACCCCATCGACAAGCTGAAGATCGACCGCTCCTTCGTCACCGACACGCCGGGCAGCAGCGACGACGTGGCCATCGTCACCGCCATCATCCAGATGGGGCACAGCCTGCAGCTCCAGGTGGTCGCCGAAGGCATGGAGACTGCCGAGCAGCAGCACATGCTGCGCACGTTGGGCTGCGACCTTGCCCAGGGGTGGCAACTGTCGCGCCCCCTGGCTGCAGACCAGATCCCCGGCTGGTGGCAGCGCTGGCGGCAGGCCGCCGGCTAACGTCACAACGGCCGTGGACAATAGGGCCATGGCCCTTACCACCACCTTCACCGCCCCCACCCAGCACAGCGACCCAGCCGAGGCGCTGGCGCAAATCCAGCGCATCTACCAGCAGCAGATCGAGCACCTGCGCAGCGCCATGCAGCGCTTCGTGCAGGGAGAAACGCCTGCCCAGCCCGTGCGCGCCTTCTATCCCTGCGTGCGCGTGCACACCAGCACCGTGGCGCGCGCCGCCACCGCGCTGGCCTACGGCTTTGTCGAGGGGCCGGGTCACTATGAAACCACCCTCACGCGGCCCGACCTGTTCGCCTCCTACTATCTGGAGCAACTGCGTCTGCTGCGCGCCAACCACGGTGTGGCGCTGGAAGTCGGCACCAGCAACCAGCCCATTCCGATCCACTTTTCGTTCGCCGAGCACGACCACGTCGAGGGCCAGCTCACGCCCGAGCGCCGCATGCTGATGCGCGACCTGTTCGACCTACCCGATCTCTCGGCCATGGACGACGGCATTGCCAACGGCACCTGGAGTGCCGCACCCGGGCAGGCGCAGCCGCTGTCGCTGTTCACCGGGCCGCGCGTGGACTATTCGCTGCACCGCCTGCGCCACTACACGGGCACGCTGCCCGAGTGGTTCCAGAACTTCGTGCTGTTCACCAACTACCAGTTCTACATCGACGAGTTCGTGCGCCTGGGCCACGCGGAAATGGCCCGTCCCGACAGCGAGTACATCGCCTTCGTCGAGCCCGGCAACGTGGTCACCCGCCGCACCGGCCTGCCAGCGCAGCCCAGCGACGCCCTGGGTGCGCCGCCACCGCGCCTGCCGCAAATGCCCGCCTACCACCTGGTGCGTGCCGACGGCAGCGGCATCACCATGGTCAACATCGGCGTGGGCCCGGCCAACGCCAAGACCATCACCGACCACATCGCCGTACTGCGCCCGCACGCCTGGCTGATGCTGGGCCACTGCGCCGGTCTGCGCAACAGCCAGCAGCTGGGCGACTACGTGCTGGCCCACGCCTATGTGCGCGAAGACCATGTGCTTGACGAAGAGCTGCCGCTGTGGGTGCCGATTCCCGCGCTGGCCGAAATCCAGCAGGCGCTGCAGCAGGCCGTGGCCGATGTGTCGAAAGTGCCCGAGGCCGACCTCAAGCGCATCATGCGCACCGGCACCGTGGCCAGCACCGACAACCGCAACTGGGAGCTGCTGCCCGACAACCTGCCCCAGCGCCGCTTCAGCCAGAGCCGCGCCGTGGCGCTGGACATGGAAAGCGCAACCATTGCCGCCAACGGGTTCCGTTTCCGCGTGCCCTACGGCACCCTGCTGTGCGTGAGCGACAAGCCGCTGCACGGCGAGATCAAGCT
>Ga0222428_100420_pt1 | contig 16447 bp, 13 predicted proteins | sample 2B5Ametagenome_FD_182471 | JGI IMG/M metagenome (GOLD analysis project Ga0222428, IMG submission 182471) | Enriched microbial communities from leaf-cutter ant dump, University of Wisconsin, Madison, United States - 2B5A (version 2) | ecosystem: Environmental > Terrestrial > Nest > Insects nest >...
ATGTCAGCCGCATCGTGGTGTGCGGCCACAGCCACTGTGGGGCCATCAAGGCGCTGTACGGCGAAGTCTCCCCCGAGGCGCAGAATCTGCGCCGCTGGCTCGATCTGGGCCGCGAAGCCATGCTGCCCGTGCAGCCCGGCCCCGAAGCCCTGCGGCGCACCGAACAGCGCGCCGTGGTGCTGCAGCTCGAGCGCCTGATGAACTACCCCATGGTGCGCGCGCGCGTCGAGGCGGGCGCCATCACCCTGCATGGCTGGCACTATGTGATCGAGGAAGGGGAAGTTCACGTGTTCGACGTGCGGACCGGCGGCTTCGTTGCGGCCTCGCAGGCGTCGAACAGTGGCACGGGCCCCTATCCCCCCTATGTAGAACACGATGGGCAGGTGCTGGTTGACTAAAAATGGACAATCGGCTGCCCGCCCCGCGCAGTGAAAAGGAAAGCCGATCCATGAAACGCAAACAAGCCGCCCCCGCGCCCCAGTCCGCCATACAGCCCATCAGCCTGGATGTGCTGCGCGAAAAATACCTCAAGGCGGGCGAGACCCGCGTCGAGGAGCTCTACGCGCGCGTGGCGCGCGCCCTGGCCTCGGTCGAGGCCGAAGACCGCCGCGCTGAGTGGGAGGCCAAATTCCTCGCCAACCTGCAAGCCGGTGCCATCGGCGCCGGCCGCATCATGAGCGCCGCGGGCACCGACATCCAGGCAACGCTCATCAACTGCTTCGTTCAGCCCGTGGGCGATTGCATCCAGGGTGTAGACGATGCGGGCTACCCCGGCATCTACGAAGCCCTGCGCGAGGCGGCTGAAACCATGCGCCGCGGTGGCGGCGTGGGCTACGACTTCTCGCGCATCCGCCCGCGCGGCGCGCGCGTGCGCGCTACGGGCTCGCTGGCCTCGGGGCCGTGCAGCTACATCAACGTGTTCGACCAGTCCTGCGCCACCGTGGAGAGCGCCGGTGCGCGCCGTGGTGCGCAGATGGGCGTGCTGCGCATCGACCACCCCGACGTGCTCGACTTCATCACCGCCAAGCGCACCCCGGGACGCTGGAACAATTTCAACGTGTCGGTGGGCGTGACCGACGAATTCATGCAGGCCGTGGTGCAGGACGCCGCCTGGGAGCTGGTGCACCGCGCCGAGCCCGGCGGCGAGCTGCGCCAGCAGCCGGGCGTGCGCCAGCGCGCCGACGGGCTGTGGGTCTACGAGACGCTGCGCGCGCGCGAGCTGTGGGACACCATCATGCGCTCGGCCTACGACTTCGCCGAGCCAGGCATCCTGTTCCTGGGCCGCATCAACGAAGACAACAACCTGCAGTACTGCGAGCAGATCGCCGCCACCAACCCCTGCGGTGAGCAGCCCCTGCCGCCCTATGGCTGCTGCGACCTGGGGCCCATCATCCTCACGCGCTTCGTGCGCAACCCGTTCGGCGTGGACGGGGCGCCCGCGTTCGACTTCGACGCCTTCGAGCAGGTGGTGGCCACCCAAGTGCGCGCACTGGACAACGTGCTGGACGTGACCTACTGGCCGCTGCAGCAGCAGCGCGACGAGTCGGCCGCCAAGCGCCGCATTGGCGTGGGCTTCACAGGCATGGGCAACGCCCTGGCCATGCTGTGCCTGCGCTATGACGCGGCCGATGGCCGCGCCATGGCTGCGCGCATTGCCGAGCGCATGCGCGACGCCGCCTACGCCGCCTCCATCGCCCTGGCGCAGGAAAAGGGCGCGTTTCCCAAGTTCGATGCCGATGGCTACCTGGCTCCGGGCACCTTCGCCAGCCGTCTGCCGGCCGCGTTGCAGGACGCCATCCGCCAGCACGGCATTCGCAACAGCCACCTGCTGTCGGTGGCGCCCACCGGCACGGTGAGCCTGGCTTTTGCGGACAACGCGTCCAATGGCATCGAGCCGCCGTTCTCCTGGACCTACACGCGCCGCAAGCGCGAGGCCGATGGCAGCCGCAGCGAGTACCAGGTGGAAGACCACGCCTGGCGCCTGTACCGTGACCTGGGCGGCGACGTGAAGAACCTGCCCCCGTACTTCGTCTCGGCGCTGGAGATGTCAGCGTCCGACCACGTGGCGATGATGGAGGCGGTGCAGCCGTTTGTGGACACCTCGATCTCCAAGACCGTCAACGTGCCGGCCGACTACCCGTACGAAGACTTCAAGCACCTGTACCTGCAGGCCTGGCAGGCGCGCCTCAAGGGCCTGGCCACCTACCGGCCCAACGCCATCCTGGGTGCCGTGCTCGAAGCCACACCGGCGCCTGCCACGGCCCCGGCGCCCGCAGCACCAGCCCCTGCACGCGAGGAGGAGCGCCAGCCCATCGACCCGATGCGCACCGTGATTGAGAGCCGCCCCAAGGGCGCCCTCTCGGCCGTGGCCGAGAAGATCGAGTACTGGACGCAGGACGGCCACCAGCGCCTGTACCTCATCGTCTCCTTCCTGCCCGTGCCCACTGGCGTGGGCAAGGGCACGGTGGACCGCGCCATCGAGTTCTTCATGCCCGTGGGGCAGAACAGCGAGTCGCAGCAGTGGATCACCTCCAGCATGCGCCTGCTGTCGCTGGCCGCGCGCGGCGGTTTCCTGGAGCGCGCGCTGTCCGACATGCGCAAAGTGGCCTGGGACCGCGGCCCGGTGCGCCTGGGCACCTACGAGAAGGCCGACGGCACGCGCGTGCCGCTGTGGCACGACTCCGAAGTGGCCGCTGTGGCCTATGCCATCCAGAACATCCTGGCGCGCCGCGTGCAAGACCCGGTGCAGCAAAGTCTGCCGCTGGACGACCCCGAACAGGACGGTGCCAGCGACACGCCACCGCCCATGGCCGGCAAGAAATGCCCCGAGTGCGGCGCGCACGCCATGATCCGCAAGGACGGCTGCGACTACTGCACCCAGTGCGGGCACATGGGTTCTTGCGGGTAGCCTTGGCACACCCCCCTGGGCCGCTGCGCGGCTTCCCCCCACTCTCGCGCTGCGCGCGGGCAGGGGGACGACGCCAGCGCGGTGCGGTGGCCCTTGCGCGGCGTTTGCTGGCTGGGACCGCGCCCGTGGTGTGGGCACTGGGGGGGCTGACATGGAGCGACCGCGGCGGCCTGTGATACCGGTGCAGCCGGTGGCCGGGCGGCCGTCGGCCGAGGCGCTGGCGCGCATTGACTGGCGCTGGCATTGGGCCACGCTGGGCTGGGCGCCGCACCGGCTGGGTTTCTTCCTGGCCCTGGTGGTGCTGGGCATGGCCAGCCTGTGGTGGGCCGGGGTGCAGGCTGCGCCGCTGGCGCCGTTCCTGGTGCCGCCGGCCGTATTGCCACCTGCCGTGGTGCATGCGGCGGTGATGGTGTTCGGCTTCATGCCGCTGTTTTTTGCCGGTTTCGGCTTCACGGCGCTGCCCAAGTGGCTGGAGGTGCAGCCCTGGCCGGTGCGCGTGCTGTGCGCGCCGCTGGTGCTGCAGGCCCTGGGCTGGCTGGCCTGGCTGGGGGGCGCCATGGCGACCCCGGCGCTGGCCTGGGTGGGCCTGGGGGCGGCTTGGCTGGGCCTGGGCTGGACCGGCGCCCTGCTGGCGTGGCTGGTCTGGTGTAGCCCGCTGGCCGACCGCCTGCACGCGCGCCTGATCGTGGTCGCCTGGGGGGCGGGCTGGCTGTGCCTGGCGGCGCTGGGCTTGGCCGTGTGGCGTGGCGATTTCGCCCTGGCGCAGACCCTGGCGCGGGCCGGCTTGTGGAGCTTCGTGCTGGTGGTCTTTGCGGCAGCGCTGCACCGCATGATTCCCTTCTTCACCTCCAGCGCCATGCCCGGCATCGCGGCGCGGCGGCCGTTCTGGGTGCTGGCGCTCATGGTCGGGGCGGCCTGGGGCGAGGCGGGCGCCGCGCTGGTGGGGGCGTGGTGGCCCCTGTCCGCGCCAGCGCTGCTGCTGCGCGGCATGCTGGAGCTGGGCGTGGGCGCCGTGCTGCTGTGGCTGGCGGGCGTGTGGTGGCGTGTGCTCGGGCTGAAGAACCGCCTGCTCGCCATGCTGCACGCCGGCTTCGTCTGGCTGGGCCTGGCCTGGGTGCTGGGCGGCGCGGCGCATGCCTGGCACGGCTGGCAGGGCACAGCGGTGTGGCCGCTGGCCATGCTGCACGCGCTGGCGCTGGGCTGCATGGGCGCGATGATGCTGGCCATGGTCTCGCGCGTGTCCTGCGGCCATGGTGGGCGCCCGCTGGTGGCCGATGGTTTGTTGTGGAGCCTGTTCTGGCTGCTGCAGGGCGCGCTGCTGCTGCGCCTGGCCGCCGCGCTGTGGCCCGCGTGGGGCGCGGCCCTGCTGCCGTGGGCCGCGCTGCTGTGGGCCGTGGTGGTGCTGGCCTGGGGGCTGCGCATGGGGCGTTGGTACGGCCGCCCGCGCGCTGATGGCCGGCCAGGGTAAGGTCGTAATTTATGCAAGAAAGTGGCGCCAACCCTTATCCAGTAAGCGCTAAAAGCTATTGAAAAATGAGTGATTCCTTGTTCTTCGATGCACTGGCGGTGCTGCTGCAAGCGCGCCAGACCGTACTGCCCAAGCGCCTGGGCGCCCCGGGGCCGGATGCGGCGCAGCTGGCGGCCATCCTCGGTGCGGCAGCGCACGCGCCTGACCACGGCGCCCTGCTGCCCTGGCGCTTCGTGCGCATTCCGCAGGCCGCGCGTCCGGCCCTGGCCGAGGCGTTTGCCCAGGCCCTGGCCGAGCGCAACCCCGAGGCGGCGCCGGACCAGCTGGCGCAGGCACGCGACAAGGCCTTTCGTGCCCCGGAACTGCTGGTGCTGGTGGTTGACGGTGCCTGTGGCGCCCCGGCCATCGGGTGGGACGAGCGCCTGGTGTCGGCGGGCTGTGCGGTGCAGAACGTGCTGCTCATGGCCACGGCACTGGGCTTCGGCTCGGCCCTGACCAGCGGCAAGGCCCTGCAGTCGTTGGCGCTGCGCAGCCTGCTCGGCCTGCCTGCCCCGTCGCGGGCGCTGTGCTTCATCAGCATCGGCACGGTGCTGGCACGCAAGCCCGCGCGCACGCGCCCAGGGCCGTCGGCCTATGTGGGAACCCTGGTTCCGGGTGAGGGCATCGTGCCGGGGTGGGAGAATCTCTAGCCATGCAAATCCAGCACTTTGACGACCTGCTGCGCGCCGCGCGCGCCCAGCCCGAGCCGCAGCGCTTGTTGATGGTATTCGTCGGCACCGAACTGCCCGAAGGCGCCAGCCCCGAACAGCGTGCGCGCTTCGCGCAGGGCGAGGGCGGCGCCCTGGTGCCCTTGATGTGCGTGGACAAAACGCCCGAGGAGCTGGACTCCTTTGCCACGCTGGCGCGCGAGGCACAGCAGTTCGAGGCGCCGCACCAGCCGTGGCGCCTGGTGTTCGCCGCCGCGCTGGCGGGCCGTGGCGGCCAGGCGCCCAGCAGCGCGGATGCCGAGCAACCGCTGCAGCACATGGTGGAGTCGATCAAGGCGGGCCAGTTCGGTCCGCTGCTGCCATTCGACCGGCAGGGCGAACCCGTCCACTTCAAATGACGGCATCCGCTTCCCTGCCAGGCCTGCATTCGCCCGGCGTCGGCTTCGAGCAGCCTTTCGAGATGCTGCAGGCCTGCCATGAGCGCGTGCAGCGCATGCTCAGCCTGCTGCAGCGCCTGCAGGACTACCTGCACGACAAGCCGTGCGACGACATGGCACGCCAGGCGGCGCGCGATGTGCTGCGCTATTTCGACATCGCCGCCCCGCTGCACCACGAGGACGAGGAGTTGCACGTGTTTCCGCCGCTGCTCGCCCAGGGTAGCCCGGTGGTCGTGGCGCTGGTGCAGCAGCTGCAGGCCGACCACGCCGCCATGGCGGCGGACTGGGCCCAGGCGCGCGTGCCGCTGCAGGCGCTGGCAGAAGGGCGGTTGATGGCGTTCAGTGCGGCGCACGAAGCGCTGCTGGCGCGCTTCGCCGCGCGCTATGGCGCACACATCCGCCACGAAGAGGACAGCGCCTACCCCGCGGCCCAGGCATTGCTGCCCGAAGCGACGCAGCAGGCCATGGGCGTGGAGATGGCGCGCCGGCGCGGCGCGCGTTGAGCGTCAGTGGACGATGACCGGGTTCTGTGCCAGCCCGGTGTAGCGATCCAGCGCGGCCTCGACTTCTTCCTGCGTGGGGGTGTCGCGTTGCCAGGCCAGAATTTGCTGCTGGAACATTTCGGCCCACGAGCCGTCGAGGTAGACCTCTTTGCCCGAGCGCTTGTCCACGATTTCAAAGCCGTGGCGTGGCAACTGGGGCACCTGCGGCTGCTGCGCATCGCCGCCGGGGGGCTCAAAGGCTTCGGGCAGGATGTGAACCACCACGAAAGAGTCCGAGTCATAGAGCATTTGCATGGCGTTCCTCCTTTCCGATTGCCTGTCAGATGACGGCCAGCACCCGGAAGTTCAAGGCCCGGCTGCTGCTTTGCAGTATTTCACGAAAGCGTCGCCCCTATGGCGCGCTGGTCTCTTTCAGCCGTAAATCGACAAAATCGCCGCTGCTCTGGGTGATGCGCAGGCGCACCGGCAGGTAATGCACGCTGGGCGCCAGCCACAGGTCGGCGCGTTGGTCGTGTTCGTCCTCGGGCACGCGTTGCAGCTTCAGCGCCGTGATGGTGCCTGCGGGCAGCTCCAGCGGCTCGGTCTGCGCCACGCGGAATACCCAGCGGCTGGCAGAGCGTGCGCTGGCCGTGGTCAGCGCGATCTCGGTGCCTTCGGGGTAGCGCTCGGGAGCAGCGGCGATCAGCGACGCCAGCTCGATGAACACGCTCAACCGGTCCTGTGCGCCCGGCGCAATCGGTGCCGAGGGCGTGTTGGCGCTGAAGGTGATGCGTCCCTGGTCGAAGTCGAAATGCGCGGCCTGCTCGCTGCGCACGCGGTCGCCAAAGCGGCGGGGCTGCAGCCCGTGCGCGGTGAGCTGGCCGACGCTGGTCTGCGCGCGCGAGCCGATCAGGAAGGCGCGGATTTCCTGGCGCGCCTCGTAGTGCGTGCCGTCGTGCTTCCAGAGCATTTCGGCGCTGGCGCTGTAGTGGAAGCGCTTGACTTCGCCGCTCACCTCGAACGCCAGGCGTGTGGGAGGAGGCACGCGCACGGGCGGCGGCACGGCGCCGCCGGCCTGGGCGCTGGCGCCACCGGGCAGCGTGATGGCCAGACCAGGGTCCCGGGGCTCCGGCGGTTCGGTCGGTGCGCTGGTGCTTTCTTGCGGCGCACTGGCGGGCGCATCGGGGGCGGAGGCGGCAGCCAGCGCCTCGCTCGCTGCAGGCGCGGGTGCCACAGGCAGCTGCGCAGGGGCCTCGGGGCGTTCGGGCGGCTGCTCGATCGGCACGGCGATGTCGCCCGCCGTGGCGGCGGCCAGCGAGGCAGCATCGGTGGGGAAGGCATCGGCAGGCAGCGCGGGCAGGGCATCTTGGGCGACCGGGGCCGGCTGTGGTTTGGGTTTGGGTTTTTGCGGTGGCGTGGGGTGCGGCGGTGCGGTGGGTGCGGGCTGGGGCGGTGGCAGGGCGATGCTGCGGGTGCTGAAGGCAGCCACCTCGGGGCTGTGCAGGCGCGTCGCCAGGTCGGGCAGGCCCAGCAGCACCAGGGCGTGCAGGGCCAGCACCAGGGCCGTGAGCAGCAGCAGGGCGCGGCGCGGCATCAGGGCGCGCTCCAGCCCAGGTCGGCAGACAGTTGCCGTGCCGCGGCGCGCAGGGGCGTGGCGACGGCGCCGTCCCAGTCCGGGTCGAAGGTGGCGGCGGGCCCCAGCGTGGTGATGCCCAGCACCAGGTGGCCGTCGGCGTCGAACACCGGGGCGCAGAAGGCCACGATGCCGGGCAGCAGCGTATCGACCACCCGCGCCAGCCCGCGCGCGCGTACTTCGTGCCACAGCGTCTGAGCCGCTGCGGCGCTATGGGGCAGGTCCGCACGCTGCTGGCGCCGGGCCAGTGCCGTCTCGCGCGCCAGCAGCGCGGCTGTGGTCTCGGTGGGCAGGTAGGTGCCGAAGCAGCGCCCGGTGGCCGAGGACAGCAACGGCATCACGTCGCCCAGGCGCAGGTTGACCGTGACGGCCTGCGGCGCTTCCTCCCAGTGCACGATGGTGGGGCCATGGTTGCCCCAGACGGCCAGCGCCAGGGTGTGGCCGAGTTGCTCGCGCAGCGCCGGGATGCGTTCGCGCGCCAAGCGCACCGGATCGAGCCGCGAGAGCGCGGCCAAACCGAGCTGAAGCGCCGCCGGGCCGAGGTCGTAGCGGGCGCTGCGCAGGTCTTGCGCTACCAGGGCCAGGCGCTGGAAGCTGACCAGGTAGCGGTGTGCCTTGGCTGCACTCATGCCGGCGCTGGCCGCGAGGTCCTTGAGCATGAGCGGCCCGCTGGCGCGCGCCAGGGTGTCGAGCAACGCGAAGCCCACTTCCACCGACTGTATGCCCAGGCGTTCCTTGTTCATCTGCACTGCGAGCGTGTTCACGCTCTAAAATGAATTTTCGATTAGTTGAATGAGTTTACTCAATCGTAATTCGGGGCGGCCCTCGCCGTTCCAGGAGACCCGCCATGAAACTTGCCACCTACAAGGATGGTTCGCGCGACGGCCAACTGGTCGTGGTATCGCGTGACCTGGGGTTGGCCCATTATGCGACCGGCATTGCCAGCCATCTGCAACAGGTGCTGGACGACTGGAACTTCCTCGCGCCGCAGTTGCAGGACCTGTACGACCTGCTCAACGCCGGCAAGGCGCGCCATGCATTCCCGTTCGATCCGCGCCAGTGCATGGCGCCGCTGCCGCGCGCCTACCAGTGGGCCGACGGCTCGGCCTACATCAACCACGTGGAGCTGGTGCGCAAGGCGCGCGGCGCCGAGGTGCCGGCCAGCTTCTATACCGATCCGCTGATGTACCAGGGCGGGAGCGACGATTTCCTCGGGCCTTGCGACGACGTGGTGGTGCCCAGCGAGGCCATGGGCATCGACTTCGAGGCCGAGATCGCCGTCGTCACCGGCGATGTGCGCATGGGCGCTTCGCCCGAGCAGGCGCTGGAGGGCGTGCGCCTGGTGATGCTGGCCAACGACGTGTCGCTGCGCAACCTCATTCCGGGCGAGCTGGCCAAGGGCTTTGGCTTCTTCCAGTCCAAGCCGGCGACGGCGTTCAGTCCCGTGGCCCTTACGCCCGACGAGCTGGGCGGGGCCTGGCAGGGCGGGCGCGTGCACCTGGCGCTGCATTCCACCTGGAACGGTCGCAAGGTTGGCATGTGTGACGCCGGGCCCGAGATGACCTTTCACTTTGGCCAGCTCATTGCCCATATCGCCAAGACGCGCAACGTGCGCGCCGGCTCCATCGTTGGCAGCGGAACGGTGAGCAACAAGGACTGGGCCAAGGGCTACAGCTGCATTGCCGAGAAGCGGTGTATCGAAACCATCGAGCACGGCCAGCCGTCCACCGGGTTCATGCAATTCGGCGACACCATTCGCATCGAGATGCGTGGGGCCGACGGGCAAAGCCTGTTCGGGGCCATTGACCAGCAGATCGCCGCGCTGCACGAATCTGAATAAAAACCGCTCCAGCCCTTATGCAGTAAGCGCTAGCAGCTGCAAAAACAGGAGCGACTGCAGGGTTTGGCAAAGCGCGCTACGCTGGATGTTTTGACCCAGTGGAACGCCCTATGCTGAATTTTGACTTTCACAACCCTACCCACATTGCCTTTGGCGAGGGCCGCGTGGCCGACCTGGATCGCCTGGTGCCCGCGCAGGCGCGTGTACTGATCCTTGTGGGCGGCGCCAGCGCCGAGAAGAACGGCACGCTGGCCGAGGTGCGCCAGGCCCTGGGCGCGCGCACCCACGCGACGTTCTCGGGCATCGAGCCCAATCCGAGCTACGAAACGGCGCTGCGCGCCGTGCAGCAGGTCCGTGAGGGCAGCTTCGATTTCCTGCTCGCCGTGGGCGGCGGCTCGGTGATCGATGCCGTCAAGTTCATCGCGGCGGCGGTGCACATCGAGGGCGACCCCTGGAGCATTCTGGAAAAGCGCGGGCGCAACATCGCGCGGGCCATGCCGTTCGGCGCCGTGCTGACGCTGCCGGCCACCGGCTCGGAGATGAACAACGGCTCTGTCATCACGCACCGCGCCAAGGGCGCCAAGCTGCCCTTTAGCAGTGCCCACTGCTTTCCGCGCTTTGCGGTGCTGGACCCGACCAAGACCTACACGCTGCCGCCGCAGCAGTTGGCCAACGGCGTGGTCGATGCCTTCGTGCACACCACGGAGCAGTACCTGACCTACCCCGTCAACGCGCTGGTGCAAGACCGCTTCGCCGAGGGCATTCTGCAAACGCTGGTTGAAGTGGGGCCGCGCATCCTGGCTGCGCCGGAGCCGGTGTACGCCGACCGCGCCAACATGATGTGGACGGCCACGCTGGCGCTCAACGGCCTGATTGGTGCCGGCGTGCCGCAGGACTGGGCCACGCACATGATCGGCCATGAGCTCACCGCGCTGCACGGCATTGACCATGCCCGCACGCTGGCCATCGTGCTGCCCGCGTTGCTCAACGACCGGCGGGAGTCGAAGCGCGCCAAGCTGCTGCAGTACGCCGAGCGTGTGTGGGGCCTGCGCGAGGGGGACGAAGAGGCGCGTATCAGCGCCGCCATCGAGCGCACGCGCGCATTCTTTGAAAGCCTGGGCGTGCCTACGCGCCTGGGCGCTTACGGCCTGGGGGCTGAGCACGTGGATGCGGTGGTGGCCCAGTTGGAGGCGCACGGCATGGTCAAGCTGGGCGAGCAGCGCGACATTACGCCCGAGGTGGCGCGCCGCATCCTGCTGGCGGCGCTGTAGTCGGCGGTGCTGGCGGTGCTTTAACGCACCGCCAGGCGCTCGCGCAGCCGCGCCAGGCGGCGCCAGGCGGTGTCGATGTCGGCCTCGGTCAGCTCGCCGTTGGCAATCGCCTCGCGCACCAGGCTGGCCACATGGCGGCCCATGTCATAGCGTGGCTGAAAGCCGGGCACCCGCGTGGCAGCGCCCGGATTGTTCGATAACACCAGCAGGTCGTTGCCCGCCCGGATGGCGCGCACCACCGCTTCGCGGGGCGTGTGCTGCAACTGAATGGCGCCCATGTGCAGGTCGTCGGTGACGACCACGCCGTCGAAGCCGTCGCGCGCGCGCAGCAGCGGCTGGATGAAGCGCTGCGAGAGCGTGACTGGCCAGTCCGGATCGACGCTGCGGTTGACCAGGTGCGCGGTCATCACGGCGTCGGCGCTGCCGCTGCGGATCAGCTGCTGGAACGGCCACTGCTCGATGGGCTGTGCCGTTTGCGTCACGTCCACCAGTCCCAGGTGGGTGTCGCCGGTGGCCAGTCCGTGGCCGGGCCAATGCTTGAGTGCGGTGAGCACGCCGGCCTCGTGGTGCGCCTGGATGAATGTCTCGGCGTAGCGCACCACCGTGGCCGGGTCGTTGGAGTAGGCGCGCTTGAGCTTGCCGATGACGGGCGAAACCGCCTGCTGCAACGGGTCGGCGGGGTCGCCGCGCAGATCGACCACCGGGCCGAAGTTGAAGTTGAACCCAGCGTCGGCCACCATGCGCGCCATCTGGCCGTAGGTGGCGCGGGCCTGTGCGGGTGTTTGCTGCGCCGCGACATCCTCGGCCGAGGGCGTGTCGGCAAACCCGTTCGAGGCGCGCAGCCGCTGCACCAGACCGCCTTCCTGGTCCAGTGCGATCAGCAGCGGGTAGGGCAGCGGGTTGGCCTGCTGCAGTGCCTGGTTCAGCGCCCGCACCTGCGCGGGGCCGGTGATGTTGTAGCGGTACAGGATGATGCCGCCCAACTGCCCGGCACGGATTTGCTGCAGCGCTTCTTGCACGCCCGGGGCATCGGGGGTGCTGCCATCGATGCCCATCATCACCATCTGGCCGACCTTCTGCTCCAGGGTCAGCGGCACCGGTGTGCTGCTACCGCCGCCGCAAGAGGCCAGCAGTGCGGTGGCGGTGGCCGCCGCCAAGGCGAGGAGGCGTCTGGTGGCGCGCCGGGCGGGGCGTGCCGCAGGCGAAGTGCCGGGGGTGGTTTGCGGTGGCGTGCGGAGCGTCGTGGAGGAGTGCATGGGTAAAGGCGCGGGCGCGCGTAATCCAAAAGGGCTCCGTATTGTTACCGTGACGCCAGGGCCTCGACTTGCACCGCGCAGTCGTAGAACGTCGGGCCTTCGCCAAGGTCGGTCAGCGCCTGGCTGGTGAGCTGGTTGACGTTGGTGCCGTCCAGTCCCAGCTTGCGCCACCAGATGCCGAGCCCGTTCACCACCCCCGGGCGCGCGCGCTCGCAGACCACCGCGTGGCAGGCATGGCTGCCGCGGTCGTTGAACACACGCACCACGCTGCCGTCGGCAATGCCGCGTGCCGCGGCGTCCTGCGGGTGGATCTCCAGCAAGGGGCGCCCTTCGATGTCGCGCAGGCTTTGCACGTTGACGAAGCTGGAGTTGAGGAAGTTGCGCGCGGGCGGCGAGATCATCGCCAGCGGGTACTGTGGCGATTGGCCCGGGGCCTCGTGGTTGGGCACGTAGTCGGGCAGCGGATCGAGCCCGCGCGCGGCCAGGCGCGGGCTATGGAACTCGCAGCGGCCCGATGGCGTGGGAAAGCCGCCCTGGGCGAAGGGCGCCTCCGGGCCGGGCAGTGTGACGAAGCCTTGCGCCAACAGGTGCTCGAAGTCCACGGCCTCGCCGTAGGCCTGGCGGCAGAGCTGCTCGTCCGTGTCATCGAAGCACGGCTCCGTGAAGCCCATGTGCCGTGCCAGGTCGCGAAAGATCTGCGCGTTGCTGCGCGCCTGGCCCTGCGGCGCGATCGCCGGGCGGTTGAGCAGTACGTCGGTGTGGCCGTAGGCCAGGTGCACGTCCCAGTGTTCGAGCTGCGTGGTCGCCGGCAGGATGTAGTCGGCCCAGTCGGCCGTATCGGTCTGGAAATGCTCCAGCACCACGGTGAACAGGTCCTCGCGCGCGAAACCTTGCACCACCTTCACCGAGTCGGGCGCCACGGCGACCGGGTTGCTGTTGTAGACCACCAGGGCTTCGATCTTCGGGCCAAAGGTGGGCGAGGCCGGGCGCAGCAGATCGTCGCCAATGGTCACCATGTTGATGGTGCGCGGCGTACGCCCGGCCAGCAGGTCGGGGCGCTGCAGCGCCGCCCGCTGCACCGGGAAGGCGCCCGAGCTGGACAGCAGCAGCCCGCCTGCGCGATGGCGCCACGCACCGGTGAGCGCGGGCAGGCAGGCCACGGCGCGCACGGCGTTGGCACCGCCGTGCGCACGCTGCACGCCGTAGTTCAGGCGGATGGCGGCGGGCTGGGTGGTGCCCCAGTCCTGCGCCAGCTGGCGGATTTGCGCCACGGGCAGGCCGCAGACCGCAGCGGCACGCTCGGGTGGCCATTGCAGGGCGCGCGCGCGCAGGGCCTCCCAGCCCTGGGTGTAGCGCGCGATGTAGTCGTGATCCAGCCAATCGTGCACGATCAGCTCGTGCATCAGCGCCAGCGCCAGCGCCGCATCGGTGCCGGGCAGCAGCTGCAGGTGCTCATGGCATTTGTCCGCCGTCTCGGTGCGGCGCGGGTCGATGCACACCAGGCGTGCCCCCGCGCGCTTGGCCTGTTGGGCATAACGCCAGAAATGCAGGTTGCTGCCAATCGAATTGCTCCCCCAGATCACGATGAGGCGCGACTCGGCGAAGAACTCCACGCGCATGCCCACCTTGCCGCCCAGCGTGTGCACCAGGCCCTCGCCGCCCGCCGTGGCGCAAATGGTGCGAGCCAACTGCGAGGCGCTGAGGCGGTGGAAAAAGCGCCGGTCCATGCTTTCGCCCTGCACCAGCCCCATGGTGCCGGCGTAGCTGTAGGGCAGGATGGCCTGCGGGTCGCGCGCGGCAATCTCGCCCAGGCGCGCGGCGATGCCGGTCAGCGCTTCGTCCCATGAGACGGGCGTGAACTGCCCGCTGCCCTTGGGGCCGGTGCGCATGAGCGGCGTCAGGATGCGCTCCGGGTGGTGCGTACGCTCGGCGTACTTCGAGACCTTGGCGCACAGCACGCCATCGGTGTGGCGGTGCGCGGGGTTGCCCTGCACGCGCACGGCGCGGCCGTTCTCCACGGTGGTCAGCAGGGCACAGGTGTCGGGGCAATCGTGCGGGCAGGCGCCGCGCACGGGGTTGGAAGAAAGCATGGCGAACAGGAGAGTGGGGGCAGGCGCAGCAGTATTCCACTTTCACCAAAGTGCTGTACTAGACTGTGCCAATCGAAGGAAAACTGCCATGAAGACCATTGACGCCATCGCCGCCCAGGCGCCCGCCATCGCTGCGCTGCGCCGCGACATCCACGCCCACCCCGAGCTGTGTTTCGAAGAAGTGCGCACCGCCGACCTCGTGGCCGCAAAGCTCACGCAGTGGGGCATTCCCCTTCATCGCGGCATGGGCAAGACCGGCGTGGTGGGCATCGTGCACGGGCGCGACGGCGGTGCCTGCGGGCGTGCTGTGGGCCTGCGTGCCGACATGGATGCGCTGCCGATGCAGGAATTCAATACCTTCGCGCATGCCAGCCAGGCGCCGGGCAAGATGCACGCCTGCGGCCACGACGGCCATACCGCGATGCTGCTGGCGGCGGCCCAGTACCTGGCCAGCCACCGCGACTTTGACGGCACGGTGTACCTGATCTTCCAGCCGGCCGAGGAGGGCGGCGGCGGCGCGCGCGTGATGATGGACGATGGCCTGTTCACCCGCTTCCCCATGGAGGCCGTGTTCGGCATGCACAACTGGCCCGGCATGCCTGCGGGCACCATGGCCGTGAGCGCCGGGCCGGTGATGGCCTCGACCAGCGAGTTCAAGATCACCATCCGAGGCAAGGGCAGCCACGCCGCCATGCCGCACATGGGCATTGACCCGGTGCCCATCGCCTGCCAGGTGGTGCAGGGGTTTCAGAGCATCGTCAGCCGCAACAAGAAGCCGTTGGACGCTGGTGTGATCTCGGTCACCATGATCCATGCCGGGGAGGCCACCAACGTGGTGCCCGACGCCTGCGAGCTGCAGGGCACGGTGCGCACCTTCACCACCGAATTGCTCGACCTGATCGAGCGCCGCATGCGCCAGGTGGCCGAGCACACCTGCGCCGCGCACGAGGCGCGCTGCGAGTTCGAGCTCGTGCGCAACTACCCGCCCACGGTGAACAGCCCGGCCGAAGCGGCGTTCGCGCGCCAGGTGATGGTGGACATCCTCGGCGAGGACAAGGTGCTGGCGCAGGAGCCCACGCTCGGTGGCGAGGACTTCGCCTACATGCTGCAAGCCAAGCCGGGCGCGTACTGCTTCATCGCCAATGGCGAAGGCGGCCACCGCGACGCGGGCCACGGCGCCGGCCCGTGCACGCTGCACAACCCGAGCTACGACTTCAACGACGCGCTGATTCCGCTGGGCGCGACCTACTGGGTGCGGCTGGCGCAGGCGTGGCTGAACCGTGCGCCCGGTTAATCTTTAAGAGAAATGGCGCTAGCCCTTACGGGGTAAGCGCTGGCAGCTATTGATTATGTAGCGAGTCGTGGGGCCCATCACTCCTCGCCCCAGGGCAGCATCAGGGTCAGCAGTGACAGCCGCGCGAATTCGGGCGTGAAGGCGTCGATGATCTGCTGCGGCTCGGGGCACAGCGTGGTGTCGGTCATCACGCCAAACTGCACGCCGCCGCCGTAGCTGAGGATGGAGACGCCCAGCCCGATGTCGCCCGACTGCGGCACCCAGAACATGCATTGCGTCACGCGCGCGCCGCACAGGGTCAGCGCGTCGCGCGGGCCGGGCACGTTGGTCATTACGGCGGTGGTCTTGCGCGCGAACAGGTTCAGCAGCGCATCCTGCGCGGGCTTGACCAGCATGCCCGCCATCGACAGCATGGCGAAGGCCAGCAGCGGTTGCGTGCTGCCCTTGAGCGCGTTCATGCGTTGGCGCACCTCGTATACGCGTTCAATCGGGTTCTCGATGCCGATGGGCAGCACCAGCGGCACCAGGCCGAAGTGGTTGCCCAGCTTCCAGGCCTGCTCCATGGGGCGCAGGTTCACCGGGATCATGGCGCGGATCTCCTGGCCCGCCGGGTCGTCTCCCTGGGCGCGCAGGTAACCGCCGATGGCACCGGCCACGCACGACAGCAGCACGTCATTGACCGAGCAGTTCAGCGCCTTGCCGATGGCCTTGACCTCGTCCAGCGGGAGCGGCGGGCACCAGGCGACGCGCTTGGCGTGGCCCGGCTTGCCCTTCAGGCGCGTGGCCGAGTCGTCGGGCATGAGCGCCAGCGCGGCGGCGTCGCTCACCAGCTGGTAGGCCATGCACGCGGCCTCCACCGAGCCCGCCAGGCCCTGCTCCAGCATTTTCTCGGGCTCGCGCAGCAGGTGCAGTGAATGCGCGGCGCTTTCGCCCACCATGTCGATGGCCTTCACGGCCATGTCGGTGAAGGGGCGGATCAGCGTGTCGGCCAGCCATTCCTCGGGGCTGCCCGCGTCGTGCGCGGGCTTGGCGCGGCGCTGCGGCGGCTCGCTGCCGCCATC
>Ga0222428_100422_pt1 | contig 16287 bp, 16 predicted proteins | sample 2B5Ametagenome_FD_182471 | JGI IMG/M metagenome (GOLD analysis project Ga0222428, IMG submission 182471) | Enriched microbial communities from leaf-cutter ant dump, University of Wisconsin, Madison, United States - 2B5A (version 2) | ecosystem: Environmental > Terrestrial > Nest > Insects nest >...
ATCGCGTCGCGCAGGCCCGCCAGATCGACCAGCGCGGTCTGGCCCAGGATGTCGTGGCACACCACGCGCACGGGGAACCACGGAAAGTCGATCTCGCGCTTGCGCTCGATGAGCTGGCGCAGGTAGCTGGCCAGTTGCGCCGGGTCGGCGCGGCGCACCAGGTTCTCGGCGTGCACGCGCGCCGTGTAGGGCAGCCTGGCCCAGGCGCCGGGTTGAAGGGCATCGACGGCCTCGCGCGCGTCGAAGTACTGCAGGGACGTGCCGGGAAGGGGTTTGCGGTGGGCGGTGTTCGTCATGGGGCGGGCAGGTTCACTATTTTTCTGATAGCTGCTGGCGCTTGTCCACAGCAATTTTCAGCATGAAATCACGCTGGAAATGGCTGCTGGAAAGCGCTGGCAGCTATGGTTTTCGTCAGAGGCGCTCCTCGATGGGCACGAACTTCTGGTCTTCCGGCCCGGTGTAGTTGGCGCTGGGGCGGATGATTTTGTTGTCCACGCGCTGCTCGATGACGTGCGCGGCCCAGCCGCTGGTGCGGGCGATGACGAACAGCGGCGTGAACATGGCGGTGGGCACCTGCATCATGTGGTAGCTCACGGCGCTGAACCAGTCGAGGTTGGGGAACATGTTTTTCACCTCCCACATCACCTGCTCCAGCCGCTCGGCAATGTCGTACATCTTGGTGCTGCCCGCCTCATCCGACAGACGCTTGGCCACGCCCTTGATGATGACGTTGCGCGGGTCGCTCACGGTGTACACCGGGTGGCCAAAGCCAATCACCACCTCCTTGGCCTCCACGCGGCGGCGGATGTCGGCCTCGGCTTCGGCTGGGGTGTCGTAGCGCTTTTGAATTTCAAAGGCCACCTCGTTGGCGCCGCCATGCTTGGGGCCGCGCAGCGCGCCAATCGCGCCCGAGATGCTGGAATACATGTCGCTGCCCGTGCCTGCGATGACGCGGGCGGTGAAGGTGCTGGCGTTGAATTCGTGCTCGGCGTACAGGTTGAGCGAGGTGTGCATGGCACGCACCCAGTGCGCGGGCGGCTTTTCGCCATGCAGCAGGTGCAAAAAGTGGCCGCCAATCGAGTCGTCCTCCGTCTCCACCTCGATGCGGCGGCCCGAGTTGCTGAAGTGGTACCAGTACAGCAGCATGCTGCCCAGGCTGGCCATCAGGCGGTCGGCAATGTCGCGCGCGCCGGGCAGGTTGTGGTCGTCTTTTTCCGGCAGCGCGCAGCCCAGCGCCGAGACGCCGGTGCGCATCACATCCATCGGGTGGCTGGCGGCGGGCAGTTGCTCCAGCGCCGCTTTCACGCTGCCGGGCAGGCCGCGCAGGGCCTTGAGCTTGGCCTTGTAGGCTTTGAGTTCGGCGCGCGTGGGCAGCTTGCCGTGCACCAGCAGGTGGGCAATCTCCTCGAACTCGCACACCTCGGCAATGTCGAGGATGTCGTAGCCGCGGTAGTGCAGGTCATTGCCCGTGCGGCCCACGGTACACAGGGCGGTGTTGCCCGCCGTGACGCCCGAGAGGGCGACGGATTTCTTCACAGGCTTGGAGGCGGCGGGCTGGGCCGGTGCGGCCACGGCGTCAACGGTTGCGGTGCTCATGGGAGTGTCTCCTGGTTGCGGTAAGAACATGCGATGGCGACGGGACGGCCGGCGGCATCTACCGCCACCATCTCGAACACCCCTTTCAACACCTCCTCGGGCGGCACGCCCGGCTGGTCGGCCAGCCCCGTCACGCACACGGTCATGGAGCTGCGGCCCACGCGGCTGACCCAGCCGCGCAGGGTGAGCTGGCTGCCGACCGGCACGGGTGCGAGGAAATCCACGCCCGTCACACCGGCCATCACCACCTCACGCTGCACCAGGCCGCGCGCGGCCAGAAAAGCCGCTTGCGCCATCAGCTGCAGGCCCTGCCCGGCAAACAAGGTGCCGTGGTGGTTGGCCCGCACCGGCAGCACCAGTTCGCGCGTCTCTACGGTTCCTGGGGGTGTTGTCATGCTTCGCAATTTACGCAGAATAGAGCCCCAGGAACAGGGCTGAAAAGGCGAAATCTTGCGAAAAAAAACCACGCGAATTGCGAATATTGCGAACACCACCACCATCCCAACCCAAGGGAGCGCTGCATGAAAAAGACCTTCATGGGCGTCAAGCTGCGCAAGCTGCGCGCCGAGCGCGGCCTGTCGCAAATCGCGCTGGCGCAAGCCCTGGGCCTTTCGCCCAGCTACCTGAACCAGATCGAGCAAAACCAGCGCCCGCTCACCGTGCAGGTGCTGCTCAAGCTGCACCGCGCGCTGGGCGTGGATATCCAGCAGTTCTCCGAAGACGAAGAAGCGCGCCTGATCGCCGGCCTGCGCGAAGCCCTGGCCGATGCCGCAGAGCCCGTGGCCGTGCCCGAGTTGCAAGAGGTGGCAGCGCAAATGCCCGCGCTGGGCCGCGCCGTCATTGCCCTGCACCGGCGCGCGCTGGAGGCGCAGGAGCGCCTGGAGACCCTGGCGCTACACCTGGGCGACGGCCGCTCCGACCTCGTGGGCAGCATGGCCCCCGCGCGGGCGATGCCGTTCGAGGTGGTGCGCGATTTCTTCTTCGCGCACCAAAACCACTTTGACGCAGTAGACCGCGCCGCAGAAGCGCTGGCGCAAGACGCCCCGCGCGTGCACGGCGGGCGCCTGGGCGAATGGCTGGCGCAGCGCCTGCAGCAGCGCCACGGCGTGCGCGTGGTACTGACCAGCGATGGCCCGGGCGCGGAGCACGCCGAGGGCAGCAAGCGCCGCTTCGACCCCGGCCAGCGCACCCTGCAGCTGGCCTCCACGCTGGAGCCCGCGCAGCAGGCCTTTCAGCTGGCCACGCAGCTGGCGCTGCTGGAAGTGGCCGACACCATCGACCAGCTCACCGACGCCCCGCCCTTCACGCACGACCCCGCTTCGCGCAAGCTCGCCCGCGTGGGCTTGGCCAACTACTTCGCCGGGGCGCTGCTGCTGCCCTACGGCGAGTTCCTGGAAGCGGCCGAGGCCCTGCGCTACGACATCGACTTGCTGGAGCAGCGCTTCGGCGTGGGCTTCGAGACCGTGTGCCACCGCCTGAGCACCCTGCAGCGCCTGGGGGCGCCCGGCGTGCCGTTCTTCTTCATCCGCGTAGACCGCGCGGGCAACATCAGCAAGCGCCAGTCGGCCACGCACTTTCACTTCAGCCGCACGGGCGGCACCTGCCCGCTGTGGAACGTGTACGAAGCCTTCGGCCAGCCCGAGCGGGTGCTACGCCAGCTCGCCAGCATGCCCGACGGGCGCAAATACCTGTGGATCGCGCGCACCGTGAGCGGCGGCCGGCGCGGCTACGGCGCACCGCGCAAGACCTTCTCAGTGGGCCTGGGCTGCGACATCCGCCACGCCCCGCGCCTGGTCTACGCCAAGGGCCTGGACCTGAACGACCCCGGAGCCGCCACCCCCATCGGCATGGGCTGCAAGGTGTGCGAACGCGACGCCTGCCCGCAGCGGGCGTTTCCGTACATCGGGAGGGGGTTGGAAGTGGATGAGAACCAGAGCCGTTTTGCGCCGTATGGGGCGGTGTAGAACGTATTCATGGTCTCTTTCCATCGTGCCCGCAATCCATGCGCGCACCGCAAGCCATGCGGGCGCCGTGGCAAGGTTTTGTGGCCGCCTCGCACATCCAAAACAGCGTGCCCGGGGCCTTGGCAGGTGGCTCTTGGCGGTCGGGGCGGACCAGGGCGGCCGTCAGGCTTGCATCACGACCGGCCCACCTTTTTCTAGCGCACGCCGGTAAGCGGGGCGGGCCTGAATGCGTTGGCGGTAGGCAGCCAGGTGGGGCCAAGCGGCAGCATCAGCGCCACGCGCAAGCACGGCTTCGACCGCAAAGCTCATCTGGAAGTCGGCCATGGTCAGGTGCTCGCCCGCAAACCAGCGGTGCTGGGCCAGGTGCGTCTCCATGAAAGCCAGGGCAGTCTGCACGTTGGGGGCAATGAGCTTGCGCTGCACCGTGGCGCACAGGGTACGGGCGATGGGGCGCACGAGGAAGGGCATGGGCTGGCGCGGGATGGTGTCGAACACCAGCTGCATCACCAGCCAGTTCATCAGCGAGCCCTCTGCGTAGTGCATCCAAAAACGGCACTGGCGGTGCGCCTCTGTGCCGCGCGCAGGCTCCAGTTGGGCCAGCTCCGCCGGGGCCTGGGGGCCGTAGCGCTCAACCAGGTACTCGATGATGGCGCCCGACTCGGCGACGACCACATCGCCGTCAGTGATGACCGGCGACTTACCCAGCGGGTGCACCTTCTTGAGCGCGGCTGGCGCCAGCCGCGTGGCAGGGTCACGCCGATAGAGGCAAATCTCGTAAGGCAAGCCCAGTTCTTCAAGCAGCCACAGGATGCGCTGTGAGCGCGAGGTTTCAAGGTGGTGAAGGGTCAGCATGGATGGCATGGTAGTTGTTGCGCCCGCTTCGCGCAGCCAGAGCATAAGCCCGCAGTGACTGAGCACCGCTCACACAGATGCACGTCCTGCTGACGGCTTGCAACTCGGGCCCAGAGCGCGGTTTTGCTCTGCCGTGATGGATCGCTCAGCGCGGCTGGACTATTCAAACGTCGCAATGTACTGGACAAGATGTTTTTTGTCCTAGACAATAAAAGCCGCACACCCCAGCGCGCATGAACACCCTCAAGCATCCGACTACCCTGACGCCGCCGGCCTCTGGAGAGACCGGCCTGAATAACGATGCCTTGAATGTGTGGGGATGGCGCTACGATTTGCCCATTCCCCTGGGGATCATCGTCGCTAAGGGTCGCGGTGGCGTAGAGCAAGCACCAAATTTTTTGTCCAAGACAATTTTTAGCTATGGTTGTGCCAAACCCATAGCCAGCGATCTGCCCCGCACCATGGGCTCGCAGGATTCGCGTGCCCCTCGCAGGGCTTTCACCTCTGTGGGGCAGCGCACGCATCGGGCTCACATCGCCGCGCACGGCATGGGCGACCTCTCCGCGACCTACGCAGAGCAGGCAAACGCAAGCCTGCGCGCAGGCCACTGCAGCCACCCGCCCTCCACGGCCCCATGGGTTGGCGCCTCTGCGCCCATCTGGGTGACGCACAGGCGTCTGGCCTTGGCACCCTGAGCGGAATAAGGCCATGGACTACACCGTCGTATGGTTCAAGCGCGACCTGCGGGTATACGACCACGCGCCGCTGGCCCATGCGGCGGCCCGTGGCCCGGTGCTGTGCCTTTACGTGCTGGAGCCCAGCCTGTGGGCGCAACCGGACAGTGCGCTGCAGCACTACCAGTTCCTGCGCGAGAGCCTGCGCGACTTGGCGCAACAGTTGCGCGACTGCGGCACACGGTTGGAACTGGCCGTGGGCGAAGTCCCGGAGGTCCTGGCCCGGCTGCACGCGCTGCAACCCTTTGCCCGCTTGGTGTCGCACGAGGAAACCGGCAACGGTGCTACCTATGCCCGCGACCGGGCCGTGGCCCGCTGGTGCCGCCAGCAGGGCGTGGTCTGGCAGGAATGGCCGCAGCATGGTGTGGTACGCCGGCTGCCCTCACGCGAGCACTGGCACCGCCTATGGCAGGCGTACATGCAGGCTCCCAGCCTGCCGGCGCCGGCCAGCCTGCAGTCGGTTTCTTTGCCATGGCGCGACACGTGGCCAACACCCGAGGCGGTGGGGCTGGGGGACGCTCACGACCCGCCCCTGCGCCAGCGCGGCGGGCGCACCCTAGGCCTGCAGGTGCTGCATGATTTTCTGCACGAGCGCGGGGCTTTGTACCGGGGCGGCATTTCGTCACCGCTGACGGCGCCCACGGCCTGCTCGCGCCTTTCGCCCTATCTGGCGCTGGGCAGCTTGGGCATGCGCGAAGTGGTGCAGGCCACGCAGCGGCAACAAGTGCTGCTCCAGTCGCAAGACACCCCCCTGGCGGCACGCCTGCGCCAGGGTTTGGCGGCCTTCATGAGTCGCATGCACTGGCACTGCCATTTCATCCAGAAGCTCGAGTCCGAGCCTGCGCTGGAGTGGCGCAACCTGCACCGGGGCTACGACGGCCTGCGCGAAGACGCCTGGAACCCCGCCCATTTCGACGCACTGCAAGCGGGCCAAACCGGCTGGCCGATGGTGGACGCATGCGTGGCCATGTTGCGCGAGACCGGTTGGGTCAACTTCCGCATGCGCGCCATGCTGGTTTCGGTGGCCGCTTACCCGCTGTGGCTGCATTGGCGCCCCGTGGGGCTGTGGCTGGCGCGCCAGTTTTTGGACTACGAACCCGGCATCCACTGGAGCCAAATGCAAATGCAGGCCGGCACCACAGGCATCAACACCACCCGCGTCTACAACCCCGTCAAGCAGGCGCAAGACCACGACCCCCGCGGCGTATTTGTGCGCCGGTGGCTGCCTGCGCTGCGGCGCGTGCCGGATGCCTGGCTGTTCGAGCCCTGGCGTATGCCACCGGACGTGCAAGCGCGCTGCGGCGTGCGCGTGGGGCAGGACATTGCGGTGCCACTGGTCGATCTGGCCAGCGCCACCAAAGCCGCCAAGGCGCGCGTGCATGCCCTACGTGCCCAGGAGCCCGTGCGTGCGGCCAAAGCGGCAATTGTGGAAAAGCACGGCTCGCGGCGCGGCACCAATCTGCGCAATCGCAACAGTCGCAAAGCACCAGCGCCATTGCAGCGCTGCCTTGATCTTTAGGCCGTAACCCCCCGGGTCTCACCAATTTCAGCGCGAGGAGGCTGCCATTGACGTCATGCAAGCCTGAACTCCATCCCCTCGCCCATTGCTTGATTTCACTATTTTTCGGAGAACGATCATGCTGCGTTGGTTCACGGGACTCTTGGGTGCTTTGCTGCTCGCCATCACGGCCGGCTGCGGTGCCCGCACCTTGAGCGGGCCGGCAGCGCAAGGCCAACGTGTCGTGCACTGCGCCATATAGCGAGGCATTGCACCATGACTGCACGGCGAAAAGGCGACCTCCCAACAAAGCTCTGCGCTTGCTGCCAGCGCCCCATGGCCTGGCGAAAGAAGTGGGCCAAGGTGTGGCAGGAGGTCAAGTACTGCTCCGAGCGCTGCCGCCGCCATCGCCTCACAGGACCATCCCATGGACAGCAGCCATGAGCACCGACCTGCATGGCGAGCAGCGCCTTGATCCCGTTAAACGAGCCGTAACTCTCACCAGCGACGGCACCGACCCAAGGGCTACAGAGCACGGCATGAACGCAACCGCCACACCGGATCCCGTCCACACCCTGCGCCTGGTGCTGGGCGACCAGCTGCACCGCGGCCACAGCTGGTTCACCCAGGTGGATCGGCAGGTGGTCTATGTGCTGATGGAAGTGCGCCAAGAGACGGACTACGTTCTGCACCACGCGCAGAAAATCCTCGCCATCTTTGCGGCCATGCGCGACTTCGCGCGCCAGTTGCGCGCGGCAGGGCACCGTGTGCGCTATGTGGCGCTCGACGATGCCAGCAACCGCCAATCCATAGGCAACAACCTGAGCGCGCTGGCAGCGCACTACGGCGCCCGGCGGGTCGAGTGGCAACAACCCGACGAATGGCGCCTGAACGCCCAGCTACAGGCTTGGGGCGCGGCCCAGGCACTTGAGTGGGCGGTGGTGGATAGCGAGCATTTTTTGACCGCACGCGGTGAGCTGGCCGCGCTGATGGGCCAGCGCGAGCAATGGCTGATGGAGCACTTCTACCGGCACATGCGCCGCCGCTGGAGGCTGCTGCTAGACGCCAACGGCGCGCCCGCAGGCGGGCAGTGGAACTTTGACCACGACAACCGCAAACGCTGGCCCGGCACCCCACCCGAGCCCGCCGATTGGCGCCCGCAGCACGACCACAGCGCGCTGTGGCGCACGGTGCAGCGATCTGGCGTGCAGAGCTTCGGCAACCCGCAAGCGGCTGACCTGCGCTGGCCACTGAACCGCAGCGAAGCCTTGGCCTGCCTGGAGGCCTTCATCGCCACGGCGCTGCCGCACTTTGGCGACTACGAGGACGCGCTCGCTGCCCAGGCACCACGCCTGTTCCATTCGCTGCTGTCGTTTGCACTGAATGTGAAGATGCTGCACCCGCTGGAGGTGGTGCAGCGCGCCGAAGCGGCCTGGCGCGCCGGCCAGGCGCCGCTGGCCGCCGTCGAGGGCTTTGTACGCCAGATCGTCGGCTGGCGCGAATATGTGCGCGGCATCTACTGGGCCCACATGCCGGGCTACGCGTCGCGCAACGCACTCCATCAGCACACCCCGCTGCCGCACTGGTTCTGGAGTGGCGACACGCGCATGCGCTGCCTGCACCTGGCCATCACGCAATCGCTGCAAACAGCGCACGCCCACCATATCCAGCGGCTCATGGTGATCGGCAATTTCGCGCTGCTCTCCGGGCTGGAGCCGCAGGCGCTGCACCGCTGGTACTTGGGCATCTACATCGACGCCTTCGAGTGGGTGGAGCTCCCCAACACCCTGGGCATGAGCCAGCGAGCGGACGGCGGCCTGATTGCCACCAAGCCCTACGTCAGCAGCGCCGCCTACCTGCAGCGCATGGGCGACTACTGCCAGGGCTGCGCCTACGACCCCAAGCAAAAGACCGGCGCACGCGCTTGCCCCTTCAACGCCCTGTACTGGAACTTCTTTGAACGCCACGCCCCGGTCCTGCAAGGCAACCCGCGCCTGGCCCTGGTGTACCGCCAGCTGCAAAAGATGCCCGAGACGCAGCGCGAGGCCCTGCGCGCGCATGCCGAACAGCTGCGTGACAGGCTCGCCACCCTCTAGCCGATGTGACCGAAAGGACATGCCATGCAATCGCTCCCTCCCGGCTACCGTGCGCTGGTCCTGGGCGCCTCGGGCGCCATTGGCAGCGCCCTAGCCGCCCAACTGCGCGACGACCCTCGCTGCGCCAAGGTGCTCGCGTTGGGGCGCTCCAGCACGCCAGCGGTGGACTTCGACGCCCCGGCCACCATTGCCGAGGCGGCGCACTCATTGGCCCCCCAGGGCCCGTGGAACCTGTTGTTGGTGGCCACAGGCATGCTGCACGGCCCCACGGGCACGCCTGAAAAACGCCTGGCCGGACTGCATGCCGAGCACATGGCGGCCAGCTTCGCCGTCAACACGATCGGGCCCGCCTTGGCATTGGCGCACTTCGCCCCTCAGCTGGCGCACGGCGAGCGCAGCGTGGTCGCGGTACTTTCGGCCAAGGTTGGGAGCATTGGCGACAACCGCCTGGGCGGTTGGTACAGCTACCGCGCCTCCAAGGCGGCGCTGAACATGGTGGTTAAAACCGCGGCCATCGAACTGGCCCGCACCCACCCACAGGCAGTAGTCGCAGCACTGCACCCAGGCACCGTGGATTCGGCCCTTTCAGCCCCATTTCGCGGTACAAAGATCTGGCGACCTGCCCGCGACGCTGCGCACGATCTCTTGACGGTCATCGATGGCCTGCAGCCACACGACAGCGGCGGCTTCTGGGCCTACGACGGCCAGCGCTTACCTTGGTAGCCCACGTAGCAACCTCAGAAAGGAACACCCCATGCGCATTCTGCTTACCGGCGGCACCGGCCTGATCGGCCAGGCTCTGTGCCGGCACTGGCAAAGCCAGGGCCACGAACTGTGGGTCTGGAGCCGCGATCCCCAGAACGTACCCGCCCTCTGTAGCGGTGCTCAAGGCATTGCACAGCTGCAAGCGCTTGATGGAGGCGAGCCGCTGGACGCTGTGGTCAACCTTGCGGGCGCGCCAATTGCCGATCGCCCCTGGACCGAAGCGCGGCGGAGCCTGCTGTGGCGCAGCCGTGTCGATTTGACACGCACCCTCGTGGACTGGATGGGCCGGCAACCCACGCCACCGCGCGTGCTGCTGTCGGGCTCTGCCGTGGGATGGTACGGCGACGGAGGCGAGCAATGGCTGGCCGAAGACAGCGCGCCGGGCAACGCCGACTTCGGCAGCCGCCTGTGCGTGGCCTGGGAGCAAGAGGCCGAGCGCGCGCGCCAGTGGGGCGTGCGCGTAGCGCTGCTGCGCACCGCACCGGTGCTAGCTCCGAAAGGGGGCATGCTGGCGCGGCTGTTGCCGCCCTTCCGGATGGGCTTGGGCGGGCGCCTGGGTAGTGGCCAGCAGTGGATGCCCTGGATTCATCTGGACGACCAAGTGGCCCTCATCGACCACCTGCTGCAGCACGACGCATGCAGCGGGCCCTACAACGCCTGCGCACCTGAAGTGGTACGCAACGCCGACTTCACCCAAACCCTGGCCCGCACGCTGCATCGCCCCGCTGTGTTGCCCGCGCCGACCTGGATCCTGCGCTTGGCACTGGGTGAGATGTCGGTGCTGCTGCTCGGCGGACAGCGGCTGGTGCCGCGCCGCACGCAAGAAACGGGGTTCACCTGGCGCTACCCGCAGCTATCCGTGGCGCTGGCACATTTGCTGCAAAAACCATAGCCGACGAAGCTATGACGGGTTAGCCGCCAGAAGATCACCCCGCAAACGAAAACGCGCACCCAACTGGCAGGTGTAAAGGCAGTCCACCAGTAGCAACGCAGGCCCCTTTCACTCACTATTTGATAGCTGTTTGCGCTTTATAGCAAAGGGCCAGGAGCGTTTTTTACCAAAACCCCTCTGCCACCCTCAAGGCTGTCGTTGCAGCAACTCCAGCTGCAGCGCCACGCGCGCTTTCACGGGGCTCAGGCCCCTGGCATCGGGAAATGGACTGTCCGAGCGCGGCAGCACCCGGCCCAGCGGGCAGCGTGAGGCCACACGCACGGACACACCAGCCGCCTGTGCACGCGCGAGCGCGGCCTGCAGCGCACGGTGTAGCGTGCCATTGCCCGTGGCCGCGACCACAATGCCCTGGGTGCCGCTGGTAACCAGGGCATCGACGATGGCGCCGTCCGCACCTGCATGGCTGAACACAATGTCCACACGCGGCCAGTCGCACTCCAACGCTACGCTTTCAATAGCTGCTAGCGCTTTATAGGAAAGGGCTGGAGGCATATTTCTTGCCCAGCGCACAGCACCCTCCTCGATCCAGCCCAATGGCCCTGCGTCCCCCGAGTCGAAAGCGTCCACGCGGTACGGATGCACCTTCTGGACCTCGCGTGCACCGTGTACCGTGCCGGCGGCCACCACCAGCACGCCCTGCACGCCCGGCTCCGCCGCCACGACCACGGCATCGCGCAGGTTCTGTGGTCCATCCGGCGCCAGTGCTGTCGCGGGGCGCATGGCGCAGGTCAGCACCACGGGTTTGCACGCGGCCAGCACGCTGTGCAGGAACCAGGCCGTTTCCTCCAGCGTATCCGTGCCGTGGGTGATGACGATGCCACGCACCTGCGCATCCGCCAACAGTACGGCGCAGCGCGCCGCCAGCGTGCGCCATATGCCAACGTCCATGTCCTTGCTGTCGATTTGCGCTACCTGCTCGGCCTGCAGCGGACCGCACGCCGCCTGCGCCAGGCCCGGCACGGCGTCGAGCAGTGCCTGCACGCTGAGCTGGGCCGCCTGGTAGCCCACGTTGTCGCCAGCTTGCGCGGCCGTCCCCGCGATGGTTCCGCCCGTACCCAGCACCACGATGTTGTTGGCCCGCACTTGCCACCCCTCAAAAACTGGTTAAAAATACAGTTACTGGATTTAAATCCATATCCCATTTCATCGTACAGCAAGGGAACCCGCCATGTTTGACCACCCCAAGCTCACCGCCCGCCAGCAGCAGATTCTGGATCTGATCCAGACGGCCATCGCCCGCACCGGCGCCCCGCCGACACGGGCCGAGATCGCGGCCGAGCTGGGCTACAAGTCGGCCAACGCCGCCGAGGAACATCTGCAGGCGCTGGCCCGCAAGGGCGTTATCGAGCTGGTCAGCGGCACGTCGCGCGGCATCCGCCTGTGCAGTGACACCGTGCGCAACATCAACGCCGCGCGCGGCACCCAGTTCAGCCTGCCGATTCCGGGCATCACACAGCTCGTGCTGCCCCTGGTAGGCCGCGTGGCTGCAGGCTCGCCCATCCTGGCGCAAGAGCATGTTGACCAAACGTACTGTGTGGAAGGCAGCCTGTTCCAGCACAAGCCCGACTACCTGCTCAAAGTGCGCGGCATGTCGATGCGCGACGCCGGCATCATGGACGGCGACCTGCTGGCCGTGCAAACCACACGCGAGGCGCGCAACGGCCAGATCATCGTCGCGCGCCTCGGCGACGACGTGACGGTCAAGCGCCTGCGCCGCACAACTGCAGGTATTGAGCTGCTGCCGGAGAACCCCGACTACCCGGTGATCACGGTGCAGCCCGGCGAGCCCTTCGAGATCGAGGGACTTGCCGTCGGCCTGATCCGCAACACCATGCTGATGTAGCCCCCACGCCGCGTGCTATCCAGGTGGCGGGCGTTTGGCGGGCATGCCCCCGCCAACCCTGGGTGGCACGCTCCCCTCGCAATCCTGCCTGTGTTCACCCCTTTTTCCTGATTGGAGTTTTCACATGTCGATTGCCTTGTCCTCGATTCGTGCGGCAACTGCCCCCTCCCTGCCGCCCTGGCGCACCCCGCCCCAGGGAGCACGCACAGTGCGCGTAGTGCGCGTACTCGACAGCAACATGCCAGGCTGCGCGGGGCGCCTGGTCATCTCCGGACGCATGGCCGATGTGTGCGCCGAACTCGAGCGCATGGTGCGCCGCGAGCAGCGTTGAACCGCGCATGGCCCACAAAACGAAGGCCATTCCCGGCATGTCCCACTGACTTACCTGCTGTTGCAACGCCCACGGCGTACCGCCGAGGCACAATGGCGGAATGAACATCGTGATTCTTGACGACTACCAAGATGCAGTACGAAAACTGCACTGTGCATCCCGGCTCGACGCCTACGCTGCCAAGGTCTACACGAACACGGTGAAGGGTCTCGGGCAACTCGCGGTGCGCCTGCGCGATGCTGACATCATCGTACTGATCCGCGAACGCACCCACATCACACGACAACTCGTCGAAAAGCTGCCACGGCTCAAGCTGATCGCCCAAACAGGGCGCATTGGTGCGCACATCGACGTCGCCGCCTGCACTGAGCGCGGTATCGCAGTGGCCGAGGGCGTCGGCTCGCCCGTGGCGCCGGCGGAGTTGACCTGGGCGCTGATCATGGCTGCCATGCGCCGCCTGCCGCAGTACATCGCCAATCTCAAGCATGGCGCCTGGCAGCAGTCGGGCATGCGTGCGGCCTCCATGCCGCCCAACTTCGGCTTGGGCAACGTGCTGCGCGGCAAAACCCTCGGTATCTGGGGCTATGGGCGTATTGGCCAGATCGTGGCGGGGTATGGGCGGGCGTTTGGCATGAATGTGCGCGTTTGGGGCCGAGAGGCTTCACGTGCCCAGGCCCTGACCGACGGCTACCAAGTGGCCAGCACACGCGAGGACTTTTTTGCCCAGTGCGACGTGCTCTCGCTGCACGTGCGTCTCTCGGAAGAAACCCAGGGAATGGTCACGCTGCAGGATCTATCGCTGATGAAGCCCACTGCGCTCTTGGTCAACACCTCGCGCGCCGAGCTGGTTGAGCCCGACGCTCTGATTGCAGCCCTCAACCGCGGCCGACCGGGCATGGCGGCGGTGGATGTGTTCGAAAGCGAACCCATTCTGCAAGGCCACGCCCTGCTGCGGCTGGAAAACTGCATCTGCACGCCGCACATTGGCTACGTGGAGCAGGACAGCTACGAGCTGTATTTCGGCTCGGCCTTCGACAATGTGGTCAACTACATTCGCGGCACACCAACGAACATCGTCAACCCCGGCGCGCTCCAGGTGCGCCGTTGACGCGCTAGGCCGCCGCTCAGCGCGGCGCCTCAAGCTCCTGCGCCACGGCTTCGTACACAGCGTGGCGCACGACAGACTCCACCTCCTCGCGCAGGCGCGGCACCATGGATCGTGTCTGCTCCTGCACCACCGTGGCGATAGCGTCACGCAGACGCAGATCGAGCTCCACGTCAACGCGCTGCATCACCCGGTGCACCAAGTGCTCCTCAAAGCCCTCGGGCAGTTGCAAGGCGGCCCCTTGCGCTGACGGACCCGCCGGTACCTTCGGTAAACCAGGCTCTACACCAGGCGCTATAGAGACGGAGGGTGGACAAACCGGCGCGGCAGACATGACCGAAGCGGCGGCAGGGTGTACGGGAGCATCCCTGCCGACTGCAGGTACCTGCGCACGTTCGAAGAATGCAGAACCCGCCGCACGATGTGCTGTCTCGGGCGACGCAGAAGGGACTAACGCCCCCTCCACCACCTCGGTCAGGGTGGGAACGAAACGCGGTGGAGTCCGAGGTGGCTGTGCCATGGTGTTCAGGAATCTTTGAGAACAAGGTCGTGGCGCACGATAGCGTGGCCCTGGGCCTGGTACTGCCGCCAGCGCTGACGCGCCATACCCCTGTCGGCTTCGTCGTGCGCGCTGACCACTTCCACGACCCGTGCAAAGCCCTCGAAACCCTCGGGAACCCGGGCACCGAGATTGAGCAGCACGTCTTGGTGTGGTGCACCTTGCGTGCCCTGCGCCAGCACGACCGGCGAGGCGCTCCATAGCTCGGCATCACAGCCCTGCAGTGCATGGGCCACGAAGTCATGGGGGGCCATGTTCCACAGCATCGCGTCCAGCGGCTGGAGCACTTCAGGCGGCCCGACAATCACCAGCCGCGCATCGCTGCGCAGCGCCTTACGCGCAAAGCGGCAGGCATAGGCCAACTTGTCGGGCGCGTTGAAGTGAAAGGCGACTTCAGGCATCGGTGGGTATATCAGCTGGCTGCCGGCTTGCGCTGCCTGCTTTTTGCAGGTGTCGCAGTGGCCACTTTGCCCTCACGCTCCAGCAGGTAATGCACCAGCAGGGGCACCGGGCGGCCCGTGCCCCCCTTGGCCGCACCACTCTTCCATGCCGTACCAGCGATATCCAGGTGCGCCCATGGCACGTCACCCACGAAACGCTGCAGAAACTTGGCCGCGGTCACCGCCCCAGCTGCGCGGCCAGCGACATTGGCTACATCGGCGAAACTGCTCTTGAGGCCTTCGGCATAGTCATCGTCCAGTGGCATGCGCCAGCATGGGTCAAGCGCCGCTTCGCCCGCCGCATACAAAGCGGCGCCAAGGGCTTCATCATTGGCGAACAAGCCGCTGCGCACGCCGCCCAACGCTATCACGCATGCACCGGTCAGGGTGGCGATGTCAATCAGCGCAGCCGGCTTGAAGCGCGCGGCATAGGCCAGCGCGTCGCACAGCACCAAGCGTCCCTCGGCGTCGGTATTGAGAACTTCAATGGTCTGTCCATGCAGGCTGGTCACCACGTCGCTCGGCTTGAGCGCACGGCCATCGGGCAAGTTCTCGCAGGCCGGGATCAGCCCCACCACGTTGATTGCGGGCTGGAGTTCACCCAGGGCACGGAACACGCCCAACACGCTGGCAGCGCCCCCCATGTCGAACTTCATTTCGTCCATCTCGGCGGCCGGCTTGAGTGAAATGCCGCCAGCGTCAAACGTGATGCCCTTACCCACCAAGACCACGGGTGCATCGGACTTGGCGCCACCCTGGTAGCGCAGCTCAATGAAGCGCAGCGGCTCATGCGAGCCACGTGCCACCGCCATGAAGGCACCCATGCCCAGCTTTTCCACCTCAGCGGGACCAAGCACTTTGCACTGCACCTTGGGCAGATCGGCAAGCGCCTGCGCCGCCTGCGCTAGCAGCGTGGGGGTAGCATGGTTCGCCGGCCGGTTGGCCCATTCACGCGCCAGCACCACCCCGGCCGCTAGCGCCTTACCGCGTGCGAAGGCAGCCTGGGCCGCCTGCACGGCCTTTCTGTCGCCAACAGCCAGTGTCACGCGCGCCAGGGCAAGCGCCTTGGCTTGGGGCTTGGTAGCAGTGTAAACATAAGTAGCCTCGGCTACGGCCTGCACTGCTGCTGCCACGGCATCGGTCCGGGCAACACCAGCAAAGCAGACAACAGCCTCCTGCACACCGGCACCCTTGAACGCACTGGCACATGCCACAACGGCTTTGTGCACCTGCTTGGCCGTGCCGCCGCCCACACCCGCCAGCACCACGCGCCGCGCCGCTACGGCCGGTAATTGGTAGAGCTCCAGGGTCTTGCCAGGCTGGGTCTCGAAGTCCTTGGCTTTGAGCGCACGCGCCACCACGGCCGCCAGAGGATCGCTGCCGGCATCGAAACCTTCATCCACCAGCAGTACGAGCAGATCGCATTTCTCGGTGGCAGCTTCGGACAGCCCCAGGGCCTTCAATTCAAAGTTCATAATCAGCGTTTTCCTTCAAGAGCCCGCCGGGCAGGCTCTCACCGATGTTATTCGATTCATCCATCCGCAAGGAGTTG
>Ga0222428_100423_pt1 | contig 16233 bp, 10 predicted proteins | sample 2B5Ametagenome_FD_182471 | JGI IMG/M metagenome (GOLD analysis project Ga0222428, IMG submission 182471) | Enriched microbial communities from leaf-cutter ant dump, University of Wisconsin, Madison, United States - 2B5A (version 2) | ecosystem: Environmental > Terrestrial > Nest > Insects nest >...
CGCTGCGTCTGTCGCTAACCTCTTCGATGCCGATCTTTGTGACGGTTTTGATGCTTCATTCGATCCAACTCGGCGCGGAGCACCTCATTTTCTTTGCGCAATTGGGTGTTCTCTCGCTCAGTTCTTGTTGACACGACAACCTTGTCGAGGGCTTCCTTCATCAACGCAACAGTTCGCGGCTTATTGGCGTCGCTTAGTGCTTCTCTTTCTAGCCCTCTTGTATTGGCGTCAGCAGGGAAGTTCCGGCCTTGCTGGCGAGCATCGCTAATTAGCCTATCTCGAACCTCACGCATCAACACGCCACGCTTGGCCCAAGGCATAGCCACCTCATCGCTCGACCGCACAATTCTAAGAATGGTTCGCTCCAGTTCTGACGAGAAGCCAGGCCGCCGCTCTTCGAACAAGAACGCTTTCATTGCACTCAACCCTAGACTCACTTGAGGGAGCATCGACAATAAATGAAGTACTGTAGAAATCGAAACAACAATTTGTTGTTCTCCACTTTCATGGAATTTCTCCTCTGCCTCGGCAAGGCGGTGCGCTGAGCTTACAAGCAAACATGTGGCTCCCGGGTCAGTTGCTCGTATTGACTCAAGATAATTGACCATCTGCGAGTACAACCGTGCGTCACGTGAGGCTTTATCGCGAATCGTTTTGCCCACATATCCGCGTTCTTCAGCGGTGTGAATTAGGAATGCTCTAACTTTTTGTTCTAAGTTTTCAAAGCTCGTAGTGCGCGGTGGTAATTGTTGAATTGAGTATTCAGCGCGAAGAAGAGAAATTACTTGTTTCCAATCAAATGGAAAGATTCCACGATACTGACTGATGAATCGGTTCCAGTGTCCTAGCTTGGCACTATTTTTTGCCACATGTTCAGCGAATGATCGAACAAAAACATTTTCAATGATATGTAAACGATCTTCGGAGGTGCCCGGAATAAGGTGTCTCACATCTTCGAAATCATGTTGTGCAATAAAGGCATGGTAAGCCACTTCTTCGAGAACTGGTTCCGCAACCAACACCTTGCCACCAAGCTTGGCCCATTTTGAGGCGATGTTGAACACGGCCTCATGTTCTGGTTCACCTTCACCGAGTAGAGACAGGACGACGTCGGTATCTAAGACAAGTGTTGTGCGACCGAACAGACGCTTCACGGCAACGCCGCTCGACTGTTCAAGCCCTAAAGCGCAGCAAGCGACGAAGCTGGCTGAAACTTTCACTAGCCAATCCGTAGCGACGCTGGTTCGATCCATGAATAGGTCTACAACCGCCTGATGAAGTTCAACTCTTCGCTGAGGATGAGTCGCAGTGTTCGCGACAGCGGTGGCAAGTTCTTCCAAGAATGAAGGTTGGGATTGTGGCGTCGACGTGGTTCCTTGCGGCGCTCCAATAATGGCTGAAACCTCGGCGACCATCGCCTCGCCCCGAGCATGAAAGTGCTGTGCAATCCGTTCCTCAAATATGGCCCATATACGCTGAAAATCATCCTCAATTAGTGCATCACCAATCGCCTCCTCTATTGCCTTGCGAACTTGCAGCCTACCAGCTAGAAATCTCTCGGCTGCTTGCGCCTGAACTTCTGCAAATCGATCTTGACCGCGCTCTGTCAGAGAGAAAGTGTGTCCTTTTTGCTGAACAAACCCTTCGACGACCATTCGCTCTAGATGCGGTCTAATGGCCGAATCAGAAATAATATAGCTGATATGGAGTCTTTCTGAAATGGCCTTTGCGCATCCAGAAATGGTTTTCTGGCTGCCGTCGGAGAGAATATCGAGAATTCCTCCCGAATAGAGTTGCACCCGAATCTCGCCGGAGTTTTCGCCAGCAGCCGCAATCAAAGCGAGTCGCAGTCCGCGAATTTCTGCTTCGTCACTCGGGTCTGCAGTTACCGCCCGCAGTGCAGCCTGTATTTCAGCAGCATAATGTCGCGAAACTATTTCGGAATCTCGTGCCGCCGCTTCGGTTAGCTGAGATGCGCCAAGAACCGTTATCGGAAATTTGTGGTCCGACTCATCGGCTAATTGTTCTTCAAGCTTTGAGATTCGGTGTTCACTGAGTCTATGGCTGGAGCAAAAATATACTCTTTCTATAACTCCGGTGGTTTTTGTAATTCGAGCAAGATCCTGTAGAGCCTTTTCGTCCACGTCATCGCGAAGACTAACCATCACATAGATACCCCGAGCGACACCTGCACCAACTCCGTCGCGACCGAGGTCCCACGACAAAGACGTGGAAAAAATTATGGCCCCACCTTCGATTTGGGAAACGACATCTCGACAGAAATGCTCGAATCGGCCGTCATTTGTTTCGACTGCAAGTACAGCTTGGCTGACATTGATTTCAAACGGACTGGAAAGGTCTAACGGCATGGGTTCCTCTGCTTAAGTTTCACAGCTGAGTCAGTGGATTGTGGCGTTTCCCCGTGGAGTTACGGCTCTGGGGCGCTCAACGCTGGAACACACACTAACCCAGCGCTGGACAATGAGATCAACTCACGGGCAAGTTGGTCACGCTTTTGCTCTATGTTCGGCATGTATCGACGGCATCAACTCCCCAGCCGCCCCGCCAGAAAATCGATGAAACTGCGCAGCTTTGGCGCCATGTACTGCCGGCTCGTGTAGACGGCGAACAGCGTGTTCGGCGGCGTGCGCCAGTCCGGCAGCAGCTCGGTCAGCGCGCCGCTGGCCAGGTCCTCGTCGACCAGCCAGCCGGGCAGGTAGGCCATCCCCATGCCGGCGCGCACCGCGTGCAGCGTGAGCGTGGTGTCGTCCGAGCGCAGCGCGGGCGCCAGCCGCAGCGCCGCCTGGCGCCCGCCGGGGCCGCGCAGGCTCAGGCCCTCCAGGTTGACGTAGCTGGGCACGATGGCGGCCAGCCGCGCCAGGTCGGCCGGCGCCTGCGGCGCGCCGGCGCGCCGCAGGTAGCCGGGCGAGGCGACGAGGTGGAAAGGCACCGGGCACAGCGGCCGTGCGATCAGCGCCGGCGAGGGCTCCTGCGTGGCGCGCAGCGCCAGGTCGAAGCCGTCGGCCACCAGGTCGACCCGGCGGTTGGCCAGGTGCATGTCGACCAGCACCTCGGGGCACTGCGCCCGGTAGTCGGCCAGCAGGCGGGCGATGCGCGGCGTGGCGCACCACACCGGCGCGCTCACCTTCAGCAGGCCGCGCGGGGTGGCGTCGGCGCGGCTGCCCAGCGCGGCCTCGGCGGCGTCCAGCAGGTCCAGCGCCTGGCTGCTCTGCTCGTACCAGGCGCGGCCGGCCTCGGTCAGGCTCAGGTGGCGGCTGGAGCGGTTGAGCAGGCGCACGCCCAGGCGGCGCTCCAGTTGCGCCACGTGCTTGCTCGCCATGGGCGCCGACAGGCCCATCGCCTCGGCGGCGCGGGCGAAACTGCCGGCTTCCACCACCTCGCGGAACAGGCGCAGGCTGGTCAGGCGGTCCATGGCGATGCTTTCTCCAGGAGAAATCGACCATTGAATGTAGCGCCATCGATTTCCGCCTGGGCAATCCTTACATTCATGCCACGAGGACCTATGCGATGACCACGACGACGAACCGGCTCCCGACCTACTTCATTTCCCACGGCGGCGGCCCCTGGCCCTGGATGAAGGCCGAGATGGGCGACACCTACGCGCAACTGGAGGCCGCGCTGGCCGACATGCCGCGCCAGATCGGCCGCCGGCCGCGCGCCATCCTGATGATCTCGGCCCACTGGGAGCGCCCGGCCTTCACCGTGCAGGCGAACCCCCATCCGCCGATGGTCTACGACTACGGCGGCTTCCCGCTGCACACCTACAGCGTGCGCTACGACGCGCCGGGCGACCCGGCGCTGGCCGAGCGCGTGCACGGCCTGCTGACGGCGGCCGGGCTGCCGGCGGCGCTCGATGCCGAGCGCGGCTACGACCACGGCATGTTCTCGCCCATGAAGGCCATCTACCCGGACGCCGACGTGCCGGTGGTGCAGTTGTCGCTCAAGCGCGGGCTGGATCCGGCCGAGCACCTCGCGCTGGGCCGCGCCCTGGCGCCGCTGCGCGACGAGGACGTGCTGATCGTCGGCAGCGGCCTGAGCTACCACAACCTGCGCGCCTTCGGGCCGCAGGCGGCGGCGCCGGCGAAGGCCTTCGACGACTGGCTGACCCGCACCGTGGTCGATGCCGTCCCGGCCGAGCGCGAGCAGGGCCTGCTGGCCTGGGAGGCCGCCCCGGCCGCGCGCATCGCCCACCCGCGCGAGGAGCACCTGCTGCCGCTGATGGTGGCCGTCGGCGCCGCGGGCGACGAGCCGGGCGTGCGCATCTACCACCAGGACGATTTCGTCGGCGGGCTGGCCGTGTCGAGCTACCGCTTCGGCGAGGCGGCCGGCGGGCGCTGAGCCGCGCTGCTGCGGCTTTTCCCGGTCTTCGCGCCATGCGCCGCGCCGCCTTCCGGCTCTGGACGCTGCTGGCCGCCAGCCTGGCGCTGGCCGGCTGCGCGGTGGTGGACCACGAGCAGCGGCGCTGGATCTTCATGCCCGGCGATCGCGGCTGGGCGCCCGGCGATGCGGCCGCCGCAGGCATGCAGGACGTCTGGATCGACTATGTCTCGCAGCACCCGGAGCAGGCGGGGCAGGCCGTGCGTCTGCACGGCCTGTGGCTGGCGCAGGCGCAGCCCGGCGCGCCGGTGCTGCTGTTCCTGCATGGGGTGCGCTGGGACGTGCGCGCCAGCGCTCCGCGCATGCGGCAGTGGCACCGGCAGGGTTTCTCGGTGCTGGGCATCGACTACCGCGGCTTCGGCCGCAGCAGCGCGGCGATGCCCTCCGAGACTCTGGTCGCCGAAGACGCGCGGGCCGCCTGGCAGTGGCTGGCGCGCGCGCATCCGCAGTCGCGCCGCTTCGTGTTCGGCCATTCGCTGGGCGCCGCGGTGGCGGTGCGGCTGGCGGCCGAGGTGCAGGACGAGGACGGCCTCATCGTCGAAGGCGCCTTCACCTCCTCGCTGGACGTGCTGCGCAGCACCCGCTGGGGCTGGCTGCCGGTGGCGCCGCTGCTGACGCAGCATTTCGATGCCGCGTCGCGCATCGCCGAGGTGGGCTCGCCGCTGCTGGCGGTGCACGCCGGCGGCGACACCATGATCTCGCCGCAGCTGGGCCGCGCCCTGTACGAGCGGGCCGCCGCGCCCAAGCGCTTCGTGCTCGTCGAGGGCGCCGTGCACGAAAACGCCGACGTCGTCGGCGAACAGGCCTTGCGCGACGCGCTGCGTGCGTTGTTCGGCATCGGTGGGTGAACGGCCCCGCAGCGGCCGCGCATGCCTGCCATGCCGGGGTCGCAAGGCAGCGGCGCCGGCCACAATCGCCGCCATGTCCGTGCCCGAACCCGTCTTCTCCGCTGCCGACGAGGCGGCGGCCCGCGCCCTGATCGCGCGCACCGAGGCCCTGGCCACCGTCCACGACGCCGTCCATGCCGGCACCCGCATGCGCTGGCGCCGCTTCGGCCCGGCCGATGCGGCAGGCCCGCCGCTGGTGCTGCTGCACGGCGGCCACGGCAGCTGGATGCACTGGCTGCGCAACGTCCCGGCGCTCAGTGCCGGACGGGCGCTGTGGCTGCCCGACCTGCCGGGCTACCTCGGCTCCGACACGCCGCCCGCGCCCGCCGCCGGCCAGGCGCCGCTTCAGCCGCTGCTGGAGGTGCTGCAAGGCACGCTGGACGGCCTCGTGGGCGCCGGGACGCCCATCGCCCTGGGCGGCTTTTCCTTCGGCGGCATCGTCGCCGCGAAGCTCGCCGTGCAGCGCGGGCACATCGAGCGGCTGGCGCTGGCCGGCTCCGGCGGCCATGCGACGCTGCGCCACCTGGCGGTGGAGATGGTCAACTGGCGCGCCGCGCCCGACCGGGACGCCGAGCGCGCGGCGCTGGCGCACAACCTGAAGGCGCTGATGCTGCACGACCCGGCCGCCCTCGACGCGCTGGCCTTCGAGATCCACGACATCGCCTGCCATGCGACGCGTTTCCGCAGCAAGGACGCCTCGCTGGCCGGCGGCCTGCAGCAGGCGCTGGACGCGATGGATGAACGCGGCGTACCGCAGCTGCTGCTGTGGGGCGAGCGCGACGTGACGGCCGACGCCCGCGCGCTGGTGGCCGCGCTCACCCGGGGCCATCCGCTGCGCGAGGGCTGCATCGTGGAGGGCGCGGGGCACTGGGTGCAGTTCGAGGCGGCGCAGGCGTTCGACGCGCGGCTGCTGCGCTTTCTCGGGCCCGGCTGAGCGCGCCGCCGCTCAGGCCAGCAGCAGCGGCAGCGCCCGGGCCGCGGTGGCCGCCCAGTACAGGTCGCCGGGCTCGGTGCCGGCCATCGGCTCGGGGTTGATCACCACCACGGGCGTGCCCTGCCGGCGCGCCACCGCGGGCAGGCTGGCGGCCGGCTGCACCAGGCCGGAGGTGCCGACGACCAGCAGCAGGTTGGCCTGCGTCACCACCTCCATCGCCTGCTGCCAGGGGCCCTCGGGCAGCGCCTCGCCGAACCACACCACGCCCGGCCGGACGGCGCCGCCGCAGGCCGGGCAGCGCGGCGGCGCCAGGCGCTCCAGCGGCGAGGCGGTGTTCTGGCCGGACAGGGGGGCGTCGAAGGGCCGGCCGCAGCCGGCGCAGCGCGGCGCGAACAGGCTGCCGTGCAGGTGAATGACACCCTGCGATCCGGCGCGCTCGTGCAGGTCGTCCACGTTCTGGGTGACGATGTCCAGCGCCTCCAGCCCGGGCCGCGCCGCCAGCCCGGCCAGCGCACGGTGGCCGGCATTCGGCTGTGCCTCGGCGACGAGCAGGCGGCGCCACTCGTACCAGGCCCACACGCGTTCGGCGTCGTCCGCGAAGGCCTCCGGCGTCGCCAGCTGCTGCGGGTCGAAGCGCACCCACAGCCCGTTCTGCGCGCCGCGGAAGGTGGGGATGCCGCTCTCGGCCGACATGCCGGCGCCGGTGAGCACGGCGATGCGCCGCGCTGCGGCCAGCGCCTCGCGCACGGCCGGCGGGGGCGTCACGCGGCGGCTTCTCCGCCCGGCGCCGCGTGGGCCGGCGTCTTGCGACGCCCGATGCTGCGCACGACCAGGTAGAACAGCGGCACGTAGAAGATCGCCAGCACGGTGCCCGTGACCATGCCGCCGATCACGCCGGTGCCGATGGCGTGCTGGCTGCCCGAGCCGGCGCCGGTGGCCACGGCCAGCGGCGTCACGCCGGCCACGAAGGCCAGCGAGGTCATCAGGATCGGGCGCAGCCGCAGCTTGGCGCCCTGCAGCACGGCGTCCCACACCGGCAGGCCGCGGCGCTCGCCCTCGGCCGCGAACTCCACGATCAGGATCGCGTTCTTGGCCGCCAGGCCCATGGTGGTGAGCAGGCCCACCTGGAAGAAGATGTCGTTGTCCATGCCGCGCAGGTTGGCCGCCACCAGCGCGCCCACGATGCCCAGCGGCACCACCAGCAGCACCGACACCGGGATGCTCCAGCTCTCGTACAGCGCCGCCAGCGCCAGGAACACCACCAGCAGCGAGACGAGGTACAGCGCCAGCGCCTGGCCGGAGGCGAGCTTCTCCTGGTAGGACAGGCCCGTCCACGCGCCCTGCACGCCGTCCGGCAGCTGCGCGACGTACTGCTCCATGCGCTTGAGCGCATCGCCCGAGCTGAAGCCCGGCGCCGCCTCGCCCTGGATGTTGAAGGAGGGCATGCCGTTGTAGCGGTACAGCGCCGAGGGGCCGTGGACCCAGCGCGATTCGGAGATGGCCGAGAAGGGCGTCATCGCGCCACTGCCGGTGCGCAGGCTCCACAGGCCGATGTCCTCGGGGTTCATGCGGAAGGGCGCGTCGGCCTGCATGTACACGCTCTTGACGCGGTCGCGGTCGATGAAGTCGCCGAGGTACACGCTGCCCACGGTGGAGGCCAGCAGGGTGTTGATCTGTCCCTGGCCGATGCCCAGCGCGCCGGCCTTGGCGCGGTCGATGTCCACCTGCAGCTGCGGCTGGTCCTCCAGGCCCGAGAAGCGCACCTGGCGCAGGTCCGGATCCTTGCGGGCCGTGTCCAGCAGCTGGTTGCGCAGTTCGAGGAAGCGATCGCGCGGCATGCTGCTGATGTTCTGCAGCTGCAGGTCGAAGCCGGCCGAGTTGCCCAGGCCCGAGACGGCCGGCGGCACGATGACGGTGATCAGGCGTGCCTGCGGGTCGCGCGACAGCGCCTCGCGCGCGCGGTCGCGGATGGCGAACACGCTGTTCTCGGCGCCGGGGCGCTCGCTCCAGTCCTTCAGGCGCACGTAGGCCTGGCCCTGGTTCTGCCCCGAGCCGGCGTTGCTGAAGCCCGGCGAGAGGTACACGCCGTCCACGTTGCGCGCTTCCTTCTCGCGGAAGTGCTTGCTGATGCGGTCGGCCACGGCGCGCGTCTGCTCCAGCGTGGAGCCCTCGGGCAGGGTGTAGCTGATGATGATCGAGCCCTGGTCCTCGTCGGGCAGGAAGCCGGTGGGCGTCTTCATGAACATCAGCACCATGCCGGCGCAGATGAGCAGGTAGATCGCCATGAACAGGCCGCGCCGCGGCAGGCGCTTGCGCAGGCTGCCGTCGTAGCGCGCCACCTGGCGGTCGAAGAAGCGGTTGAACCAGCCGAAGAAGCCGGTGGTCTTCTTCTGGTGCTCCGGGTCGTGCTGCTTGAGCAGCGTGGCGCACAGCGCCGGCGTGAGCACCAGCGCCACCAGCACCGACAGCGCCATGGCCGCCACGATGGTGATCGAGAACTGGCGGTAGATGATGCCGGTGGCGCCGCCGAAGAAGGCCATCGGCAGGAACACGGCCGACAGCACCACGCCGATGCCGATCAGCGCGCCGGTGATCTCGCCCATCGACTTGCGCGTGGCCTCGCGCGGCGAGAGGTGCTCCTCGGCCATGAGGCGCTCGACGTTCTCCACCACCACGATGGCGTCGTCCACCAGCAGGCCGATGGCCAGCACCATGCCGAACATGGTCAGCATGTTGATCGAGTAGCCGGCCACCGACAGCACGCCGAAGGTGCCCAGCAGCACCACCGGCACGGCGATGGCGGGGATCAGCGTGGCGCGCCAGTTCTGCAGGAACAGGAACATCACCAGCACCACCAGCACGATGCCCTCGAGCAGCGTCTTGACCACGTCGTGGATGGCCTGCTCGACGAAGGGCGTGGTGTCCAGCGCGTAGAACACGTCCAGCCCGGCGGGGAAGGCGGGGCGCAGCCGCTCGATCGTCGCCTTCACCGCGGCGATGGATTCGAGCGCGTTGGCGTCGGGCGCCAGCCGCACCGCGATGCCCGAAGCGGGGTGGCCGTTGAAGTTGCCGCTGAAGGTGTAGCTGTACGAGCCCAGCTCCACGCGCGCCACGTCCTTGAGCTGCACCTTCGAGCCGTCGGGATTGCTGCGCAGCAGGATGGCCTGGAACTGCTCGGCCGTGCGCAGGCGCGACTGCGCGTTGACCACCGCGTTGAGCTCCTGGCCCGGCGGCGCCGGCTGGTCGCCCAGCTGGCCGGCGGCCAGCTGCACGTTCTGCGCCTGCACCGCGGCCTGCACGTCGTCGGGCGTCATGCCGTAGCCGCGCAGCCTGAACGGGTCCAGCCAGATGCGCATGGCGTACTGGCCGCCGATGGCCTGCACCTCGCCCACGCCGTTGACGCGGCTGATCGGGTCCTGCAGGTCGCTGACCAGGAAGTCCGCCACGTCGCCCGGCGTCATGCGGTCGGTCGTGTCGTAGATGGTGGCGAACAGGTCGGTGGCCACGCCGGCCTTGCGCACCGTCACGCCCTGTTCCTGCACGGCCGTGGGCAGCCGCCGCATGGCCTGCTGCACGCGGTTCTGCACCTGCGTCTGCGCGGTGTCGGGGTTGGTGCCGGGCTGGAAGCTCACCAGCATCTGCACGCGGCCCGACGAATCGCTGCGCGCCGTCATGTAGAGGTAGCCGTCCAGGCCGGTGAGCTGCTGCTCGACCACCTGCGTGACGCTGTTCTCCAGCGTCTGCGCGTTGGCGCCGGGGTAGTAGGCGAAGATGCTCACCGAGGGCGGCGCCACCGTGGGGTAGCGCGTCAGCGGCAGCAGGTGGATGGCCAGCGCGCCGGCCAGCATGATCGTGATGGCGATGACCCACGCGAAGATGGGCCGATCGATGAAGTAGCGGGAAATCATCGCGCTGGGGCCGGGTCAGGGCTTGCGTGCGACGTCGGCCGACGCGACGGCGCCGGCGGGCGCGGCCTGGGAGCCGTTGTCCCGCGCGGGGGCGGCGCCCGGCGGCTCGTCCACCGGCTTGACCGTGGCACCCGGCTGCACGTGCTGGCCGCCCGCCAGCACCACCCGGTCGCCGGCCTTCAGGCCCTCGCTGATCAGCCAGCGGGTGCCCACCGAGCGGGCGATCGCCACCGGCTGCTCCACCATCTTGTTGTCGGCCGTGACCACGCGCACCATCGGGTTGCCGCGCCGGTCGCGCAGCACGGCCGACTGCGGCACCACGATGCCCTGCGGCGTGCTGCCCTCGTCCACCACGGCGCGCACGAACATGCCCGGCAGCAGCAGGCCCTCGGGGTTGGGGAAGCGCGCGCGCAGCGTCACCGAGCCGCTGCTCGGGTCCACCGTCACCTCGGTCAGCTGCACGCGGCCCTCGTGCGCGTAGCGGCTGCCGTCCTCCAGCATCAGCACCACGCGCTGGGCCGCGTCGCCGCGGTCGAGCCGGCCGGCCGCCAGCGCCTGGCGCAGGCGCAGGACCTCGGTGCTGGACTGCGCGATGTCCACGTAGATCGGATCGAGCTGCGAGATCGTCAAGAGCGGCGTGGCCTGCGCCGCCGACACCAGCGCGCCGGGCGTCACCGCGCTGCGGCTGGTGCGCCCGGCGATGGGGGCCGTCACCTTCGTGTACTGCAGGTTGATGCGGGCGGTGTTCAGCGCCGCCTCCTGCACCTTCACGGCGGCCCTGGCCTGCTCGTAGGCGGCCTGGGCGTTGTCGTTCTCCTGCTGGCTCACCGCCTTCTGCGGCAGCAGCGCCTTGTAGCGCTCGGCCAGGGCGCGGGTGGAGGCGACCGTGGCCTTCGCGTTGGCCAGCGCGCCCTCGGCGCGCTGCACCTCGGCCTGGAAGGGCGTGGGGTCGATCTCGTAGAGCACCTGGCCGGCCTTGACCGTGCTGCCCTCGGTGAAGGGGCGGCTGCGGATGATGCCCCCCACCTGGGGCCGCACCTCGGCCACCATGAAGGCGGCGGTGCGCCCGGGCAGTTCGGCGTGCAGCGGCACGGTCTGCGGCTGGACGGCGCGCACCATCACCTCGGGCAGCGCGGGGGAGGCGGACTGGGGCTTGTCCTTGCAGGCGCCCAGCAGGGCGAGGGCGCAGACCGTCACGGCCAGGCCCGGCAGATGGAAGAAGCTCAAGGTGGGTGTTCCTTCGAGGAGATCGGTTCGCAAGAGCCGGATAGGCGTGCGAAAGTTGCAAGCGTAAAGGGCTTGCGTAAACGGCAGGCAAAGTTTGGTTGCAATTTCGGATCAAATGTCCCGGCGGGACACTCCGGCGTGTTGCCCAAGGCGTCGATAACTGTATATAAATACAGTTATTCGATGCCCGCACTTCCATCCTCCTCCCCGTTTCCCCAGGCACTCGCCGCCTGCGCCGACCTCTGGCGGGGCGACGAGCTGGGCGCCGCCGACGGCCCGGCCCGGCCCACCGGCCATGCCGCGCTCGACGCGCAACTGCCCGGCGGCGGCTGGCCGGTGGGCGCGCTCACCGAACTGCTGCAGCCCGCGCCCGACGCGCCCGTGTGGCCGCTGCTGCTGCCGGCCCTGGCGGCGGCGGTGGCCGAGCGGCAGGCCCCGGTGGTGCTGGTCGGTCCGCCGCACGAGCCCTTCGGCCCGGCCCTGGCCGGCGCCGGCCTGCCGATGCAGGCGCTGCTGTGGGTGCGCGCCGAGACGGCGGCCGAACGGCTCTGGGCCTGCGAGCAGGCGCTGCGCTGCGCCGGTGTCGCCGCCGTCCTGGCGTGGCTGCCCCAGGCGCGGGCGGCCGAACTGCGCCGCCTGCAACTGGCCGCTGCGCGACACGCGGCGCTGCTGTTCGTGCTGCGGCCCGAGGCGGACAGGGAGGGCGCCTCGCCGGCGCGGCTGCGGCTGCGCGTGGCGCCGTCGGAGGGCCGACCCGATCAACTGGACGTGCAGGTGCTCAAGCGGCGCGGCCCGCCGATGGCCGCGCCGCTGGCGCTGCCCGCGCGCAGCGCGCACATGGCGGCGCTGCTGGCCGCCGCCGGCCGGCGCCGGCGGATGGCCGTCCCCGATGCCGCATCCGCCGGCGGCGGTGCCACCGTGCTGCGGCTCGATCCGCGCCGGCCGCGCCGCACCGACCTTCAGGAGGCAGGCCATGCACTGGCTGGCGCTGTGGTGGCCGCCTGAGCCGCCGGAGCCGCCGGCGCCGGCCATGCCCGCGCCCGAGGCCCTGGGCTGGTGGGCGCTGCGCTTCACTCCGCACGTCGCCTGGCTGGACGAGGCGCTGCTGCTCGAGGTGGCGGCCTGCGAGCGCCTGTGGGGCGGCCGGCAGGCGCTGATGCGCCAGATGGCCGCCGAGAACCCGGCCCCCGTGCCCGTGCGGCGGGTGCAGGGCGCCACCAGCCTGGTCGCGCTGGCGCGGCTGCGCCTGTATGCCGCCGGCCAGCGTCCGCCGCAGCAACTGCCGGCCGCACTGCCGCTGTGGACGCTGACGGCCGCCCGGCCGCACCTGGACGTGCTGGCCCGCATGGGCTGCCACACCTGGGGGCAGGCCGCGGCCCTGCCGCGCGGCGGGCTGGCGCGGCGCTTCGGCCCCGAACTGCGCGAGGCGCTGGACATCGCCTGGGGCCGGCGGCCCGAGCGGCATGCCTGGCTCACCCTGCCCGAGACCTTCAGCCAGCGCATCGAGCTGCCCGCCCTGGCCACCCGCGCGCCGGAACTGCTGTGGGCCGCCCAGCGCCTGCTGGCCGGCCTGCGCCTGTGGCTGCATGCGCGCCAGCGCGGCGTGCTGGCCTTCGCGCTGGAGTGGACGCTGGACCTCAAGCGCCTGAACGGCGTCGACCTGCCGCGCCAGCAGCAACTGGTGGTGCGCACCGCCGAGCCGACGCAGGACATGGCCCACCTGCGCCGCCTGCTGGCCGAGCGGCTGGCCCTCACGCAGTTGGCCGCGCCCACCGGCTGGCTGCGCCTGCACGTGCTGGAGACGGCGCCCTGGGCCGGCGCGGCGCGCAGTTTCCTGCCCGAGGACAACCGCCCCGGCGAGCCGCTGCACCAGCTGGTGGAAAAGCTCAGCGCCCGCCTGGGCCCGCAGCGGGTGCTGCGCGCCCGCCCGCAGGCCGACCACCGCCCCGAGCGCATGCAGGCCTGGGTGCCGGCCGTGCAGGCGCAGCCGGCGGCTGCGCCTGCGCAGGAGGGCCCCGGCACCGGCCTGCTGCCCGCGTGGCTGCTGCGCGAGCCCGTGGCGCTGGAGCTGCGGGAGGGACACCCTCAGTTCCATGGCCCGCTGCGCCGGCTCGCGGGGCCGCAGCGGCTGGAAGGTGACGGCTGGTGGGAGGAGGGCGATCCCGCCCGGCGCGACTACTACGTGGCCGAGAGCCCGGGCGCCGGCCTGGTGTGGGTCTACTGCGAGCGCGCATCGGCAGGCATGCCCGGCCAGGCGCCCCGCTGGTTCCTGCAGGGCCTGTATGCCTGACCTGGGCGACAAGGAAGTGCAGATGCGCCGCCGGCGCGCGCGGCAGGCGCTGGCCGCGGCGAACGAGCCGATGCTTGCCCCGCCGATCGCCGGCGGCCTGCCCGACTACACCGAACTGCACTGCCTCACCAACTTCAGCTTCCAGCGCAGCGCCTCGCACCCGGGGGAACTGGCGGCGCGCGCTTGGCGGCTGCAATACCGCGGCCTGGCCATCACCGACGAATGCTCGGTGGCCGGCGTGGTGCGGGCGATGTCGGGACTGAAGGAGTACATCGAGGCGCTCGACGAGGAGGAGCGCCTCCACCCCGAGCGGCCGAAGACGCCGCGCAACCCCGACTTCCGCCTGCTCTACGGCAGCGAGTTCGTGTTCGAGCGCTTCACCCTGGTGGCGCTGGCCCGCAACCTGACGGGCTGGGGCCACCTGTGCGAACTGATCACGCACGCACGCATGCATGCGGACAAGGGCAGCTACCGGCTGGACTGGGAGCCGCAGCGCCTGGCCGGCCTGCGGGAATGCGAGGTCCTCTTCGTGCCGCGGCGTCGGCCGGGGTCCCCGGCCGACGCGGACGCCATCGCCGCCGACCTGGCGGAGGCAGCGGCCCTGTTCCCGGGCCGCTGCTGGCTGGCCGTCGAGCTCTTCAGCGAGCTGGACGATGCCCTCTGGCTGGCCATGCTGCGCGAAGTGGGCGGACGCGCCGGGGTGCCGCTGGTGGCGGCCGGCGGCGCGTGCATGCACGTGCGCTCGCGCAAGCCGCTGCTGGACGTGCTCACCGCCGTGCGCGAAGGCTGCACCGTGGCCGAGTGCGGCTTCGCGCGGCAGGCCAATGCCGAGCGCCACCTGCGGCCGCGGCTGCGGCTGGAACAGGTCTATCCGCCCGAGCTGCTGGCGAACACGATGGTGGTGCGCGATCGCTGCGGCTTCTCGCTGGAGGAACTGCGTGCGCATTACCAGTACCCGCTGGAGGTGGTCGGTCCGGACGAGACGCCTGCGCAGACGCTGGTGCGAAAGACGTGGCTCGGAGCACTCGAGAGATACCCGCTGGAGCGCTATGCGAACGGCATTCCTGAAAAGCTCTGCAAGCAGGTGCAGCACGAACTCGAACTCATCATCGAGAAGAAATACGAGATGTTCTTCCTGACGGTTCTAGACGTGGTGGGTTATGCCAAACGGAAAAACATCCTTTGTCAGGGCCGAGGCTCGTCCGCCAATTCGGCGGTGTGTTACTGCCTCGGCATCACCGCCATCTCGCCGGACGACGGCTATCTTCTCTTCGAACGCTTCCTCAGTCGCGCCCGCGACGAGCCTCCCGACATCGACGTCGACTTCGAGCACCAGCGCCGCGAGGAGGTCATCCAGTACATCTACGAGAAGTACGGCCGCGAGCGCGCCGCCATCGCCGCCGTGGTCATCAGCTACCGCTCGCGCAGCGCCATCCGCGACGTGGGCAAGGCGCTGGGCATCGACGAGCGGCTGGTCGACGCCTTCGCCAAGGACCACTACTGGTTCGACGACCCGGTGCTCGATCAGCGATTGGAAGAGGCGATGCAGCGTGCCGGCGTGCACGAGGGCCTGCACCGCCTGAAGCTGTGGATCGAGCTGACGCGCGCGCTCAAGGGTTTTCCGCGCCACCTCTCTCAGCACGTGGGCGGCTTCGTGCTGGCCGAGCAGAAGCTCACGCGCCTGGTGCCGGTGGAGAACGCGGCGATGAAGGACCGCTCCGTCATCCAGTGGGACAAGGACGACCTGGAGGACATGGGCATGCTCAAGGTCGACGTGCTGGCGCTGGGCATGCTCAGCGCCATCCGCCGCGGCCTGGACTTCGTGAACCGCTGGCGCGGCACGCACACCGAGATGCACCACCTGCCGGTGGACGACGACGCCACCTACGACATGATCTGCGAGGCCGACACCATCGGCGTGTTCCAGATCGAGAGCCGCGCGCAGATGTCGATGCTGCCGCGCTTGCAGCCGCGCTGCTACTACGACCTGGTGATCGAGGTCGCCATCGTGCGGCCCGGCCCGATCCAGGGCGGCATGGTGCACCCGTACCTGAAGAACCGCGAAAAGCTGCGGCGCAAGGAGCCCATCCACACACCCTACCCGGCGCTCGACGCGGCGCTCAAACGCACCCTGGGCGTGCCCATCTTCCAGGAGCAGGTGATGCAGATCGCCATGATCGCCGCCGGTTTCAGCGCCGACGAGGCCGACCGCCTGCGCCGCGCCATGGCCGCGTGGAAGCGCAAGGGCGGCATCGACAAGTTCCACGACCAGCTGGTGGAAGGCATGGTGGAGCGTGGCTACGACCGCCAGTTCGCCGAGGACATCTTCCGCCAGTGCGAAGGCTTCGGCGACTACGGCTTCCCCGAGAGCCACGCCGCCAGCTTCGCCAAGCTGGTGACGGTGAGCGCCTGGCTCAAGCGGCACGAGCCGGCCTGCTTCCTGGCGGCCATGCTCGACTCGCAGCCCATGGGCTTCTACACCCCCTCGCAGCTGGTGCAGGACGCACGCCGCCACGGCGTGGAGGTGCGGCCGGTGGACGTGATGGCGAGCGGCATCGACAGCACGCTGGAGCCGCGTGCGTCCGATGC
>Ga0222428_100424_pt1 | contig 16145 bp, 14 predicted proteins | sample 2B5Ametagenome_FD_182471 | JGI IMG/M metagenome (GOLD analysis project Ga0222428, IMG submission 182471) | Enriched microbial communities from leaf-cutter ant dump, University of Wisconsin, Madison, United States - 2B5A (version 2) | ecosystem: Environmental > Terrestrial > Nest > Insects nest >...
CGGAGTTCGTGGGCTTCTTCCTGGAAGGCTTCACGCACGACGCGCGCTACCCGGTGGTGGAGAGCTGGATCTTCGGCGCGCCCGCGCACACGCCCTTCGTCAGCGCCTGGCAGCAGGAGTTCCACCACGCACTGGTGGAGCAGGGCAGCGCGACCTACCTGCAAGCCCTGCAGGCGTCGCCCCAGGGGGCTCAGGTGCTGCAGGGCATCGCCGATCCGCAGTACCTGCTGATCCACGTGGCGGCGCAGCAGGCGCTGCGCCGGGACAACGGCTTCCGGCTGGCCCTCTTCAAGGCCGAGGACACGGCCTTCTTCCACCAGAAGGCCGTGGGCTGGAAGTGGTACTGGCTCTACCCACGCCTGTGCCTGGCGGCCGCGCAGGAGCCCACCGCGCCGCTCATCAAGCTGCGCGGCGGCGAGCGGCGGCACTTCGCGGAACTCTTCGAGCTGCATGGGGGCCCCGCGGCGGGCAGCCTCTGGCAACGCGCCTGCGCGGGAAGGTGACGGCAAGCCCGTATCAGTGGCCTGCGCGGACGACTTCGCCCGCCTTGAGCCGGTACACGGTGCCGCAATAGGGGCACTTGGCCTCGCCCGTGTGGGCCACGTCCAGGTACACCTTGGGGTGGCTGTTCCAGAGCTTCATGTCGGCCTTGGGGCTGGGGCAGTACACACCACCCTGCGCGTTGAGGTCCTTGGCCAGCAGTTCGACGACGGCTTGCGACATATGCATCAGACCTTGGTGAGCCAGTGGGCGTACTTGGGATTGCGGCCGTTCACGATGTCGAAGAACGCGTTCTGGATCTTCTCGGTGACGGGGCCGCGGCTGCCCGCGCCGATGGCGACGCGGTCGAGTTCGCGGATGGGCGTGATCTCGGCGGCGGTGCCGCTGAAGAAGGCCTCGTCGGCGATGTAGATCTCGTCGCGCGTGATGCGCTTTTGCACCAGTTCGATGCCGAGGTCCTTGCAGATGTGCAGCACGGTGTTGCGCGTGATGCCGTTGAGCGCGCCGGCCGACAGGTCGGGCGTGTAGACCACGCCGTCCTTCACCACGAACACGTTCTCGCCCGCGCCTTCGCTCACGAAGCCGGCGGCGTCGAGCAGCAGGGCCTCGTCGTAGCCGTCGTCGAGCGCTTCCATGTTGGCGAGGATGGAGTTGCTGTAGTTGCTCACCGCCTTGGCCTGCGTCATCGTGATGTTGACGTGGTGGCGCGTGTAGCTGCTGGTCTTCACGCGGATGCCGCGCTTCATGCCCTCCTCGCCCAGGTATGCGCCCCAGGCCCAGGCGGCCACCATCAGGTGGATCTGGTTGCCCTTGGGAGACACGCCCAGCTTCTGCGAGCCGATCCAGGTCAGCGGGCGCAGGTAGCACGATTCCAGGTTGTTGGCGCGCACCACGGCCTTCTGGGCCTCGTTGACCTCGTCCTTGGTGAAGGGGATGGCCATGCGCAGGATCTTGGCGCTGTTGAACAGGCGGTCGGTGTGCTCCTGCAGGCGGAAGATGGCCGTGCCGTTCACCGTGTTGTAGGCGCGCACGCCTTCGAAGGCGCCGCAGCCGTAGTGCAGCGTGTGGGTCAGCACGTGGATCTTGGCGTCGCGCCAGTCCACCATCTGGCCGTCCATCCAGATCTTGCCGTCACGGTCGGCCATCGAGGGAACAACGGGGCTCATGGGGGTGTCCTTTGGAGGAAAACTCGGATAAACCGGCGATTTTACGATTCGGCGGCCGGCACCCCCGCCTGCGGCTCCTGCGGCGCGGGGCGCACCAGCTCCCAGCGCGCCAGGCGCCCGCCCACGAACTCGCAGGTCACGTGCGACTGCGTTCCGTCCGTCCAGCGGTAGCGCTCGGGGTCCTGGCCCTCGGCGGACAGCAGCTCGCCCAGGGATCGCGTCATGGCGATCACGTGCATGAGGTTCACGCCGGGCTTGAGCTTGGCGTTGAGCATCACGGCGCTGCCCACGTAGCCGATCGGGCTGTTGCGCGCCTTCTGCATCACGTTCATGAGGCGTGTGAAATGCAGCAGCGCCCACATGACGAGGCCGCCGCTCACGGTGAGGATGCCTTGCGGGCCGTAGGCCCGCCAGGCCGCGAAGACGAGGAAAACGATGCCGATGGGGATGAGGATCTTGCGCCAGTTCATGGGCGCGGATTGTCCCCCGAAGCGCGCCGCCCCGCGATGTGGAAGTACCGTACCCCGCAGGGGACAATGCTTGCGCCATGACACGCTACGCCGCCCTCGCCTCGGACATCGAAGCCTCCATCCGCGCCGGCGTGCTGCGCCCGGGCGACCGCCTGCCCTCGGTGCGCCACACCTGCGAGAGCCGCGGCGTGAGCGCCTCCACCGTGTTCCAGGCCTACTACCTGCTGGAGGCGCGCGGCCTGGTGCGTGCGCGCGAGCGCTCGGGCTACTACGTGAGCGAGGGCGCGGCCCGGCGCCCGCCCGAGCCCACCGGCGCGTCGCAGCCGGGCGACGCCTCGATCGCCGTGGACGTGAGCGCGCTGGTGTTCGAGGTGCTGCAGGCCGGCACCGCGCGCGGCGTGGTGCCCTTCGGCTCGGCCTTCCCCAGCCCGCTGCTGTTCCCGCTGGCGCGCCTGGGCCAGGCCATGGCCGCGAGCGCCCAGGCACTGGACCCGTGGAGCACGGTGGACGACCTCTCGCCCGGCAACCCCGCGTTGCGCCGCCAGATCGCGCTGCGCTACCTGGCCGACGGCATGCAGGTGCACACCGACGAGATCGTGGTCACCAACGGCGCGCTGGAGGCGCTGAACCTGTGCCTGGCGGCCATCGCCCGGCCGGGCGACGCCGTGGTGATCGAGTCGCCCACGTTCTACGCCGCGCTGCAGACACTGGAGCGCATGGGCCTGCAGGCCATCGAGGTGCCCACGCACCCGGGCGAGGGCATCGACCTGGCGGCGCTGGAGCACGCCATCGCGCGCCACGGCCCCAAGGCCTGCTGGCTCATGACCACCTTCCAGAACCCGCTGGGCAGCCTGATGCCCGAGCACAAGAAGCAGGCCCTGGTGGCGCTGCTCGCGCGCCACGGCGTGCCGCTGATCGAGGACGACGTGTACGCCGAGCTCTACTTCGGCGACCGGCGCCCCCTGCCCGCCAAGGCGTTCGACCGCGAGGGGCTGGTGCTGCACTGCGGCTCGTTCTCCAAGTGCCTCGCGCCCGGCTACCGGCTGGGCTGGGCGGCGCCGGGCCGCTTCGCGCAGGCCGTGGCGCGCCAGAAGCTCACCACTACGCTGGGCACCTGCGCGCCGGCGCAGATGGCGCTGGCCGACTACCTGCGGCGCGGCGGCTACGACAAGCATTTGCGCAAACTGCGCCACACCCTGGCGTCGCGGCAGGCGGCCTTCGCCGAGGCCGTGGGCGCGCACTTCCCGCCCGGCACACGTGCCACGCGGCCCGCGGGCGGCTATTTCCTGTGGGTGGAGCTGCCCGAGGGCGTGGACGCGCTGCGGCTGCACCGGCAGGCGCTGGCGCAGGGCATCAGCACCGCGCCGGGGCCTATCTTCTCGGCGTCGCGCAGCTTCGCCCACTGCCTGCGGCTGAACTACGGCCACGAATGGAACGCGCGCAGCGAAGCGGCACTGGCCGCGCTGGGACGGCTGGCGCATGCAGCGTTGCTTCCAAAAGAATAGCTGGCTGCGCTTTACTATCGGTCATTTCAATGCCATTTCATATTGAAAGCGGCAAAGAGCAAGCGCAAGCAGCTATTTTTTCAATAGCTGCATCTCCAGCTGCGCCACGCTCGGCGTGATGATGGGGATGAAGGCCGCCTCGCGCCAGCGCCGCGCGAACCCTGGCGCCTGTCCCTCCAGATAGGCCTGGCCGCCCCAGGCCTGCAGCTCCAGCGCCAGCGCTTCCTGCACGTGCAGGGCCAGCGCCAGCCGCAGGCGGAACAGCGCGGCCGGGTCGGCGCCGAAGCGCCCGTCGTCCAGGCCCTGCAGCAGCTCCGCCACGTCCACCTCCAGGCCCATGCCCGCCTCGGCCAGGCGCATGCGCAGCGCCTCGCGGCGGCCGACGCGCTTTTGCGCGGCGAACAGGCTGGCGCGCGCCAGGCCGATCGACATGCCGCACTGCGCGCCCAGGAACAGCGGCCGCACCTGCGGCAGCCAGGCATTCAGGTCGGCATGCAGCCGGTCTTCCGGGCCGACCAGCACGCCCTGCAGCCGCACAGCGGCCACGTCGCAGCCGCGCAGGCCGATCAGGGGCAGGTCGGGGCTGCGCCGCACGCCCGGCTGGTCCGAGCGCAGCGCCACCACGGGCAGCGGCCCGCCCGGCACGGGCTGCACGGCGGCGGCCACGCTGAAGCCCTGCGCGCGCAGGTTGGTCACCCAGGGCAACACGCCGTCCACGCGCCAGCGGTCCCCATCGGGCCGCGCCGCCAGCTCCAGCGGCTCGATGCCGCCGAGGAACTTCATCGCGTTCGACAGGCCCACGCCGCCGGCCCAGCGGCCCTCCAGCAGCGCAGGCAGCTCCCGCGCGCGCAGCGCCGGGTTGTCGCTCTGCACGACGAGTTCCGCATAGCTGCGCTGGCTCCAGAGCACGAAGGCCGCCGCCACGGAATGCCGCGCCACCGCCGCGACGGCGGCGGCCACGTCGGAGGGCGCGCCGCCGTCGCCGCCCAGCGCCGCGGGCACGCCCACGCGCGTGAGCCCTTCGGCGGCCAGCCGGCCCAGCAGGTCGAATGCGGGCGGCCCGCTGTCCAGCGCATCGGCCACCTCGCCCAGTTCCTCATCCAGCCATGTCGTCATCGCGGCACCAGAAAGACAGATTTTTCGACCACCCGCGCGCGCGCCGCGCCGAGCGACTCCACCTCGAACCGCACGGGGTGCGATCCCGCCCCTGCCGATCCATAAGGAATGCGCAGGCGCACGGCCACCCAGCGCGATGCGGCCGGGCCCACCTCGACGTCGGAGTCCGACGCCACCGCGATCCCCTCCAGCCCCTGGGCGCCGATGCGGTAGGTCTGCGCCGCCTCGGTGGCGTTCATGATCTGCAGGCGGTAGATGTTCTCCAGCTGGCCGCCGGCCACGATGCGCGAGAGCGCCGCGCGGTCGCGCACCACGTCCACCTTGAGCGGCGTGCGCAGCGACAGGCTGGCGACCATGGCGGCGCTCAGGCCCAGCAGCACCGCACCATAACCCAGCACGCGCGGGCGCAGCACGCGGCGCAGCATGCGCGCGGGGCTCCAGCGGCCCTGCAGGCCGTGGGTCGTCGCCAGGCGGATCAGGCCGCGCGGCAGGCCCACCTTGTCCATCACGCTGTTGCATGCGTCGATGCACAGGCCGCAGCCGATGCACTCGTACTGCAGGCCGTCGCGGATGTCGATGCCCGCCGGGCAGACCTGCACGCACAGCGTGCAGTCGATGCAGTCGCCCAGCCCCTGCTCTGCCGCGTTCTTGCCGCGCGCACCGCGCGGCTCACCGCGCTGCGCGTCGTAGGTGACGATGAGCGTGTCCTTGTCGAACATCGCGCTCTGAAAGCGCGCATAGGGGCACATGTAGCGGCACACCTGCTCGCGCAGGAAACCGGCATTGCCGTAGGTCGCCAGACCGTAGAACAGCACCCAGAAGATCTGCCAGGAACCCTGCAGCGCGAGCAGCTCGCCGCCCAGCGCGCGGATGGGCACGAAGTAGCCCACGAAGGTGAAGCCCGTCCACAGCGACACGGCGATCCACGCGCCCTGCTTGGCCGTCTTCTTCCATAGCTTCTCGAAGGTCCAGCCGCTCGCATCCAGGCGCAGGCGCGCGCTGCGGTCGCCTTCGATGCGGTGCTCGATCCACAGGAAGATCTCGGTGTAGACCGTCTGCGGGCAGGCGAAGCCGCACCACAGCCGCCCGGCCACGGCGGTGAACAGGAACAGTGCCAGCGCCGAGAGGACGAGCAGCCCCGTGAGGTAGATGAAGTCCTGCGGGTAGAGCACCAGCCCGAACAGGTAGAAGCGCCGCGCGCCCAGGTCGAACAGCACCATCTGGCGCTGGCCCCATTCGAGCCAGGGCAGGCCGTAGAAGAGGACCTGCGTGGCCCACACCATGAGCCAGCGCCAGCGCGCGAAAACGCCGCGGATGGAGCGGGGGTGGATCTTCTGCCGCGCCTCGTAGAGCGAGACGGTTTCGGGCGCGGGCGCGATGGGGATGACTTTGCGCAGCTTGGCTGCGCGCTCTGGATGGGACATCGTGGGAGCCTTCTAATGGCTCCAACTATGGCGCGCGCGGTGCCCGTCCGCCAGCAGCAGATGCGGGCGAATCGGGCGTATCAGATGCCGCGCGTCAGCCCAGCCCGCGCACCACGTCCATCGCCTCTTCCACGCGCTCCACGGCGTGGATCTCCAGGCCCTCGATGGGCTTCTTGGGCGCATTCGCCTTGGGCACCACCGCGACGGTGAAGCCCAGCTTCGCGGCCTCCCTGAGCCGCTCCTGCCCGCGCGGCGCGGGGCGCACTTCGCCGGCCAGCCCCACTTCGCCGAACGCGATGAAGCCCTTGGGCAACGCCTTGCCGCGCAGGCTGCTCGTGATGGCGAGCATCACCGCCAGGTCGGCGGCGGGCTCGCTGATGCGCACGCCGCCCACGGCGTTGACGAACACGTCCTGGTCCGCGCAGGCCACGCCCGCGTGGCGGTGCAGCACCGCGAGCAGCATGGCCAGGCGGTCCCGCTCCAGGCCCACGGACAGGCGCCGCGGGCTGGGGCCGCCGCCGTCGACCAGTGCCTGGATCTCCACCAGCATGGGCCGCGTGCCCTCCAGCGTGACCAGCACGCAGCTGCCGGGCACGGGCTCGCTGTGCTGGCTTAAGAAAATGGCGCTGGGGTTGGATACGCCGCGCAGGCCGCGCTCGGTCATGGCGAACACGCCGATCTCGTTGACGGCGCCGAAGCGGTTCTTGATGGCGCGCACCAGGCGGAACTGGCTGTGCGTGTCGCCCTCGAAATAGAGCACCGTATCGACCATGTGCTCCAGCACGCGTGGGCCGGCCAGCGCGCCCTCCTTGGTCACGTGGCCCACGAGGATGACGGCGATGCCCGTGGCCTTGGCCATGCGCGTGAGGTGCGCCGCGCACTCGCGCACCTGCGCCACCGAACCAGGGGCGCTGGTGAGCTGGTCGGAATAGATGGTCTGGATGGAGTCGATCACGCAGACGGCGGGCTGCGTGGCCTCGACGGTGGCGAGGATTTTTTCGAGCTGGATCTCGGCCAGCACGTTGACCTGGCTGCCCTCCAGCCCCAGGCGGCGCGAGCGCAGCGCCACCTGCGCGCCGCTTTCCTCGCCCGTCACGTAGAGCGTGGGCAGGCCCACGCGGTGCAGCGCGTCCATGGCCTGCAGCAGCAGCGTGGACTTGCCGATGCCGGGGTCGCCTCCGATCAGCACCACGCCGCCCTCGACCACGCCGCCGCCCAGCACGCGGTCCAGCTCCTCGATGCCGCTGGCGGTGCGCGCCACCTCGGTGGCCTCGATGGCGGCCAGGGGCATCACCGTCTGGGCCTGCGCCAGGCCCGCGTGCTTCGGGGCGCTCAGGCGGTTCTTGCCGGCGCTCTCGGCCACGGTCTCGACCAGGCTGTTCCACGCGCCGCACGAGGGGCACTTGCCGAGCCAGCGCGGGCTGGTGCCGCCGCATTCGCTGCAGGTGTAGAGGGTTTTGTCCTTGGCCATGGGGCGACGACTATAGCGGGGCACAATGCCCCCATGAAAGCATGCATCTACGGCGCCGGCGCCATCGGCGGCTGGCTCGGCGCGGCCTTTGCCCAGGCGGGTTGCGAATTGAACGTGGTCGCGCGCGGCACCACCCTGGCCGCGCTGCAGGCCGAGGGCCTGCGCCTCACCCGTCCCGACGGCACCACAGCCCAGGCGGCCGTGCATGCCAGCGACGACCCTGCCGCGCTGGGCGCGCAGGACCTCGTGGTCATCGCCGTGAAGGCCCCCGCCTTGCCCGACGTGGCCCGGCGCATCGCCCCGCTGATCGGCCCGCACACGGTGGTGCTCACCGCCATGAACGGTGTGCCCTGGTGGTTCACCGATGGCTGCGAAGGCCCCGCGCGCGGGCAGGCGCTGGCCAGCGTGGATGCGGACGGCGCCATCGCGCGCGCCATTCCCGCGGGCCAGGTGATCGGCGGCGTGGTGCACGCGAGCTGTTCGCTCATCGCGCCGGGCCACGTGCGCCAGCACCAGGGCAACCGGCTCATCGTGGGCGAGCCCGGCGGGCAAGGCAGCGAACGCCTGGAGCGGCTCGCCGCGCTGCTCGCGCGCGGCGGCATCGAGGCCGAGCGCTCCACCCGGATCCAGCGCGACATCTGGTTCAAGCTCTGGGGCAACCTGACCATGAACCCCATCAGCGCGCTCACCGGTGCCACCACCGACCGCATCCTGGACGACGACCTGGTGCGCGGCTTCGCCTGCGCTGTAATGCTGGAGGCCAAGGCCATCGGCGAGCGCCTCGGCCTGCCCATCGACCAGCAGCCGGAGGACCGGTTGGCGGTCACGCGCCAGATCGGCGCGTTCAAGACCTCGATGCTGCAGGACGTGGAGGCCCACAAGCCCCTGGAGGTCGACGCCCTGGTGGGCGCGGTGTGCGAGCTGGGCCAGCGCACCGGCGTGCCCACGCCGCACACCGACGCGCTGCTGGGCCTCACGCGGCTCATGGCGCGCACGCGCGGTTTGTATTGAAATCGGCCTCCAGCGCTTATCCACCAAGCGTAAAAAGCTTCTTTTTTGATAGCATCCATCCTATGACCATCCTCACGCTCTACTACGCCCCCGGCACCTGCGCCCAGGCCGTGCGCATCGCACTGCACGAAGCCGGCGCCCCCCACGAGGCGGTGCGCATCGACTTCGCCGCGGCCGAGCAGCGCAGCCCCGCCTACCTCGCCGTCAACCCCAAGGGCCGCGTGCCCGCGCTGCGCACTGAACACGGCGTGCTCACCGAAACACCGGCCCTGCTGGCCTACGTGGCGCAGCGCTTCCCCGAGGCGCGGCTGGCGCCCGCGGACGCCTTCGGCTTCGCGCGCATGCAGGAGTTCCACAGCTACCTGGCCTCCACCGTGCACGTGGCCCACGCCCACCGCCCGCGCGCGGCCCGCTGGGCCGACGAGCCCGAGGCCCAGGCCGCCATGCAGCGCAAGGTGCCGGCCAACATGGCCGAGTGCTTCGAGGTGATCGAGCGGCACTACCTCGGGAACCCGGAACAAGGCCCCTGGGTGATGGGCGGCCAGTACACCGTGGCCGACGGCTACCTGTTCACCGTGGCGGGCTGGCTCAAGAGCGACGGCGTGGACATTGCCCGCTTCCCCCAGGTGCATGCCCACTTCCAGCGCGTGGCCGCACGGCCCACAACCCAGGAGGCCCTGGCATGACGGCAAAACCCTCCATCGGCATGGCCGGTATCGGCCTCATGGGCCACGGCATCGCGCGCAACCTGCTGCGCCACGGCTACCCCCTGGCGGTGCTGGAGCATGCGGGCAACCAGCCGCTCGATGAACTGCTGGCCGCGGGCGCCACCACGCGCGCCAGCGGCGCGCAGCTCGCCGCCGGGGCCGACGTGGTCATCCTGTGCGTGACGGGCTCGCCCCAGGTCGAGGCGGTGCTGCTGGGCGACGGCGGCGTGCTCCAGGGCCTGCGCCCCGGCGCCGTGGTGATCGACTGCTCCACGGCCATCCCCACCTCCACCGAGCGCGTGGCCCAGGCCGTGGCCGCCGCGGGCGGGCGCTTCCTGGACGCGCCCATGACGCGCACGCCCAAGGAGGCGGCCGAGGGCCGCCTGAACCTGCTCGTGGGCGGCGACGCCGCGCTGTTCGCCGAATGCCGCCCCATCCTGGCCAGCTTCGCCGAGAACATCACCCACGCCGGCCCCGTGGGCGCGGGCCACCGCATGAAGCTGCTGCACAACTACGTGTCGCTGGGCTTCGTGGCGCTGCTGGCCGAGGCCGCCGCGTGCTCCGAGCGCGCCGGCATCGACCCGCAGGTCCTGGTGCAGGTGCTGGCCCAGGGCGGCGGCGGCGGCGCGGCGCTGGAGCGGCTCAAGCCCTACCTGCTGGCGCGCGACCCCTCGGGCCTGCGCTTCTTCATGTCCAACGCGCAGAAGGACCTGGGCTACTACGCCACCATGGCCGAGGACGGCGGCGCCGCGCACGCGATCGCCGACGGGGTGCTGGCAACGTACGAGCGGGCCGTGCAGCAAGGGGGCGCGCAGGCGCTGGTGCCCGAGCTGGTCAGCCTGCTCGCGCAAGGCGGCGCCCGCTGAACGCGCGGTTCAGCGCAGCGCCTCGCCGTCGCTCCAGCGAAAGCGCACGCGCGGCTCGATCTCCACGATCTCGGCGCGCAGCAGCGCCGCCAGCCGCGCCGCTTCGCGCTGCGTGAGCCGCGCCTGCGTGGTGGACACGCTCACCGCCGCGAACGCGCGCCCGCCCGCGTCGCGCACCGCATGGCCCACGGCGGCGGTGTTGGTGTTCAGGCAGCCCCCGCTGCGCGCATAGCCCAGCGCGCGCGTCTGCGCGACCAGCGTGCGCAGCGCGGGCACGTCCAGGCCGCCGTAGCGGCCCAGCACCTCGGCGTGGGCCTGCAGCGCGGCCTCGACCAGCGCGTCGTCCTGCGCCGCCATCAGCGCCAGGCCCGCCGCGCCCACGCCCAGCGGGCGGCGCCCGCCCACGGTGACGGTGAGCGGCGGGTCCAGCCGCTGCATGTTGGTGTGGTCGTAGCACACGGCCTCGTGGCCGCTCAGCACGAACAGGTAGGCCGCGTAGCCCGTGGCGTCGGCCAGGCGGCGCAGGTGGGCGGCGAAGAGCGGCGCCACGTCGTGCCGCGCGCGTGCGGCCAGGCCGTGCTCGAAGGTGAGGCGGCCCAGCACGTAGCCCTTGCCATCGGGCAACTGCGTGACCATGCGCGCTGCCACCATGTCGCGCAGCAGGCGGTGCACCGTGGGGTGCGGAATGCCGGACTGCCGCGCGATGTCCGACAGCGCCAGGCCCCGCGCGTCGTAGCGCGAGAGCTGGTCGAGGATGCGCAGGGCGCGGTCGAGCACCAGGGTCGTCATGCGTTGCCGTTGTCCATCCAGTGGAAAAAGCGATTGTAGGAAGCGCGCGGATCGCAACAATCGCCCCGGCTGCCGCCCGTTTCGCACGCGGCTTTCCCACCGAACAGGAGACTCCATGCACCGCCCCCTCATCCCCGCCCTGCCCCGCCGCGCCCTGCTGTGCGCCGCCACCGCCGCGCTGCTGGGCGCCGCCGGCCCGCTGGCCGCGCAGGACGCCTTTCCCTCCAAGCCGATCCGCTTCATCGTGCCCTACGCGGCCGGCGGCACCACCGACCTGGTGGCGCGCACCGTAGGCGCGCGCATGGCGCAGACGCTGGGCCAGCCCGTGGTGATCGACAACCGCGGCGGCGCGGGCGGCAACATCGGCATGGACGCGGTGGCCAAGGCCGCGCCCGACGGCTACACCGTGGGCATGGGCGCCATCTCCACCAACGCGCTGAACCCGCACATCTACAAGAAGGTGCCGTTCGACCCGCGCAAGGACTTCACGGCCATCGGCATGCTGGGCATGTCCACCATCGTGCTGGAAGTGGGCCCCGCCCTGCCCGTGAAGAACGTGGCCGAGCTGATCGCCCATGCGCGCAAGCACCCCGGCCTGCCCTATTCCACGGCGGGCGCGGGCACGTCCATGCACCTGGCAGGCGTGCTGTTCGGGCAGATGAGCGGCACCGAGCTGACGCACGTGCCCTACAAGGGCAGCGCGCCGCTGATCACCGACCTGATCGCAGGCCAGGTGCCCGTGGCGTTCGACAACCTGCCCGCGTCGCTGCCGCACATCCAGGCGGGCAAGCTCAAGGCGCTGGCTGTGGCGGGCTCGCAGCGCTCGCCCGCGCTGCCGGACGTGCCCACGCTGGCCGAGGCCGGCCTGGCCGGCTATGCGGTGGAGCCGTGGTTCGGCGTGTACGGCCCCGCCGGCATGCCGCCGGCCGTGGCGCAGCGGCTGGAGAAGGCGCTGCAGGAGGCGCTGGCCGAGCCGGCCGTGAAAGACAAGCTGCTGGCCGCGGGCTTCACGCCGCGCAGCTCCACGGCGGCCGAGTTCGAGGCGCTGACCCAACGCGAGTACCAGCGCCTGGGCCAGGTGGCCCAGGGCGCCCGCATGACCGCCGACTGACGCCGCAGCCATGACCTTGCATACCGACGCCACCCACGATCCCGCCCTGCGCAGCTGGGTCGATTCCGCCAACGTGGCTGGCTGCGACTTCCCGATCCAGAACCTGCCGTTCGGGCGCTTTCGCGCCGCGGACGGCGGCGCGCGGATCGGCGTGGCGATCGGCGACCAGATCCTCGACCTGCGCGCCGCCGGCCTCGCCGGCAGCGACGACATGAACGCGCTCATGGCCATGCCGCCCGCGCAGCGCCGGGCGCTGCGTGAACGCATCTCGCAGGGCCTGGCCGCCGGCAGCGCGCGGCAGGCCGCCTGGGCCTCGGCGCTGGTGGCCCAAGCGCAGGCCGAGATGCTGCTGCCCTGCCGCATCGGCGACTACACCGACTTCTACACCAGCGTGCACCACGCCACCAACGTGGGCCGGCAGTTCCGCCCGGACAACCCGCTGCTGCCCAACTACAAGTGGGTGCCCATCGGCTACCACGGCCGCGCCTCGTCCATCGGCGTGAGCGGCGCCCGGGTGAAGCGTCCCATGGGCCAGCGCAAGGCGCCCGATGCGGCCGCTCCCGTGCTCGCACCCTGCGAGCGGCTGGACTACGAGCTGGAGCTGGGCTGGTTCATCGGCCAGGGCAACGCGCAGGGCGCGCCCATCGCCATGGGCGAGGCCGAGCAGCATCTGTTCGGCGTGGCGCTGTTCAACGACTGGAGCGCACGCGACATCCAGGGCTGGGAATACCAGCCGCTGGGCCCGTTCCTGTCGAAGAACTTCGCCAGCACGCTTTCGCCCTGGGTGGTGACCATGGAAGCGCTCGCGCCGTTCCGCGCGCCGTTCGCGCGGCCCGAGGGCGACCCGCAGCCGCTGCCCTACCTGGACTCGGCGGAAAACCGCGCGCACGGCGCGTTCTCGATCACGCTGGAGGTGCTGCTGCAAACCGCGCGCATGCGCGCCGAAGGCACCGCGCCCGTCGTGCTGTCGCGCACCGACACCACGCGCGCCGCGTACTGGACGCCCGCGCAGCTCGTGGCGCACCACACGGTGAACGGCTGCAACCTGCAGAGCGGCGACCTGTTCGGCTCGGGCACGCTCTCCGGGCCCGGCGCGACGGAAGCCGGCTCGCTGCTGGAGCTGGCCGCAGCGGGCCAGCGGCCCGTGCCGCTGCCCACGGGCGAGCGGCGCAGCTTCCTCGAAGACGGCGACACGCTCACGCTGCGCGGCTGGTGCGCGCGCGCGGGCGCGGTGCGCATCGGACTGGGCGAGGCGAGCGGCACGGTGGTCGGCTGACGCCAGACGAAAAAAGGCCGGAGCCCCCCCGCAAAAGCTCCGGCCTGAAGGGCCCGCGAACGGGCCGTCTTTCGTTGTTGTGGCGTCAGTCGAACGGCTGGGGCCGCTTGGTCTTGTCGCTGGAGGGCGGCAGGATCGGCATCGCGATCTGGGGCTGGTCGCCCGTCAGCGTCTTCAGGAACGCGACGATGTCGGCGTTCTCCTGGTCGGTGAACTTCTTGCCGAGCTGGATGCGGCCCATGGTGTCCACGGCCTGGGCCAGGGTGTCGGCGGCGCCGTCGTGGAAGTAGGGATAGGTCAGCTCCACGTTGCGCAGCGTCGGCACCTTGAAGTTGAAGCGCTCGGCGTCGTTGCCGGTGACGGCGGAGCGGCCTTCGGCCGGGTTGTCGGTCTTGTAGGCCTCGACCAGGCCCATCTTCTGGAACGAGGTGCCGCCCAGGTTGGGGCCGTTGTGGCAGGCGACGCAGCCGGAGCCCTTGAACAGCTCGTAGCCGCGCAGCTCCTGCGCCGTGATGGCCTTCTTGTCGCCCTTGAGCCACTTGTCGAAGCGCGAGTTGGGCGTGACCAGTGTCTCCTCGAACGCGGCGATGGCGGAGGTCACCTCGTCGATGGTGAGCTTGTCGTGGCCGAAGACCTTCTTGAACTCATGCACGTACTGCGGGATGGAGCGCAGCATGTCCACCGCGAGGTCGTGCGAGAAAGCCATCTCGCCCGGATTGGCGATGGGGCCACCGGCCTGTTCCTTCAGGTCCTTGGCGCGGCCGTCCCAGAACTGGGCCACGTTCAGGCTGGAGTTGAGCACCGTGGGCGAGTTGATCGGGCCTTTCTGCCACTTGTCGCCGATGGAGGTCTTGAGGTTGTCGGAGCCGCCCATGCTCAGGTTGTGGCAGGAGTTGCACGAGATAAAGCCCGAGCGCGACAGGCGCGGGTCGAACCACAGCTTCTTGCCCAGCTCGACCTTGGCGGGCTCGGTCACCTTGGGCACCGCGATGGGCTGCACGGGCTCCTGCGCACGCGCGGGAGCCGCTGCCAGCAGCGCGGCCATGGACACCGCGCCCAGCACGAACCGTGCGGCGTGGCGGAGGAAGGGGGACTTGTGTTTCATAGGGGACTCCACTTCTTTCTTTGTCGCAAACCGTGTCTATGCGCTGTGGATCCCATTCTTCGGGAAGGCGCTGCCCTGCTTCTTGATGCAGAGCAACCCCAAAGACATTTTCGGCAAAATGGTTATTGATTCCGCCAGGCGAAAAGCCGGCCGGCGCACTCAGCGGTCGCGCAGCAGGTGCACGGCGTGCGGCAGGGAGCGGGCCTCGGGCACGAAGTGGTCCAGCCCCGCGCCCAGGACCACGGCGCAGAGCAGCGCACCCATCAGGGGCTTCCAGGTCAGGCGCACGGCGGCGGCGAGCCAGCCCGCGCGCTCGGCGCCCATCACCGCGCGCGCCGCCGCGACGGAGAAGGCCAGCTCCACCGCCACGGCCATCAGCACCTCGGAGCCGAAATAGGCCCAGGCCAGCGCGCCGGCGCCGAACAGCACCGCCGCGCCCAGCAGGAAGATGGCCACCACGGGCACGACCACCACCGCGCCTTCGTCGGCGCTGCCCGCGGCCTCCAGCGCGCCCGAGGCGGCATCGCCCAGGCCGCCATCGGCCATGCCCCAATCGCCGCTGGCACCGCCGCCCGCGTAGTCGCCGCCCCCACCGCTGCGGGGCGCGGTCGGGCCACCGCCGCGGCCCGAGGGCCAGCCCATGTCGGGCAGCAGATCGGCGCCGTCGAGCGTGCCGTTGTCCTTGCGGGCGGGCCGCAGCAGCCACGCGGCCCACAGGCGCAGCACCAGCAGGTAGGCGAGGTAGCCCACGCCCAGCGTGGCCAGGTAGCGCAGCGCCAGGGACTGCACGCCCAGCAGCATCTGCGCGTGCGACACGGCCCACATCACGGCCAGCGTCAGGCTGCCGATGCACCAGCCGTGCAGGCGCAAGCGGTGGCGCTGCTGCAGGCTGTCCTGCAGCGCACGCCGGGGCGCACGCATGCGGCGCCAGGTGGAGCCTTGGCCGCGCGGGCGCGCCATGTCAGTCCAGGGCAGTGACGGGCACGCGCGGCGCGAGCGCGCACATCAGCTCGTAGCCGATGGTGCCGCCCGCCTGCGCCACTTCGTCGATGGGCAGCACGGCGCCGCTGCCCGCACGGCCCCAGAGCGTGACCTCTGCGCCGATGCCGGCCTGGGGCACGGGCGTCAGGTCCACGGCGAGCATGTCCATGCTCACGCGGCCCACGGTGCGCGTGCGCACGCCCTCCACCAGCACGGGCGTGCCGGTGGGGCAATGGCGCGGGTACCCATCGGCGTAGCCGCAGGCCACGACGCCGAGGGTGAGCGGCCCTTCGGCCGTGAAGCGCGATCCGTAGCCCACCGTGTCGCCCGCCTGCAGCTGCTGCACGCCGATGAGGCGCGAGACCAGCGTCATCGTGGGCTGCAGCTCCCAGTCGGCGGCGGTGCGCTCGGGGTGGTCGGGCGCGCCGCCGTAGAGCACGATGCCGGCGCGCACCCAGTCCAGGCGCACGTCGGCCTCGCCGCCATGGCGCAGGATGGCGGCACTGTTGGAGATGCTGCGCTCGCCCGGCAGGTCCTGCGTGGCGCGGTGGAAGGCCTGCACCTGGTGGGCGATGCCGCGCGGGCCGTCGGCGTCGCTGAAGTGGGTCATGAACGAGATCTCGTCCACCTGCGGCAGCGCGTTCAG
>Ga0222428_100425_pt1 | contig 16116 bp, 14 predicted proteins | sample 2B5Ametagenome_FD_182471 | JGI IMG/M metagenome (GOLD analysis project Ga0222428, IMG submission 182471) | Enriched microbial communities from leaf-cutter ant dump, University of Wisconsin, Madison, United States - 2B5A (version 2) | ecosystem: Environmental > Terrestrial > Nest > Insects nest >...
GACCCCCAAGGAGCACCTGGGCCTGCCCGACCGCGACGACGTGAAGCAGGGCATCATCGCCTACAAGATCGCCGCGCACGCGGCCGACGTGGCCAAGGGCCACCCGGGCGCCCGTGCGCGCGACGACGCTTTGAGCCAGGCGCGCTTCGACTTCCGCTGGCAGGACCAGTTCAACCTGGGCCTGGACCCGGACACCGCGCGCGAATTCCACGACGAGACGCTGCCCAAGGACTCGGCCAAGGTGGCGCATTTCTGCTCGATGTGCGGCCCCAAGTTCTGCTCGATGAAGATCACGCAGGAGGTGCGCGAGTTCGCACAGCAGGGGCTGCAGGAGAAGGCGGCGGAATTCAACCGTACGGGCGGCGAGCTGTACGTACCGATCCAGCCCGTGGCCTGACGGCGTTCAGGCGCCGGGCAGCAGGGTGAGCCGCGGCGGCTCGCCCGCCCGCGGCGCGGGCAGCACGAAGCGGCTGATCAGCGCGCTCAGCTCGCGCGCCTGGGTGTGCAGGCCCTCGGCTGCGGCAGCCGATTCCTCCACCAGCGCGGCGTTCTGCTGCGTCATCCGGTCCAGGCCCGAGACGGCCTGGTGGATGGCGGCGATGTCGCGGTCCTGCGCCTGGGCATGGGCGGTGATCTCGCCCATGGTCTGTGCGGCATGCCCAACCGCCGCGACGATGCGCTGCATGGTGGCGCCGGCCTGGCCCACGAGGTGGCTGCCCGCCTCCACCTGCTGCACCGATGCGCTGATCAGCGCCTTGATCTCCCGGGCGGCCTGGGCCGAGCGGTTGGCCAGGCTGCGCACCTCCTGCGCCACCACGGCGAAGCCGCGGCCCTGCTCGCCTGCGCGCGCGGCCTCCACGGCGGCGTTGAGCGCCAGGATGTTGGTCTGGAACGCGATGGAGTCGATCACGCCCGTGATGTCGGCGATCTTGCGCGAGCTGGCCGCGATCTGGCCCATGGTGCCCACCACCTGCGCGACCACGCCGCCGCCCTCGCGCGCCACCCCCGCGGCCTCGGCCGCGAGGGCCTCGGCGCGGCGCGCCGCGTCGGTGGATTCGTGCACCTTGCGCGTGACGTGTTCCAGCGCCGCGGCCGTCTCCTGCAGGCTCGCGGCCGCCTCCTCGGTGCGGCTGGAGAGATGGGCGCTGCCGCCCGCGATCTCGTGCGAGGCGCCGCTGATGTTCTGCGCGACGGACTGCACCTGCCGCGCGACGGTGCGCAGCGCGTCCTGCATCACGGCCAGCGAGGCCAGCATGCGGCCCGTCTCGTCGCGCGCATGGCCTGCGATTTCCTGGCGCAGGTCCAGCCCCGCCACGCGGTCGGCCGTGGCGCTGGCCAGCGCGATGGGGCGGGTGATGCTGCGCACGAGCCACAGCGCCAGCAGCGTGCCCAGCACGAGCGAGAGCGCGCCGAAGGCGATCTGGGCGATGCGCGCCAGCGCGCTGAGCCGGGCGACCTCGGCGGCGGCGGCGTCGATCGCCGTGCGCTGCGCCTGCGTGAGCGCCTGCAGCGCATCGAGCAGGCCTGCGGCAGCGGGCACGAAGCGCTCGGCATAGGTCTTGCGGATGCGCTCGGTCAGGCCCGCGTCGCGTGCCGCGACGAGTTCGGTGCGTGCCTTCAGGAAGCCCTGGCCGGCTGCCTGGATGCGCGCGAGCCGCTCGGCGTCCTCGGCGGCGTCGAGCCGCTGCGCGAGCTGGGCGACGAGCGCGTCGTACTGCGCCTGGGTGCGCGCGATGTCGGCGCCCAGGATCTCGCCCACCTCGGGCTCCGAGCTCAGCGCCACGGCCTTGTCGCGCTCGGCATTGATGGACTGCAGCCGGAAGGCGTCGGCCACGAGGCGCTCCGTGCCCACGCTGCGCTCCACCATCGCCTGGGTGGCGGCGTGGATGCGCACGAGGGAGCGCACGCCGATGGCCGAGCCCGCGAGGCCGAGGGCGAGCACGGCCAGGAAGACGGTGACGAGGCGCCGGCCCAGGGCGCTGGAGGGGGAAGAGGGGCGGGGAGCGGATGCTGGTGCGGTCATGGGCGGGTCGATCAGGACCCGCCCACTATGCGGTGCAGTTGTGACAATTTGTTTTAAGCGCACGCCGCATCCGGATTTGCGGGTGTGCTCTGATGCTCCTGAAAGAGGAGCTGCCAGCGCTTTCTGGGTAAGCGCTGGCGGCCAAAAAGGCTTGAACCTCGCTGCGCCTACATCTTTTCCGGCAGCATCGTGACGATGCCGGGGAAGAACCACAGGATGACCAGCGCCAGCACCATCAGCAGGAAGTAGGGCGCGCAGACCCGGGCGATGTAGGTGATCTGCTTGCCCGTCATGCCCTGCAGCACGAACAGGTTGAAGCCCACGGGCGGGGTGATCTGCGCCGTCTCCACTGTGATGACGAGGAAGATGCCGAACCACAGCGGGTCGATGCCCGCGGCCTGGATGATGGGCAGCACCACGCTCATGGTGAGCACGATGGTGGAGATGCCGTCGAGGAAGCAGCCGATCAGCACGTAGAAGATGCCCAGCACGATGATGAGCATGGCGGGCGACAGGCCCAGCCCGCCCACGAATTCGGCGAGCTGGCGCGGCAGGCCGATGTAGCCCATCGACAGCGTCATGAACGCCGCGCCCGAGAGGATCAGCCCGATCATGCAGTAGAGCCGCGTGGCGCCGAACAGGGATGCCTTGAAGCTCTCCCACGTGAGCGACTGCTGCGCGGCCGACAGTACCAGCGCGCCGGCCACGCCGATGCCCGCGGCCTCGGTGGCCGTGGCGATGCCGGTGTAGATGCTGACGATCACGCTGCCGATGAGCACCACCACGGGGATCAGGTGGCGGGCTTCGTAGACCTTCTCGCGGAAGGTGAGCTGGCCGTCGGCGCGCGGCACCTTCTCGGGGTTGAGCAGCGCCCAGACCATGATCCAGCCGCTGAACAGCACGGCCAGCATCAGGCCGGGCAGCACGCCGGCCATGAACAGCTTGGAGATCGACAGCTCGGCCGACACGCCATAGACGATCAGGATGATCGACGGCGGGATCAGGAGGCCCAGCGTGGCCGGGCCGCCGAGGGAGCCGATGGTCTGCGCCTCGGGGTAGCCGCGCTTTTGCAGCTCGGGCAGGTTCATCTTGCCCACGGTGGCGCAGGTGGCCGCCGACGAGCCCGATACCGCCGCGAAGATGGTGCAGCCGATCACGTTGGTGTGCAGCAGCCGCCCCGGCAGCGCGTTGACCCAGGGCGCGAGGCCCCGGAACATGCTCTCCGACAGGTTGGTGCGGTAGAGGATCTCGCCCATCCACACGAAGAGCGGCAGCGCCGTGAGCGTCCACGAACTGGCCGATCCCCAGATGGTCATGGCCATGGCGTCGCCCGCCGCACGGGCGGTGAAGAACTCCATGCCGAACCAGGCCACGCCCGCGAGCGTGAGGCCCACCCACACGCCGCCGCCCAGGAGGGCCAGCAGCACCACGATCAGCGCGATGCTGGCGGTGATTTCATTCATGGTGTGCGTCCTCGATGTCACGGGGCTTGCGCTGGCCCCGCAGTTCCAGCACCAGTTCGTCGCAGAAGGCGATGAAGAACACCAGCGTGCCCAGCGCCATGAAGATCTGCGGGATCCACAGCGGCGTGGCGTCGATGTCGACGGAGATGTCGTCGATCTCCCACGACTGCCACACCAGCCGCGCCGAGTAGAACGCGAGGAAGCCCGACAGCAGCGTGGCGATGACAAGGCACGCCACCTCCAGCGCCTTGTGCGCGCCACCCTTGAGCGCGCCCAGCAGCAGCGTCACGCGGATGTGCTCGCCCGCCTTGAGCGTGCTGGCCAGCGCCATGAAGCCCGCGCCCGCCATGGCGTAGCCGGCGTAGGCATCGCTGCCCGGCGCGTGGAAGCCGAACAGGCGGCTCACGATGGTGAGCAGCACCATCGCCAGCACGCCGATCATGGAAAGCCCCGCCACCCAGGCGCTGGCGGAGTACAGGCCGTCGAGCCATCTGCGCATCGTGCGTCCCCGGTGGATTTACTTCGAGGCCTTGTAGGCGTCCAGCACGGCCTTGCCTTCGGCGCCGGCCTTCTCGGTCCATTCCTTGATGACCACGTCGCCCACCTTGGCGAGGTCGGCCTTGAGCTGCGCGGAGGGCTCCTCCACGCTCATGCCGCCGGCCTTGAGCGTGGCGATGGAGCGCGCATCCACCTCGCGCGACTCCTTCCAGCCGCGCTCCTCGGCGGCGGCCGCGGCCTTCAGCACGGCGTCCTGCTCGGCCTTGGGCAGCGCGTTGAAGGCCTTCTTGCTCACCGTCACGGCGTTCTTGGGGATCCAGGCCTGCACGTTGTAGTAGTGCTTGAGGTGCTCGAACAGCTTGTTGTCGGCGCCCGTGGCGCTGGAAGTGATCAGGCCCTCGACCACGCCGGTGGCCAGCGCCTGCGACAGTTCGGCTTCCTGGATGGTGGCGGGCTGCGCGCCCACCAGCTCGCCGATGCGCGCCGTGGTGGGCGAATACACGCGCCACTTCATGCCCTTGAGGTCGGCGGCGGACTGGATCGGCTTCTTGGTGTAGATGCCCTGGGGCGGCCAGGCCACGGAATACAGCAGCACCTGGCCCTGCTTGTCGAGCAGCTTCTGCAGCGCGGGCTTTTGCGCCTGGTAGAGCTTGAACGCTTCGTCGTAGCTGCCGACCAGGAAGGGCAGGCCATCGACGCCGAAGATCTGCGATTCGTTCTGGAAGCTGACCAGGAAGAACTCGCCCATCTGCGCGTTGCCGGTCTGCACGGCGCGCTTGATCTCGGGCATCTTGAACAGCGACGCGCCAAAGTGCGGCGTGATCTTGAGCTTGCCCTGGGTGGCGGCGTCCACGTCCTTGACGAACTGCTCGTTGTTCTTGGAGTGGAAGTTGAAGGCCGGGTAGGCCGTGGCGAAGTCCCACTTGGTCTGGGCGAGCGCGCTGCCCGCAAAGCCGACGGTGGCGGCCAGGGCGGCGGTGGCGCAAAGGATTCGACGCTTCATGGATGGCTCCTTCAAGGGTAGGGGTTCAGGGGAATGCCTGTGCAAGGACGGTTGTGTCCAAGGCAATTCGCGTGCCAAACGTACCACCTTGTGGGTGAGGAGTCATCAGGGATTCCAACGATACGCGCTGCTCGTTGATGTTGTAGTGTTGAATTGTCGGAAACTTGATTAGAGATTGTTCAACCAAATTTGGTGCATTGCCTTGGCATCTGCACCGCGTTGGTGACGGCATGCACCTTGGCACATCACGGAACCTGTCTGGCGTAGACCGCCAGCACCATGCGCTCGGACTGCACGAGGTAGGCCTCCAGTTCGCGCGCGGCGGCGGCGGTCTGCCCGTCCACGAACATCTGCAGCAGCCGGGCGTTGTAGTCCACGTAGGGCGCGTGCAGGTATTCGGGATCGTCCAGCATGCCGAAGGCCAGGCGCAGCTCGGCGGCGATGTCCTCGAACATGGCCGACAGGCGTGCGCTGTCGCTCAGGGCGACGATGGCGGCGTGGAAGGCCATGTTGGCCGAGCCCACGCGCTGCCAGTCGCGCGCCTCCAGGGCGACAGTGGCGTCCTCCACGGCCTGGCGCATGCGCTTGTGGGCCGGGTGCAGGGGCCAGGCCTTCTCCAGCGCCTGGCACTCGATGAGGCGGCGCACGCGGTAGATGTCGATGATGTCGGCGATCGAGGGCACCACCACCGACACGCCCCGGTTGGGCTCGTGCAGCAGCAGCCCTTCCTTGATGAGGGTGCGGAACACCTCGCGCAGCGTGTTGCGCGAAATGTCGAGCTGTTGGGCGAGCTGGGCCTCCGACAGCCGCTGGCCGGCGCGCAGCTGGCCGTTGATGAGCTGCTGGCGGATGGTGTCGGCCACGGTGTCGGTCAGGCTGGCGGGCTCGGAGCGGTTGGTGAAATGCCGGGACTGCATGGAATGCCTTTTGCTGGGAAATTTGCCACTGCCTGTTGAACAATCAACGGGCCCCATTTGACAAAACGAGGATACAACGATGGACATCAACAGCGACCTGGGTGAAAGCTATGGTGCATGGCGCATGGGCGACGACGCCGCCATGCTCGACGTGGTGACCAGCGCCAACGTGGCCTGCGGCTTCCACGCGGGCGACCCTGCGGGCATCCTGCAGACCGTGCAGGGCGCCGCCGCGCGCGGCGTGGCCGTGGGCGCGCACGTGTCGTACCCCGACCTGGTGGGATTCGGCCGCCGCAACATGGACCCCACCAGCACCGAGCTGGTGGCCGACGTGGTCTACCAGATCGGTGCACTGCAGGGCCTGGCCCAGGCGGCGGGCACGCGCGTGCGCTACGTCAAGCCGCACGGCGCGCTCTACAACACCATCGCCTACGATGAGCGCCAGGGCAACGACGTGATCACCGCCATGCTGGAGATCGACCCCGGCCTCACGCTGCTGGCGCTGGCGGGCTCGCCGCTCATCGAGCGCGCCCGCGCGCGCGGCCTGCGCGTGGTGGCCGAGGCGTTCGCCGACCGCGCCTACAACGACGATGGCTCGCTCTACTCGCGCCGCCTGCCCGGCGCGGTGCTGCACGACCCCGACGAGGTGGCCGAGCGCATGCTGCGCATGGTGCAGACGGGCGAGCTGGTGAGTGTCACCGGCAAGACCATCCGCATGGAGGCCGGCTCCATCTGCCTGCACGGCGACAGCCCCGGCGCGGTGGCGATGGCGCGCCGCGTGCGCGAGCGGTTGGCGCAGGCGGGCGTGGAGCTGCGCGCCTTCGTGGACTGACCCCATGCACATGCGTTTCATCTCCGCCAGCGACGCGGCGCTGCTCGTCGAGCTGGAAAGCCTCGCCGCCGCCATGGCGCTGCACCGCGCGCTGCTGGCGCGGCCCGTCGCGGGCGTGCAGGAGCTGGTGCCCGCGGCACGCACGCTGCTCGTGCACTACCGGCCCGCCGCCATCGCGCTGCCCGCGCTGACCGAGGCGCTGCGCGAGCGCGGCGCGGTGGCGGACATTCATGAAACCGGCGCGCAGCCGGGCCGCACCGTCGAAATCCCCGTGTGCTACGACGGCGAAGACCTGCCCGAGCTGGCCGAACTGCTCGGCCTCGACGTGCGCGAGGTCATCGCCCGCCACACCGGCCAGCCCTGGCAGGCCGCGTTCGCGGGCTTCGCGCCGGGCTTCGTCTACATGGCAGGCGGTCACGCGAGCTTTCGCAACGTGCCGCGCCGCCAATCGCCACGCACCAAGGTGCCTGCGGGCGCCGTGGCGCTGGCGGGGGACTTCAGCGCCGTCTATCCCAGCGCCAGCCCCGGCGGCTGGCAGCTGATCGGCGTGACCGGCGTGCCCATGTGGGACATGCGCCGCGCCGAGCCTGCCTACGTGCAGCCGGGTTTCCAGGTGCAGTTCCGCGACGCGGGCCAGGCTGCGCTGCACGTCAGCCTGCCGCCCTTGAGAAAGTCAGAGCCAAAAACACCTCCAGCGCTTGATGGTCAAGCGCTACCAGCTATTGAAATCGTAGCGACAGGCCTGCAGGCGCTGGTGCAGGACGCGGGCCGTGCCGGCATGGCGGGCCTGGGCCTGTCGCCCTCCGGCGCACTGGATGCTGCCGCCATGCGCGAGGCCAACCGCCTCGTCGGCAACCCCGTGCATGCGCCCGTGCTGGAGAACGTGCTGGGTGGCCTGCAGCTGCGCTGCCACGGGCAGGCCACCGTGGCCGTTACCGGAGCCGATGCGCCGCTCACGCTGCGCGCCGCCGATGGCCGCGCATGGCCCGTGTCCGGCCACCAGGGCGTGGCGCTGGACGATGGCGATGTGCTCGTCATCGGTGCGCCCACGGCGGGCGTGCGCTGCTACGTCGCCGTGCGCGGCGGCTGGCAGGTGGAGCCGGTGCTGGGAAGTTGCGCCACCGACACGCTCGCGCAGGTCGGCCCGCCCGCACTGCAGGCTGGCCAGCGCTTGTTGGTGGACAGCCAGCCCGTGCAAGCCGCGCAGGCCGCCAGTGAAGCCGTCGTGCTGCCCCGGCCCGGCGAACTGGTCACGCTCGACGTGGTGCTAGGCCCGCGCACCGACTGGTTCACGCCCGAAGCGCTGCAGACCTTTGCCGCGCAGGAGTGGCGCGTCACGCCCCAGTCCAACCGCATCGGCATGCGCCTGGAAGGCGCGCAGCCGCTCGCGCGCAGCCGCCATGACGAGCTGCCCAGTGAGGGCACGGTGACAGGCGCCATCCAGGTGCCCATCAGCGGCCAGCCCGTGCTGTTCCTGGCCGACCATCCCCTGACCGGCGGCTATCCCGTCATCGGCGCCGTCGCCAGCCACCACCTGGGGCTGGCCGCGCAAATCCCCGTGGGCTGCCGCGTGCGGTTCAACGTCATCGCTCCGTTCTTCGAGCAGGTCACACCATGATTACCAAAGTCCTGATTGCCAATAGAGGCGAGATTGCTGTTCGGGTGGCCCGCGCTTGCCGCGACTACGGCGTGCGCTCCGTCGCCGTCTATGCCGACCCCGATGCCGACGCGCTGCACGTGCGCGCCGCCGACGAGGCCTATGCGCTGCAGGGCATGCGCCCGGCGGACACCTACCTCGACATCGCCAAGCTCATCGACGTGGCCCGGCGCAGCGGCGCCGACGCGGTGCACCCCGGCTACGGCTTCCTGTCGGAGCGCGCCGAGTTCGCGCGCGCCGTGATCGCGGCGGGCCTGGCCTGGATCGGCCCGCGTCCCGAGACCATCGAGGCCCTGGGCGACAAGGTGGCCGCGCGCCGCATCGCGGCCCAGGTGGGCGCGCCGCTCGTGGCGGGCACGCCTGGCCCCGTCTCCAGCGCCGCCGAGGTGCTGGCCTTCGCAGAGCGGCACGGCCTGCCGATCGCCATCAAGGCCGCGCACGGCGGCGGCGGGCGCGGGCTGAAGGTGGCCTGGCGCATGGAGGAAGTGGCCGAGCTGTATGAATCCGCCGTGCGCGAGGCCACGGCCGCCTTCGGGCGCGGGGAATGCTTCCTGGAGCAGTTCCTCGACCGGCCGCGCCACATCGAGGCGCAGATCCTCGCCGACCAGCACGGCCGCGTGGCCGTGGTCGGCACGCGCGACTGCTCGCTGCAGCGGCGCAACCAGAAGCTGGTCGAGGAGGCGCCCGCGCCCTTCCTCACCGACGCCCAGCGCGAGCACATCCACCGCGCCGCGCGCGACATCTGCGCGGCGGCGGGCTACGTGAGCGCGGGCACGGTGGAGTTCCTGCTGGGCCAGGGCGGGCAGATCTCGTTCCTCGAAGTCAACACCCGCCTGCAGGTGGAACACCCCGTGACCGAGGAAACGGCGGGCGTGGACCTGGTGGTGGAGCAGCTGCGCATCGCCGACGGCCATCCGCTTTCCTTCACCGAAGCGCCGCCCCCGCGCGGCCACAGCATCGAATTCCGCATCAACGCCGAAGACCCCGGGCGCGGCTACCTGCCCACGCCCGGGCGCATCACGCGGTTCGACGCGCCCGGCGGCCCCGGCGTGCGCGTCGATAGCGGCGTGGAGGCGGGCAGCACCGTGCCCGGCAGCTTCGATTCGCTGATGGCCAAGCTCGTCGTCACCGGTGCCACGCGCCAGCAGGCCCTGGCCCGCGCGCGGCGCGCGCTGCGCGAATTCGAGATCGAGGGCGTGGCCAGCGTGCTGCCCTTCCACCGCGCCGTGGTGGAAGATGCCGCCTTCACCGGCGAGCAGGGCTTCGCCGTGCACACCCGCTGGATCGAGACCGAGATGGCCGCGCGTTTCGACGCCGCCGCGCGCCCCGAGGCCGAGAGCGCGGCGCCGCTGCTGCGCACCTTCGTGGAGATCGACGGCAAGCGCGTGCGCCTGGGCCTGCCCGCGGGGCTCGCGCTGCCGCAGTCCGCTGGTGCTTCTGCGCCAACGCCCGCCGCCGCGCCGGCCAGCGCACCCGGCGACGTTCCGGCTCCGCTCACCGGCAGCCTCGTCGCCTGGCACAGGCAGACCGGCGACACGGTGGAGGCCGGCGAGGTGATCGGCGTGATGGAAGCCATGAAGATGGAAACCGCCCTGCACGCGCCGCGGGCGGGCACGCTGCAGTGCCTGGCAGCGGCGGGCGAGGCGCTGGCTGCGGGGCAGGTGGTGGCGCGCGTCACCCCGTAGGCGCGGGGGCGCCCGGCGCCAGCCGGTGAATACCCTCTGTCGGGACCGATTCTTGCAACATAAAGTTGCAAAGTTGTCCGCCCACAAGGCGGAGCTTTGTGGCAGGCGGCGGGTGCCGTCCTGTCCGGACCGTGTTCAGCCAAAAGGAACGACATGACCACCCTGGGGCGCCTCTCCATCCGTGCACGCCTGTATTTCGCCACCGTCTTCTCCCTAGTCCTGCTGGCCGTCGTCGGCGCAATGGGCTACACCGCGCTGGACCGTACGCGCGGCATCCTGCAGGAGCTGTTCGCGCAGCGGGTGCAGACCCTCACCGACATGGCCAACCTGCGCACCAGCCTGGGGCACCTGCGCCGCGCGGAGAAGGACATCATCATCAACTTCAACAACGCCGTGGAGGTGGAGGCGCTGCGCGAGGGCTGGGGCCGCCAGCTCGCGGCGCTGCGCAAGGACCTCGCGCAGGTGCGCGCGGTGCAGGCGGGCGAGGCCGATTTCACCGCTGCTATCGACCAGTCGCTGGGGGAGATCCGGCAGTACGAGAGCGGCCTGGTGCCGATCTTCGAGCAGATCGAGCGCGCCCAGCTCGACGGCGCGGGCGCGGGCGCCTACGCCGAGCGCCTCAAGGGCCACATGGAGGCCACCGATGCGCTGTTCGCCAGCCTCGCCACGCACGCGCGCGACCGCATGGACGAGGCGCGCGCCGCGTTGGACGCGCGCACGGCCACCATGGCGGTGCTGATCGCGGGCGCCGTGGTGCTCGGCCTGGCCGTGCTGGTGCCGCTCACGCTGTTCAGCGTGCGCTCCATCACCCAGTCGCTGGCGCAGGCGCGCGAGCTTGCCGAGCGCATCGCGGGCGGCGACCTCTCGCACGAGGTGCGCGCGCGCCAGGACGACGAGATCGGCAGCCTCATCAACGCCATGGGCCGCATGCAGGACGCCCTGCGCGCCCTCGTGGGCCAGGTGCAGCAGGCGGCGGGCAGCATCTCCACCGCCAGCGCCGAGATCGCCACCGGCAACCAGGACCTGAGCCAGCGCACCGAGCAGACGGCCGCCAGCCTGCAGCAGACCGCCTCGTCCATGGAAATGCTCACCGGCACGGTGCAGCAGAGCGCCGAATCGTCGCGGCAGGCCAGCGGCTTCGCGGCGTCGGCCGCCGAGGTGGCGGTGCGCGGCGGCGCCGTGGTGGCGCAGGTGGTGGACACCATGGGCGAGATTTCCGACAGCTCGCGGCGCATCGGCGACATCACGGGCGTGATCGACTCCATCGCGTTCCAGACCAACATCCTGGCGCTCAACGCCGCGGTGGAGGCCGCGCGCGCCGGCGAGCAGGGCCGGGGCTTCGCCGTGGTGGCCAGCGAGGTGCGCAGCCTGGCGCAGCGCTCGGCCGAGGCGGCCAAGGAGATCAAGGAGCTCATCGGCGCGTCGGCCCAGCGCGTGGAAGGCGGCGCGCGCCTCGTGGCCCAGGCTGGCGAGACCATGACCGAGATCGTGGGCAGCGTGCGCAAGGTCTCGGACATCGTGGCCGAAATCACCGCTGCGGCGGCGGAGCAGGCCGGCAGCATCGGCCAGGTGGGCGAGTCCGTGAACGACCTGGACCGCATGACCCAGCAGAACGCCGCGCTGGTGGAGCAGTCCGCGGCGGCCTCGCAGTCGCTGCGCGAACAGGCGGAGCAGCTGGCGCGGGCCGTCCGCCGCTTCAAGCTCGGCGGCGCCGCCACGGCCGTGCCGGCCCCTGCCGCGGCCCTGGAGCTGCCCGCCGTTCCCCTGGCGGTGGCTGCCGCGTAACGGATGCAAAGCGCAGGTAATCCACCGGCAAATCTTGGGTAAAAGCGCTGCCCGGGCGTGCCGCGCTGGCGCTGGCGGGTGCACCATGGAGGCGTGTTCACTGCCCAGGAAGGAGGCACGACATGCCCGCCATCACGACCACTCCCGCAACCCCCCGCGCTGCCGCAGGCGTGCGGCGGCGCCCCGCCGCGGCCTGGGGCGCCGCCTGCATGGCGCTGCTGATGGGGCTGTCCGCCGTCGGCGCGCAGGCCCAGCCGCGCGACCACCGCCAGGATCCGCGGCATGAACAGCGCTACGACCAGCGCCACCGCCCCAGCCACATGCAGCCCCGCCCGCCCGGGCCGCCGCAGATGCGCCCCCGCCCCGGCCCGCCGCCGCATGCGCAGGGCACCTGGCGCGGCGCGGGCCCGGACCGCCGCTGGCACCGGGGCGACCGCCTGCCGCCCGCGTACCGCACCCGCCACTACGTGGTGAACGACTGGCGCGTGCACCACCTGCGCCCGCCGCCGCGCGGCTACCACTGGGTGCAGTACGGCTCGGACTACCTGCTGGTGGCCATCGCCACGGGGGTGATCGCGCAGCTCATCCTGAGTCAGTAACTGCGCCCGCCCTTGTACATCGCGTGCTGGCGCCGAGACAGCGGCGCCACCTGCGCGATGCGGGCCATCGCCGCGCCCGCGTGCGCATGCGTGACGGCCAGGCCCAGCGCGTCGGCCGCATCGGTGCCCGGCAGGCCCGGCAGCTGCAGCAGGCGGCGCACCATCTCCTGCACCTGGGCCTTGGCCGCGCGGCCGTGGCCCACCACGGCCTTCTTCATCTGCAGGGCCGTGTATTCGGCCACGGGCAGGTTGGCGTTCACCAGCGCCGTCAGCGCGGCGCCGCGCGCCTGGCCCAGCAGCAGGGTGGACTGCGGGTTGACGTTCACGAACACGATCTCCACCGCCGCCGCGTCGGGCTGGTAGCGCGCCGCGACCTCGCTGATGCCGTCGAACAGCACCTTGAGCCGCCCGGGCAGGTCGCCCAGCGCCAGGCCCGTGGTGCGGATGGTGCCGCTGGCGACGTAGCTCAGGCGGTGGCCGTCGACGTCCACCACGCCGAAGCCGGTGGTCTGCAGGCCGGGGTCGATGCCGAGGATTCTCATTTCAGTGATCCACGACGCTACGCGCTGCCGGTGGCGCACGAAATCGGCGCGGCCCATGTGCGGGCAGCCGCGCAAGGGCCGCCCCGCCGCGCTGGCTGCGTCCCCCTCCGGTAGCGCGTAGCGCTACGAGAGAGGGGGAAGGCGCGAAGCGACTCAGGGGGTGTTTCATGGAAGTTCCGCCCGTCCCATGCGGGCCAGGATGGTGCGCGTGCGCCCCGCGAGGTAGGCCGAGCCCGGTGCTTTCTCGAAGCGCTTGGGCGCGGGCAGCATCACCGCCAGGCGCGCGGCCTCGCTCGCGCTGAGCTGGCTGGCGCTCTTGCCGTAGTAGCGGCGCGCGGCGGCTTCGGCGCCGAACACGCCCGCGCCCCATTCCACGTTGTTCAGGTAGATCTCCAGGATGCGCTGCTTGGGCAGCAGTTGCTCCAGGGCCAGCGTGAGCACGAATTCCTGCCCCTTGCGCACGAAGGTGCGCTCGCCCGACAGCAGCAGGTTCTTGGCGAGCTGCTGGGTGATGGTGGAGCCGCCGCGGATCTTCGGTGCGCGGGCCTTGGCGGCGGCCTGCTCCTCGGCCTTGGCGTTGCGCTCCCAGGCGCGTTCGATCGCGTTCCAGTCCACGCCGTCGTGGTTGACGAAGCCGTCGTCCTCCGAGGCGATCACGGCGCGCTTGAGATGGTCGGAGATGCGCCCGTAGGGCACCCACTCCTGGCGCCAGCGCAGATCGTGGCGCAGCGCCCAGGCTTCGGAGCGCTGGAAGGCGGTGGACTGCGGGTCGATCACCGCCATGGCGGCGATGCGCAGCACGAAGAACAGTTGCAGCGCGGCAAGGGCGAGCAGCACGAGGCCGAGCCAGCGCAGCAGGGGCTTCATGCGCTGCGCAGCTCGGCCAGCACCTGGGCCGAGGGCGGGCGCACGCTGCGCCAGATCAGGAAGGCCTCGGCCGCCTGCTCGACGAGCATGCCCAGGCCGTCGCGCGGCGTGGCGCCATGGGCGCGGGCCCAGGCCAGGAAGCCCGCGGCCGCGGGGCCGTACATCATGTCGTAGGCCAGGCTGCCGGGGCGCAGCACGTGCGCGGGCACGGGCACGGCGTCGCCCGCGAGGCTGCTGGCGGTGGCGTTGACGATGAGGTCGAAATCACGCTCCAGCGCTTGTGGGGCAAGCGCGAGCAGCTCTGTTTTGTGTAGCGCCGCCAGCGCTGCGTGGCTGGCGGTGATCGCCTCGGCCTTGGCCAGCGTGCGGTTGGCCACGGTGACGTGGCGCGCGCCGGCGGCGATCAGCGGCCCCAGCACGCCGGCCGCTGCGCCGCCCGCGCCTACCAGCAGCACGTCGCGCCCGGCGAGGGCGAAGCCCGCGTTGCGCTCGATGTCGGCCACCAGGCCCAGGCCGTCGGTGTTGTCGGCGTGGATGGCGCCGCCCTCGAAGACCAGCGTGTTGGCCGCGCCGGCGAGCTGCACGCGCTCGCTGTGCGTGGTGGCGCACTGCGCGGCCTCCAGCTTGAAGGGCACGGTGACGTTGCAGCCGCGCCCGCCCTGCGCCGCGAAGTCGCGCAGCGCCTGCGGGAAGCCGTCCAGCGGCACCAGGCGGGCCTCGTAGCGCAGCGGCGCGCCCGTGAGTTCGGCGAAGCGCGCATGGATGCGCGGCGAGCGGCTGTGGGCGATGGGATGGCCCATCACGCAGTAGAGGTCGGTGGGGTCAGCGGACACTGGTTTCGAGGGTCTGGTCACGGGTGAACTTGAAGCGCGAGACCACGGCGATCTGGTCGGCCTGGGCGCGCATGGCGGGGCCGAAGTGGCCGAACGGGCCGGCCCCGCGGGCGATGGCCTCGGCGCGGCGGTCCAGCAGGCGGTTGCCCGAGCCCTGCACGACTTCGGTTTCCAGCACGCGGCCGTCGTGGTTCACGGTGACGATCATGATGAGCTCGCCGTAGAGCTTCCTGCCTGCCTGCTCGGGGAAGTTCTGCGTGCCCTTGTCCTCGATCTTGCGGCGCAGGGCGTCGTAGTAGACCGCGTCCACGCGCTCCATGGTGGCGGGGCTGACGTAGCGCTTGCGCGGGCGGGCGTTTTCCTCGTTGATGCGCTTCTCGATCTCGGCCAGCAGCTTCTGGAGCTGGCGGCGCTTCTCGTCCTGGTCCTGCCGCTCGGCGCTCTGGCTGGGCTGGCGCAAGTCGGGCACGGGCAGCGTGGCGATCTGCTGGCGCACCTGGGCCAGCAACTGGCTCTGCTGCTCGAGCATGCTGTCCATCTTGCGCTGCGCGTCCTCCAGGTCGTCGCCGATGGCGGTGAGGGCGGAGTAGGGCAGGGGGCTGATGGCGCGCCCCTGCTCGGCGGCGCCACCGCCTGCGAGCGACGCCTGGGCGATGGCCTGGGCCTTGTCGGGGCGCTCCTTGGACTGGGCATTGACCAGGATCACCTCCAGCGGCGTGTCCTGGAAGACGCGGTTGAAGCCTTCCGGGTCGACGAAGCGCACGGTGAGCAGCGCCGCGTGCACGGCGATGGAGACGCCCAGGGCGATCTGCAGCGTGGAGAAGCGGCGCAGGAAATTTTTCATCGACGGGCCGCCCCTAGATGAAAAAGCGGCCCCCCCAGGGGGCGCCCGGCGTAGGGGCAGCGACCCGCGTAGCGGCGGAGCGTGGGGGTCATGTTCACGGGGCCGGATTATCGGGCTCGTTCATATCGACGGCGATGGCGATGGGGCCGGCCACGGCATCGTCCTCGCCGCCGTCCTCTTCGTCCACCGGGCCGTCGTCGGACGGGTCCTGCGGATCGTCCAGGCGGGCCACCAGGGTGCCGCTCACGTCCAGCGCGATCTCGTCGATCTCGCCCAGCCGCACGCGCACGCGCGCGCCGCGCGGCAATTGCTGCGCGCCCAGCACGGGCAGCACCAGCGGCAGGGTGTCGGCGCGCACCAGGAAGCCGCCGTTCACGCCTTCCTTGATGACGGTGGCCTCCAGCTCGGCGATCTGGTTCTGCTGCAGGTACTTGAGCGTCCAGAAGCGCTCCATGCCGGCCTGGTAGCCGTTGTAGGCGCCATAGGCCGCGTCGAAGCCGCTGATGATGGAGAACAGCTCCGCGTCCTTGGGCTTGAACGGCGCGGCCAGCGCGGCGGTCTTGCCGTG
>Ga0222428_100426_pt1 | contig 16044 bp, 15 predicted proteins | sample 2B5Ametagenome_FD_182471 | JGI IMG/M metagenome (GOLD analysis project Ga0222428, IMG submission 182471) | Enriched microbial communities from leaf-cutter ant dump, University of Wisconsin, Madison, United States - 2B5A (version 2) | ecosystem: Environmental > Terrestrial > Nest > Insects nest >...
ACAAGCGTGTCATCGTGGAAGGCACGCCGCAGGAGGTGGCGCACTTCCCGCACCCCTTCATCGATCATTTCTTTCTCGGAGAGCGCGGCCGCCGCGCCATGGCGGCCCCGCCCGCAGACGCTCCCACTGCCGCGCCGGCGGCCAAGGAACCCTGATGGAAAACAAGTCCCATGCCCTGGCAGCGGGCCTCTTCGTGATCGTCGTGACGGCGTTGCTGGCCGGCCTGGGCCTCTGGCTCACGCGCGACACCACCGACTACACGCTCTACGAGCTGTCCAGCAAGGAAAGCGTGAGCGGCCTGCAGCCCCAGGCCGCCGTGCGCTACAAGGGCGTGGCCGTGGGCAAGGTCACCCGCATCGGCTTCGACCCGCAGACCTCGGGCAACGTGCTCATCCGCATCGCGGTCAACACCGACGCACCCATCAGCCCCACCACCTTCGCCACCCTGGGCTACCAGGGCGTCACCGGCCTGGCGCACGTCCAGCTCGACGACGCGGACGCCCCGGTGCCGCGCCCCGCCTCCGGCCCCAGCGGGCTGCCGCGCCTGCCGCTGCAAAGCTCGCCCTTCAGCCAGCTGGCCGAGCAGGGCCCGGCCATCCTGGCCCAGGTGCAGGAGGCCACCGAGCGCATCAACACCCTGCTGGGCGACGAGAACCAGGAGCGCTTCGGCACGGCGCTGGACCAGCTCGGCCGCGCGGCCGGCAGCGTCGATGCGCTGGCGCGGCGGCTGGACCACACCGTCACCACGCGCCTCGACCCGGCGCTGGCCGTGGTGCCCGACGTCGCCCAGGATGCGCGCCAGACCCTGCAGTCGCTGCGCCAGGCCGGCAGCAGCGCCGCCACGGCCGCCCAGGAAGTCAGCCAGGCCGTGCGCACCCTCAGCGCCGAAGGCGGCGCGCTCGACGAGATCGCCAGCGGCGCGCGCAGCCTCTCGGCCGCGGCGGACCGCTTCGGCCGCGTGTCCCTGCCGCGCCTGAACCATGCGGCGGACGAAACGGCTCGCGCCGCGCGCCGCCTGGGCCGCACGGCCTCGGGCATCAGCGACAACCCCCAATCGCTCATCTACGGCGCGGGCCGCGCATCCGCCGGGCCGGGCGAGCCCGGCTTCGTGCCGCCCAACGCGCGCAATGGAGATCCAGTGGAATGACTGCTACTACCAAATCCATAGCTGGTCGCGCTTATTCAGCAAGCGCTAGAGCCGTTTTCGGCTTGATGTTCGCGGCGCTGGCCGCCGGCTGCTCCATCCTGCCCGAGCCGCCCGCGCGCGCCGATGTGTACGACTTCGGCCCCGGCCTCATGGCCCCCGCGCCCGCAGGCCGGCAGGCCAGCCTGCCCCCGGTCGCGCTGGCCGAGATCTCCACCGTGGGCATCCCCGAAGGCAGCTCCGCGCTGCTCTACCGCCTGGCCTACGCCAACGCCCAGCAACTGCGGCCCTATGCCCACGCGCGCTGGAGCCAGCCGCCGGCGCAGCTGCTGCAGCAGGCGCTGCGCGACCGGCTCGGCCAGCGCCGCGTGGTGGTGCTGGGCGAGGACGGCATCGCCCAGCAGGTCGAAGGCACCGGCTGGCCCACCGTGGTGCGCGTGGAGCTGGAGGAGTTCAGCCAGGTCTTCAGCGCCCCGGCCAGCAGCGTCGGCCTGGTGCGCCTGCGCGCCTCCGTGGCGCGTGCCGCCAGCGCCGGCGACACGCTGGTGGCCCAGCGCGTGTTCGCCGTGCAGCGCCCCGCCGCCACGCAGGACGCCGCGGGCGGCGCGCGCGCCCTGGCCGAGGCCTCGGCCCAGGCCGCCGAGGAGCTGGCGCAGTGGCTGGAGCGGCAGGGGCGCTGAGCGCGCAAACACCGAGGGCGCACAATGGGCGGTTTTCTCCCCCGCAAGCACCTTGCCATGAGCAGCATCGACCTCGCACACATCAACGCCACCCTCGGCCACGACGCCCAGGGGCTGGTGGACTGGGCCGTGGGCCTGGGCCGGCCGGCCATCGTCACCACCAACTTCCGTCCGTTCGAGGCGGTGATCCTGCACCTGTGCACGCGTGCCCAGCCCGACATGCCCGTGGTGTGGATGGACAACGGCTACAACACCGAGGCCACCTACCGCTTCGCCGACGAGGTGACCCGGCGCCTGCGGCTGAACCTCAGCATCTACCTGCCGCGCCGCTCGCGCGCGCACCGTGAGGCCGTGGACGGCCCTGTGCCGGCGCTGGATGATCCGCGCCACGCCGCGTTCACCGAGGAGGTCAAGCTCGAGCCCTTCGCCCGCGCGCTGCGCGAGACCGCGCCCCAGGTGTGGTTCACGGCCCTGCGCGCCAGCGACACCGCCGTGCGTGCGCAGATGGAGCCCGTGTCCATCAACCCCGACGGGCTCGTCAAGGTCGCGCCGCTGCTGCACTGGACGTCCAAGCAGCTCTACGAATACCTCGTGGCCCACGACCTGCCCAACAACTTCGACTACGTGGACCCCACCAAGGGCGAAGACAACCGCGAGTGCGGGCTGCACCTGGCGCACTGAGCCGCGCTTCCCGCCACCCCCGAGAGACGTGCGCCGCACGTCTCTTTTTTTGGCTCTGTCACCTGAACGTGTTGGCGCCCTCTGACAGAAGGGCTTCGGCGTATTCGCCCGAAACCCGCGCCAGCGCTTGGTTCACGGCGCATCACAAGAATTTCATCAACACGAAGAGGTGACAGAGCCCTTTTTTTTGCCCGGCCCGTGCTCCTTCGGCCTACATGCGGCTGTCGCTCCGCGCTGACGCGGCCCGCGCACCTGCGCCGACGGGCCGCGCAGCGCACGCTGCCTACAGTCTCTCCATCGCCCCACGCACCGCGATTCCCGCCGCCGGCGGGACGGGCCGGCGGCGAAGCATTCCCAAGGAGAGCCAGTCATGAATGAGGATCGCATCAAGGGCAACTGGAAGCAGTTCACCGGCAAGATCAAGGAGCAGTGGGGCAAGCTCACTGACGACGACCTCGACGTGATCGCCGGCAAGCGCGACCAGTTCCTGGGCAAGCTGCAGGAGCGCCAGGGCCTGGCCAAGGACGCCGCGGAAGAGCAGCTCAAGAGCTGGCAGCAACGCAACCCCGACTTCCGTTTCGACGACTGATGTCCGTGTGCGGCGCGCCTGTCTCGCCGCCCGCGCCCTTCCACATTCCGCAGGAGGACTATCCATGAAAAATACACGCAATCTGATCGCCCTGGTCGCCGCCGGCCTGCTCGCCACGTCCGGCATGGCCATGACCCGCGAGGAGCACAGCGCCGCCAAAGACCGCATCTCCGCCGACTACAAGGCCGCCAAGGCCCAGTGCGACACGCTGAAGGCCAACGCCAAGGACATCTGCATGGCCGAGGCCAAGGGCAACGAAAAGATCGCCAAGGCCGAGCTGGAAGCCCAGTACAAGCCCAGCGACAAGGCCACCTACAAGGTGCATGAAGCCCGTGCCGACGCCGCCTACGACGTCGCCAAGGAAAAGTGCGACGACCAGCAGGGCAACGCCAAGGATGTCTGCGTGAAGGACGCCAAGGCCGCCCACGTGGCCGCCAAGGAAAACGCCAAGGTGGCGCGCGCCCAGGCCAAGGGCGCCGACAGCACCGCTGCCAAGCAGGCCGATGTGGCCGACGCGAAGAAGGATGCCGCGGAAGCCAAGCGCGAAGCAGACTACAAGGCCGCCAAGGAACGCTGCGATGCCATGAGCGGCGACGCCAAGGACGCCTGCGTGGCCGACGCCAAGCGCATGTACGGCCAGTGACCCGCAGGCGCTTGGCGCCCGCCCCGCCCCGCATGTTGCAGACCCCGCCAGCCCGACGCTGGCGGGGTTTTTTCATGGGCACGGCGGAGCGCCCTGACCTGCGTCAACACGCGTGGCGGCCATCGCTCCTATGCTCGTGCCGCTTTGGAAACGGCTTCGCAATGGAAGGAATACAGGCCATGGCCGCACTGGAATGGTCCGCAGGGCTGGCGCTCGACCTGCCCCTCATGGACGACACCCACCAGGAATTCGTGGCGCTGCTGCAGTCCGTCGAACTTGCGGACGATGCACGGCTGCTGTCCGCCTGGCAGGAACTGGTGGAACACACACAGGCCCACTTCGACCAGGAAGACCGCTGGATGCAGGCCACGCGTTTCGCTTCCGGCAACTGCCACAGCCTGCAGCACAAGGTGGTGCTGAAGGTCATGCGCGAAGGCGCCGAGCGTGCGGCCCAGGGCGAGCTGCACGTGCTGCGCGGCATGGCGGCCGAGCTGGCCGTCTGGTTCCCGCAGCACACGCAGGCCATGGACGCCGCGCTCGCGCTGCACCTGCGCCGCGTGGGCTTCGACCCCGCCACCGGCACCGTGCAGTCGCCCGACGCGCTGCCGCAGGAGCTGATCCATGGCTGCGGCGGTGCGTGCTCGTCGGCCGAGCACGAAGCCGAAACGCACGCCTGACGCACCTCACCAGCGCCGCGCGGGCAACAGCCCCGCCATGCGCCACGCGAGCTCGCGCAGCGCCTGCCGCAGCGCCGGCGTGATACCGCGCCGCCGGGGCGTGTAGGCAGCGGCCAGCACGCGCTGCTTGGCGTGGCGCAGGGCGGCGCGGTCGCGTTCCTGCAGCGCGCGCATCAGCCGGTCGTGGTAGCGCTGCACCCGCCGGGCCTCGGCGGGGGTGAGGGGCGCATTCATGCCGCCACCTCCTGCGCGGGCATGCGCCGTGCCGCCAGCCCATACCAGTCCACCTTGCGCGTGAGCACCATCACCGCCGCCAGCACCGCGAACAGCGCCACCGCGCCCACCACCAGCGCCGTCTGCTCCAGCTGCAGCAGCACGTAGAGCAGCCCGTAGAGCAGCGCGATGCCCGCGCCGAACGGCAGGCCGCGCCAGCGCCCGCCCAGCATGTGGCTGGCGTAGTAGCCCAGCAGCAGCACGCAGGCTCCGGCCGCCAGCGCATAGGACATGCCGAACGGCAGATGCTCCGACAGGCTCACCAGCAGCAGGAAGAAGCTGCACAGCGCGCTGCCCACCAGCAGGTACTGCACGGGGTGCACACGCAGCCTTTTCGTCGCCGGGCCGCCCCAAGACGAAAAAGCGGCCCCCTCGGGGGGCAGCGACCCGCGCAGCGGCGGAGCGTGGGGGCCATTGCTCATCAGCTCGAACAGGCCCACGGCCACGAAGGTGAGGGCGATGAACAGCACGCCGTACTTGGCGGCGCGGTCCGACAGCGTGTAGGGGTTCACCGGATCGACGAAGGCCACGCTGAAGCTGTCGGCGCAGCGGTCGCCGCCGTCTCCGGGCGCATCGCAGACCGCGCGGCCCTTGGCAATGTCCTGCTGCGCCGTGGTGGCGAGCGACGACAGGCGCCAGCGCGCGGTGAAGCCGCTGTCGCCCACCTCGCGCTCCGACGGCAGGAAGCGCCCCGCGAACGACGGGTGGGGCCAGGTGCTCTGCATCTGCACCTCGGTCGTGCCGCCCAGCGGCACGATGGCCAGGCGCTCGGTGCCCACGAGCTCCAGGTCGAGCGCGGCCGTGAGCACGCCCTCGCGGTGGCGCAGCCCCTCGGGCAGCGCCGTGTGCAGGCCGCGTGCGTACACCGGATGGAAGGTGCCGGGCCTGAGCACCTGCGCGCTGCCGTCCACGTCCACCTGCGCGGCGCGGATGCCGCGCGCGTCCTGCACCGCCAGCATCAGGATGGGCGCGCCGCACTGCATGCGCGAGCCGCGCACCGTGCCTTCGGGCCGCAGGGCGGCGAGGTCGGGCCACTGGGCCGTCAGGTGGGCCTTCAGGGTGTAGGCGTTGACCTTGTGCAGGCCGCGCGCGCGCTCCTGCATCAGTGCGGTGGACTGCACCTGCAGCCGCTCGGGCGGGGCCGTCAGCAGGAACTCGCGCCGCCGCTCCTCGGTGCGCCGCTCGGCGCCGGTGCCCACGGTCTCGTCCCAGCTCTCCACGCAGGCGCTGTGCACCAATGGGCCGACCAGCGTCTGCGGGCCGGCCAGGCTCTGCGCCACGCCCTGGGCGGCTGCACTGCGGTAGAGCTGCCGGTCGCGCACCACGTCTTCGATCAGGCTCAGCCCGAACAGCAGCAGCATGCCGACGGCCGCGAGCGCGGCGATTTTTGCGAACAAGGGATGTTTCAAGGGAAGGCTCCTCCATGGGTGGTTCATGGAGCAGCAGTGTTCGCCGCGCGGGTGAGAAAGCGATGAAGTTTGTGAGGCGAATGTGAAGCGGTTCAGCGTACCGATGCCATGCCCAGGTACAGCGCCCCCACGCCCAGCGCCACGGAACCCGCCGCGTAGAGCGCCGCCATGGCCGTCTCGCCGCGCGAGTGCAGCAGCGCCACCTCCAGCGAGAAGGTGGAGAAGGTCGTGAAGCCGCCCAGGATGCCGGTGGTCAGGAACAGGCGCGCCTGCTGCGGCAGCCCGCTCTTTTGCGCCCAGAACTCCACCACCGCGCCCATCACGAACGAGCCCAGCACGTTGATGCACAGCGTACCCCACGGGAACGCGCCGCTCAGCAGCCGCGCCGCGAGCATGTTGACGCCATGGCGCAGCGCGGCGCCCACGCCGCCGCCCAGAAACACAAGCAGGAATTCCATGATGGATGCCGCCCTCAGAAAAGTTCGAAAGAAACCGGGCAACAAAAAACCCGCCAGGCGGCGGGTGGGGATGCATCCTGCCGCAGGCGGACGCCATGCGCCCGTGCCGCAGGAGCCATCAGCCATCGGGGCAGGCCCCGGGGCGGTTGTCGGGAAGCTCCATTCCCATCACACCCGCGCATTTTATGCGAACAGCAGCTCCGCGCGGCAGCCTCCGGCCGTGTTGCGCACGCGCAGCTGCCCGCCGTGCAGCAGCATCACGCGCCGCACGATCGCCAGGCCCAGGCCCGAGCCGCTGCGCTGGCCACCTGGGCGCGCGGTGGTGAAGAAGCGCTCGCCCAGGCGCGCCAGCGCGTATTCGGGCACGCCCGGGCCTGCGTCCTGCACGGCGACGGTGCTGCCGTGCAGCTCCACGCGCACGGCGGCGCCCTCGGGCGAGAAGTCGATGGCGTTGTCGATCAGGTTGCCGATGGCGAGGGTGACCAGCTCCGCCTCCCACGCGCCGCTCGCGCCCTCGCCGTGCAGCTCCAGCGCCACGCGGCGCTGGTGCGCGCGCGCCCGCGCCTGGGCGATGGCGCGCTCGGCGCAGTCGCGCAGCGCCACGGGCGCGGCGGCCTCGGCGTGCTGGCGCTGCTCCAGCTTGGAAAGCTCCAGCAGCCGGTCGATCAGGCGCTGCAGGCGCTCGCTCTGCTCCACCACCTGGGCGGCGAACTGGCGGCGGTCGGCCTCGGGCAGATCGTCGTGCAGCAGCTCGCCCGCGCCGCGGATGGCGGCCACGGGGCTTTTGAGCTCGTGCGTGAGGGCGCGCACGTAGCCCTCGATGTAGTCGCGCCCCTCCAGGCGCTCGCGCATGCGCTCCATGGCGCGCGCGAGGTCGCCCAGCTCGCCGGGCACCTGCGGCACGGCGGGCGGCGAGCCGTCGCCGCTGGGCCCCTGCACGCTCAGGGCGTAGTCGCGCAGGCGGCGCACGTGCCACACCGTCCACACGGTGACGGCCACGCCCACCAGGGCCGAGAGCGCCAGCAGCAGCACGCCGCCGCGCAGCACCTTGCGTTCGGCGCGGTCGATGAAGCGCTGCACCGTGCGCGTGGGCTTGGCGACGGTGAGCACGCCCGCGATGCGGCCGTGAACGCGGATCGGCGCGGCCACGTACATCACGCCGCTGGTGTCGTCCTGCTGCACGTCGCGGCTGGCGCGCGCACCGTACTCGCCGCGCAGCGTGCGCGCCACGTCGTTCCACTGCGAATAGTCCTGCCCCTCGGCCTGGCGCTCGCTGTCGAACAGCACGTGGCCCGTGGCGTCGGTCACGTAGATGCGGAAGTCCAGCGACTGCTTGGCCAGGCCCCAGATCGCCGCGTCCACCGGGCGGCTGGCGTAGGCGCGCACGTGGCGGGCGAAGGCGCCGTCCGCCTGCATGCGCCCGGCGGCCAGGTCGTCGCTGGCCAGCTCGGCGAGGATGTTGGCGGTGTCCACCATCATGTCTTCCATCACCTCGCGCACGCTGGGCTTGATCTCGGCAGTGAACACGCGCAGCACGAAGAACGCGGCGATGCCGTTGATGAGGAAGAAGGCGAACAGCAGGCGGATGCCGAGGCGCATGGTGGTTCAAAAACGATAGCTGCTGGCGCTTGATCATAAAAGGGTTGGGCCCATTCCGATAAGGCTTGGCGGGCTGCCAGGCCCCGCGCCTTTAAACTGCCCCGCTGGCGCGCTTCGCCGTCGAATCCGCCATTTTTTCGACCACTCCATGCCCACCCTCGACTGGCTCAACCGCGCTACCGCCTTCACCGCTGCCGCCCAGGTGCCCTACCGGCTGCTGGACACCGTTTCCACCCATGGCGATGCTGCCGCGGCCCAGGACAACCTGCTGATCCACGGCGACAACCTCGAAGCGCTCAAGGCCCTGCTGCCGTTCTACCGGGGGCGGGTCAAGTGCATCTTCATCGACCCGCCATACAACACCAAAAGCGCCTTCGAGCACTACGACGACAACCTGGAGCACAGCCAATGGCTGTCGATGATGCTGCCGCGCCTGCAACTGCTGCGCGAACTGCTGAGTGACGACGGGTCGATCTGGGTGACCATCGACGACAACGAGGGACATTACCTCAAGGTGTTGATGGATGAGGTGTTTGGACGGGGGAATTTCGTGGCGAGCTGCGTGTGGCAAAAGCGCTATTCACGCGAAAACCGCGAAGCTATCGGTGACGTGCACGACTACCTGCATGTTTACGCAATCAAGCCCGAACGCTTTAAGCTGCAGCGCAATCTGGTTCCCATGAATGAGGATCAGGCTAAGGTCTATCGCAACCCTAACAATGACCCAAAAGGGCGGTGGCGACCGGTGCCTATGACCGCCCAGGCCGGTCATGCTACGTCCGAACAGTTCTATGAAGTCATCACCCCCAGCGGGGTGTCGCACTTTCCGCCTGATGGCCGGTGCTGGGGCATTGCCAAAGCCACCTACCAGCGTCTGCTGCAGGAGGGCCGGATTTACTTTGGCAAGAATGGTGATGCGCAGCCCAACATCATTCGGTACTTGTCGGAAGTTCCGGGGCTGGCTCCTTGGACATGGTGGCCTTCTGAGGAGGTCGGCCATACTGACGAAGCAAAAAAGGAAGCGAATATCTTGTTCGGTGGCGAAACCAGTTTCGGCACACCCAAACCCGAGCGCCTGCTCCAGCGCATCCTGCACATCGCCACCAACCCCGGTGACCTCGTCCTCGACAGCTTCCTCGGCTCCGGCACCACCGCCGCCGTCGCGCACAAGATGGGCCGCCGCTGGATCGGCATCGAGATGGGCGAGCACGCCGCCACGCACTGCCTGCCGCGCCTGCAAAAAGTGGTGGCGGGCGAGCAGGGCGGCATCAGCGCGGCGGTGGGCTGGCAGGGCGGCGGCGGCTTTCGCTTCTCGCGCCTGGGCGCGCCCATCTTCGATGCGAGCGGCTGCATCCACCCCGATGTGCGTTTCGCCACGCTGGCGGCCTTCGTCTGGCAGCAGGAAACGGGCACCGCCTTTGAGGCGCGCCATGGCCTGGGCGGCACGCCGTACCTGGGAACGCACTCCGTTTTTGATAGCTGCCAGCGCTTGCCAGGTGGGCGCGAGGAGCCAATTTCGCTTGAAACCCCAGTGCTGCGCAGCCGCACGGCCTACTACCTGCTGTTCAACGGCATCCTGGGCGACAAGCGCCCCGCCAGCGGCAATGTGCTGACGCGCGCCGTGCTGGACGCGCTGCTGGCCCTGCACGCCAGCACCCAGCACGCCGAAGCGCCGTTGGTGGTCTACGGCGAAGCCTGTCGCCTGGGGCCGGAAACCCTGGCGCGCGCGCGGGTGACGTTCAAGCACATTCCGTATGACGTGAAGGCGAGGTGAGGGGGATGGATTGCTTCAACACGGCGGCAGAACTCCAACACTGGCTGCGCGCCCATTTTCCGAAAGAAAACGAGCGCTACGAATGGAAGGAGTGGCACTCGCTCAAATCCAACATCTCGGGACGCAAGGGTGACGACCTCGTGTCTTACGTGAGCGCCCTCGCCAACATGGAAGGCGGCTGCGTAGTGATTGGCGCCCAAGACAAGACTTTGGCGCCAACGGGCATCCGGGACTTTGCCGACTACACGCTGGAAAACCTGGTGCATCGCGTGCTGGGCAAGACACCGGGCCTGCCATCGATGGGGCTGCACGTGCAGGAACTACGCGCGAACGACACCGCAGCCGTGGTGTGGCTGGTGCACGTTCCGCGCCACGCGCCACGCGAACTGGTGCTGGCGCACGACAAAGCCTGGCAGCGCGATGGCGACAGCCTGGTGGAGCTGCGCGACGACCGGCGCCGCGCCATCCTGGCCGAACACCTGCAAGGTGAGGATTGGAGCGCCGCCCTGGTGCCGGATGCCGCGCTGGCTGACTTGGACGAAGCCGCGATTGCCAAGGCGCGCGAGAAATATCTGGAAAAGCACCAGCGCGAACCCTGGGCTGCACAGATACCGCAGTGGAGCGTAGAGAAGCTATTGGACAAGATCGGCCTGACCATTCATGGCCGCATCACCCGCGCCTGCCTGCTACTGCTGGGCCTGCGAGAGCGCGCCACGGCGCTGCTGTCGCCTCACCCGGCGGAGATAACGTGGAAGGTGGCGGCGGAGCGGGTGGCAGAACACTTTCACCCGCCTTTCCTGTTGGCGACGACTGCTGTAGCGCAGCGCATTCGTAACCCGAACATCAAACTGTTCCCGGCCAACGAGCTGCTGGCGGTGACCTTGCCGCGCTACGACACCAACACGGTGCTGCTTGAAGGGTTGCACAACTGCCTGGCGCACCAGGACTACGCCCAGGGTGGACGCATCGTGGTGGAGGAGTCCGCTGGGCTGGTGCGCATGATCAACCTGGGTGGTTTCTTTGATGGCCAGCCCGATGACTACGCCAGCGGCGCGCGCACGCCCGAGCGTTACCGCAATGAGCGCCTGGCCAAGGTCATGGCCGAGGTGGGCATGATCGACAAGGTAGGTTTCGGCATCCATGACATGGTGCTGGCGCAGCGGCGGCGGTTCCTGCCACTGCCGGACTACGAGGGGTCTTCACCTCTGCGCACGGTCTTCAATGTTTATGGGCAAGCCATCGACGAAAACTACAGCCACTGGCTGATGGAGCGCACGGACTTGCCCATCGAGCATGTGCTGTGGCTCGACCGCGTGCAGAAAAAGCGCAAGCTGGATGCGGCGCAGGTGGCGGAGCTGCGGCAGGCGGGCCTGATCGAGGGACGCAGCCCCCATCTGAATATCTCTGCCCAACTGGCGGTGGCTACCGGGCAGGAGGTGGAGTATCTGAACCAGCGCCGGCCAGATGCGGATGACTACAAAACGGCTTTATGCAAACTGCTGGCGCTGGGGCCGCAGCCTCGCGCCAAGATTGACGAGCTACTTTTGCCCAAGCTGCAACTGTGGATTCCCGAACTGGCGCGGCGCAAGGAGTTTGTCCGGACACTTCTCAAGGAAATGGTCAAGGAAGGGCGCATTCAAAACATTGGCGGAAGAACCAGGGCAGCACTGTGGGCGCTGATGCCGGATGGCATGTCGCCAAACAACCCCGAAACGCCACCAAATACCACCCAATCAAAGGCGACCCTTCTTAAATGAGTTTTTGAAAAATCTTTTGAAATCAACGGGTTGCATTTGGGGTGGACTGTGTTTTTGCCCCAATCTTCCCTAATCATTTCCCAATCCATGATCCCCATCACCCTCAAGTCCTACCAGCAAACCGCCCTCGACACCCTGACCGCCTTCGCCCGCCTGGCAGCCGTCAAGGGCCCGGCGGCGGCTTATCGGGAACTGGCGGGCCACGCCTACCATGCCGGGGCTTTTGGCGAGGTGCCCTGCGTGTGCCTGCGCATCCCCACCGGTGGCGGAAAGACGGTGATGGCCGCGCATGCCGTGCCCCTGCTGGCCCGCGCCTGGTGCGCCACGGATGCGCCGGTAGCGGTGTGGCTGGTGCCCAGCGACGCCATCCGTGCGCAAACCCTGGGCGCGCTGCAAACCCCCGGCCACCCGTACCGCGAGGCGCTGGCCGAGGTTTATGGCCAGGGCTTGCAGGTGTGCGCGCTGGAGGACGTGGCGCAGATCGCGCCGCCGGACTGGGGGCGCCGCGCCGTGGTGGTGGTCGCCACCATCCAGAGCTTTCGCATCGAGGATGCGGGGCAGCGCAATGTCTACAGCTTTTCCGAAGGCTTCGAGCGCCACTTCAAGGGCGCGGACAGCCAGGCGCTGGCGAGCCTGCATGGCTTGCCGGATGCCCTGGTCACGCCAGAAGATGCCGCGCGCGATGCCACCGGCGTGCTGGCGGGCTTCGTGGGCCAGCCGCGCTGGAGCCTGGCGAACTGGCTGGCGCTGCACCAGCCCATCGTCATCGTGGATGAGGCGCACAACGCTAAGACGGACAAGAGCTTCACGGCCCTGCAACGGCTCAACCCCAGCTTCATCGTGGAGCTGACGGCCACGCCCATTCCGGCCAAGACGAATGTGCTGTACCACGTCAGTGCCCAGGAACTGGCCGCCGAGGACATGATCAAGCTGCCCATCGTGCTGGCCGAGCACCCCGAGGGCTGGCCCGCCGCCGTGTTTGCCGCAGTGCAGACGCAACGCCAACTGGAGGCCGAGGCGCTGAAGGACGAGGCGGCGGGCCATGGCTACGTGCGTCCCATCGTGCTGTTCCAGGCGCAGAACGTGGGCGACGAGATGCCGCCCGAAAAGCTGCGTGACTACCTTGTCGAGACGCTGAAACTGCCCGAGAGCCAGATCGCCATCGCTACCGGCACCCTGCGCGGTCTGGCCGACATTCAGCTTGCCGCGCGCGATTGCCCGGTGCGCTACGTCATCACCGTGCAGGCGCTGCGCGAGGGCTGGGACTGCCCATTCGCCTACGTGCTGTGCAGCCTGCAAAAGCTCACCAGCGCCCCGGCCGTGGAGCAACTGCTGGGCCGCGTGCTGCGCATGCCCTACGCGCGCAAACGCGGGCGCCCGGCGTTGGAGCGGGCCTACGCGCATGTGTGCGCGGCGGAGTTCGGGCAGGCGGCGCGGGCGCTTGCCGACCGGCTGATCGATCACATGGGCTTCGAGGCGCTGGACGTGGCTTCGATGATCGCCGCACAAGCGGCCTTGCAGTGGAGCGATGGTTCTGAGTCAAATCGCAACCAAACGACCGCCAATCAAGCGCAGATAGCTACTAATTTTGAACTGGTGGCAGCCACGCCCCAACTGCTGGCATTGCCCGGCATGCAGGCGCAGGACATTGCGGGCGTTCCACGGCTCGTGGCAACCCGCCATATCGGAGCGGAGGCCGAGGCGCTGCTGCTGGCCCAGGTGCGCGGCGCCAAGAAGCAGGAGCAGGTACGCGGCCAGGTGGTGCAGCACAACGCACTGGTGGCCGCGCAGACGGCGCCATCGGCACGCGGTGTGCCGTTCGCGCCCCTGCCCACGCTGGGCTACCGCATCGCGCAGCAGGCCCCGCTGTGGCCGCTGGAGCGCGAGGCCGTGCTGGAGGCCGTGGAACTCGATTTGCTCACTCCCCAGGCCGTGCAGTTGCCCGGCTTTCGCGTGGTGCAGGAGTCGGACGTTTTCGAGATCGGCATGGACGGCGAACGCATCGCGCTGCGCCGCACCGGCGGGGCGCAAATGCCGATGGATTACGCCAGCAGCAGCATCGACGCACAGACGCTGGTGGGCTGGCTGGACCAGTCGCTGTTCAAGTCCGCCCATCTGGCGGGACTGACGCAAGGCGAACGCCGCACCTACCTGGCGGCAGTGGTGAACCACCAGCTTCACACCTGCGGGGTGCCGCTGGTGGTGCTGGCGCAGGCACGCTTTCAACTGGCGCGGGCCATTGAAAACCACGTGGCCGATTTGTGGCGCGGCGCCGCGCAACGGGCCTTCCAGCAAAAAGTGCTCGGCGATGAGGGCTGGCTGGTGGAGCCGGACTGGGCGCACCCGCATGTGTTCATGCCGGGACGCTACCCGGCGTCCGCCGCTTCGCGGTACGGCGGGCGCTGGCGCTTTGAGAAGCACTACTTTCCGGTATTGGCCGATTTGAAGGACGGTGGGCAGGAATTCCAGTGCGCGCAGCTCATCGACCGCCACCCGCAGGTGCGCCACTGGGTGCGCAACCTGGATACTGCCCCGTGCGGATTTGGTCTACCCACGTCGCGCGGGCGCTTCTATGCCGACTTCGTCGCCGAGCTGGTGGACGGGCGCGTGGCGCTGCTGGAGTTCAAGGGTCTTTTGCAGCACGACCCCTACGAACTGGAAAAGCGCCAGGTCGGAGAGCTGTGGGCGCGCACCAGTGGCGGGCGCGCGGTGTTTGGCTGGCTGACCATCGACGGTTTGGCGCAGCAACTGGATGCCGCGCTGAGGTAGCCATTCACACATCCAGGCAGTACCCCATGCCCCGGTGCGTGCTGATGTATTCGCGCCCCGGGTCGGCCTCGCGCAGCTTGGCGCGCAGGGTCTTGACGTGGGTGTCCACGGTGCGGTCGGTGCTCTCGCTGTCGTCGCCCCAGGCGGCGGAGAGCAGCGCGTCGCGCGCGTGGATGCGGCCCGCGCCCGCGAGCAGCGTGGACAGCAGGCGGTATTCGCGCCGCGTGAGCGCGAGCGGCTGGCCGTGCAGGAAGATGCGCTGGCCGGCCGCGTCGTCGTGGAAGACCGGGGGCGCCGCTGCGGCGGGCGTGGCCGCGCGGCGCAGCAGGGCCTTCACGCGCGCGGCCAGTTCGCGCGGGCTGAAGGGCTTGGGCAGGTAGTCGTCGGCGCCCAGCTCCAGGCCGAGCACGCGGTCGATCTCCTCGCCGTGGGCGGAGAGCATGAGCACGGGCAGCGTGGGATGCGCGCCTTGGCGCAGCTCGCGCAGCAGGTCCAGGCCGTTGCCGTCGGGCAGGCCTACGTCGAGCACCAGCAGGTCGAAGCGCGAGCCCCGCAGTTGAGCCCGCGCGTCGCCCAGCAGCAGGCTGTGCGTGACGGCCAGGCCCTCGCGCTCGAAGGCGTAGGCCACGGTGCGGGCGATGGCGGGGTCGTCCTCGACGAGCAGCAGCCGCGTGCCCATGGCTACCCTGCCAGCGCCGGGAACAGCTTGGTCAGCCCGTCGGCCATCACCTCCACCGCCAGCGCGGCCAGGATCAGGCCCATGAGCCGCGTCATCACGCTGATGCCGGTCTTGCCGAGCACGCGCGCGATGGGGTCCGCCAGCGAGAAGCACAGCGCCGTGGCCGCCGCGATGACCACGCCGTAGCCCACCAGGGCCGCGTGCTGCCAGAAGTTCTGCGCGCGGTCGGCGTAGATCACCACGGTGGACATGCTCGCCGGCCCGGTGAGCAGCGGGATGGTGAGCGGCACCACGGCGATGCTGTCGCCCGCGGCGGCCTTCTCGGCGCCCTGTTCCAGCTCGTGGGTATGGGGCTTGGCCTCGGCGGGCTGGGCGTTGAGCATGTTCATCGCGCTGATGAGCAGCAGCATGCCGCCGCCCACCTGGAAGCTCTGCAGCGAGATGTTGAAGAACGCCAGGATCTGCAGGCCCAGCAGCGCGCAGGCCGCGATCACGCAGAACGCGCTGAAGGCCGCCACCTCGATGGTGCGGCGGCGCTGCGCGGCGGTGAAGCCCTGCGTGTAGTGGATGAAGAAGGGCACGATGGCCAGCGGGTTGACGATGGCGAGCAGCGCGATCAGCGGCTTGATGGACTCCATCAGCGGCCTCCGGAGACTTCCATGAAGCTGGCCGTGGTGTAGGGCGAGGCGTCCGACATCAGCCACACGATCGCCTCGGCCACCTCCTCGGCCGTGCCGCCGCGGCCCATGGGCACCTGGTGCGCCAGGTCGCGCACGCGGTCGGGCAGGCCGCCGCTGGCGTGGATCTCGGTCTCGATCAGGCCGGGGCGCACCGCGTTCACGCGGATGCCCTCGGCCGCCACCTCGCGCGCCAGGCCCAGCGTGAGCACGTCCACCGCGCCCTTGGCGGCCG
>Ga0222428_100427_pt1 | contig 16009 bp, 15 predicted proteins | sample 2B5Ametagenome_FD_182471 | JGI IMG/M metagenome (GOLD analysis project Ga0222428, IMG submission 182471) | Enriched microbial communities from leaf-cutter ant dump, University of Wisconsin, Madison, United States - 2B5A (version 2) | ecosystem: Environmental > Terrestrial > Nest > Insects nest >...
TTTCCTCCTTGGACATGAGCACCCAAGCCCTCTGGGTTTTCTCCCTGCTGGCCGTCTGCGTGGCCTGCTTCATCGCCAACCGGCCGCGCATGGACGCCGTGGCCCTCACCGCCATGGTGCTGCTGGTCGCCAGCGGCACGCTGAGCCTGCAGGAAGCCCTGGCCGGCTTCAGCGACCCCGCCGTCATCATGGTGGCGGCGTTCTTCGTCATCGGCGAGGGACTCGCGCGCACGGGCGTGGCCTACCGCGTCGGCGACTGGCTGGTGCGCCGCGCGGGCCGCAGCGAAACCCGCCTGCTGGTGCTGCTGATGCTGTCGGTGGCGCTGCTGGGGTCGGTGATGAGTTCCACCGCCGTGGTGGCGGTGTTCATTCCGGTGGTGCTGGGCATGGCGCGGCGCATGGGCACCGCGCCGGGGCGGCTCATGCTGCCGCTGGCCTATGCCGGGCTGGTGAGCGGCATGCTCACGCTGGTCGGCACGCCGCCGAACCTGGTGGTCAACGGCGAGCTGGCGCGCGCCGGGTTCGCGGGCTTCGGCTTCTTCGATTTCACGCCCGTGGGCCTGCTGGTGCTGGCCCTGGGGGTGGGCTACATGCTGCTGGCGCGCCGCTGGCTGGCCGACCGGCCGGCGCCGGCCGCCTCCACGGCCGGGCAGCGCCGCCGCCGCATGCACGAGCTGGCCGAAGCCTACGGCCTGAGCGAGCGCGCACGCCGCGTGCAGGTGGAAAGCGGCTCCCCCCTGGCGGGCCAGACCCTGGGCGCGCTGGCGCTGCGCACGCGCCACGGCGTGAACGTGATCGCCATGGAACGCCCGCACCGCTTCGGGCCGGACACGCTCACCACCTCGGCCCGGCATGAAATCGCCGCGGGCGACATCCTGCTGCTGGACTTCGCGCACTGCGCGCAGGCGCCCGAATCCTTCCTGGCCGGAATGCGGCTCAAGGAGCTGCGCATGCGCTCCAGCTACCTCACCGACCTGTCGCACGGCATCGGGCTGGCCGAAGTGACGGTGCCGCCCGGCTCCAGCCTCATCGGCAGCACCATCGTGCAGTTGCGCATGCGCTCGCAGCGCGGCCTGAACGTGATGGGCCTGCGCCGCAACGGGCGCTCGCTGGGCGAGCGCCTGCTGGAAACCCGGCTGCGCATGGGCGACACGCTGCTGATCGCGGGCACCTGGAAGGGCATCCGGCGGCTGCACACGCAGGCCAGCGACTTCCTGGTGCTGACCCTGCCCGCCGAACTGGACGAAGTGGCCCCCGCCGCCCGCCGCGCACCGCTGGCGCTGCTGGCCCTGGCCGTCACCGTGGGCCTGATGGTGAGCGGCGCGGTGCCCAACGCCATCGCGGCGCTCACGGGCTGCCTGCTCATGGCCGCCTTCGGCTGCGTGGGCGGCAACAGTGCCTACCGCAGCCTGCACTGGCAGAGCCTGGTCCTGATCGTGGGCATGCTGCCCTTCGCCACCGCGCTGCAAAAGCTCGGCGGCATCGACAGCGCCGTGCAGGCGCTGCTGGGCCTGACGGGCAGCGCGTCGCCGCGTGCCGTGCTGGCCCTGCTGTTCGCGCTGACGGCGGCCGTGGGCCTGTTCATCTCGAACACCGCCACGGCCGTGCTGATGGCGCCCATCGCGCTGGGGCTGGCGCAGCAGATGGGCGCGTCGCCCTACCCCTTCGCCCTCACCACGGCGCTGGCCGCCTCGGCGGCCTTCATGACGCCGGTGTCCTCGCCCGTCAACACGCTGGTCGTCGGGCCGGGGCAGTACCGCTTCATGGACTTCGTGCGCATCGGCGTGCCGTTCGCGCTGCTGGTGATGGCGGTGTGCGTGGCGGTGGTGCCGTGGCTGTTTCCGTTTTGACGACCATGCCCGCCCACGAACTGCGCATCGCGGATTCCCCCGCCTCCATCCCTTGCGCCGCCTGGGACGCCCTGCTCGCCGCCCAGCCCCACCCCACGCCGTTCATGCGCCACGCCTACCTGGCCGCGCTGCACGACAGCGGCAGCGCCACGCCGCGCACCGGCTGGGCGCCGCGCTTTTTCACGCTGTGGCAGGGCGATGAACTGGTGGCCGCCTGCCCGTTGTACCTCAAGGGCCACTCGTATGGCGAATACGTCTTCGACTGGGCCTGGGCCAGGGCCTACGAAGAACACGGCCTGCCCTACTACCCCAAGGCGGTGGTGGCCGTGCCCTTCACGCCCGTGCCGGGCGCCCGCCTTCTGGCGCGCGACGCCGGCGCGCGCGCCCTGCTGGTGCGGGCCATGCGCCAATGGTGCGAAGCGGAGAACATCTCCTCCCTGCACGTGCTGTTCGCCAGCGACGGCGACCTGCAAGCCTGCGCCGCGCAGGGGCTGATGCAGCGCCACGCGGTGCAGTTCCACTGGCAGAACGATGGCTACGCCGACTTCGACGGCTTCCTCGCCAGCCTGACGCAGGACAAGCGCCGCAAGATCCGCCAGGAACGCCGCAAGGTGCGCGAGGCGGGCGTCACGTTCCGCTGGGCGCGCGGCACGGACATCACGCAGGCGGACTGGGACTTCTTCTACCGCTGCTACGAGCGCACCTACCTCGAACACGGCAACCCGCCGTACCTCACGCGCGACTTCTTCGCCCGCATGGCGGCGCACATGCCGGGCCACTGGCTGCTGTTCACCGCCGAGCGCGGCAGCCGCCCGATTGCTAGCAGTCTGATAGCTGTCAGCGCTTGCCCATCAAGCGCTGGAGGCCAAAAAGACCATGAAAACCTGGTGGCCTATGGCCGCTACTGGGGCGCGCTGGAGCGCGTGGACTGCCTGCATTTCGAGGCCTGCTACTACCAGCCGCTGCAGTGGTGCATCGACCATGGCGTGCAGCGCTTCGAGGGCGGCGCGCAGGGCGAGCACAAGATGGCACGCGCCCTGCTGCCAGTGCCGACGGCAAGCGCGCACTGGCTGGCCCACCCGGCCTTTGCCGATGCCGTGCAACGCTTCCTGTCGCGCGAGGGCGAAGGCATGGCGCACTACCTGGAGACACTGCAGGCGCGCAGCCCATTCAAGCCGCCGGGCTGAAGACGCGCGCTTTTCGCCTACAATCCCCGGTTGACGGGCCTCCTCGCATGGGGAAGCGGCCAACCGGGTCAGGTGGGGAACCAAGCAGCCCTAACCGTGGATACAGTGCCGGGGGTAAGGCTCGTCAACTCCCCCCTCTTTTTCTCTGCCTACGCAGGCACGCCCACGATCACGCTGGACGCCTTGAACAGCGCCGCCGCCTGCGCACCCACGGCCAGGCCCAGGCTGTCTGCGCTTTCGTTGGTGATGATGGCGGCCACCGCGCCGCCGCCGGGCAGGCCGATCACCACCTCGGTATTCACCGCGCCCTTTTGCACGCGCGTTACCTGGCCCTGCAGATGGTTGCGCGCCGAGAACTTCGTGCCCTGCCCCTGCGTCACCACGATCACGGAAGATGCCTTGATGAGCGCGAACGCCTCGGCCCCGGCCTGCAGGCCCAGGCCCACCGCGCTGCCATGCGTGACGATGGCCACGATGGCGCCCAGCCCCGGCACCTCCAGCTCGATTTCGTCGTTGACCGCCCCGGCCACCACGCGGGAGACCTTGCCGGAGAATTGGTTGCGTGCGCTGGTTTTCATGCTGACATTCCTTTCAAGAGCCGGGAAAACGCCCGGCGCGTGCCTGATTCTCGGCCCGCACGGGGTTCTCCCTGGCGCGGCCAAGGGCTTTGCTCACACCGGCTGCACGCTCACCGCCACGTCGGCGGGCGGTGCGTGGTGCAGGCTGCTGGTGACCAGCGCGTCCACCCCGCTGGCAGCGTAATCGGCCGCATTGCCCGCGTGGATGCCGCCCGCCGCCAGCAGGCCCAGTTGGGGGTGCCGGGCGCGCAGCAGCGGGCACCACTGGCGCAGCGCCTCGGGCGCGGCCTTGTCGAACTGCACCACGTCGGCCCCGGCGGCCACGGCCTGCTGGGCTTCTTCGATGGAGTGCGCTTCGATCACGCAGGTCTTCTCGGCCAGCGCCGGGGCCACCGCCGCCAGGCGCCCGGCCACGCCCGTCCAGCCGCCGGCCAGCGCACGGTGCTGGGGGAACACCAGCACCGTCTCGCCCACCCCCAGCCGGTGCGGATAGGCACCGCCGCTGAGCGTGGCCTTGAGCGCGATGCGGCGCAGGCCCGGCGCATGCTTGCGCGTGGTGAGCACGGCCACCTGCGGCGCCACGGCGCGCACGGCCCGCACCATGGCGGCGGTGGCCGTGGCCACGCCGCAGGCGTACTCCAGCAGGTTCTGCGCCACCTTCCAGGCGCGCAACAGGGCCGCCGCGTCGCCCGCGGCGGCCAGCAGCCCGGCCCCTGCCGCCAGGGGCTGGCCGCTGGGCGCCAGGCGCTCCACCTGCCCGCCGCAGTGCTGCACGACGCGCGCGGCCTCCTCGGTGCAGGCCGCCACGCCCGCGCCACGCAGCGTGAAGGCGATGCGCGCGGGCTGGCCGCCCACGGCGAGCAGGTGCGTGGTCAGGTCCAGCAGCGGCGCGTCCTCGGCAATCCAGGCGTCGATCGTGGCATGGTCGAAAAATACGGAATTCACAGCGTCCCCCAACGGCGTAGAAACACAAAGGCCGCCAGCGCCACGGCGCCCAGCAGCAGCGACAGTGCGTTGGCACAGGCCCAATGCCCGTCCAGCACATGGTTGTAGATGGCCAGCGACAGCGTTTCGGTGCGCCCTGCGATGTTGCCGCCCAGCATCAGCGACAGCCCCACCTCGCCCAACCCGCGCCCGCCCGCCAGCACCAGCCCGGCGGCGATGCCCCGGCGCGCCAGCGGCAGGTCGATGCGCCAGAACACGCTCCAGGGCCGGTGCCCCAGCAGCGCCGCCGCCTCGCGCACGCGCGGCGCGATGCCCGCGAAAGCGGCCTGCACGGGCTTGACCATGAGCGGCAGCCCCGCCACGAAGGCCGCGATCACCAACCCGGCCGGGGTGAACACCACGGCGGGCTGCAGCGCCGGGGGCAGCCACTGCGCCAGCCAGCCCTGGCGCCCCAGCAGCAACAGCAACCCGTAGCCCAGCACGATGGGCGGAAACACCAGCGGCAGCGTGACCAGCGCGTCCAGCAGCCCCTGCCCGGCAAAGCGCCCGCGCGCCAGCAGCCACGCCAGGGCCGTGCCCACCAGCAGTTGCAGGGCCAGGCTCCAGCCGACCACGCCGAAGGTGAGCGGCCACGGCGCCGCGGGGCACACGCCGCCCATCACATGCCGTGACGTTCGAGCACGCGCCGAGCCGCGGGCGAGGCCAGGTAGTCGAGGAAGGCGCGCACCGCCGCCCCCTCGGCCCGCCCCTTGAGCACGCCGGCGCTCAGCGCGATCGGGTCGTAGCAGTCCTGCGGCGCGTCGATGCGCGCGCCCACGCGGCCCTGCAGCGCCAGCGCCTCGGTGCGGTTGACGAAGCCCGCATCCACCTCGCCGGTGGCCACATAGGCGCTCACCTGCGGCACGGTGGCCACTTCCAGCAGGCGCCCGGCCAGCGGCTGCGCCAGGCCCAGGCGGGCCAGGCAGGTGACGGCGGCGTTGCCGTAGACAGCCTTGGTGCGGTCAGGCAGCGCAATGCGCCGAAAACGCGCCTCGCGCAGATCGGCCATGGCCGCCAGCGGCTGGCCGGGGGCCGTCACCAGCACCAGGGCACCCGTGCCCAGGGGCACGAAACGCTCGGCCAGCCCCATGGGTTCAAGAAAGGCCTGGTCGCCAATCAGCAGCGCGATCTCGGGGTTCTGCCGCGCCTGGGTCTCGACCTGCTTCATGTTGCCGAAGCTGGCCTCGGCGCGGATGCCATGGGCTGCCGAGAAGCCCTCCAGCAGCTCGAGCACCGGCTTGCGGTAGCCCGCGCCGGCAGCCACCAGCAGGGTGTCGGCGGCCCAGGCGCCAGAGCCGATGAAAAAGGCCAGGCAGGCCAGAAAACAGCGTCGCATAAGGATTCCTTTCATACGCACAAGCACACACGCTCGACCGACTTGCCGAAGAAGTGGTAACCCGACCCGCCCTCGGCCAGCAGGTCAAGCAGCGCGCCGGCCTCCTGCACGCGCGTGCCGCCGACCACGGTGGCGCCCCGGCGGGCAAACGGCCCCGGCCAGAGCGTGGCCGTGGGTCCGACGATGGCGGCCTGCGCGCCCGGGCGCAGGCACTGCAGCAGTCCGTCCAGGCTGCCGTTGACCAGCGTGGTGCCGGTGGCGATGAGCACGTCGGCGCGGGCCACGGTCTCGGGCGCGCGCTCGGCGTGCACGTAGAACGGCAGTTCCTCGGGCTTGAGCGTGGCGGGGTCGAGCTCCAGCACCTGGAACGGCTGCCCGGCGCGCCGCAGCGTGCGCATGTAGGGGGCGAAGGCGCCCACCAGCACCACGCGCTGGCCCGGGGCGATGGCGAGCGCGTCGAAGGCGTCGCCCTCCACCACGCGCGCGCCGGGCGGCGGGCCGTCGCGGCGCCACAGGGTTTCGGCCAGCGCGTTGAGCGTGGCGATGGCCAGCGCGCGGCGCAGGTCCTGCGGGCGGTACAGGTCCTGCAGCAGCTCGGCGGCGCCGCGCCCAGCGATCTTGCCGGGCACGGGCATGGCCTGGGCCGAGCTGGGGCAGCACACGGCCTCGGGCACGCTCTTGATGGGCGTGGCGCACAGGCCGCCCACGCCGTTGTCGAGCTGCACGCCGGTGAAGAACACGCCCAGCACGGCGCGCGCCACGCGCAGGCCGGCGGCCTCGGCGCCCAGGGCCTGCAGGATCTCGGCGTGCAGCTCGGCCAGCAGGGAAGGTGCGGGCGCGTTCATGGCTGCTTCTCCCACGCGATCAGCGCCCAGCGCATGGGCTGGCCGGTGCGCTGGGCCGGGGTGGCGCGCGCGTACCAGTCGCGCAGGCGCGCGGTTTCGTCCTCGTCCAGCCCGCCCATGGACCAGGCGACGCGGCGCGCGAATTCGTCAAAGTCCGGCGCACCGGCCAGGCGGCTTTCCTGCGTGAGGTACGACAGGCTCGGGTGGATGCCCATGCGGTGCAGGATGTTGACGACGTAGATGTAGTCCGGCACGGTGTGCAGGCGCCGCCCCACCACGTCCTGCACCTGCGGGTCGGTGAAATGCCCGCCCACCAGATGCGTGAGGTACACGCGCTGGCGCGCATGGGCGTCGAGCTTGGCCAGCGCGGCGGCCATGTCCTCCACCGTGCTGGAGCGCGAGGCCACGGCGATGTCGCACACCGGCACGTCGCTCCAGTCGTCCTCCCAGGCGCGGTGCAGCGTCTGCACCTGGGCCAGCCCGCGCGCGGCGGCCTGCTCGCGCATCGCCTCCAGCATGGCGGCGCTGTAGTCCAGCCCCACCACCTGGCGCAGCCGGTGCGCCACGGCCAGCGCGATGGTGCCGGGGCCGCAGCCCACGTCGAGCAGCGACGCGGCCCCGGTGAGGTCCATGCGCGCGACGAATTCCTCGGCGTAGCGGCTGCCCAACGCCTTGGCCGCCATGCCGGCGGCGCGCGCGTCCCAGGCGCTGGCGCTCTTGCGTGTGCGCGCGCTCATGGCGAGGTGGTCGCGGTACAGGCGGCCGAAGTCGATGGCTTCGATGGTCATGCGGTGGTTCCTTTCAACCCAGGTTCAAACAATCGGCCACGGCCCGCTCGCTGACGCCGTAGAGCGCCGCCAGCGCGGCCGGGGTGGCGGTTTCGCGCGGCGCGCCGAGCGCCACCAGGCGCCCGCCGCCCAGCAGCGCGATGCGGTCGGCCACGCGTAGCGCGTGCTCGGGCTGGTGCGTGGTCAGCAGCACCGACAGGCCCTCGCCGCGCAGGCGCGCGATGTGCTCCAGCACGCGGATCTGGTTGCCGAAGTCGAGGCTGGCGGTGGGCTCGTCCATCACCAGCAGCGCGGGCTGCTGCGCCAGCGCGCGGGCGATCAGCGCCAATTGGCGCTCGCCGCCGCTGATGGCGGTGTAGGCGCTGGCGTGCAGGTGGTCGATGCCCAGCAGGTCCAGGCACTGCAGCGCCAGCGCCCGGTCGCCCCGGCCCGGCGCCGAGAAGCGGCCGACGTGCGCCGCGCGCCCCATCAGCACCACGTCGAGCACGGTGTACGGGAACAGCCCCGCATGCGCCTGCGGCACGTAGCCCACATGGCGCGCCAGCGCGCCGCGCGGCCAGGCGGCGATGTTCTGCCCGCGCACCCGCACCTCGCCCGCCAACGGCGCCAGCAGGCCCAGCAGGGTGCGCAGCAGCGTGGTCTTGCCGCAGCCGTTGGCGCCCAGCAGGCACAGCACCTCGCCGGGCGCGAGCGTGAAATCCAGCCCCTGCGCCACGCAGCGGCGCCCATGGCCCACGGCCAGCGCACAGGCCTGCAGCACGGGGCTAGTCACGCGCCCCTCCCGCTGCGTGCCAGCACGAAGAGGAAGAACGGCGCGCCGACCAGCGCCGTCAGCAACCCCAGCGGCAGCTCGATGGGCGCGGCCGTGCGCGCCAGCGTATCGGCCGCCACGACGAAGCCGCCGCCCAGCAGCAGCGCCGCGGGCAGCAGGCGTGAGAACTGCGGCCCCACCAGCAGCCGCGCCACGTGCGGCACCACCAGCCCCACCCAGCCGACGATGCCCGCCAGCGACACCGCCGCCGCCGTGGCCAGCGTGGCGGCGGCCACCAGCACCAGGCGCAGCCGCGCCACGGCCACGCCCAGGGCCTGGGCTTCTTCATCGGGCAGGGCCAGCAGGTTGATGCGCCAGCGCAGCAGCGCCATGGGCAGCAATCCAGCGAGCAGCGCGGGCGCGGTGGCGGCCAGGTCGGCCGGGGTCACGGCGTTGAGCCCGCCAAGCAGCCAGAAGGTGATGGAGGGCAGTTGCGTGGCCGGATCCGCCAGCAACTTGATGAGCGAGATGCCCGCGCCCAGCAGCGCGCCCACGGCCACGCCGGCGAGCACCAGCACCAGCACCGGGTCGTGCCGCCGCACCAGCGCCGCCACCGCCAGCACGGCGGCCACGGCCAGCAGCCCGCCCGCGAAGGCCAGGCCCTGCACCAGCGCCAGCGGCAGGCCCAGGTAGATGCCCAGCACCGCGCCCAGGCCCGCCCCGGCGGACACGCCCAGGATGTCGGGCGACACCAGCGGGTTGCGGAACATGCCCTGGTACGCCGCCCCGGCCGCCGCCAGCGCCGCGCCCACCAGCAGGCCCGCCGCCACGCGCGGCAGACGGATGTTCCACACCACGGTGTCCACCGCCGGGGGCAGGCCCGAGGCGCCGCCGCCCAGACGCGCCAGGGCGACGCGCCACACATCGCCCGGCGCGAGCGCGAACGGGCCGGACACGCAGGCCCACACCAGCACCGCGCCCAGGAGCGCCAGCGCCAGCAGCCAGCGGCCCGCATGCGCTACTGAAAACGGAGCTGCCAGCGCTTGTCCAGAAAGGGCTGGAGGCCGATTTGACTCAAAACTCACACGGATTCCCCGAGCAGCCCGTGCGACTGCGCGGGCGTGAGCGTGCAGCCGTAGAACGCCTGGTAGAACTGCCGCACGGCCTCGGCCCAGGGCGGCAGCCCCGCCAGCAGCGTGTGGCCCGGGTACAGGTGCTGCACCAGCCAGCGCACGCCGATCAGGCGGTTCACGCCCGGCGGGCCGTCGAGCCAGCCGAAGGGCAGCAGCGGCGCGCAGTGCACGCGCCGCGCACGCACGGCGGCCACGTCGCGCCACAGCGGGTCGGCGAGCGCGCGGCGCGCGAAGCCGGGGTCTTGCGTGACGATGACTTCCGGGTCCCAGGCCAGCACCTGCTCCAGCGACACGCGCGCGAGCGAACCGCGCCCGGCCGCGGCGGCCACGTTGCGCCCGCCGCAGAAGTCGATCAGCTCGACGTTGATGGAGCCTTCCAGCCCCGTCTCCAGCCCCTGCCCGTCGGTGCCGCGCCCAAAGTACACGCGCGGGCGCTGCGCCGGCGCCACGGCGGCGCGCACGCGCGCGGCCAGGGCCAGCGCATCGTCGGCCATGGCGGCGAGCTGCTCGCCGCGCGCGGCCACGCCCAGCAGGCGGCCAACCTCGCGCAGTTGCGCGGCGTGCTCGGCGATGCGGCCCTGCACCAGCAGCGTGGGCAGGCCGGTCTGTTCGCTGACGCGGCGCACGCCGGAGACGTAGGTGGCGTCGGCCGTGCCGGCATCGACCACCAGGTCGGGCTGCAATTGCAGCAGCCGCTCCAGCGGCATGGTGCTGCCGCGCCCGGACAGGCGGCCCAGGTGCGGCAGCGCGCGCAGGCCCGGCCCGAGCAGCGCGCGCGCCTCGTCGCCCAGGGTGATGGGCCAGCCGAGCAATTTCCCGGGCGCCAGCGCGGCCACCAGCACGCCCGCGGGCGGCCCGGCGGCGAACACCTTGCGCACGGCCCCAGGCGCGGGCTGCGCGCCAAAGCGCGCGACGACGATGCTGGCGGCCCCTTCCGGCGCCCCCTCTGGTGCGCTTTGCGCCCAGGCCCCGGGCCAGGCCAGCGCCCCGGCGGCGGCCTGCAGCCATTGGCGGCGGCGCATCATGCGGGTGCCCTCTTCTCGGCGGCCAGCATGAACCAGTCGCGCAGCGCGGCGGCGCGCGCAGGCAGTTCGTCGCCCTCGCCGCCGGTGAAGCGGCGCCAAGCCTCCAAATGCTTGGGCGCGGCGATGGTGAGCACGGGAATGCCGGCCCCGGCCAGCCCCGCGATCTCGGCGGCGAAGCCGCCGCCGCCCGCTTCCAGCTCGCCGAAGCGGTTGGTCACGGCCAGTTGCACGCGGTCATGCAGGGCCTGGCGCAGCACGCGGCTGGCGTCGGCCACCCGGCCCGCGTCGATGCTGCAGCCCTGCGCGTGCGGCCCGAGGTTCTGCGAGACGGGGTGGGCCGCGCCCGAGCGCAGGTCCACCAGCTCCAGCGCGGGCTTGCCGCCGCCGGGCGCGGGCACGCGGCGCTGCGTCAGGCCGCCGACCTGCCAGCCCAGGCGCTGCAGGCCGTGGCAGAACGCGAGCACCACCGCGTCGGCGGTTTCGCCATGGAGATCGCCGTCGGGATAGACGACGGCGGCGAGTTTAGAAACGGTAGCTGCCATTGATGTACCAGAAGCGCCCCGGCATGGGGTGACCATCGGCCAGTTCGTACCACTTGTCGGCCAGGTTGTCCACGCCGAAATCGAGCGCGAAGTCCTTGGTGGGCTTGTAGATGGCCTTGACCCCGGTGGTGCCAAAGCCGCTGAGCTGGCGGTAGGCGCCGTCGAAGTTGACGTTGCGGCCCTGCTCGGCCTCCAGCGTGGCGCGCAGTTCCCACTGCGCGCTGGGCAGCCAGTTGACGGCGGCGAACAGGCGGTGGCGCGGCGTATCGACCAGCGTCACGCGGCTGTCGCTGAGGTTGGTGCGGTGCAGGTAGGTGTAGCTCGCGCTCGCGCTCCACTGCACCGCGAGCTGCTGCGCCAGCGACAGCTCCAGCCCCTGGTTGCGCGTGCGGCCCACGTTCTGCGCCTGGTCGCAGGTGGTGCCGCCACACGCCGCCGAGGGCACGACCACGGTCTGGATCTGGTCGTTCACGCGGCTGTAGAACACGGCGGCCTGGCCCTTGCCGCCGGCCCAGGGCTGGCCGCCCACGCCCAGCTCGAAGTGGTTGGCGGTCTCGGGCTTGAGGTCGGGGTTGGGCAGCGCGCTGCCCATGCGCGCGGAGTAGCGGTCCTTGATGGTGGGAAAGCGCGTCTTGTGCGAGAGCACGGCGTACACCTCGTCGCCCTGCTGCGTGAGCGCATAGCTCAGGCGGGCCAGGCCGTTGGTGGCGCTGGTGGCGCCGGTGGGCCAGTAGTACACCTCCTTGGCGTCGCGCTTCTCGTGGCTCAGGCCCAGGTTCAGGCGCCAGCGGTCGGACAGGGTGATGGTGTCTTCGGCCACCAGCGAGGTGGTCACGTCGCGGTAGAACTTGCCGGTGTCGTCGTGCTCGTCCACCTTGTAGTGCACGGCGAAGCGCAGCTCGTGGTTCTTGAGGCTGTAGTTGGCCCACTCCACGGTGGCGCCCTTGCTGGTGTCCTTGTAGGTGCTGGTCGGGTCGTGCTGGGTGAAGCTCGCGTCCTTGTACATGTCCAGGCCGTTCTTGTAGGTGTCGTGGTACAGCCGGGCCTTGAGCACGTTGTCGCTGCCGATGCGCGTGCTGCTCAGAAAGTACAGGCTGTCCTTGTCCCAGTACGGCCAGCGCCAGTAGCGCACGGCGCTCTTCTGCGTGGAGGTGCCGGTGTACACCGGGTTGCCCTTCTCGCCCTCCTGGCGCACGTAGCCGAGCGCGTATTCGTCGGTGGCATTGGGCGTGAGGCCGAGCTTGAACGACAGGCGCTTGTCGGTGCGGTAGGCGTTCTCGCGGCTGCCGCCGGTGTCGGTGGGCTGCTTCTTGTAGTCCTTGAAGCCGCTGGGCAGCGGAAAGCTGTCGGCGTCCAGGTACGACGCGCCGATCTGGTAGTACCAACTGCCCTGGTTGCCGCCCAGGTTCACGGCGGCCTTGCGCGTCTGGCCCGCGCCGAAGCCCACGCGCGCGTCGCCCTCGAATGCCTTGACCGGCTTGCGCGTCACGAGGTTGATGGCGCCGCCCAGCGTGTTCGGGCCGTAGAGCAGCGAGGCGTCGGCCTTGGCGACGCGGATCTCGGCCAAATCGAAGGTGGTGAAGCGGCTGAAATCGACGTAGCCGTCATACGGCACGTACAGCGGCACGCCGTCCACGTAGACCGGCACCTGGCGCGAATCGAAGCCGCGCACGTAGACCATTTCCTCGTTGCGCGCGCCGACGCGCGACACGGTGACGCCGGGCAGCAGCCGCACCGCGCCCGACACGGTGTCGGCGTTGTTGCGCGCCATTTCCTCCTGGCTCAGCCGCGCCTCGCCAGCGGCCTGGCCGGACAGCGGCGCGCCGGTCACGGTCACCGTGCCCAGCTCGAACACGCCATCGGCCGCGCTGGCCGCGCCGCAGCACAGGCCCAGCGCCAGCAGCGCGGCCGCGCTGGCGGGGGTGGATAGTCTTTTCGGGGAGTTCACGGGAGGGCGCTTCATCGTGGGGCTTTCCGGTTTCGCTATTCACCAAAGGAATAGCGGTGGACAAAAAAACACGCCATGGGCCGGCGTGGTCGGAGGCTGCAAATATACATTTGAAAACCGTATTTTCCCTGCCCATTGCGCGACAGGCTGACATGGATCAGCCGCGAAGGAACCGCGCGCGCCGCGCGGTGATCTACCGGGAAGAGCCATAAGATGGGGACGGTATGGACCGGGACACCATGTCAACGTGCGCTGCGCCCAGGGCCTGGCCCTGGCGCCTCGGCATCCGCCTGTGCGGGCTGCTGGCCTGCATGGCGTTGCGTGTCCTGGCGTCCGACACGGCCCCGCCCGCCGAACCGCCCCCGCTGCCCAGCGCCCGCGAACGGCTGGAAATGTCGAGCGACCGCAACCCCCTGCCGCGCAATACCGCCCTGCGCGTGGACGTGACGCGCTGGCTCGGCAGCGGCCCCGGCGGCAGCCTGGGCCTGTCGCTCGGCATGGCGACGCAGACCAGCACCTCGGTGCCCGCGCTGGCCATGACCGAACCCATCTGGGAACCCACGCTGGGCGTGCACTGGCGCGCCCCGCTGGGCGGCAACATGTACCTGGACCTGTCCACCTGGACGCGCGCGCCCTACCGCGGCCAGACGCCCGACGCCATGGACATGATCTGGCTCAACCGCCAGCCGAATTACGGCACGCGCGTGGAGGTGCAATGGGCCTCGCCGCGCTTCGGCGGCCTGCTGCCCGAATTCGGCGCCATCGGCGTCAAGCTCGAAGGCGATTCGCAGTTGCTGCTGCGCACGCGCTCCGGCGGGCCCATGCTGTACTACCGCACGAAGTTTTAAGTGTTTTCAGGCCCCAGCCCTTGTACAGCAAGCGCTGGAAGCTATTGTTTTTGCAGCTTCAGCCAGCGCGCCGCGCCCTCCCCGGCGGCGCGCCCCGTGGCGCAGCTGGCCGTGAGCAGGTAGCCCCCCGTGGGCGCCTCCCAGTCGAGCATCTCGCCCGCGCAGAACACGCCGGGCAGGGCCTGCAGCATCAGGTGCCCGTCCAGCGCTTCGAAAGCCACGCCGCCCGCGGTGCTGATGGCCTCCTCCACCGGCCGCGGCGCCACCACGGTGATGGGCAGCGCCTTGATGGCCTGCGCCAGCAGCGCCGCATCCTGCATGCCGTCCTTGCCGAGCTGCTCGTAGAGGACCGCGGCCTTGATGCCGTCCAGCCCCAGCCGCCCCTTGAGGTGGCTGGAGAGGCTGCGCGCGCCGCGCGGATGCCGCACCTCGGCGAGCACGCGCTCGGGCGTGTGGCTGGGCAGCAGGTCGAGGAAGAAAGTGGCATGGCCGTGCGCCGCGATCTCGTCGCGCAGCAGGCTGGAGACGGCGTAGACCAGGCTGCCCTCCACGCCCGTGGCCGTGGCGACGAATTCGCCGCGCCGCGCGAAAGCGCGGCCATCGCTGGCGGTGAACGACAGCGCCACCGACTTGAACGGCTGGCCCGCGAAGCGTTCGGCGAAGAACGGCGTCCAGCCCACGGCGGGCGCGGGGCCGCGCCCGATGAGTTCGCGGAAGAAGTCGCGCCGCGAAACCTGCACGAGCGGGCCCACAGGCGCATCGACGCGCGGCACATCAAAGCCGCAGTTGGCCGGCCGCAGGGGCGCGATGTCCACCCCCTTGCCCGCCAGCAGCGGCACCCAGGCCGCGTCCGAGCCCAGGCGCGGCCAGCTTGCGCCGCCCAGGGCCAGCACCGTGGCGCGCGCGGCCACCTGCCGCTCGCCCTGCGGCGCGGCGAAGCGCAGGGCACCATCCGGCGCCCAGCCCAGCCAGCGGTGGCGCATGTGGAACTGCACGCCCAGACTGCGCAGCCGGTGCAGCCACGCACGCAGCAGCGGCGCGGCCTTCATGTCGGCGGGGAACACGCGGCCCGAGGTGCCCACGAAGGTGTCCACGCCCAGGCCATGCGCCCAGGCGCGCAACGGCTCGGCGCCAAAGCGCTCCAGCAGCGGCGCGATCTGCGCGCTGCGCGCGCCGAAGCGCGCGGCGAACGGCGCGAACGGCTCGGAATGCGTGAGGTTCAACCCGCCCTTGCCCGCGAGCAGGAACTTGCGCCCCGCCGAAGGCATGGCATCGAACACCTGCACGGCCACGCCGGCCTGGGCCAGCGCCTCGGCCGCCATGAGGCCGGCCGGGCCGGCGCCGATGACGGCGGCGTCGTAGGAGAGAGGGAGAGGGGGAGAAACGAGAGGGTCGGTCAATGCATCGGGCATGGGCCGATCATCCCATCAAGCGCATGGCAGACAACACAGAGGCCCAAGGAACGCTTGCCCGGCAAGGGCTGGGGCGGCCAATGGCCCGTCAGAAGCACCGGGCAGGCTGGGCAGGGAAGACGATGAAGCGACTGGAACCCGCTCAGCGCCAAGGCCACGGTGTCGATCAGATCTACGGCATTTTGGCCTGTAATCCGCTTGCAGAAAGCGCGAGCAGCTATCAAAAACGAAGTTCATGCATGCTGCGGCACCGTCTGATGCAGGCGACCTCAACTCAATGACCGCCGGTACCGATGACCTCATACTCCACGACGCAATTCGCCTTATCGACAACCACCGTCGCTTTCTCCGTGCCGCTGCCGAAGTGATAGTGAAAGTCCCCATCCACGACGGATGATTCTTGGAGAACATGGTCAGAGCGCCCTCTCTCGGCCGTCTTCATAAATTTCCTGGCCAATACGCATTGGTCACCTTGGCGGTGCAATCAGAGCCGCACGCCATGCCCCATCAGAACAACGTGCCCTGCACCGCCCCCGCCAGGGGCCGCGTGGCAGGCGCCGGGGCATCGTCCCCTCCGGGCACCCGCACCAGCCGCCCTTCCCCGCTCAGAAACGCCGCGCCCACCGCCTCGCCCGGCACCTGGGCCTGCACGGCCGCGCGGTAGCGCTGCAGTTGGGCGATGAGCTGGGGCTGGCGCTCGGGCTGGGCGGCGCTCTTGTAGTCCAGCACCCACCAGCGCGCGCCCTCGCGCGGCGCGTGCAGGCGCACCAGGCGGTCCAGGC
>Ga0222428_100430_pt1 | contig 15967 bp, 14 predicted proteins | sample 2B5Ametagenome_FD_182471 | JGI IMG/M metagenome (GOLD analysis project Ga0222428, IMG submission 182471) | Enriched microbial communities from leaf-cutter ant dump, University of Wisconsin, Madison, United States - 2B5A (version 2) | ecosystem: Environmental > Terrestrial > Nest > Insects nest >...
CGCGGCCCGCGAAGCTGGAGCTGGGGCCCTTGGTGATTTCGATCTGCTCGATGGCGAAGCTCTCGCGCGTGGTCATGCCGGTGTCGCGCAGGCCGTCCACGAACACGTCGGAGCGCGCTTCCTGGCCACGGATGATGTAGCGGTCGCCGAAGGCATTGCCGTTCTCGCCCGTGCCCAGGGTGATGCCGGGCTGTGCCGCCAGGATCTGCTTCAGATCGGTCAGGCCCGAATCATCGATGGCCGCCTTGGTCACCACCGAGATGGTTTGCGGCGTTTCCGCCAGCGGGCGGGTATGGCGCGCGTCGGCCGAGGTTTTTGCCTTGTAGGGCGCGCCGACTTCGGCGTTCGGGTTCGGGTCGATGGCCTGCTCCTGCACCGTCACGGTGGGTAGGGTGGTGACGGGCGTGGCGCTCTGGGCCATGGCGCCCAGGGGCAGTAGGACGGCGGAGGACAGCCCGGCGGCGGCCATGCCGTTGACCAGGCGCAGGCTCTTGGGCTTCTTCGTGCAAGCAGGGTTCATGGTGTGAAGGTGCTGAAGGGTGGAGTGCAATGAAAACCAGGGATACAGGGCGGTGTATCTTAATACAAACGAAACTGGTTCTCATTAGCTATATTTTTCAAGGCGGCATTTAGGGGGGTGAAAGCAGGCGCGCTCAGTGCATGCCGCATCGAAGGGCGTTGCCTGGGCTTTGGTTGCTTCGCAGGGGCGCGTTATCTCGGGCCGTTCACACGCCCCTGAGCCAGGCTGGGGTGGCGCCAGGCATGAGACCCTTGGGGCAGGAAATGACGGTCAATACGTTGACCGGGGAGGGCGCGTTGGCATGGGGATGCGACGCCATGGCACTGACGCACAAAAAGATGCAGCAGGCGCCATCAACGGCCTCGATGGTGTTTTGCGCGCGGTGGCGCGAAGCGAGGCCTGCGGAGGTCAGGCGTTGCGCAGCATGTCGCCTTCGCGGGTGGCAGCGCCTGAGCGCACCAGATCCTGTGCCAGCGCGTCGAGCCAATCGGTGAGCGCCTGGTCGCTGAAATGGCGGGCATGCAGGGTGCCGAAATAGGGCGTGGCCGTGGCCCAGGCGCGCAGGTCGGCACGGGCGATCTGCTGCCATTCGAGCAGCTTGTACTTGAGCAGCACCTTGGCGGCGTACAGCGCGTGCTTGGTGGGGTTGTGCACGAAGCCCTCCAGCCGCTGGCGCGCGCCGGCGAGCGCGCGCGGCGCGTCGTGGAACACCGGGCCGTGGCCGGGGATCACGGTGCGCGGCGCGAGCCGCGCGATCAGGTCGAGCGTGGCCGCCACGTCGGCGAAGGCTTGCTCGCCCTCGAGCTCGGGGAAGACCACGCCAAAGCCGTTCTCCCACAGCGCGTCGGCGGACAGCAGGATGCGCGCCTGCGGCTCGAACAGCACCACCGAGTGCGGGTCGTGCCCCGGCGCGGCGTGCACCTGCCAGGGCTTGTCGCCCAGCAGCACGCAGGAGCCCGGCTCCAGCAGCGCTTCGGCGCGGAATGGCGGGCAGTGCTGGCCAGTGGGGGTGTAGCTCAGCGCGTAGGCGTCCCAGGCACGCACGTGGGGTGCCTGGCCCGGCGGGATGGCGGTGTGCACGCCGGGCCACGCCGCCTGCAGCGCGGCGTTGCCGCCGCAGTGGTCGCTGTGCAGGTGGGTGTTGAGCACGCGGTCCAGCGGCCGCCCGCCCAGGCAGGCGGCCACCAGCGCCACGGTCTGTTCCGCATGGCTGTGGTAGCCGGTGTCTACCAGAGCGCTGTCGTGCCGGCCGATGAAGAGGATGTTGTTGGCGGACAGCCAGCCGCGCTCCAGTACGGTGATTTCAGGCGGTAGCCCATGCGGGGAGAGCGTCATCAGCTATCAAAAAAAGAGTAATCGCGGTGGTTCGTGGCGCGGCGCCCACGGCCCATGAAAACGGCGCGGCCCCGGCCCGCGGACGCCGCGCGGAAGGGTCAGCTGCGCAGCTCGCGCCGCAGGATTTTTCCGACGTTGGTCTTGGGCAGCTCCTCGCGGAATTCTATGTACTTGGGCCGCTTGTAGCCGGTCAGGTTGTCGTGGCAGTAGCGCACCAGTGCATCCTCGGTCAGCGAGGCGTCGCTCTTGATGACGAAGATCTTGATGGCCTCGCCCGACTTTTCGTCCGCCACACCCACGGCCGCGCACTCCAGCACCCCGGGGCACAGCGAGATGACCTGCTCCAGCTCGTTCGGGAAGACGTTGAAGCCCGAAACGATGATCATGTCCTTCTTGCGGTCGATGATGCGCGTGTAGCCGGCCTCGTCCATGATGCCGATGTCGCCGGTGCGCATGAAGCCGTCGGCCGTGAAGGCTTTTTCCGTCTCTTCGGGCTGGTTGTAGTAGCCGCGCATGACGTTGGGGCCCTTGATGCAGATCTCGCCGCTCTGGCCCGTGGGCAGGCTGGCACCCGCGTCGTCCTTGATGGCGATCTCGATGCCCGGCAGCGGCAGGCCGATGGTGCCCGTGAAGCTGGTGTTACTCACCGGGTTGTTGGTGCCGATGGCGCAGGTCTCGCTCATGCCCCAGCCCTCGATCATGGTGCTGCCCGTGACCTGTTGCCACTGGCGCGCCGTGCCCTCGGAGGCGGCCATGCCGCCGGCCTGCGAGACGCACAGGTGCGAAAAATCGAGCTTGCGGAACTGCGCGTTCTGCAGCAGCGCGTTGAACAGCGTGTTCACTGCGGGCAGCATGTGGAAGGGGCGCTTTTTCAGCACGTCGACGAATTTCGGGATGTCGCGCGGGTTGGGAATCAGCGTCAGGCTCGACCCCTGGCGGATGGCCAGCAGGCACAGCGTGAGCGCGAAGATGTGGTACAGCGGCAGCGCCGCGATGCTGTTGGCCTTGCTCAGGTCGCCGATCTTGGCCAGCGCGGGGGTGAACCACGCCTCGGCCTGCAACGTGGCGGCGATGATGTTGCGGTGCGTCAGCACGGCCCCCTTGGACAGCCCGGTGGTGCCGCCGGTGTACTGCAGGAAGGCAATGGAGTCGTGGGTGGCTTGGCTCGGCTGGAGCCTGCGCGCGCGGCCCAGCGCCAGGGCCTTCTTGAAGGGCGTGACTTGGCGGCCGCCGGTCAGCGGCAGGGCGTACGGCGGCACCATCTTCGCCAGGTGTCGCACGGCGAAGGTGATCCAGCGGCCATACCAGGCGCCCAGCATGTCGCCCAGGGAGGCGATGCAGACATGCTGGATGGGCGTGTGCTCGATGACTTCGGCCAGGGTGTGGGCGAAGTTCTCCAGGATCACGATGGCGGTGGCGCCCGAGTCCTTGAGCTGGTGCTCCAGCTCGCGCGCCGTGTACAGCGGGTTCACGTTCACGCAGGTGAAGCCAGCGCGCAGCACGCCGGCCATGGTCACGCCGAACTGCGGCACGTTGGGCAGCATGATGGCCACGCGCGCGTCCGGCGCCAGGCCCAGGCTCTGCAGCCACGCGCCCAGGGCGGCGCTGTGGCGGTCTAGCTCCCCGTAGGTCATCCAGCGGTCCATGCAGACCGAGAAGGGGCTGGCCGCGTGCTGGCGGAACGATTCCTCCAGCAGGTGCGGCACCGAGCGGTACTGGTCGGGGTCGATGTCGTGCGGTACGCCGGGGGGGTAGCTTTTGAGCCAGGTTTTTTCCATGCAAGAACCTCGAAATGCGCCAGGGAAGTTGGCAGGCATTGTGGGTGCGGCCCCAGGCCAGGGCTATCGGGCTTGTCCTAGGGTCTGGCGCAAGGCGGTCTCGCAGGTGACAGGCGTGGCGTCGAACAGCTGCGCCAGCAGGGCGCCCTCGCGCTGGGCGATGGTGTCGAGAAAGTGCGCCACCGCGCCGCGCGTGCGCGCCAGGGTGCCGAAGGTGTCGAAGCCAGCCTCCAGAAAGCGCTGCAGCTCGCTCAGCCCGGCGGCCTGGGCCGGGCCGCGCATCATGCGCAGCATGGTGCGCAGGCCGGGCTTGGCGGTCAGCCGCGCCAGGTCCTGCCCCATGGCCAGCACGCTGGCGAGCTGCGCCTGGCGCGCCTGCGGCTGGCCGACCTGGCGCCATGCGGCCACGTAGCGCGCGGCGGGGTCGCCGGGCAGGTCGTTCCAGGTGGCGCCCATGGCATGGTCGAGCTGCTCGGTCTGCGCATGCAACTGCGCCAGCGCCACGGCCATGTCCACCACCGGGCGGGGGAACAGTGTCTGCAGCGTGCCGGCGATGCGCCCGAACTGCGCGTCGCGCGCCTGGTAGTCGGCGCTGCCGTACAGCTCGGCCAGGAAGAAGCGCGCCGCCGGCGCGTACAGCGTGCAGGCCAGCAGGTCCGCATAGGTGCCGCGAAAGCGCGCCGATTGCAGTGCCTTGACCGCATGCACTGCCGCGCCCCAGGTGGGGGCGTCGGTGCGCTGCTGGCGCAGGGCCGTTACCTCGGCGATGCAGTGGCGGATGGTCTGGGCGGCGTCCATGGTATTTTTGGGCGGATTGACACGGTGCAGAGAAATATAAGCCAAATCGCCTTCTAGGGCCCATGCAGTAAGCGCGGGCAGCTATCAAAATAAGAGTTCTCCCTACTATGAACGCCCGCTGGCAGCAAGCCCTCTCGCTCACTCTCCTGTGCGCCGCAGCCGCCTGGCTGGCCTGGCAGTGGCCCCACTCGCCCGCTGTGGCACTGGCGGGGCTGGCCGCGCTGGCGCTGTGGAGCCTGGCATGGCTGGGGCTGCAGTTCGCGCTGATGTGGCACATCAACCGGGGGGACCCCGCGCCGCGCGCGGGCCGCTGGCAGTGTCTGCGTGCCTGGTGGGCCGAGGCGAGCGTGGCGACGCTGTTGTTCGGTTGGCGCCAGCCGTTCCGCCACGCGGCCTGTCCGGACTGGCTACCGGCCCCGCCGGCTGGGGGCGCGCCGGGCCGGGGCGTGGTGCTGGTGCATGGCTTTATGTGCAACCGGGGTATCTGGAACCCCTGGATGCGCCGGCTGCGTGCGCGCGGCCACGCCCATGTGGCGGTGACGCTGGAGCCGGTGCTGGGCTCCATTGACGGCTATGTGGCGCAGATCGATGACGCCGTGCGCCGCGTCACGGCCGCCACGGGGCGCGCTCCGGTGCTGCTGTGCCACAGCATGGGGGGGCTGGCCGCGCGTGCCTGGCTGCGCGCCGTGCCGGGTGCAGATGCGCGCGTGCACCGCGTCATCACCCTGGGAACACCCCATGGGGGCACCTGGGCGGCGCGCTGGAGCCACGCCTGCAACGGCCAGCAAATGCGCCTGGACAGCGACTGGCTGCGTCAGCTGGCGCAGGCCGAGCCGGCGCAGCGGCGTGCGCTGTTCACCTGCTGGTACTCCAACTGCGACAACATCGTCTTTCCCGCCAGCACGGCGGCGCTGCCAGGGGCTGACAACCGCTTCATTGCGGGCGTGGCCCATTTGCAGATGGTTGAAGCGCCCGCAGTGGTGCAGGCCTGCCTGGCCGATATCGCACGCGACTGAAGCGCTTAGTTTGTGAGTACGTTCTGATGCCGGTTCAGCGCGCATCCGCGGCGAATTCCGGCAGTTTGCGCAGGCAGGCGTAGAGCGGCGTGAAGTCGGGCGCGGTGAGCGCGAACAGCTGCTCGAAGCTCTCGGTCACGAAGTAGGTCTGCTGGTAGCTGTCGATCTTGTAGCGCGTGCGCATGGTGCGCTCGATTTGCAGCGGCAGGCGCTGCGGTTCGGGGCTGCGCACGGCGTAGGCCAATTCGCCCGCCGAGCTGAGGATGCCGGCGCCGTAGGCGCGCAGCGCGCCGTGCTCGCGGATCAGTCCGAACTCGATGGTGTACCAGTACAGGCGCGCGAGCATCTCGCAGGCGCCGAGCTGCTGGGCTTTGAGCCCGCCCTGGCCGTAGCGTTGCACGTAGTCGGCGAACACGGGGTTGAACAGCAGCGGCACGTGGCCGAACAGGTCGTGGAAGATGTCGGGCTCCACGATGTAGTCGAACTCCGCCGGCGTGCGGATCCAGTCCGTCACCGGGAACTTGCGGTTCGCCAGCAGGGTGAAGAACGGCACTTCGGGGATCAGGCCGGGCACGGCCACGAGCTGCCAGCGCGTGGCGCGGTACAGGCGCTCGCTGACTTCCTCCAGGCGCGGGATGCGTTCTTTGGCGCCGAGCAGCGGCAGCGCGTCGATGAAGTGCTGGCTGGCCAGACCGGGCAGCTGGGCCGACTGGCGTTCGTACAGCCGGTGGTAGAGGGCGTGGTCTTGTGCGGTGTAGGCAGCGTAGTCCTGCGTGCAGGTGTAGTCGTCGGCCGCGCGGCCGTAGTCGCCGCGCGGCGGCCGTGTGCTGGCGCCATAGACGGCGGGGTTGACTGCCATGGCTGGGCTCCCAGGCTCAGAGCACGCCGCGGCGCATCTGGTCGAGCTCGATGCTCTCGAACAGGGCCTTGAAGTTGCCGTTGCCGAAGCCGTCGTCGCCCTTGCGCTGGATGAACTCGAAGAAGATGGGCCCGAGCTGGTTCTCGCTGAAGATCTGCAGCAGGATGGCGCCCTGCTTGCCGTCGATCAGGATCTTGCGCTGGTGCAGCGCCTGCACGTCCTCGCCATGGCCGGGGATGCGTTTGTCGATCAGCTCGTAGTAGGTGTCGATGGTGTCGAGCAGGCGCACGCCGCTGGCCTTCAGGCCATCCACCGTGGCGTAGAGGTCGTTCGAGCCCAGGGCGATGTGCTGGATGCCCTCGCCCTTGTACATGTCCAGGTACTCCTGGATCTGGCCGGGCTTGTCCTTGCCCTCCTCGTTGATGGGGATGCGGATCTTGCCGCAGGGGCTGGTCATGGCTTTGCTCTTGACGCCCGTGACCTGGCCTTCGATGTCGAAATAGCGGACCTCGCGGAAATTGAACAGGCGCTCGTAGAAGTCGGCCCACTCGGCCATGCGGCCCCGGTGCACGTTGTGCGTGAGGTGGTCGATATAGGTCAGTCCGTGGCCCCGGGGCTCGAGCATGTCCTCGGTGCCGATGCCCGGCAGCGGCACGAAGTCCACATCGAAGAAGCCAATGTTGCCGATGTCCCCGGGCTGTGCGCCGTTCTTGCCGCGCCAGCGGTCCACTAGGTAGATCAGGCTGTCGCCAATGCCCTTGATGGCGGGAATGTTCAGCTCGCCCGGGCCGGCCTGGCCGGCATAGCCCCAGGCGCCGAGGTTCAGTGCGCGCTCGTAGGCGGCCTTGGCGTCGTGTACGCGGAAGGCGATGGCGCACACGCTCGGCCCGTGCAGGCGCGCGAAGCGCTGGGAGAACGAGTCGGGCTCGGCATTGATGATGAAGTTGATCTCGCCCTGGCGGTACAGCAGCACGTTCTTGTGGCGGTGCCGCGCCACGGCCTTGAAGCCCATGCGCTCGAACGCCTGGCCCATGGCCTGGGGGTCGGGGGCCGCGTACTCGATGAACTCGAAACCGTCGGTGCCCATGGGGTTGTCCCAGGCGGCGGTGGCGTGCGTGGCGGCGGCGGGCAGGGCGGCGTTCATGGTGTCTCCGTGTGGTTGGGGTTCTGCCGCCCACTGTAAGGATGACGGAGATCAGCATTTGCGCGAAATGTGCCGCAGATGCGCAATGCTTTGCAGGAATCTTGCGGAATGTCAGTGCGATGCGCTTTCCGTGGCGTGTGTTTTATCGCGCCGCCTGGCCCTGCTGCGCCCGCAGGGCCAGCGCCGCGTCGATGCGCAGCTGCTCTTGCGGGGTGAACAGCTTGCCGCGCAGCTGCTGCAGACCGCTGTCGTCCAGGCCCTGGGCTTGCGCCTGCCGGTATTGCTCCAGGCGTGCGTGCCAGTCGCGCTCTTCGTGGTCGAGCCGTGCCATACGTTCGGCGGCTTCGGTGCCATACAGGGCGCTGCGCTGCGCCAGGCGCGTGGCGTCGTCGATGCCCTGTGCATCGAAAGCGGCGGTTTGCCGCGCCGCATCCATGTGGGCAATGGCGGCAGCGCGGTCTGCGCGCGCCGCGGGCGGGAGCAGGGCCTCGGCCTCGGCCAGGGCCTGCTGCCGCTGCGCTGTCGAGAGGTGGGGCTGACGCTCAATGTCCATGCGGGCCAGCGTGTACTGGTCCAGTTGCAGTTGTGCGCCGAACAGCGCGTCGTACTCCTCGGCGCTGAAGTGTTGCAACTGCAGCGTGCGCAACTGCGCCATGGCAGCGCGCAGGGCGTCGGGGTCCAGCGGGTCGGACGGGGGCTTGAGCTGGCCCAGCGCCACGCGGTAGTCCACGTAGCGGCGGGCCAGCGCCAGGGCGCTGTGCGCAAGCGCGGGTGGAAAGTGTTGGGCTACCAGTGCGGCCAGCGTTTCCTTGAGGGCTTGCGGGTCGCTGGTGGGGCCCGCGGCGTGCAGCAGCGCCTCCAGGGCGTCGCGTAGGCCAGGGGTTAGCAGGGCCTGCGGGCTGGACTCGCCCGCGCCAACTGTGGCGGCCACGGGCCCCGAGCCAGCCGCTCGGGGCAGCGTCGCAGGCATGGTGCCGGGCGGTGCCTGGACTGGGCTGCTGTCCGCCAGCCACCACCACAGGGCCCCGGCACCGGCCAGCATGCCGACGCCGGCCCATGCCCAGGCCCAGGCCCGGTGTGTCACAGCCCCAGGCCTTTGAGGCGCGTGGCGTGCTCGCGGTACAGCGTTACCGGGTCGGTGGCAAACCAGTCACGCAGGCCCAGCAGCTGGTTGACCTCGTCCAGGTGGTTTTGCGAGTAGTCGCCCAGGCTCTTGCCCAAGCGCGAGGAACAGGCCGAGACCAGCCCGTCGTTGGCCTCACCGAACACCAGCCCCAGCAGTGCCAGCGGCGCGTCGCTCAGGTCGAGCAGGTTGGTGGCGGTGCGTGTGCCGGTCCACGAGTAGTAGCGCACGCCGTTCACCAGTTCCGCCCCGCTGCCGCAGCCGCTGCTGGGCACGCCGGCGCCAAAGCGCTGGTTGAAACGGGCCGCGCCTGCGGTGGTCAGGGAGTCGAGCGCCGCCGTGGGCATCTGCGGCAGGCTGGTGCCACCCGAAGCGACGTTGATGAGGCTGACCAGCGCCTTGGCGGCGGTGTTGGCCGCGGCCTCGCTCACGCTGCCTGCAGGGGCGACCCCGCGCATGATGTCGGCCACGCGCGAGCCCCGGTTGACACCACCCACAGAGGTTACCGAGGCCACGAGCTGGGGCGCCACGCCCGCGACGTAGCGGGCCGTAGGGCCGCCGTGCGAATGGCCGATCAGGTTCACCTTGGCCGTCCCGGACAACGCCAGGATGGTCTTCACTTGCGCCAGCAGTTGTTCGCCGCGCACTTCGGTACTGTTGGCGGCCGATACCTGGGCCATGTAGACCTTCGCGCCGTCGCGGCGCAGCGCATCGGGAATGCCGTAAAAGTAGTCGACACCCAGCGCTGAGTCGAAGCCGAACAGGCCGTGCACCAGCACGATGGGGTAGCGCGTCTGTGTTGCGGTGCCCGCGTGCGCGGCCTGCCAAAGAGCCAGTGCGGCGCAGGCAGCGATGAAGCCGCGCAGCGCGCGGCATAGCAAAGCGGTCATGAATGTCTCCTGGTGGTTATTTTTGAAAACGAACGACCGTGCGTTTTTCGGGGAATCATTCTTGGGCCAACGACTGCGCCCCAGTCCTGGGATTTACCCGGTGCGCAACGGCGCCGTCTTGGTTGCGCTAGAGTCGGCCGATGATCGCACTGGACAAACTGGATCGCGCCATCCTGCGATGCCTGCAGGACAACGGACGCGAGACCTACGACGTCATCGGGGCGCATGTGGGCCTCTCGCCCAGCGCCGTGCTGCGGCGGGTGCGGCGGCTCGAAGAGGACGGCGTCATCGCCCGCTATGTGGCCCTGGTGCCGCCTGAGGCCGTGGGGCTGGGGCTGACGGCCTACCTCAACGTGCGGCTGGAAAAACACACCGAGAGCCACAAGCGCAACCCCATGGACCTGTTCCGTGCCAGCGTGCAGACCTGGCCCGAAGTGGTTGAGTGCGCGGCCCTGACGGGCGAGATGGACTACCTGCTGCGCGTGGTCGTGGCGGACATGGCGCATTACAGCCGCTTCATCACGGACACGCTGCTCAAACACCCCAGCGTGCAGGACTGCAAGACCAGCTTCGTGCTCGACCGGGTCAAGACGACCACGGCCATCCCCGTGTAAACCCTCTGGTGGCGAGCCCTGGGCTGGGCAACGCTGCAGCTTCGCTCCACCACGGCGGTGCCGCACCGTGAATGGCCTTACGTTTTTTGTTGCATTGCAACAATTAGCTGGATGACTCTAGGGGAAAACCCTATAGTCACGCCCATGATGATCGCTACCAAAGACTGGATCAAAGCCTCTTACGACGCAGGACGCCACTGGATGCAGCCGCTGACCAAAGACGGCCGGGCACACCAGGAGCATGCTTCGTTTGTGCCCCTGATGGTGCCTATCCGCTCGCTGGGCGCACACCATCGCCAGCGCATCGAAGACCATCTGCTGGCGCTTGAGCCGTCCGACCGCTATCTGCGCTTCGGCTATGCCGCCAATGACGACCAGGTGCGCCGCTATGCGCAGCAGCTTGACTTCGAGCGCGACGAGATTTTCGGCATCTTCAACCGCCGCCTGGAACTGGTGGCCATGGCCCATGTTGCCTACTCCGACCAGCTGGGCCACCAGCATTGCGCGGAGTTCGGCGTCTCGGTGCTCAGCCGGGCGCGCGGGCGTGGTTACGGCGCGCGTTTGTTCGACCGTGCCGTCATGCATGCGCGCAACCAGGGGGTGAGCATGCTGTTCATCCATGCGCTGTCGGAAAACACCGCCATGCTGAAGATCGCGCGCAACGCCGGCGCCACGGTGGAGCGCGACGGCAGCGAATCCGAGGCCTACCTGCAGCTGCCGCCGCCCAACCTGGATTCGCGCATGGCGCAGATCGTTGAGCAGCAGTTCGCCGAGATGGACTACTCGCTCAAGAAGCAGGCCAAGCAGTTCTGGGACTTTCTGGCGCAGTTGCAGGAAATCCGCCAGGGCGTGCGTGAAGGCCGCCACAAGGCCGCCGAGTAGCCCGCGGCGGCGGGCCGCCGCCGCGCTGTCATGGCAATCCGCTATCCTTGGCGGCTTGTTCCACTACAGCATGTCCTGCACGCCGAGACTGTGTCTGACCCCTCTCCTGCGCGAACGCCTGAAAAGGAAGACAAACGCTCGTTTTTCCAGAAGGTTGCCGAGTTCATCCATCCCGGTCCCGATTCACGCGCCGAGCTCATCGAGACCCTGGCCGAAGCCGAGAACAACGAAATCATCGGCGCTGACTCGCGCGTCATGCTGGAGCGCGTGATCCGCATGGCCGACATGACCGCCGGTGACGTGATGGTGGCGGCACCGCGCATGGACATTGTCAACATCGACGCCCCGCTGGAGGAAATCCTGCACCTGGCGATCAGCACCGCGCACTCGCGCTTTCCGGTGTACCAGGGCGAGCGTGAGAACATCATTGGCACGCTGATGGCCAAGGACCTGCTCAAGCTGCAGCGCTCGCCCGATCTCAGTCTCCGCACGCTGCTGCGTCCCGCCGTGTTCGTGCCCGAGAGCAAGGGGCTGAACGACCTGCTGCGCGAGTTTCGCGGCACGCGCAACCACCAGGCCATCGTCATCGACGAGTTCGGCCGCGTCGCCGGGCTCATCACCATCGAGGACGTGATCGAGCAAATCGTGGGCGAGATTGAGGATGAATTCGATATCGCCGAGGACGAGGGCGACATCTTCGGCCTGGCAGACCACACCTACCGCGTGTCGGGCGATACGCCGGTGGAGCGCGTGGCCGAGGCGTTCGACGTCAGCATCCGCAGCAGCGACCCCGAAGAAGAATTCGACACCATCGGTGGCCTGATCGCCCACGAGATCGGCCATGTGCCCAAGCGCGGCGAGCAGACCGACCTGGCCGGGCTGCGCTTCGTCGTGCTGCACACCAAGGGCGGTGCGGTGCGTTGGTTCAAGGTGGCGCCCGTGCCCGCTGGCGAAGCCGCGGACCGCGCGCGCTGATGCGGCGCGGCGCGGCCAGTGGCGCCGCAGCCCCTGCGGTCGCCCTGGTCGTGGCGGGTGGCGCGCAGGCGCTGTCGCTGGCCTGGCCGGGATCGGGGCAGCCGCTGTGGTGGCTGCAGATCGTGTCGCTGGCGGGCTTTGCCTGGCTGCTGCGCCGTGCGCCAGGGGCGCTGGCGGCGGCGCTGCGCGGCTGGCTCTTTGCCACGGCCTGGCTGGTGGGCACGTTCTGGTGGCTGTTCATTTCCATGCACACCTACGGCGGACTGGCGGCGCCGCTGGCAGCGCTGGCGGTGCTGGGGCTGGCGGCGTTCCTTGGCGCGTACTACGCCATTGCTTCGTGGTGTTTTTGGGCTCTAAGGCCCAAGGGGCGAGCGCTGCAAGCTATTGTTTTTGCAGCACTTTGGCTGCTGGCCGAATTGGCGCGGGGCGTGCTGTGGACCGGCTTTCCCTGGGGCGCGGGGGGCTACGCACACACCGACGGGCCGCTGGCCGCGCTGGCGCGCTGGGTCGGCGTGTATGGCGTGGGTGCCTTGGCGGCGGCGCTGGCCATGGCGCTGGCCCAGGTGCGGCCAGCCGATGTGCTGCGCGCGCGCGCGTGGCTCGGCGCGGGTGCGCTGGCGCTGGTGCTCTGGGCGGCGGCGGATGTGCGGGAGCGCGCCCTGGCGCAGGAACCCGCATCGCCCCCCCTGGGCGTGGCGCTGCTGCAGGGCAACATTCCGCAGGATGAGAAGTTTCAGCCTGGCTCGGGCGTGCCCCTGGCGCTGCGCTGGTATGGGCAGGAGCTGCGCGCCGCGCAGGCCCAGCTCGTGGTTGCACCCGAGACCGCCATTCCGCTGCTGCCGCAGCAGCTGGAGCCGGGCTACCTGGAACAGTTGCGCTCGCGCTACAGTGCCCTGGATGGCACCCAGGCCGCCCTGGTGGGCATTCCGCTGGGCAGTTTCACGCAGGGCTACACCAATTCGGTGCTGGGCTGGGTGCCCGGCGCCATTGAGCCCTATCGGTACGACAAGCACCACCTGGTGCCCTTCGGCGAGTTCATCCCGCCGCTGTTCAAGTGGTTTACCGAGATGATGGACATTCCCCTGGGCGACTTCCGCCGGGGTGGCCTCGGGCAGGCTTCCATGGCGTGGGCGGGGGAGCGCATCGCGCCCAACATCTGCTACGAGGACTTGTTCGGCGAGGAACTGGGGGCGCGTTTTGCCGACCCGCAGCAGGCGCCGACCATGTTCGTCAACCTGAGCAATATTGGCTGGTTTGGCGACAGCATCGCGATTGACCAGCATCTGGCCATCAGCCGCATGCGTGCGCTGGAATTCGAGCGCCCCATGGTGCGCGCCACCAACACCGGGGCCACGGCCCTCATTGACCACCGTGGCCAGGTCACACAGCGGCTGCCTGCCCACACCCGGGGCGTGCTGCAGGGCGAGGTGCAGGGGCGCACGGGTCTGACGCCCTTCGCCGTCTGGGTGGCACGCGCTGGCCTGGCACCGTTGTGGGGGCTGGGATTGGCCGTGGTGGCGCTGGCTTGGCGACGCCGCTGCCGTTGATCCATCGCAGCGCCGAGCGTATTCGGGGGATTTTGTGGCGTGTGCGCCACGTCTTGCTTCGATAATAGAGGCCTGCGTCCTGGCGCCGTGCTGCGGTTCCTGCGGCACACTATCCGGTTTTTGGTATTGGTATCGCGGCGGCGCGGCCGCCCCTTCGGAGCACAACTGACAATGGCTGAATCCTTTTCCTACGAACAACTGATCGCCTCGGGTGAGGGCCGGTTGTTCACCCCGGACAGCGGGCGCCTGCCGCTGCCCCCCATGCTGATGTTCGACCGCATCACGCACATCGATAGCGATGGCGGTGCGCATGGGCTCGGAAGGATCGTGGCCGAACTCGACGTTAAGCCCGATCTGTGGTTCTTCGCTTGCCATTTCCAGGGCGATCCGGTCATGCCGGGCTGCCTGGGGCTGGACGCCATGTGGCAGCTCATCGGCTTCTATCTCACCTGGCTGCGCCTGCCAGGCCGTGGCCGTGCTTTGGGTGCTGGCGAGGTCAAATTCACGGGCGAGGTGGGCCCGGACGTCAAGCTCGTGACCTACGAGATTGATATCAAGCGCGTCATCAAGCGCAAACTCAACATGGCCATCGGCGATGCGCGCCTGCTGGCCGATGGCAAGGAAATCTACGTCGCCAACGACTTGCGCGTGGGCCTGTTCCTGCGCGAGGGCGACCCGGCTAAGGAAGCGGCATGACCAAGAAGCGCGTAGTCATCACGGGCGCAGGCATCGTGTCCTGCATTGGCAACGATCTGGCGACCGTCGAGGCGGCGCTGCGCGAGAGCCGCAGCGGCATCAAGGCGGTGGAGAAATTCGCCGAGTTGGGGCTGCGCAGCCAGGTCGGTGGCGCGCCCGAGATCGACATTGAGGCGCGCATCGACCGCAAGCAGCTGCGCTTCATGGGCGACGCGGCGGCCTACGCACAGATTGCACTGGAGGACGCCATTGCCCAGGCTGGGCTGACGCCAGAGCAGGTCAGCAACCCGCGCACCGGCCTGATCATGGGTTCGGGCGGCGGCTCGCCAGCCAACCAGATCGAGGCGGCGGACACGCTGCGCGAAAAGGGCATCCGCCGCGTCGGGCCGTACCAGGTCACGCGCTGCATGAGTTCCACCGTGTCGGCCTGCCTGGCGACCAACTTCAAGGTCAAGGGCATCAACTATTCCATCACGTCCGCCTGCTCTACCTCGGCGCACTGCATTGGCGCGGCGGCGCAGCAGATCGCCTGGGGCATGCAGGACGTGATGTTCGCAGGCGGCGGCGAGGAGCTGTCCTGGGGCATGTCGCTGCTGTTCGACGGCATGGGCGCCATGTCGAGCAAGTACAACGCCACGCCTGAGAAAGCCTCGCGCGCCTACGACGCAAACCGTGATGGCTTCGTCATCGCCGGCGGTGGCGGGGCCGTGGTGCTGGAAAGCCTGGAGCACGCCCAGGCGCGCGGCGCCACCATCCTGGCCGAGGTCGTGGGCTTTGGTGCCACCAGTGACGGCGAGGACATGGTCGCGCCTTCGGGTGACGGCGCCATTGCTTGCATGAAGCAGGCGATGGAGGGGCTGGATGCGCCCATCGACTACATCAACACCCATGGCACCTCCACGCCCGTGGGCGACATGCAGGAAGTGCGCGCCATGCAGGCGGTGTTCGGCGACGCCGTGCCACCGTTCTCCAGCACCAAGTCGCTGACCGGCCATTCGCTGGGCGCTACGGGCGTGCAGGAGGCGATTTACTGTCTCATCATGCTGAACAAGGGCTTCATTGCCGGCTCCGCCAACGTGGAGACGCCCGACCCCCTGCTCGGTGGCATGCCGCTGGTGACGCAGACGCGCGATGCGCAACTCACCCACGTACTGTCCAACAGCTTTGGCTTTGGTGGCACCAACGCCAGCTTGGTCCTGCGGCGCTGGCAAGGCGCCTGAGCGGCAGCCAGCCAACACAGCGGGGGCCTCTGGCCCCCGTTCGCTTTTCAATGGCGCCCTAAAATGCCGGATTCGCGCGCGCACCGCCGCCCGCCCCCCTCGAACCCTCTGCCATGCTCACATTCCAACAAATCATTCTTCGACTGCAGTCCTACTGGGCCGACCAGGGCTGCGCCCTCTTGCAGCCCTACGACATGGAGGTCGGGGCGGGCACCTCGCACACCGCCACCTTCCTGCGCGCCCTGGGGCCCGAGCCCTGGAAGGCTGCCTACGTGCAGCCCAGCCGCCGCCCCAAGGACGGCCGCTACGGCGAGAACCCCAACCGCCTGCAGCACTACTACCAGTACCAGGTGGTGCTCAAGCCCGCGCCGGCCAACATCCTGGAGCTGTACCTGGGTTCGCTCGAAGCCCTGGGGTTCGATCTGAAGAAGAACGACATCCGCTTCGTTGAGGACGACTGGGAGAACCCCACGCTGGGCGCCTGGGGTCTGGGCTGGGAGGTGTGGCTCAACGGCATGGAGGTGACGCAGTTCACCTACTTCCAGCAGGTCGGCGGTATCGACTGCAAGC
>Ga0222428_100433_pt1 | contig 15828 bp, 11 predicted proteins | sample 2B5Ametagenome_FD_182471 | JGI IMG/M metagenome (GOLD analysis project Ga0222428, IMG submission 182471) | Enriched microbial communities from leaf-cutter ant dump, University of Wisconsin, Madison, United States - 2B5A (version 2) | ecosystem: Environmental > Terrestrial > Nest > Insects nest >...
CGCAACGCCAGCCTGGCGGTGCTGCGCGAGATCGGTGTGGACACGGGTGGCTCCAACGTGCAGTTCTCGGTGAACCCGAAGGACGGCCGCATGATCGTCATCGAGATGAATCCGCGCGTGTCGCGTTCTTCGGCACTGGCCTCCAAGGCCACGGGCTTCCCCATCGCCAAGGTGGCGGCCAAGCTGGCCGTGGGCTACACGCTGGACGAGCTGAAGAACGACATCACTGGCGGCGCGACGCCCGCGTCGTTCGAGCCCTCGATTGACTACGTGGTGACCAAGATCCCGCGCTTCGCGTTCGAGAAATTCCCCGCTGCCGACGACCGCCTGACCACGCAGATGAAGAGCGTGGGCGAGGTCATGGCCATGGGCCGCACTTTCCAGGAGTCGTTCCAGAAGGCACTGCGCGGTCTGGAAGTGGGTGTGGATGGTCTGAACGAGAAGACCCAGGACCGCGAAGTGCTGGAAAAGGAGCTGGGTGAGCCCGGCCCCGAGCGCATCTGGTACGTGGGCGATGCCTTCGCCATGGGCTTGTCGGTGGATGAAGTGTTCGAGCTGACCAAGATCGACCGCTGGTTCCTGGTGCAGATCGAGGAGATCGTGAAGATTGAACTCGACTTGGACAAGCTGGTGGCCGAGAAGGGCGCGCAGGCGCTGGCCGCACTCGATGCCGCCACGCTGCGCACGCTCAAGCAAAAGGGCTTCTCCGACCGCCGCCTGGCCAAGCTGCTCAAGACCAGCGACAAGGCCGTGCGCGAGGCACGCCGCGCCTTGAACGTACGCCCGGTCTACAAGCGGGTGGACACTTGCGCCGCCGAGTTCCCGACCAACACCGCTTACATGTACTCCACGTACGACGAGGAATGCGAAGCGGCGCCGACCAGCAAGAAGAAGATTATGGTGCTCGGTGGCGGCCCGAACCGCATTGGCCAGGGCATCGAGTTCGACTACTGCTGCGTGCATGCTGCGCTGGCGATGCGCGAGGATGGCTACGAGACCATCATGGTCAACTGCAACCCCGAGACGGTGTCGACCGACTACGACACCTCGGACCGCTTGTACTTCGAGCCGCTCACGCTCGAAGACGTGCTGGAAATTGTGGACAAGGAAAAGCCCGAGGGCGTGATCGTGCAGTACGGTGGCCAGACGCCACTCAAGCTTGCGCTGGGCCTGGAAAAGGAAGGCGTGCCCATCATCGGCACCACGCCTGACATGATCGATGCCGCCGAGGACCGTGAGCGCTTCCAGCAACTGCTGCACTCGCTGGGCCTGCGCCAGCCGCCCAACGCCACGGCCCGCACCGAGGCCGAGGCGCTGGAAAAGGCGGCTGCACTGGGCTACCCACTGGTGGTGCGGCCGAGCTACGTGCTGGGTGGTCGCGCCATGGAAATCGTGCACGAGCAGCGCGACCTGGAGCGCTACATGCGCGAGGCCGTCAAGGTCAGCAACGACTCGCCCGTGCTGTTAGATCACTTCTTGTCGAACGCCATCGAGTGTGACGTGGACTGCGTGCGCGACGCCACCGGCGCTGTCTTCATCGGTGGCGTGATGGAGCACATCGAGCAGGCAGGCGTGCACTCGGGCGACTCGGCTTGCTCCCTGCCGCCGTACTACCTCAAACCTGAGACCGTGGCCGAGATCAAGCGCCAGACCGCCGCCATGGCCGAGGGCCTGAGCGTGGTGGGCCTGATGAACGTGCAGTTCGCCATCCAGGAAACCGAGGGCGGCGACGTCATCTACGTGCTGGAGGTGAACCCGCGTGCTTCGCGCACCGTGCCTTTTGTGAGCAAGGCCACAGGCATCCAGTTGGCCAAGGTGGCTGCGCGCTGCATGGCCGGTCAGACGCTGGCTGCACAGGGCATTACCAAGGAAGTGACGCCGCCGTACTTCAGCGTGAAAGAGGCCGTGTTCCCCTTCGTCAAGTTCCCGGGCGTGGACACCATCCTCGGCCCTGAGATGAAATCCACCGGCGAAGTCATGGGTGTGGGCAAGACTTTCGGCGAGGCCTTCGTCAAGAGCCAGCTCGGCGCCGGTACGCGACTGCCCACCTCGGGCAAGGTGTTCCTTACGGTGAAGAATGCTGACAAGCCGCGCGCGGTGGCCATTGCGCGCGAGCTCGTAGCGATGGGCTTCGAGCTCCTGGCGACGCGCGGCACGGCCGCGGCCATTGCCGCAGCGGGCGTGCCAGTCACGGTGGTTAATAAGGTGACGGAAGGTCGCCCGAACATCGTGGACATGATGAAGAGCAATGAAATTGCCATGGTCATCAACACGGTGGAAGAGCGTCGCAATGCCATTGCTGATTCGCGCGCGATTCGTACCAATGCGTTGCTGGCACGCGTGACGACCTTCACCACCATCTTCGGGGCCGAGGCTGCCGTTGATGGCATGAAGGCCATGGGGCAGTTGAACGTGATTTCTGTGCAAGAAATGCACGCCCAGCTACAGGCCTGAGCCCTTGGGCTAATCGGGCATAATTGCCGATGAACTGAAACCGCCGCGCGGCAACGCGCGGCGGTTTCCCTTTTTTTTCGGGCCGCTCCATCAAGGAAGCGGCCGGTTTGTTGAGCATGGAGACTTTGCAATGGCCACCATTCCCATCACCAAGCGCGGCGCCGAGAAGCTCAAGGAAGAGCTCCACCGCCTTAAGACCGTGGACCGCCCCGCCGTCATCGCCGCCATCGCCGAGGCGCGCGCCCAGGGCGACCTGAGTGAGAACGCCGAGTACGAAGCCGCCAAGGACCGCCAGGGCTTCATTGAGGGCCGCATCCAGGAAGTCGAGGGCAAGCTCTCGGCCGCGCAGATCATCGACCCCTCGCAGCTCGACGCTGGCGGCCGCGTGGTTTTTGGCGCCACGGTGGAGCTGGAAGACGAGGACAGCGGCGAGACTGTGAAGTACCAAATCGTTGGCGAGGATGAAGCCGACCTGAAGCTCGGCCTCATCAACGTCTCCAGCCCGATCGCGCGTGCGCTGATCGGCAAGGAGGAGGGCGACACCGCAGAAGTGCAGGCGCCCGGCGGTCTGCGCCGCTACGAAGTGGTGTCGGTCAGCTATCTCTGAAGCGTAAAGTCGCAACATGGCCCAGCGTCTGCCCCAATTCGCAGCTGCCCTGTGGTGGGGGAGCCTCTCGGCGATTGGTTTCATGGCTGTGCCGTTGTTGTTCGTCCACCTGCCTACGCCTGCTATGGCAGGCAATATGGCGGCCCAATTGTTCGCTGCACAGACCTGGGTGTCCGTGGTTTGCTGCCTTGCCCTGCTTGTGCTTTCAAGGAAAAAAGGGGCTGAAACGCTTGAGGAGTGGGCGCGGGAAGCTATCGGTTTTGTAGTGGCCGGGTTGTTGTTCGCCTTGCTGGTGCAGTACGGCGTGGCTCCCCGCATCGTCGCGCGAGAGAACCTCAAGCTATGGCACAGCCTCGGGGCGGTGCTGTACGTGTTGCAGTGGGCCTGCGCAGCGGTGGTGCTGTGGCGCCTGGCGCCGCGAAGGTGATAGCAAAAAGCCTGGAAAACCGATTCCGTCCGACGGGTCCCCAATCCAGGATTGCCCCGAACGGCCTGCAGCCGTGCAGGTTGGCAAGCTGTGGCGCGTCCCCTTGCTTGCCTTCGCGTTACCCGAGCAGGGAATACCTTCTGTGCGCCAGCATCCGCGATGCTGGTCCGCGTAATGGCGGTCCTGGGCTGGATGGCGGTCGCAACGGCGGACTTTCGAGGACAGGGGCGTGCTTTGTGCTGAAGATCAAGCCCTGCCGTGCTGGGCAGGGCGCTTTTTTCAGCCCCCTGCCATCTGGCACGGCGTCATTCGCGCCAGTGCTGCGCCACCCAGCGTGCGGGTCGGATGAATCTCAGGCGCTTGTTGCGTCGCCCGGCCAGCGCGTCAGGCGGGTTGCATTCGCCGTGGAAGATCATGATGCGCGCTCCCTCTGGCACGCGGGGCTCGCGCCAGTAGTTCAGTGGCCAGGTGGGTATGCCGTGGTACTTGAAGCTCGGGCACCAGCCTGTGGGCCAGTAGGCCAGTTTGCCCTGCTTGTGCAGGTAGCGCGAGAGGAAGGTTTGCTCGTTGCGATTGTTTGCCTGCACTTCTTCCATGTGGGTGCGAAAGTATTCCAGCACGTCGGCATGTGCGCCCAACTGGAAGCGGTAAACCGACGAGTTACCCGTGATGCGCTTGCCGAAGCGCCAGAAGCGCGGGTAGTCGTGGATGATGAGGAAATCGCCCGGGTACTCGAAAAATGCGTCGAGCGAGCCGACGATGACCACGTCCACATCAAGGAACAGCGCCGTGCCGCGCAGGCCGTGCAGGTCTGCCTCGAAGGTGGTGAGCTTCTTCCATGCACCATCGCGTTGGCCTGGCTTCAGATGCAGGTTCAGCGGCGGGATAGGCAAGCACTGTACCTCGGGCCGAATGCCGGTGGCGTCGTCAGTCAGGCAGACGAAGTTGAAGCTGCCGCTCAGGTGGCGGCGCACCATGGCGTAGAGGCGGTTGACGTATTCGGGGCCGTACTTGGTGCCCCACTTCATGCACAGCACATGGCGCTGCGCTGTTTCGGAAGCGCCCATCAGTCGGCCTGGCCCTTCTTGATGGATTTTTTCTTGGGTTTTTTGGCGCGTTTGATTTGGCCGCCGGCGGTCAGGCGCTGGTTGCCGAGTACGCGTAGCTGCTTGACCTCCGGTCGTTGGCCGGGGCGACCGAACTTGAGCACCTTGACGTCACGCGGGCCGGGCTTGCGGTCTTCATCGAGCGTTTTTTCCTTGTCAGGCTGGGGACGCCAGAACACCAGTAACTTGCCGATATGCTGGATGGGAGCGGCGTTGAGGTCGTCAGCGAGCTGTTGGTACATCGCCTCGCGTGCAGCACGGTCATCGCCGAATACACGCACCTTGATGAGGCCGTGGGCGTTCAGTGCAGCGTCGATTTCCTTCTGGACGGCGGGCGTGAGGCCATCGCCTCCGATCATGACCACTGGGTCAAGATGATGGGCGTTGGCGCGGTGTTCCCGGCGCTCGGCAGGGGTCAATTGAATTTGGGGCATGGAGCGTATTATCCCGTGAGGACGTAATTGCAATGAAAGTAAAGACCAAGAGTAAGAAGGTCAACAAGGCGTGGCTGAACCAGCATGTCAACGACCCCTATGTGAAAGCCGCTCAGAAAGACGGCTACCGCGCCCGCGCCGCCTACAAACTCAAGGAAATCGACGAGCAGCTCGGACTGATTCGGCCGGGTGATACGGTGGTCGATCTGGGGTGTGCGCCAGGCGCATGGAGCCAATACTTGCGCCGTCGCCTGTCGCCGGGGGGGGCGGCAGCCGGGCAGCTCAATGGCACCATCATTGGCCTGGATCTACTGCCCATGGAGCCGATCGAAGGGGTGGCCTTTATCCAGGGTGATTTCCGTGAAGACAGTGTCCTTGCACAGCTGCAGCAGGCCCTGCAAGGTCGGCTGGCGGACGCCGTCGTGTCCGATATGGCACCCAATCTCTCAGGTGTGGATTCGATCGATGCGGCACGCATTGCCCACTTGATCGAGTTGGCGGTCGATTTTGCGCAGCACCACATGAAGCCTGAAGGCGCCCTGGTGGTCAAGCTGTTCCATGGCAGCGGCTACACACAGTTGGTGCAACTGTTCAAGGACAGCTTCAAGGTGGTCAAGCCGATCAAGCCCAAGGCCTCGCGCGACAAATCGTCGGAAACTTTTCTGGTTGGCATTGGCCTGAAATAGGCATGTTGTGCCCATGGCCCTTGCTAGGGTAAAGGGGTGGGGTTGGACTTGAAACCCTAGAATAGAACCTCAGCTGAATCAGGGCATGTCTGCCCATCTTCTTTGAATTCTGGAGCTCCCGCTTGAACAATCAGTGGTTTTCTAAAGTTGCCGTATGGCTGGTTATCGCCATGGTGCTGTTCACGGTGTTCAAACAGTTTGACACCCGTGTGGGTGCCAACGCGGGCCACATGGCCTATTCGGAGTTCCTCGACGAGGTGCGTAACAACCGCATCAGGAGCGCCATCATCCAAGAAGGCCCTGGCGGCAGCACCGAGATCGTCGCCACCACCAACGATGACCGCAAGGTTCGCACGACGGCCACCTATCTCGATCGTGGCCTGGTGGGTGACCTGATTAGCAGCAACGTCAAGTTCGACGTCAAGCCGCGCGAGGAGGGCTCCCTGCTGATGACGTTGCTCGTCAGCTGGGGCCCGATGTTGTTGCTGATCGGCGTGTGGATTTATTTCATGCGCCAGATGCAAGGCGGCGGCAAGGGGGGCGCCTTCAGCTTCGGCAAGAGCAAGGCGCGCATGCTCGATGAGAACAACAACACCGTCACCTTCGCAGACGTCGCGGGCTGCGATGAAGCCAAGGAAGAAGTGAAGGAGGTCGTCGACTTCCTGAAAGACCCGCAGAAGTTCCAGAAACTCGGTGGCCGCATTCCGCGCGGCCTGCTGCTGGTCGGCCCCCCCGGCACGGGTAAAACGCTGCTGGCCAAGTCCATTGCCGGCGAGGCCAAGGTGCCGTTCTTCAGTATCTCGGGCTCCGACTTCGTGGAGATGTTCGTCGGCGTGGGCGCGGCCCGTGTGCGCGACATGTTCGAGAACGCCAAGAAGAACGCCCCTTGCATCATTTTCATTGACGAAATTGACGCGGTTGGCCGCCAGCGTGGCGCCGGCCTGGGCGGCGGAAACGATGAGCGTGAGCAGACATTGAACCAGATGCTCGTCGAGATGGACGGTTTCGAGACCAACCTGGGTGTGATCGTCGTGGCCGCCACCAACCGCCCCGACATCCTAGATGCGGCATTGCTGCGTCCCGGTCGTTTCGATCGTCAGGTCTATGTGACGCTGCCTGACATCCGCGGGCGTGAGCAGATCCTGGGCGTGCACATGCGCAAAATTCCCGCTGGGCAGGATGTAAATCCGGCCATCATTGCCCGGGGTACTCCGGGTATGAGCGGTGCTGATCTGGCCAACCTGTGCAATGAGGCTGCCTTGATGGCTGCGCGCCGCAATGCGCGCGTGGTCGAGATGCAGGACTTCGAGAAGGCCAAGGACAAGATCATCATGGGCCCTGAGCGCAAGAGCATGGTCATGCCCGAGGAGGAGCGCCGCAACACGGCTTACCACGAGGCTGGCCACGCACTCATCGGCAAGCTGCTGCCCAAGTGCGATCCGGTCCACAAGGTCACCATCATCCCGCGTGGCCGTGCCCTGGGCGTGACCATGAGCCTGCCCGAGAAGGACCGCTACTCCTACGACAAGGAGTACATGCTGAACCAGATCGCCATGCTGTTTGGTGGCCGTATCGCTGAAGAAGTGTTCATGCACCAGATGACTACGGGTGCCAGCAATGACTTCGAGCGCGCCACGCACATTGCACGTGACATGGTCATGCGGTATGGCATGAGCGAAGCTCTGGGGCCCATGGTCTATGCCGAAAACGAAGGCGAAGTATTCCTGGGCCGCTCGGTCACCAAGACCACCAACATCTCGGAAGAGACCATGCAGAAGGTCGATGCCGAGGTGCGCCGCATCATCGACGAGCAGTACGCCCTGGCGCGTCGCTTGATCGAGGAACATTCCGACAAGATGCACGCCATGGCGAAGGCGATGCTCGACTGGGAAACCATCGATGCCGAGCAGCTGGAAGACATCATGGCAGGCCGCGAGCCCCGTCCGCCCAAGGACTGGACGCCGCGCACCCCGTCTTCGGGGGGCGATGGCCCCAGTGGCGGAACACCTGCCGTGAAGACCGACCCGGCCCCCACGGCGGCCTGAAGCACCTTCCAAGGTTGTCAACCTTCCATCCAACGGGGCTTTGAAGGCCCCGTTTTTTTGTTTCTCGTGTCTATGTTCTGGCAAACCTCCCGCTTCCGTATCGATCTGGCGCGTCCGCAGGTCATGGGCATTGTCAATGCCACTCCGGATTCGTTTTCCGATGGCGGGCGCCATGCAGGCGTGCAGGCTGCGTTGCGCCACTGTGAGCGTCTTCTGCAGGAGGGGGCCCACATATTGGACATCGGTGGCGAATCAACGCGCCCCGGCAGCCCGGCCGTACCGCTGGAAGAAGAGCTGGCGCGTGTGCTCCCTGTTGTGCGCGAGGCCGTGCGCCTGGGGGTTCCGGTCTCGGTTGACACTTACAAAAGCGCCGTTATGCAGCAGGTGCTCGACCTGGGGGCCGATATCGTCAATGACATCTGGGCCCTGCGCCAGCCTGGTGCGGCACAGACCGTTGCGGCGCACCCAACCTGCGGCGTGTGCTTGATGCACATGCACCGCGATCCGCAGACCATGCAGGCGGTACCCATGGAGGGCGATGTGCTCCCCCAGGTGCTCTCGTTTTTAGAGCTGCAGGCGCAGGCCCTGCAAGGGCTGGGGGTTGATAAAGCCCGTATTGTGCTGGATCCGGGTATCGGCTTTGGCAAGACCGTGGCGCAGAACTTCGCACTGTTGGCGCGGCAGCAGGCACTGCGGGCGTCTGGCTACCCGGTGCTGGCGGGGTGGTCGCGCAAGTCGTCGTTGGGTGTTGTAACGGGGCTGGAAGTGGGTGAACGCTTGATCCCGAGCGTGGCCGCAGCTCTGTTGGCAGTGCAGCAAGGCGCACGCATCGTACGGGTGCATGACGTGCGTGAGACCGTGGCGGCACTGGCCGTGTGGCAGGCCATGCAGGAACAAGAAGCAAACGGAGGGGAACCCCAATGACACGCAAATACTTTGGCACCGACGGCATTCGAGGCACCGTAGGGCAGCCGCCCATTACACCGGATTTTGTGCTGCGCTTGGCCCACGCCGTCGGGCGTGTATTGCGTCGCAGTGAGGAGCGCCCCACGGTGCTGATTGGTAAGGACACACGCATCTCGGGCTACATGCTGGAGGCCGCCCTGGAGTCTGGCTTCAACTCGGCCGGGGTCGATGTGGTGCTGCTTGGCCCGTTGCCTACACCTGGTGTGGCGTACCTGACGCGTGCCCAGCGCGCCAGCCTGGGTGTGGTCATCAGCGCCAGCCACAACCCGTATGCGGACAACGGCATCAAATTTTTCAGTGCTTCTGGCTCCAAGCTGCCTGATGCATGGGAGCTTGCGGTCGAAGCGGCCATGGACGACCCCCCGGTGTGGGTCGACTCGGCCAGCCTGGGCAAGGCGCGCCGACTGGACGATGCGGCAGGTCGCTACATCGAGTTCTGCAAGAGCACGTTTGCCAATGACCTTACGCTCAAGGGTCTGCGCATCGTGGTGGATGCGGCACATGGCGCGGCCTACCAGATCGCGCCCAAGGTATTCCACGAGCTGGGTGCCGACGTGGTGCCGATTGGCTGTGCGCCTGATGGCTTGAACATCAACCAGGAGGTGGGTGCGACCCACCCGGATGCGCTGGTGCGTGCGGTGCGCGCCAACCATGCGGACTTCGGTATCGCCCTGGATGGCGATGCGGACCGCCTGCAAATGGTTGATGGCAGCGGGCGCCTGTTCAACGGTGACGAGTTGTTGTACCTGCTGGCGCGCGAGCGCATGGTGCGCGATGAGCTGGTGCCTGGTGTGGTCGGCACCCAGATGACCAACATGGCCGTGGAGCTGGCACTGCGCGCCCAGGGGGTGAAGCTGGTGCGTGCCAAGGTTGGCGACCGCTACGTCCTGGAGGAACTGTCGCGCCATGGCTGGCTGCTGGGTGGCGAGGGCTCGGGCCACCTTTTGGCGCTGGACAAGCACACCACCGGCGATGGTTTGATCAGCGCCCTGCAGGTGCTGCAAGCTTGTGTGCGCAGTGGGCAGGGGATGGCTGAGCTGCTGGCGGGGGTGGAGTTGTTCCCGCAGGTGCTACTCAATGTGCGCTTGCTGCCCGGCCAGGACTGGCGTGCCAACACATTGCTGGCACGGGAAACTGCCGCAGTGGAGGCAGAGCTGGACGGTTGCGGACGCGTGCTGATCCGGGCCAGCGGGACCGAGCCGCTGCTGCGTGTCATGGTGGAGGCGCAGGACCAGACGCAGGCCAGTGCTTGTGCCCAACGTCTGGCCGATGCGGCCCGTGCAGGATGACAGCCATGGTGGATGTGCGTGTTGTGGACTATGCCAACTCGCGTGATGCGCAGGTGTTGGTGACGTTACTTGACGCCTATGCCCGCGATCCTGCGGGGGGTGGTGAGCCCCTGGCGCCCGAGGTGAAGGCGTGTTTGCCACAGGCCCTGCGGCAGCGCCAAGGGGCTTTCAGTGTCATTGCCTGGGCGCGGGATGGTGCTGATGCCGAAGAGTTGCCGGTCGGACTGATCAACTGCCTGGAAGGGTTCTCCACCTTTGCTTGCCGGCCGCTGGTCAACGTGCACGATGTTGCGGTGTTGCCGGCATGGCGCGGGCGCCGCGTGACGCAGCAGATGCTGGCAGTCGTGGAGCGCGTGGCGCGTGAGCGCGGCGCGTGCAAGCTCACGCTCGAAGTGCTGCAGGGCAACCTGCCCGCGGTCCGTGCTTACGAGCGCGAAGGCTTCGCAGGCTATACCCTCGACCCCGCCATGGGGCAGGCGCAGTTCATGCAGAAGTGGCTGGACTGACCGGCTATGGCAGGGCGCCCGCGTCACTCCTGCCTATCTTCCCCCACATCCTGGGTGAATAGGCCCCAGGTGGCCACGAACAGTGCCGCAATCGCGGGACCGATGACGAAGCCTGTGAGGCCGAACAGCGACATACCGCCCAGGGTCGATATCAGCACCATGTAGTCGGGGAGCTTGGTGTCCTTGCCGACCAGCAGCGGGCGCAGCAGGTTGTCTACCAGCCCGATGACGAAGATGCCGTAGGCAATCAGGATCGCCCCTTGGGCAACGGCGCCGGTGGCCAGGTAGTACAGCGCCACCGGCATCCAAATCAGGCTGGCCCCCACGGCGGGCAGCAGCGAGAGGAAGGCCATGAGCACGCCCCAGAGAACGGGCGCCTGGATGCCCAGTACCCAAAAGATCAGGCCGCCCAGTGCGCCCTGCGATGCCGCGACCACAATGTTGCCCTTCACCGTGGCACGCACCACGGTCGTGAACTTGCTCGCGAGGTTGCGTTTGTGCGCTTCGTCCAGTGGGATCGCCTGGCGCACCCGTCGGCCCAGTGCCACGCCGTCGCGCAGCAGGAAGAACAGCAGGTAGAGCATGATGCCGACGCTGACGATGAATCCCAGTGTGTCCTGGCCGATGTTCAGCGCCTTGGTGGCCAGAAACTGGCTGGCCTGGACGGCAGCGCTTGAGAACTTCTCCTGCAGCTCCGACAGCGAGGACAGGTGGAAGTGGGCCAGCAGTTGGGTGGCCCATTCGGGCAATGCGCTGAAGATCTGCTGCGCATAGCTGCCGAAATTGAGCTGGCCGGAGCGCATGCGCTCGTAGACCTGCGCAGCCTCTTGAACCAGCGAGAGGCTGATCAGCGCCATCGGCAGGATCACCAGGAGCAGGCACAGGCACAGCGTGCAAAGCGCGGCCAGGTTGGGGCGCCCCGGCATGCGCTGTAGGAGGCGCCGGTGCAGTGGCATGAACAGGATGGCCAGCACCATGGCCCAGAACACTGCCCCATGGAATGGCCAAAGGATCGCAAGGAATGCGATGGTGACTGCGATCAGCAGCGCCAGAAAAGTGCGGTTTTGCAGCTTGGAGAAGGGCATGGGCCAGCTGAGAGTTGCGAGTACCCGACTGTACGCGACCTGGCCTGCGATCACCCCTGACCTGTAGCGGCGTTCGGTGGCACAATATCTGCTGCAACCCAAGGCCCTTCCCCAGCCACAGTCGCATCCGCCAACCGGTTCAGCCGTGTCGCGGAAGGTTTACCAACCAGCTCATGTCTCCTTCAGGGAGACGGAGGTCAGCGAAATATGAGCGAGACAACGTCCGTTTACCAAGCCTACCAGGGCAACACCTACCTCTTCGGCGGCAATGCGCCCTATGTCGAAGAGATGTACGAGAACTACCTTGCCAATCCGGGCAGCGTGCCCGACTCCTGGCGCGAGTACTTTGATGCGTTGCAACATGTCCCCGCTTCGGATGGGACGGATGCGCGGGATGTGCCCCACCAGCCCGTGATCAACGCTTTTGCCGAGCGTGCCAAGCAAGGTGGAACCAAGGTGGTGGTGGCCAGTGCCGATGCCGAGATGGGGCGTAAGCGCACCGCCGTGCAACAACTCATCGCCGCCTACCGCAACGTCGGTGCGCGTTGGGCCGACCTCGATCCTCTCAAGCGCGCCGAGCGCCCCCAGATTCCCGAACTGGAGCCGTCCTTCTACGGCTTCAGCGATGCCGACCAAGAAACGGTGTTCGACACGAGCAACACCTTCTTCGGCAAGGACAAGATGCCCCTGCGCGAGCTGATCAACGCGCTGCGCGAGACCTACTGCGGCACCATCGGCGCCGAGTACATGTACGCCACCAACCAGAACCAGAAACGCTGGTGGCAGCAGAAGCTGGAGAGCATTCGCAGCAAGCCGGCCTTCAATGCCGACAAGAAGAAGCGCATCCTTGACCGCCTGACAGCCGCCGAGGGTCTTGAGCGCTACCTGCACACCAAGTATGTCGGCCAGAAGCGTTTCTCTCTCGAGGGCGGTGAGAGCTTCATCGCAGCCATGGACGAGCTGATCCAGGACGCTGGTTCCAAGGGCGTTCAGGAGGTGGTGATCGGCATGGCCCACCGCGGCCGTCTGAACGTGCTGGTCAATACCCTGGGCAAGATGCCCAAGGATCTGTTCGCCGAGTTCGACCACACCGCGCCTGAGGACCTGCCCGCAGGCGACGTGAAGTACCACCAGGGCTTCAGCTCCGATGTGTCCACCCCCGGTGGCCCGGTGCACCTGAGCCTGGCGTTCAACCCCTCGCACCTTGAAATCGTCAACCCCGTGGTCGAGGGGTCGGTGCGTTCGCGCATGGACCGTCGCGGCGATCCCAAGGGCAAGCAGGTGCTGCCCGTGCTGGTGCACGGCGACGCCGCGTTCGCTGGCCAGGGCGTGAACCAGGAAACCCTGGCACTGTCGGAAACCCGTGGCTACACCACGGGCGGCACGGTGCACATCATCATCAACAACCAGATCGGTTTCACCACCTCTGATCCGCGTGACCTGCGCTCCACGCTGTACTGCACGGACATCGTGAAGATGATCGAGTCGCCCGTGCTGCACGTGAACGGCGACGATCCGGAGTCCGTGTGCCTGGCCATGCAGCTGGCGCTGGAGTACCGCATGGAGTTCTCCAAGGACGTGGTGGTGGACATCGTCTGTTATCGCAAGCTGGGCCATAACGAGCAGGACACCCCCATGCTCACCCAGCCGCTGATGTACAAGAAGATCGCCCAGCACCCTGGTACGCGCAAGCTGTACGCCGACAAGCTGGCCGCCCAGGGCCTGGGCGAGAGCCTGGGCGACGACATGGCCAAGGCCTACCGTGCCGCCATGGATGCAGGTAAGCACACGGTTGATCCGGTGCTGACCAATTTCAAGAGCAAGTACGCCGTGGACTGGAGCCCGTTCCTGGGCCAGACGTGGAGCGATGCAGCCGACACCGCCATTCCTCTGACCGAGTGGAAGCGTCTGGCTGAGAAGATCACCATCATTCCCGAAAGCGTTACGCCGCACACCCTGGTGAAGAAGGTCTATGACGACCGCGCCGCCATGGGCCGTGGCGAGGTCAACGTGGACTGGGGCATGGGCGAGCACATGGCGTTCGCGTCGCTGGTCGCATCGGGCTACCCCGTGCGCCTGTCTGGCGAGGACTGCGGCCGTGGCACCTTCACGCACCGCCACGCCGTGATCCACGACCAAAAGCGCGAGAAGTGGGATGTGGGCTCCTACGTGCCCCTGCAGAACGTGGCCGAAAACCAGGCGCCGTTCGTCGTCATCGACTCCATCCTGTCCGAAGAAGCCGTGCTGGCCTTCGAGTATGGCTACGCCTCGAACGACCCCAATACCCTGGTGATCTGGGAAGCGCAGTTCGGCGATTTCGCCAACGGCGCGCAGGTGGTGATCGACCAGTTCATCGCTTCGGGCGAAGTCAAGTGGGGCCGTGTCAACGGCATCACGCTGATGCTGCCGCACGGCTACGAAGGCCAGGGCCCCGAGCACAGCTCGGCCCGTCTGGAGCGCTTCATGCAGCTGGCCGCTGACACCAACATGCAGATCGTGCAGCCGACCACGGCCAGCCAGATCTTCCACGTGCTGCGCCGCCAGATGGTGCGCAACCTGCGCAAGCCGCTGGTCATCATGACGCCCAAGTCGCTGCTGCGTAACAAGGACGCCACGTCGCCGCTGTCCGAATTCACCAAGGGCGGTTTCCAGACCGTGATTGGCGAGCAGGACGAAGCCATCGTCAAGAACGCCGCCAAGGTCAAGCGCGTGATCGCCTGCTCGGGCAAGGTGTACTACGACCTGGTGAAGAAGCGTGCCGAGAAGGGCGCGCAGGACGTGGCCATCATCCGCGTGGAGCAGCTCTATCCTTTCCCGCACAAGGCGTTCGCTGCCGAGGTGAAGAAGTACGCCAAGGCGACCGAGATCGTGTGGTGCCAGGACGAGCCGCAGAACCAGGGTGCCTGGTTCTTCATCCAGCACAACATCCACGAGAACATGCTGGCCGGCCAGAAGCTCGGCTACGCCGGTCGTGCCGCCTCGGCTTCGCCTGCCGTTGGCTACGCCCACCTGCACGCTGAGCAGCAGAAGAACCTGGTGGAAGCCGCGTTCGCCAAGCTCAAGGGTTTTGTGCTGACCAAGTAAGGCCGCGAACCCACGTTCTCAGTACAAAACATCGCATTGGAAAGAATTCAAAATGGCAATCGTTGAAGTCAAGGTCCCCCAGCTGTCTGAATCCGTGGCCGAGGCCACCCTGCTGCAGTGGAAGAAAAAGCCCGGCGAAGCTGTGGCAGCCGATGAAATCCTGATCGAAATCGAGACCGACAAGGTTGTGCTCGAAGTGCCCGCGCCCGCTGCTGGCGTGCTGGCCGAAATCGTGCAGGCCGACGGCGCCACCGTGGCCGCCGACCAGCTCATCGCCAAGATCGACACCGAGGCTGTGGCGGGTGCTGCTGCCCCGGCGGCTGCCCCCGCGCCTGCGGCAGCAGCTCCTGCAACTGCTGCTGCGGCTGCACCAGCGGCCGCTGCGGGTGGCAACAAGGGCGGCGTGGCCATGCCTGCAGCAGCCAAGATCCTGTCCGAAGCCAACATCCCGGCTTCGGCCGTGGCGGGCTCGGGCAAGGACGGCCGTGTGACCAAGGGCGACGCCCTGGCCGCCGTAGCTGGTGGCGTGAAGTCCACGGCTGCAGTCATTCCCACCGGCGTGCCCACCAAGGCACTGCCCCAGGTGGCTGCACCGTCTGCCGCGCAAGACCTGGGCGAGCGCCCTGAGCAGCGCGTGCCCATGAGCCGCCTGCGTGCCCGTGTGGCCGAGCGTCTGCTGCAATCGCAGTCCACCAACGCCATCCTGACCACGTTCAACGAAGTGAACATGGCCCCGGTGATGGACCTGCGCAAGAAGTTCCAGGACGCATTCACCAAGGAGCATGGTGTCAAGCTGGGCTTCATGTCCTTCTTCGTGAAGGCTGCCGTGCATGCCCTGAAGAAGTACCCGGTGCTCAACGCCTCGGTGGACGGCACCGACATCGTGTACCACGGCTACTTCGACATCGGTATCGCCGTGGGCTCGCCCCGTGGCCTGGTGGTGCCGATCCTGCGCAACGCCGACCAGATGAGCTTCGCCGACATCGAGAAGAAGATCGCTGAGTTCGGCAAGAAGGCTGCTGAAGGCAAGCTGGGCATTGAAGAAATGACCGGTGGCACGTTCTCCATCTCCAACGGCGGCACCTTCGGCTCGATGATGTCCACCCCCATCATCAACCCGCCGCAGTCGGCTATCCTGG